>OBJE01000043.1_pt1 | contig 157472 bp, 121 predicted proteins | sample 1519681 | NCBI WGS metagenome assembly OBJE01 (sample SAMEA3888898, study PRJEB22519) | human gut metagenome | biome: human gut; feature: human-associated habitat; material: faeces | place: Denmark | collected 2011 | reverse complement strand
TACGGTTGGCAAGCGGCCTGATTTTCAACTCCTGAAAGGCGGGTGCCGCCTCTTCCACAGGGCAGGAGATTGTAACCGGTTTCAAAACCGCCCTTTTATCTTCAATACACCGCAGCACATGACTTATATCACCTGTCCGGTAAATCTCTTTAGCCAGGGTAATAATATCCCCGCCCTTCCCCAGACCGAAGTCATACCACAATTCTTTCCGAAAGTCAACTTTGAAGGATGAGGGTGTGTCGAAACGATGCATCCTCTTTTTTGTATAAACAAAGCCCCGACTTTCCCAAGCCAGGGCTTTGTCATGTCCAAAAGAATTTGCATCTTTAGACATTGAAATCTTACAATATGGCAAAGTTACATTATCGTTCTTACAATCCCAACCAAATCATTCTTTTCCCACAAAGAATAGATGAAGATATCGCAGGTAATGACCCTGTACGAATCATTTCGGCCATAATTGACCAGCTTGACTTGAGCAAGTTCCATAAGCTCTATCACGGAATAGGCCGTTGTGCCTACCATCCCCGCATGATGCTCAAGGTTATCGTTTACGCCTATATGAATAATATCTATTCTTGTCGTAAGATAGAAAAGCTTCTCCATCGTGATATTCATTTCATATGGCTATCCGGCTGTGAGAAGCCTGATTTCATTACCATCAACAGGTTTCGCAATCGTGTCAAGGAGGAGATCAGCGACATCTTCACCCAAATAGTACTTCTGTTATCCGCAAAAGGATTTGTCAGTCTTGACGTAGAGTATGTGGACGGGACAAAAATAGAGTCGAAAGCAAACAAGTACACCTTTGTTTGGCGCAAGACGGTTGAACGTAACCGTACAAGATTGCTTGAGAAGATAAAGATACTTCTTGAGCAAGTGGATGAAGCTATTGCACAAGACAAGTGTAACGTTGATGAAAAGGTGGAATTCACCCCCACTCAACTTTCAGAAATATCAGCGGAGCTGAACGCGGCTCTTTCTTCCTTGCCAGCCACAACGAACAAGGAAGAAAAGAAACGGAGAAAGGGACTTCAAAAGACATCCAAAGAATTGGAAAGGCATTCAAGGAAGCTAAGTGAATACAACCAGCATTTGGACACTCTCGGTGAACGCAATTCCTATTCAAAGACTGATAAAGATGCCACATTCATGCGCATGAAAGAAGATGCCATGAACAACGGGCAGACGAAGCCGGGGTATAATCTGCAGATCGGGACAGAGGAACAATTCATTACTGATTTCGCCCTTTTCCCAAATCCAACAGACACGCTGACCTACATTCCCTTTATGGAGTCCTTCAAAAATCGCTATGGGGCGTTCCCCTCTACAGAAATAGCTGATTCAGGGTATGGAGCAGAGGAGAACTATCGTTTCATGGAAGAGCGTGGAATTGAAGCGTTTGTCAAATACAACCGTTTCCATATAGAACAGCGTCCTCGCTATGTGCAGGACCCTTTCCGTTCGGAAAATTTCTATTATAACGAAAAAGAAGACTATTGTGTGTGCCCGATGGGACAACACATGAATCGTATAGGACAAAAAAGAGGAAAAACCGCAAGCGGATACATCTCGGTAAGGCATCGCTATCAAGCCCGAAATTGCAATGGCTGCCCACTGCGTTCACTCTGCTTTAAAGCGGCTGGGAATAGAATTATTGAACGAAACCATCGCTTGGAGGAATACAAGCGACAAGCATTCAGCCTGTTGACATCTGATGAAGGACTGAAACAACGAGGGCGTAGGTGTATAGAGCCTGAAGCCGTTTTCGGACAAATGAAATTTGACATGGCTTATCGCCGTTTTCGTCATTTTGGTAAAGACAAGGTCACAATGGACTTTGCCTTCTTTGCCATAGCCTTTAATCTGAAAAAAATGATAGCAAAAATGAATTTAGGAGGATTAAAGCACAATCTAGACTGTTTTAAATTCAATTTTTACCTTACAGAATGCCTTTGCGGCCATCTCAGAGTATTTGACAATCAAAAACAAAGAAAACTCGCAGCTTAAGTGTATTTCACTAAAGTTGCGAGTTTTGATTTATATTGAGGGCGTTTTTGAGCTTTTGACACACCCTCTTGTACCACACACTGTTCCCGCGTTGTATGACCGGGTGATGCCCCAATCCGGCTAGAAAATCTACCAGCCGGATGCTCTTTGCTTCCTGTATGTTCATAGCTTGATACTGTTTTCATGAACTGATCACTTGTTATACACAGGACAAAGAACGGATTTATATCCAAGATAAGAAACACGATGGCATCAGATGGCATTAAAAGTAATCAAATGACATCGGTACGAGGTTAAGTATAAAAAATCCCAGTCGTATATCTTTGTACAACCGGGATTCATACCATTAAGAATATTTTCAGGCAATACTATAACTTTATATTTCTTGTTTCAAAAGCCTTGAATCCGCGATTGGTTATAAGTTTGGCATTGATTGGGATGGGATCCGGAAGCATATTGTATATTTGGTTAAAACCGTCTGCCATACCGTTTGGAGAGCATACAGGGGCACTACCCGCCGTCAAAACACACGTCTTGTTACTGAAACTTTCTATGAATGCTTTGATGCGTGGAGCATCAAACAATAAATGCAATGTGGCAAACAACTGTGTTCTCGCCTTTGACAATTTACTGCCTACTTTTCCATCGGACAACTCATGAATGATAAAATGGGCATTGCTTCCGGAACAGTCATACACAATGTAATCAGCACGTCCTACACCTTTCGTCCATTTCTCAAATTGGTTTAAGTAATCCTCATAGCGGATGAAACGCAGCTTGTAGACATGCTGCTCATCCCCGTTAAAATATGTGGCCGTACCTTCCCCTGCATTCCTTTTGATAGTGACAGTCGTTCCCTTTCCATCCACGATATCAAACACCTTATCTTCTATATCTTCTGTTATGACATTCGGCTCTGCGGTGTATTCGGCCAATGTACCACTTCTTTGTCGGTTGATAACCTTCACGAGGTCTTTCTTCATCAAAGATTCCATCAGCTTATCGTATTTTATTGTATTCGGAATAAATTTCCGTTATGGGGTCAGACATGATGCGGGTATCTATCAGATGCTGCTCACCCTCAATATTGAGCGAAGTGGCATATCCGTCTGCTATTTCCAACACCTCTATGTCATGGAAATTCATTTGAGGCCCAAGAGCGGATTCTCCGGCCTCGGCGCGTCGAATCAACAGATTTAGATAATTTACAATATATGGACTATGGGTAGCCATCATCAAAGACATATTGTCTTTGTGTTCCATTAGGAAACAACGGCTAATCAAGAAATCTATCAACGACTTTTGGCTTTCAGGATATAAACTCAGTTCCGGTTCCTCAATATGTATGAAGATATTGCTATGGAGAATCTCGCCCACATTCATGGTCGCATTGAAATGTTTCAGCCCATCCGTATCTGCCAAATAACGGAAAATGGATTTATTCATCCCGTCTACCGAATCATAACGCTTGGCATAATATTCCACAATGAGGGCAAGAGGACTGACAGTCTGAATACCCGAAGAAGCGTTTTCCAAGCCAATGGTATATTCATCATCCCCATCCATACCTGAAATGACAAACCGTTCCTTGTTTTTCTCTTTTACCCGCTTCACTTCTATCCCCAAATAATCTATAGGAAAAGTTTCTATTTCTGATACGGCAGTCCGGAAGTCAGACAATGTCTCTTCAAAATAAGACTCGGTCTGTTCTACTCTGGTCTTTCCTGCAATGACATCCGCTATCTCATTCCGTTTGTCCGAAATGAAGCAGATCTTGTTCAATGACAACTTGTCTTGTGGAATAACCTTTCGAGGAGTGACCAATCCTTCCTTAGTATAAGATATCCTGCATCCGTCATTTTCATAATAGATTTCGGTATTCTCTTTGACATATTCATCAATACCTGAAAATTTCAATAAATCCTTCATGTTAAAAGTCAGATCTTTCAGGTCTTTAGCTTGTGAATGGCGCAAGTATGAGCGAAGATTAACGCGTTTATATATCCAACGGAACAAGGAAAGCACTTTCATGACCGTGCTTTTCCCACTGCCGGATTCACCAACCAATACCATAAACGGCTTGATTTGTGCAATCTCTATCTCTTTAATAGGACCCAAATTGACAATTTTAATACTTTCGTCCATATGCTTTTTATTGTTAATGATAAGGATATGATTTATTGAATACTTATACAAAGATAACACATTTTTCTAGAATAAGTCCAATGACCACCTCAATTCGTATAGATAAATTGCAAATTTCTTGGCTTGTATTATCACTATTTATGATATAACCCATATTAAAAGAAAAAAGTCACTAATATGTTACAGTGATTTTAGATGATTTTTACTTAACCTCATGAGCAAGACTAGTTGTAAAATATGTATCCTTTGGCAAGATACTTTAACGAGAAACTACTTTATAGGGGGCAGTAAGCCAATACAAAGACAACTTCTTGTTGAAAGGTGGCTCTTTACTTCGTGCCATGAATGAATTTAAACCCATCTTACAGTTTCTTAGACACTTTCCAAAAGCATTATCGGGCTTGAACAAAAAAATATTCAATAAAAATCCTAATGATATTTGCAGAAATCGAACCTTTTACTTACCTTTGCACCGTCAAAGAGATAATGAATGTTGAATTGATAAAGAAAAGCGATGAATTTAGTGTAGGGCTAATTCAATGGCTTTTATAAAAGATAAAGTAACAAATGTGCAGTCACTCAAGGGATTAGAATAAACCGAAACAAAAGGTTCGATTCCTGGTGGCACCACAAACGAAAGCCAAAAAGCCTTGTAAGACAACGACTTACAAGGCTTTTTCTTTTCGGGAGTCCAAATGAGTGCCCAGTCTTACATTTTGCATTACCACCATTTGTACATAAAATAATAGTCCAATATAATCATAAAATCAACATATTTTTGTAATTTTGCAACGCAATTCACAAAAAGTTGCACTTGTATGATTATAAAGAATAAATGTATCACAACTATTGATATCCCTGTAAGAAACTGGGGATATTTGGAAAACTGGAAAAGCACAGCTTCAGTTTATGGCTCGTAAATCTGCGAGTTAGGTTCGGTCATACACCATGACTGACAAAATAATCAATTTATATCATAAAAAACAAATTCTTCATGAACAATCTTCGATTGCTCACAGGGTTGCTTTCCGTGACCTTGTTGAGCGGTGGGGTGTGCTCTTATGCCCAGTCGGTAATAACTTTGGAAAAAATTTTCGAGACCGCTGAAGCCAACAGTGCACAACTCCGCCCTTCATTTTCTGCACAGACCGAAGCCGGGCATGCAATAAGCGTTGCGCGTGCAGGTCGCCTACCAGATGTCAAAGCATCGCTTTCGATCAGTTATATAGGCGATGGTTTTACAACCAAACGCAATTTCAGCGACTATCAGAAAGCTCCCATACCACATCTGGGAAATGGACTGTCATTGAATGTCACCCAGCCGGTTTATACAGGCGGAGCCGTGGCAAATGCCATAGAACTTGCCGGGCTGAAATCAACAGCCACACGGTATGCTACCGACTTTCAGCGAGACAATATCCGCTTCCAACTTACAGGATTCTATCTTGACATCTATAAATATACTAATCTGCGCCGGGTTATGGAAAGCAATATATCCGCAGCCGAAAAGGTATTGAAAGAAATGCAGGCACGCTATGAGCAGGGGACAGCTCTTCAAAATGACATCACACGCTATGAACTCTTGGTATCGAATCTTGAATTACAGCTTGTCAAGATAAACAATACTCTCGACATCCTTAATGTCAATCTTGTAACAACGGCAGGATTGCCCGAGGGAACTGTCGTTGTACCGGATTCCACCATTCTGACTCGTTCTTTACCGATGAATGGAGAACAATGGTGGCAGCAGGAGGCTATGTTGAACTCTCCGTCATTAAGCCTCGCACGTTCCGGTGTTGACATAAGTCGCAAAGCGGAAAATATCATCCGTTCCGAGCGTCTGCCCAAGATAGGGCTTCAGGCAGGTTGGAGCATTGACGGTCCCATTCTTGTAGAAGTACCGCCAATCAATCGCAACTTAAGCTATTGGTATATCGGGGTCGGGGTCAGCTACAACATTTCCTCACTATATAAAAGCAACAAGTCTTTGGCAAAGAGCCGTGCTGCCACACAAAGGACAATAGAAGAACTTGCCGCCACACGTGAAAGTGTCTCGCTTGCTGTAAGAGCCGACCATATACACTATTTAGAGGCCTATGAAGAGCTACAGAACCAACGGAAAAGCGCAGAGCTTGCCGAACGAAATTACCGCACGATTTCTACGCGATACTCGGCAGATATGGCATTGATTACCGATATGCTCGACGCGGCCAATGCAAAACTCGATGCGGAGAAGCAGCTGGTTAACGCTCGTATAAACATCATCTACTATTATTATAAACTTTTATTCACCACCGGAAAAATATGAAACACCGTAGCAAAAAGATACTTTCTTATATCATCACCATCGCAGTAATCGCTGTCGCAGCATTGTGGGTCGGCAGCAAGTTCATTCACCTTGGCAATGTAGAATTTACCGACAATGCGCAGGTGCGTCGGCAGATAGTGCCCCTCAATAGCCGCGTACAAGGTTACATCAAAGAAATCCGTTTCAAAGAATATGAGAAGGTTAAGAAAGGGGACACACTTGTGATAATTGACGATGCCGATATGCGCCTTAATGTAGCCCGTGCAAACGCAGATTACCAGAATGCCCTCGCCGGACGCGGTGTCGCTGACCGGACAGTTGTATCAGCTTCGGCAAATGTAGCCGTCAATGAGGCATCTATCACTGAAGCCAAAGTGCTGATGGATAATGCAGCTACAGATTTGGCCCGATACGAAAAACTATTGGCACAGGATGCCGTCACCCGCCAGCAGTATGATGGTGCCAAGACGGACTATGGGGTAAAAAAAGCCCGATACGAAATGCTTGTGAGGCAACGTTCGGCAACCTCATCAGTCGTCGATGTCAACCGTCAACGCATATCGCAGTCAGAAGCAGGAATTGAACTTGCCAAAGCTCTCCTTGAAACTGCAGAACTTAATCTCAGCTACACTATAATTACCGCCCCGTGCAACGGCTACACTTCACGTAAGGAGATACAGGTCGGTCAACTCGTACAACCGGGCCAAACACTGCTTGATATTATTGAATCAGGCGACGTGTGGGTTGCCGCCAACTATAAGGAAACTCAACTCCACCACATAGTTCCCGGAAGTAAGGTGGAAATAAGGGTGGATGCTATCCCGGGAGTTCTTTTCAACGGAAATATCCGATCAATCTCTACAGCTACCGGTGCTTCACTTTCACTGATCCCGCAGGACAATTCAGCCGGAAATTTCGTAAAGGTGCGTCAGCGAATACCCGTAAGGATTGAATTTACGGAAGACAACAAGCCGGAAGATATGGAACGGCTCCGTACTGGTATGAATGTGGAATGTTACGTAAAGTATTGATATGGCAGACTGGCACGTTCCACAGGGACCATTCGACATTCCGGATGTTCCCAATTTCATTCCACGACAGCTAAAGCCGTATCTGTTTATTCTTTTTGTACTGATAATCCAGTTCTCAAGCGGAGTTTATCTTGCCGCCGCATCTGACATGGTAGGTAGTACGGCACTTATGCAAGAGGATATTCTCATGGCAGGCTATGCCTCACTGATAGGGTTGGCCATCAATTTTGCCGTCATGTTCCGCATCAAGTTCCGTTTCTCTACCCGAACCCAGTTGGTTACTTCAGGTATAGTCCTGATAGTTGCCAATATTATATGTGCCCACACAACAAGTGTACCGTTGCTTGTCGGCACTTGTTTCGTGGCGGGATGGTTCAGGATGCAGGCCACACTTGCCTGTAACTCCACAATACAGTTATGGCTGACTCCTGTACGTGACATGGCGATATTCTTTTGCTACGTCTATATAATAGTTGACAGCGTAATACAATTGAACGGTATCACCACCGTCTATATTATATTCTTCTCGCAATGGGAATATATGCACTGGATTATGACCGGACTGCTCGCCCTAATGGTACTGCTGGTTATGATATTAGTGAAGCCTGTACGCGGGCCAATGTTCATTCCTTTGCTCGGCATCGACTGGATAGGCGCAATCTTATGGGCGGGATTCATGCTTTGTTTTACTTTCATCTGCGTCTATGGCAATTTCTATGACTGGTGGGATGCCACGGAGATAAGAGGTGCAACAGTTATCGGGCTTGCCTGTCTCGGCATAAACCTGTGGAGAGCTACATTCCTTCACCATCCCTACATATCATTCAGGGCGATGAGAAACCACAACGTGATACGAGCAACGGGCATCTACCTCGTTTTCTTCACCCTGATTGCCACTGAACATGTGTTTGAACACAGTTATGCAGCAAATATACTCGGATTTGATGAAACCAATCTGATCGACTTGAACTGGTATGTTTTCGCTGGAATCATCGCCGGGTGTGCGTTCACATATTTCACCTTCGCACTACGTAAATGGAGGTACAAGACCATGGCGGCAATAGCATTTGTCCTTGCTGCCTGTTACCTTGCCTGTTTCTATTTCTTCATAGATTATGGCATTGAGAAAGAGATGCTTTTCATTCCGCTGTTTTTTCGTGGTGCCGCATCCGTGATAATCTCCATTGTTTTCCTTACCTCAATTGTACAGAGCGGACTTCCATTTCAGGTATTTCCACAGGCCCTTACCATCAACGGATTCACAGGAGCGGTTATGGGAGCGACACTCGGGCCGGCACTTATTGGGGAATTCCTAAGACATACAATGGCTAAAAACGCTTCACTACTCAGTTCAAATATCGTAGATTTCAATCCTGCCATAGACCATGTGCCTATCGGTCAACTTTATGGAATGGTGCAGACGCAGGCTCTCGTTGTCTCTATGAAAGAAATCTACGGTTGGCTGCTTATCACGGCATTAGTATCGCTCTTGATTATACTCGCCAGCTATGGACCTGTACGACCATTTGCGATATTCCCGAAGTGGAGTACTGTTCGGAGGAGTATCAAACATATAGTCCGAACTAAGGGTAATACAGGAATCCAGTCAGTGTAGTCGTTCTTATATAATATAAGCATTGACCATTATAATCTGTCAGAATATGAGACAAGACACTAGTGTCCCATTAAAATTGGGACACTAGTGAAATCATTTCAATTATGATAATTGCTTATTTGCAGGTAAGTACAGTTCGTCAGCACTTCGAAAATCAAGAAGAAGGAATCAAGATGCAGGCGGGACATACTTTAGCACATTTCCCACATTTTATGCAATTCTCGTCACGGACGAATATCAATTTATTCATATAAATAAAGGTATTTAAATAGCTGCGGCAAAGATAACGAAAGTAAAGAAACAGGAAAGCAAACAGTTGCTGATAAAGAGTGCTGATTGGATATTAAATCTTTCGATAAACTTCATCAAACGGCACTCTGCACCGTTCACCCCAAATACCTTTATTCCCATCCCGTATTCCGCAGGGGATAACCATATTTATTTCGGCACCATGCGGTAGCTTCAGCACTCTTTTTAACCGGCGGCTGTCCAGCCCCTCCAATGGACAAGTATCATACCCTTCGTTCGCCATTGCAATCATAAATGTCTGGGCAGCAAGCGCACAGGACTTATGGGCAACCACACGCATATCATTCTCGGACACTTCAAGCATCATCGGACGGAAAATGCTGATAATATTAGCCAACAGCTTCCTGAACAGCCCCAGAAGCCCCAAGAAGCGGGCATACACAAATGGCATTAATATTCCGTAATACAATTCACGGTCTTTGATTCGTTTTGCCTGACGTTCTTTCGGGCTGTTGCGATGAATGTTATCCCGTTCAAAGTCAAGTACAAACCGCGCACGCTTCCTGTAGACATCCCGGCGGACCACGAAAACCACCACTTCCGGTGCAGTGGCTGTCGATTTCTGGTCGAGGCAGGCTCTCGAAACTTTCGCCAACAGTTCAGGCTGTGTGATGTGATAGAATTCCCACAACTGCATATTCGAACTGTTGGGAGCCAGTGTTGCCAGTTCCAGACAATGTTTCACCTTCTCCGTATCTATCGGTTTCATTTTATCATACACACGCACAGAGCGGCGATACTGGAGTACTTCATCTAAATTCATAGGCTTAATCATTAGTTTATATTTTATAGATATCTCATTCTTTCACAGGTCTGTCATCTCCCTCTCATGCAACTGTTGCAGCACAACCTCCGCCATTTCTTTAGAGCTAAACGGATTTTGTCCCGTCACCAGATTATTGTCAACAATTACTTTTGAGGTCATAGGTATCAATGCCTTTTGATAGTTGGCCCCTCTCGCTTTGAGTGATGCTTCAAGATTGAAAGGAACTTCTTTCTTCCGATTGGCAAGGCTTTCTTCCAGCCAACTGAACCCTGTTATTTCTTTGCCTTTAATCAGATATTCACCATTGGATGATTTGACATTCAACAGTCCGCTTACTCCATGACAGATTGCAGCCACTAGCTTGTTGTTTTCATCATGTTCCGTAATGATTGCCTGCAAAACGGCATTATCCGGAAAGTCGTACATGGTTCCGTGTCCGCCAGCCAAATAAATACAATCGAATAGCTGCTCCCGAACATCATCCAGTTTTTTGGCATGACGCAGCATTTCTCTGAACTCAGGATTCTCCCAATACTCCCTGGATATCTTATCCAGAACGACTGGTTTTAAACTCTCAGGATCAACAGGCGTATTTCCTCCTTCGGGACTGGCTATCGTCATTTCATATCCTCTTTCTCCGGCACAATGATAGATGTGAGTAAACTCACTAAGCCATAATCCGGTTGCCAGGCCACTATTCGCATAAGTCCCGGTTCCCGTCACTACTAATAGAATCTTCTGAATATACATACAACTGTCTTTTGATGAATACGGGGTTAAAACACTTCTGCAAGCAAATGTATCTCAGATTGCAGAAGTTTTAACATATTCAATCCATGAGAAAAGGAAGAAAACAAGTAAGTTATAGAAATGGAATATCTAAGTCAATACCAATGAAACAATATTGTGAGAATCATTGAACAGCATAGGGGACATGGCTCCCCGTCAATTCAAGACACGCCAATAGACCAATAACAAAAATCCCTTGAACTTTAAAAATTCAAGGGATTTTTGTCTTGTCCATTTTGCACCTACTTCCGTAGTACAAGCAGCTACACTTTTGAACTATGTAGTTTTTTATAAACCTCTACTCGAGCGTCTATTTCTGCCTGGGTTAAATGCGCAGGAAGTTCAATGGTAGTTCGTGGAGTAATGGCAACCAATACTACCTTACCTACACTTTTTTTATACTCTTTGATTGCATTCTCCATCACTTGGCTGGAAGAAACAAACTCACGCATTACATTACCTTTTTTCATATATCAATTGAATATCTTTGTTTATACACGATTACACAAGCAGAATATAAATCCATGTTTTTATACAGGATCGGCTTTAACCGTATCTTCCGGTTTCAGTTTATTTTCCAGACAAATATTAATTGCATTCATCCCTTTTTGTCCACGTTCCAGATCAAACGTCACAATGTCATTCTCCGAAATTGCGGTAACCACATTGTTCACATGAAAAAAATACTTCTCAACGCCAGAAAGATCTTTAATAAAGCCATATCCTTTTGATGTATTAAAGAATTCGACTCTTCCTCTTAAAATAACCGGTTCCTCTTTTCCCTTTTTAGGAGTGGCAATAATGATTTCCTCGGCATTAATTTCTTCTCTCTTTGTATTATTTGCCGGAGGAGTTGAAGTAATCATCCCGTTCTCGTCTACATAAGCAATCATATCATCAAGGCTACTGCCCCTGTTAGATGACTTCCTGTCTTCTTTTCTTTTTTGTTTCTCTTCCCGCTTAGCGAGTCTCTTCTTTTCATTTTCACGTTTACCAACTGTCATGGATTTTGCCATAGAACTTATTTTTTATTTATACTAGATATGAATGAATAATGCAATAAAACCGATCTCTAGATTACATAATCAGCTTTATTCAGTTTTTTTCCTGTCAATTTCTGAATATCATTAATCAGCTTACGCTCTTCCTGCGAACAGAATGTAAGTGCCGTCCCAGTGTTTCCAGCTCTTCCGGTACGTCCGATACGATGGACATACGTTTCCGGTACATCGGGAAGATCATAGTTAATCACCAAAGGTAGCTCATTGATATCAATACCTCTGGCAGCAATATCAGTAGCGATCATCACACGTGTTTTCCCGGACTTAAAATTGCCCAATGCCGACTGTCGTGCCGCCTGACTTTTATTTCCATGAATAGCCTGACTGCCAATCCCTGCCTTGCCCAATATTTTGACGATCTTATCCGCATTATGCTTCGTACGTGAGAATACCAGTACCGATTGATCTTCCGACTTCTGTAAAATCGAAATCAACAACTGGCTCTTCTCCTTTTTCTCTACAAAATAGACCATCTGCTCAATAGAATCCACAGTCGATGATTTCGGAGTTATACTGATTCGCACAGGATTCTTCAACAGAGAGTTAGTTAGAGAAATAATCGTATCAGGCATTGTAGCCGAGAAAAACAAAGTCTGCTTTTCTTTCGGAAGTTTTGGTAATATCCGTTTGATATCGTGAATAAATCCCATATCAAGCATACGGTCTGCTTCATCAAGTACGAAATGCCGGATACTATCTAAATGTACATGCCCCTGATTCATCAAGTCGAGTAAACGTCCGGGGGTAGCAACGAGAATATCAATTCCTTTGTGTAACATATCCACTTGCGGGCGCTGATTCACTCCTCCGAAGATAACTCCGTGACGTACCCGGGTATATTTGGCATAGTCGTTAATACATTCACTGATCTGCAATGCAAGTTCACGGGTAGGTGTCAAGATCAAAGCTTTAATTCCCTGACGTTTCGTCAGCTCTTTATTCATCTGCAAATGCTGGATAATAGGGATTGCAAATGAAGCAGTCTTCCCGGTTCCCGTCTGCGCACAGCCCAGTATATCCCTTTTTGCTAATGCAGGCGGAATTGCTTTCTCTTGTATAGGAGTGGGTACGGCATATCCTTTTTCTTCAATAGCTTTTAAAATCGGTTCGGTTATATTTAATTCTTTAAATGTCATAATTGTTATTTATACTGTATTGAAACAGCGATTTTGTTTTTATAGATTGAAAGACGCAAACAAATCCGGAATGGAAATGCAAAGTCCTCCTAATTAAGCCAGTTTATGGGTTGCCAAGAAAAACTCGCGTTCCAATGTAGCCATTACTTCTTTTACGCTACTAATCTTTTCTGCGAGAAAGGCATTGCTACCGGCAAATGCATATCCTTTTTTCATATTTCCTCTAGCTGCATTATATAAAGCCTTGATAATGCAGTAGGGACTTTTTGTGTAGTCACAGGTCTTGATACAATGGAACGAACAGTTCTTAGGTCTCTCCAAACCATTATTCACATTGTGAATAAATTCTCCATCAATAGCCCGTCCCGGCATCCCGACAGGACTTTCAATAATAAGAACATCTTCAGATTTGGAATGAATATATACTTCTTTAAATGTTTCTGAAGCATCACATTCAAGAGTAGTTACAAAAATGCTTCCCATCTGCACACCTGAAGCTCCCAGTTCCATAAAATGCGCTATATCCTCACCTGTTGAAATCCCTCCGGCTGCAATCACCGGAATTTGTTTCTGTTCTTTATAGCTGGATGCAATCATTACCACTTCCGGAATCAATGCTTCCAAAGCATAATGCTGATCCTGTATTTGTTCCTTTTTAAATCCTAAATGCCCACCGGCTTTAGGTCCTTCTACCACGATTGCATCGGGCAGATAGTTATAGTTCTTTTGCCACTTGTCACAAATAATTTTCGCTGCTCTTGAAGAAGATACGATAGGAACCAATTTTGTAACACTTCCCGAGGGCAGGTATGATGGCAAATCGAGCGGAAGTCCCGCACCTGAAAATACCACGTCAATCTCTTCCTCAATCGCAGTACGCACCATATCGGCATAATTAGATAAGGCAACCATGACGTTTACTCCGATTATACCTTTTGTTTTTGTACGTGCCTTGCGAATTTCCTCTCTCAGTCCGCTTATACATTTCTCCGGATAGGTGCCCTTTCCTTTGGGGTATAACAATCCTAAACCCGCACATGATATAACCCCTACTCCGCCTTCATTTGCTACTGCAGATGCCAAACCGGACAGTGAGATTCCTACTCCCATTCCACCTTGTATAACAGGTGTTTTAATTTCAATATTTCCTATAAAGAACGATTTCATATGTTTTATTTTGTATGGGCAAAACAGATAGACAGAAGTGAGTATACTTTATCCAAGTACTCAATACTAGCCTGCCACTAACGATTTACCTTATTGGATAATTTATTAAACTATTTGCTCCTGACTATTTCAGGAGTATTGTATTACAAAAAAGCCTAATAAATCTATTTTCAGAATGGAAAGTACAGGATTAGAAATTCCTAATTTTGCATAGAAGAGCCAGAATTAGCAGAACTTAAATGTAAAATGATTTTTCGTCCTCCCTATTCAGTAGAGATTCCTCCGTTAAATCATGAAACGGAAACAGTTTTTAAATAAAAGCAGAAGACAGAATCTTCTGCTTTTATCTGGATATTAATATCTTCTAGAGTTATTATAACCACCACGGCCTCCACCGTTTGACGGTCTTTCAGTACGAGGGCGTGCAACGCTTACTGAAATAACCTTCTGGTCGTATTCAACTCCATTCAGTTCATCAATTGCCTTTTGTCCTTCTCCATCGTTCGTCATTTCTACGAAAGCGAATCCTCTGGATCTGCCAGTCTCTCTATCAAAAATAACTTTGGCTGAAGAAACTTCTCCAAACTCTGCAAATAAATTTGTTAAGTCGGCATCAGTTGTGCCATAGCTTAAACCTGAAATGTAAATGTTCATCTAAAAATTTTATTAAAATAAATACTAATTTGGAGTGAGGAGGATAATTACAGAAGAGGACTACTTACTAATAATATATTAAAAAGAAGAACTGTACAATAATGATTCGTAACTCAAACTCTGGGAACAAAGGTAACACAATAAATTAGATAACGATGTTTTTATTCTATATTTTTCAATAGAAGTTCAATTATTATCATTTGTTAGCACGCCTATCACACCAAAACAGTCATAAATAGCAGTTCTCTCATCCATCCTTGATAATATCCTATAATATATCTACTTTTGTTCCGGTACAATCATCAAGATGCACCCTACAAATATATCCGGGAATGAAACTAAACACTACCACCAGAGAAGAAATGTGGGCGAAACAACACCTGTCTGCCACCAACATTGACTATAGCTTATGGGAACGGGATAAATCCATCCTTCATCAGCTCTCGAAAATTGTCCGTGACTGCACATTCGTAGTCGATGTATATAAATGCAAATACGCTTATGCCTCTCCGAATTTTGTTGATTTATTGGGATACGACCGCCACAAGATAGAAACACTAGAAAGACAGGGAGATTATTTGGAATCACGCATCCATCCCGATGACCGTACACAATTGGCGGCATTACAGGTCACACTAAGCCAATTCATCTATAGTTTACCCTTTGAGCAGCGAAATGACTACTCCAATATTTACAGTTTTCGTATACTCAATGCCAAACAACAGTACATACGTGTCACCAGCAGACATCAGGTACTGGAACAGGACTGCAATGGTAAGGCATGGCTTATCATAGGAAACATGGATATATCACCCGACCAAAAGATCTCTGAGATGGTAGATTGCACTGTTCTGAATCTTAAGAATGGAGAAACATTCACTCCTTCCCTATCCTTTATGACTTCCACTAATCTTACTAACCGGGAAATAGAGGTATTGCGTCTTATTCAAAAAGGCCTGTTAAGTAAAGAAATTGCAGACAAGTTATGTATCAGTATTCATACCGTTAATATCCACCGACAAAATCTGTTACGGAAATTGGGTGTACAGAATTCCATTGAAGCCATTCGTCTAGGACAGGAAATCGGATTATTAGGTTAATTCACGCATCCATTCTCGCCATATTTTCCAATGCGGCTAAGGCATCCATTCCACCACACCCGTAACCGGGTGCAATCTCCTCCACTCTTCAAATTCCGGATAACTACGTACTCCATCCCGAATCACAGCCTGATAATATTCCACTCCCATAATCTTTTGCGTATCAGGCGTTTCGTATTTCAGATTCAAGATAGTCAGTTTCATCTCATCTGTCAACACCGCAGAAATACGTTCGGCTACCCTCTCAAAGTAACCATCGTAACGAGAACCCTCCCGGATATGAATCATATCAATTTGCCAAAGTTCTCCTTCTATATCTTGATACCACGCATGCCACTCTATACACGCTTCCACCGTATGCAACAAATTCACACATTCAATCTTCTTGACAGACGTATTTTCCGCCAATTCAGCCATCGCCTGAAAGCTATCAGCCAACTTCAAGGGAGAAGTATAAATATGGAAGTCAATATCCCGGTGCTTCATCAGCAATCCGGTACGCAACGAACCTACCAGATTCACTTTGGCACCAATCCCCTCCCATATCCGAACAATATGAGTGTCTTCTATGATTTTCCGGGCTTTCTGTTGGTTACGTTCGGCTAATTCAAGAACATTCATCTTCCTCCTTTTTTTAAGTAAGCTTGCAAAAATAGGAAAAAGAGCCCAAATATAGCTATAAATAACTATTTAATCCCTCAATGAGCAGAGCTAATTTTGCCTGCAATTTCAATACTTCATCATACCATTAACAAAAAAATTATGATATTCAATCAAACAGAAAAACAGGAAAAAGAGTATTTACAGCAAGTCATAGCTACCATCAATGATACAATTAACACCACCAGTACTTCCGTCAAAGAACATATAAACACCCTGCAAGAATACAAGGATTATCTATGGTCAAACAAGGACATCGATCCGCACGAAATCCGTTCCATGCGCGAAAGTATATTAAACCATTTTGCATTAGGCGAAAACGTAATTGACAAGCGTAGGCGACTAAGCAAAATACTGGATATCCCCTATTTCGGACGAATCGACTTTCAAGAAAAGAAAAACAAAAACCAAGTAAATCCAATCTATATAGGAATACACACTTTCTATGACTTCGACCAAAAACAAAATCTGATTTACGATTGGCGAGCTCCTGTTTCAAGTATGTTCTACGATCATGAATTAGGTGAGGTATCCTATTCCTCTCCGGCAGGTGAGATTAGCGGAACGATTTCGCTCAAACGCCAGTATCGTATTCGTAAAGGAAAAATGGAGTACATGATTGAAAGTTCCGTAACTGTTCATGATGATATTCTGCAAAAAGAACTATGTTCCAATGCCGACAATAAAATGAAGAACATCGTTACGACCATCCAGAGGGAGCAAAATCAGATTATCCGTAATGAAAGTGCTGCCGTACTTATCATACAAGGTGTTGCCGGTTCCGGAAAAACTTCTATCGCCCTCCATCGTATCGCTTACCTGCTTTACGCGCAAAAAGGACAGATTTCTTCCAAAGACATATTAATCATCTCCCCCAATAAAGTGTTTGCCGATTACATATCGAATGTACTTCCGGAACTTGGTGAAGAAACCGTTCCCGAAACCAGCATGGAACAAATTCTTTCGGATATACTTGATAACAAATATAAATACCAGAATTTCTTTGAACAAGTAGCGGAATTATTAGAAAAACCGTCACAAGACTTTATCAAACGGATACAATACAAAGCCTCCTCCGAGTTTATATCACAGCTTGACAAGTTCATCCTTTATATGGAAAACAACTATTTCAAAGCAACAGATGTAAAACTCACAAAACACATCACCATTCCCGCTGAATTTATTGACGAACAGTTCAGGCGATTTCATCGCTATCCCATACGTCAACGGTTTGAGACTATGGCAGATTACATTCTGGAAATGATGAAACTCCAATATAACCTCACAGTAACCACTGCTGAAAAGAATCTGCTGAAGAAAGAAATAAAACAGATGTTTGCAGGAAACAATGACCTGCAAGTCTACAAAGATTTCTTCAAATGGATAGAGAAACCCAAAATGTTCAAGATGCGTAAGAACCGTACATTGGAATATACTGATTTAGCCCCTTTAGCCTATCTGCATACCACACTAAATGGAAACAATACCCAATCATACGTCAAACACCTTCTAATAGATGAAATGCAAGATTATTCTCCCATACAATACAAAGTGATTCAAAAACTTTATCCCTGTCGAAAAACAATTCTTGGAGACGCTTCCCAATCCGTCAATCCTTACGGCTCTTCCACGGCCGATATGATCCAAAAAGCATTCACAACAGGAGAAATAATGAAACTTTGCAAAAGCTATCGTTCAACCTTTGAGATTACTACCTTTGCACAAAAAATCCAACCGGACAATGAATTAGAACCGATTATGCGACATGGAGAACAGCCCAAGATTCTTCAATTCAGAGATACAGAAGAAGAAATTCGAGGTATTGCAGATCTAGCAAATTCCTTCAAAAATTCCCATTACACATCATTAGGAATCATCTGTAAAACAGAGCCCCAAGCAAAAGAACTTGCGCAGAAACTCCGACCTTTTACAGACGTCATTTCACTTTTGTCAAATCAAAGTTCAACTTATGTAAAAGGTATTATCATCACTTCCGCCCACATGGCAAAAGGACTGGAATTTGATGAAGTGATCATTCCGCAAGCAGATGATAAAAACTATTATTCCAGTATTGACAAAAATATGCTTTATGTGGCAATAACAAGAGCAATGCACAAACTGACCTTAACCTATTCCAGTTCTTTATTCATTTGTCGATTCCTGTGAACACACATTTAGTACATACAAAAAGAGTGCGCCTTTTTTCCAGTGGGAAAAAGGCGCACCATACAAACAAAACAAACAATAGTCTACCTTCACAGGCAGCGAATCCATAAATCCATTCCTTTATATTAAAGAATGGCAGGGGATATGGATTCTGGGGAAATCGACGCTTCACAGGGACATAAAACACCTGTTTTTGTAAGACCTAGCCATCATCCCATTCCGAAGGCGGCAGAGTATTTTTGCCATACCACTTCATCCAGGCACAAAATTTCCGTTTCCTCAAATAAAGCGAATCGCCACAATGCTCCAATGCTTCCAGATATTTGTAACGGGTAAAACAACACCCGAAAAATATGAAATAAAACTTCTTCTTATAAAAAAAATCTTCACTAATATACTATTAATGAAATGAACACAACAACCACGTAATAAACCCTATTGTCTTCATCTTTTTTATTATATAGCAGATTGCTTCTTTTCTTACTTAATCTCCAGCGCCTTACCCGGTCCGAATTTAACAATCTTCTTTGCAGAGATCCGCATTTTCTGACCGACTGACGAATTATACCCCTAACGTGCCGCATATTCCTGTACCCGGAAAGTTCCAAATCCCACAAGTGTTACGGACTCTTCATTATACAAACGGTCTCTAATAGTGTAGGTAATATGGTTTAAGCAGCACAAATAGCTACATAAGATAAAAAAATCAGCCACTTACAATTCAAGAACGATTCCTATCTATGCTGATTCTTCCAGTACATGACGGGGAGTGAGTCAGAGCAAATATCGCGAAAGTCATAAGTAAGAAACTAACTAAACATCTGTTGACGTTCTTCCATAACAAATGCTCTGAATCAATATTTATCAATCAAAGACATCTTCGATAATATCTAAAATTGCTTCTTCCTATTTCTTGCATCAAGAACATAAAAACAACATAATCCCGACTATTTTCTATACCTGAAATGTGTTAAACAACGCATCTTGTACAATATTACATATATTATATACACTTTTGAACTTCATATTATCATCCACATCTTTACATTTGCCTATTCTTAAATATTGTATTAAATGCCACCAAATAGTGGAATAAATAACAAATCTTAATTTTAATAGTATGCAAATCAAATCACCCATTCATGTCATGTGGAAACGGGCATGCAGTGTACTGCTGTTGATGTTCTTTTTTACTTCTGCAGCAATAGCTCAGATGCTTGTACGCGGTACAATTGTAGACCAGACAGGAGAATCTGTCCCCGGCGCAAGCGTACAAGTGAAAGGTACTTCAAAAGGTACTATCAGTGATCTAGACGGTAAGTTTTCAATCAATGTTCCCAATCGCCGGACAATTTTAGTCATTTCTTTTGTCGGCTATGAGACATTGGAAAAGCAGGTAGACACGTCCAAACCTATGTCCATTGTACTTCGCGAGAACGCAAAAGAATTGGACGAAGTTGTGATAACCGCCGGTTATCAAGACATCAAGCAACGGGACCTGACTGGTGCGATAGGAAAGGTTGACATGGAAGGACTGTTAAAAACTCCCTCCGCATCGTTCGACCAAACGTTGGGAGGACGTATTGCCGGTGTGAATGTCAGTTCTGGTGAAGGTATGCCTGGCGGACAGATGAACATCGTCATTCGTGGTAACAACTCTCTGACACAAAGTAACTCTCCGTTGTATGTCATTGACGGATTTCCAATAGAAGATCCGGCTGTGGCAGCTACTGTCAATTCCTCGGATATCGAGTCAGTAAATGTTCTGAAAGATGCTTCCGCTACCTCTATCTATGGTGCCCGTGGTGCCAATGGTGTCGTTATCATTACTACCAAGAAAGGACGTATAGGAAAACCTCAGATAAAATATGATGGCAGTTTCGGATTCCAAAACGTCAGTAGGATGATGGAAATGATGAGTACGTATGAATTTGTCAAGTTACAAAACGAAATATCACCGACAGATATGGCCAAGACCTACCTGAAAGAATACGAAGGTAAGCAATACACTTTGGATGACTATCGGGACGTAGAAGCATACGACTGGCAGAGAGCTGTGATGCGTACCGCCTGGCAACAGAATCACGGAATCAGCCTGATGGGAGGTACGGAAGGTGTACGTTACAATGCCTCCGCTTCTTATTTCAACCAGGACGGTGTCATTCTCAATTCTAATTACAAGCGTTTTCAAACACGTATGAATACGGTAATTCGCCGCGGAAAATTGAATATAAGTGTAACCGCTAACTATTCACGTGCCATACAGACCGGAAGTTCCACATCCCTTTACTCCTCCAGTGGTATGAACAACTTGTTCTACAGCGTATGGGGATATCGTCCTGCCACTCCTCCAGGTATCAACATGGAGGATTTGATTAACAATCCGTTGGATACCAGCGTATCTACCACCAACGACTACCGTTTTAACCCGATTCTATCACTGAAAAACGAACATAGAAAAGGATTTACGAATAACCTGCAGTTAAATGGTTTCGCAGAATATGAATTGATGAAAGGGTTGAAACTGAAAGTGTCGGGAGGTTACACATATGACGCGCGTAACGGTGAACAGATGAATAACTCCAACACTCGCTACGGTGGTCCTACTTCCAACGATAAAGTGAATGCTACAGCATCCCGTTCACAACGGCTTACCTGGCTGAATGAGAACTTGCTGACTTATCAAACGACGATTAAGAAGCACCACAACCTCAACACTATGCTCGGTTTTACGATGCAGAACTCTGATTACGAAAGCTATTCATTCAAAACCACACACATCCCGAACGAATCAATGGGAATGGCTGGCATGTCTGAGGGTATTCCATCGACTACAAGTTCACTTAAATCTTCCTGGTCAATGATGTCCTATCTGGCAAGCATCCGTTATAATTATAAATCAAAATATTATCTGACAGCTTCGTTCCGTGCCGATGGTTCTTCCAAGTTTATTAAAAAGAACCGTTATGGATATTTCCCTTCCGGTTCGGTAGCCTGGAACTTTAGCCGTGAAGAGTTTGCAAAGAAAATATCATTCTTATCCAACGGTAAGCTCCGTGCCAGCTGGGGGCTGACAGGTAACAACCGTGTAGGCGAATATGACACGTATGCTTTACTGGAAATGCTGAAATCAACAGCAGCCTATGCCTTTGACAGCAATACCAACAATGTAGGTATGGTCATGACTTCATTAGCGAACGCCAACCTGAAATGGGAAAGCACCGAACAGTGGAATGTCGGCATCGATATGGGATTTTTCCGTGACCGTGTGTCAATTAACCTCGACTGGTACCGGAAAACAACACACGACCTTTTACTAAGAGCCACCTTACCTTACACCACAGGATTCAGCACAGCAATGAAAAACATAGGAAAGGTGCGCAACAGCGGTATTGAATTTACGTTGAACACAATCAACATCAAGCGCAACGGATTCACTTGGGGTACAAACTTCAATATCGCTTTCAACCGCAACAAAGTACTTGCCCTGGCAGAAAACCAACACTCATTACTCACAGCCGCCCAATTTGACGGTTCCTATAACAACCAGTCAACTTTCATCGCCCGCATCGGACAACCGATGGGCATGATGTACGGATACATTTATGAAGGAACTTATAAATATGATGATTTCTATAAATCCGGCGACTCTTATACATTGCGTCCCGGTGTACCTCATTTCTCCAGTGAAAGTAATACCCGCCCGGGTATGCCCAAGTACAAAGACTTGAACGGCGACGGAGTAATCGACACCAACGACCGCACCGTAATAGGCCGCGGGCAACCGATACATACCGGTGGTTTCACCAACGATTTTACTTACAAGGGATTCGATTTGAGCATTTTCTTCCAATGGTCGTATGGTAACGATATCATGAATGTCAATCGTCAGTTTTTCGAATTTACCAGCAAAAAGAACTTGAACCAGTTTGCAAGTTATGCCAACCGATGGACACCTGAGAACCCGACCAGTAATATTCCGGCGGCATTGGAATCCTCTTCCAATGGTGTGATTTCTTCACGTATCATCGAAGACGGTTCATTCTTGCGTCTAAAGACCATTACCTTAGGTTACACATTGCCCAAGAAAGTGACTAATCGCTGGAATATCTCCACAGCACGTCTTTATGTAGCCGCACAAAACCTTTGGACACTGGATAACTATTCCGGTTACGACCCGGAAGTATCTATCCGTAACAGTGCTTTGACACCGGGTATCGACTACTCATCTTATCCAAGAGCATACACTGTCAACTTCGGACTCAATCTGGCATTCTAAGTAGAACTTTAATTTAATCGGAAAAAGTTTATGAAAACAATAAAAACAGTCCTTTTCTCCCTGTTGGTTGCCGGTAGCGTTTCGTCCTGCGACTTTTTAGAAAAAGACCCTTATAAAATTGTCCCGGAAAATTATTTTCAGGATGAAGACGAAGTCATCAATTCGCTGACCGGTGTCTATTCCACACTGGCAACAGGAAGCTTCTATGGAAATACGTACATGAATCTGGTAGCGGGTGATGACCTTACTTATTACGGAGGTGGTACCAAACGTATCTCAACTACAGGTTTGATTTGCAACAACGCTACCACTGCCGATGGTTCCGTACTTAGCCTGTGGCAAGCACTGTACACAGGTATCGACCGGGCTAACTTCCTTCTGGAACAGATTGACAGAGTGGAAGATATGAGCAATGAAAACCGTCAGCGTTACAAAGCGGAAGCCCGCTTCCTGCGTGCATTCTATTATTTTAATCTGGTGCAACACTGGGGGGATGTTCCGTTCAAACTGGAGTCTACCTATGCTTCACAAAGCGTAGAGAACAAAGATATCGCCCGTACAGACAAAAATAAGATCTATGACTTCATCACTCGCGAAATGGCGGAAGTGGCAGACGAAGAAACCGGTGGATTGTTTTCCGCCCAAGCTCTCAACTATCGTCCGGGACATGTTTCCAAGTCAGCAGCATGGGGTATACTGGCACGTGTATATCTTTTCTGGGCAGGTGAGCACTATCGCGATAACCAACCGGCTCCCGCTGAAACAAAAGAACGTTTCCGTCTGGCAAGTTTCTATGCTCAGAAAGTAATGACTCAAGGACACGGATTGGCAGACAATTATGCTGATATCTTTATCGATATGTGTTCCGACAAATACAATACTACTGCCAACGAAAGCATTTGGGAAGTAGAATTTGCCGGCGACTATACAGGAAGCGTTCGTTCAGAAGGACGTATTGGCAATATCAACGGCCCGAGCGGTGGTGACTACTCATCGGATCCCGATGTGACAGGAATATCTGATCCAGGATACGCCTACGGTTTCTTGATATGTACTCCGAAACTTTGGGAACTCTATGTAGATAACGAGGATAAAGAACGCCGTTACTGGAACCTAATGCCTTTCAGTTATCGTAGTGCTGGAAAATCAGACGATGGGACCGTACCGGTGAAAGGCATTGTGGGAAGAACATTCCAGGATAAAGACGCCTTTGATTGGGTGACAGGTCCGAATGGCTATCAGGCACGCTCGTTCGACTATGACGGAGTGAATGAAGGAGAAGGAATTGAAAAAATAACCAACACCATGGACATACGTGGCGATGTATATCTCACAGCCGCTCCACCGGCCACCGGTCCGAAATTGACAGCTACCTGCGGAAAATTCCGTCGTGAATATGAACCATATCCCAAGAAAAGCAAAAACTTTACGTCTGTCAATTTCCCTATCCTTCGTTATTCGGATGTGTTGCTGATGATAGCCGAAGCTGAAAACGAAGCTAACGACGGGCCTACAGAGTTGGCTTACAACTGTCTGAATCAGGTACGTGGTCGTGCCGGAGTCGAGCAGAACGCAAGGGACTACATCTCCCTGCAAAGATTCCGTCAGGCTGTCAAGGACGAACGTGCTATGGAATTATGCTTTGAATATACCCGTCGCGGTGACTTGATCCGTTGGGGAGAATTTGTGGAGAAGATGAATGCGCTGGTAACTCGTGCTCAAAACGGAGTAAATTGGGGAGAAGGGCCGCAAGCAGCTCCGTTCTTCCGTGTCAGCAGCGCCTATCGTTACTTCCCGATACCGGAAACGGAAAAAGCTGTAAACAAGCTGATTACGGGAAATAATCCGGGATGGTAATCACACATATTGGAATATACATTATTTATCATAGGAAAACATCATGAAAACAATGAAAATATATAAATTCTTTCTCTCGTTTTTAGGAGTGCTTTCTCTGGCTTCATGTGATGATGCCGGACTGAAACAAGACCTGTCAGAAGCAAGTATCGGGGTGGTTGCAACCGATCAGGTGGTATGTGACGGAAATGTCATCACCGTAAAGAAAGGTATACCTGTGGAGTTTCAACTGAACGGAAACCCGAATTACATCACTTTCTTCAGTGGAGAACAGACTCATCAGTATGCTTACAGAAACCGTACGCAAATAGCCGTGGAGGACATCATTTCTTCTACATTGCACTTTGCCGTATTTACCAATAATGCAGGTGGTCCCCTGTCATGTACCAATCAGCTGGACATTTTTTATCTTGCCGAAGAAACGGATACGGAAACCGGCGAAGTCATAACTCCTGCCTTCCCCGGACTGAGCAAGACTAATTACGAAGCGGATTCAGTACTCGTAGAAACCACTAACTGGAAAACACTGGTTGAACGTAAAGACTTGCCGACTGACAGATTGAATGCAGCCTCCGCAAAATACACATTTGATTTCCCAATGGAAGAATATATAGGTAAGAAACTCACTTTGGCATTGGTATTGAACCTGGATAAGAGAGAAGAAATGGATCCGGCAAATCCGGAACAGACATTCGTTCAATCACCTTTCAATTTCCAGAACATGTATATCGAAACAAAATGGCGGAACGGACGCATCACCCGCTCATACGCAGCGGCATTCGGATTCACCCCGTTGAATATGATGCACAAACACAAATTAAAAGACCAGAAAGACTACCTGCTTCCATATGCTTCTGTGCCAAGTAATACAGCAGGAATGTGGAACTTTACCGATGCGGGAACAGGTAATTTTTCTATCGGCGCCACCCAACGTGGAGATACATGGAAATATTCATGGGCCGTTTCCGATTACTTGAATGTGGCGGAATGCCCTACACCTGATACAGGTGTGTGGGTAAAGGAAATCTCACAAAATTTCTCTTCTTATACATATACTTACGAACAGGTGGGTACGTATACAGCAACCTTCCTGATGAGAAATATCAACTACGATTATACTGAAGAGAAAACGCAGGAGTTTATAATCAATGTAACCGAATAACTTTAAAGACTGACAGATTATGAAATATATAAAATCATATATGCTTTTCATCTGGACGGCATTGATAGTCACAAGTTGCGCTTACGACAACTTGAAAGATGATGTCGATGCGTTAGGTGAACGTGTGACGAACATGGAGAAGCAGGTGAAAATACTGAACGACAATATTGCAGTGGTAAGCTATATTGTTGACCCTCAAAATAAAACTATTACCAATGTACAGACCACAGGGGCCGGAAAAGACGCCCGTTATATCATCACATTGAGTAATGGAGAGGAACTGATACTGACGATGGGACAACCCGGTACCACAAACAATCCAGACATCACAGTAGGTGAAGATGGATATTGGTACATCAACGGTGAGTCAACCGGTGTAAAAGCGGTGGGCGAAAATGGAAAGAACGGTGACGGTTATCCAGAATTTTGTGTGGAAGACGGCAAATGGAAAGTTCGTTTTGGTACTGACGGTACATGGAATGAGGTACCCGGTGGTAACCTCGAGAGTATTGGTTCTGTGGGCGACCAAGTGTTCGAGTCGGCAGAAGTCGATGGTGACAAATTTGTGGTTACACTGAAAAATAGTGATGTCGTATATACATTGCCGATTGTTGCCGATCTGATTTGTGCCATTGACAAGAATGCACTCACTCTTTCTGCAGATGGTTTCCTAATACTCGACCAGGATATGCGCACCACCGTCGGCGTGAAAATAGAGGGAGAAAAGACTCAAATCACTTATCCCAAAGGATGGCGCGCCACTCTGGTCGAAAATGAAACGACAGATGCCAATGGAAATACCCACACGTTATTTATCTATGCACCTGCTACCAATGGAGCCAATACCCGTGCGACGGTTAACAACATGGAAGACGTGACTGTCAGTGTGCAAAAAGGTATATTTTGGGCAATGGACAAGATTCGGGTGAAAATCGGCACTGCCATAGAACCGGAATTGACTGGAAACTTGAAGGCTTTCGAAGAAGGTGAATCACTTACTGTAGGTGGATTCACATTCTCCAAAGAGACATTAGGCAGTATCAAAGCTACTGAAATCAAGGACGCTACCGCCGAAATCAAAGCATCCGGCGTATATATCGTATCTGCCAACAATGCCGTATTGACTTACACGGGAACAGAAAACATCGAGAACTTAATAGTTATCCCCAATTCTGAGGAAGTAAGTGCCATCAAACTAAATGTCAGCAATCAGGTAAAACTGACCAAGAACCTGGTTTGTAAAAGTGTGACAATAGCTGGAAATGGCAGTATGACAAAAGCTGAAGCAAAAGGATTGAATCTTATTTTTGAAGATTGTAACATCGACAATGTCGGTTTGATAGAGAAATCCGAGGCAGCCGCGTCTGTTGCCACATTCACCTTGGCAAATTCCGATGTAAAGGTTAGAAAAGAGGGCATATCTTTGATTAACAATATAAATAAGGTAGACAACCTGACTGTCAATAACACCCTCGTTTACCATACCAATGAAGGAGAGGCTCTCGCATTCAAGATATTGAATGCCGAATCACAATATTTGATTGAGAAACTGGAATTGGAGCAAAATACGTTTGTTGACGTTTTGCCTTGCAGCAGCAAAAGTTTCGGTTCTTTCGTCCACGGAACAGAAACAAGCAATGTCGCAGGAAAAATCACAAAATCCGCCACAGTTTCATCCAACTTGATTAGTGCAAGTTCTAAATCCTTTCCAATTTATTTTATAGCATCACTGGGTAGTCAATATATCGGAGTAGATGATGGGGTGCAACTTCTTATGGAAAGCAACCAATGGTATTGTGCTTCAGGAAACACGCTTTTCAAAATCTTGAATAGAGGAGGAAACAGCCTTGCGAACAATATGCCAGATATGTGTCTTACAGACATCTTTGACCGTACCAACAGTGGATCCTTCCATAAAGAAACAGGAATATTCAAGCCTTTGGATACGTATAAAGAATTAGGTGCCCAACGAGACTAACTTCAAAACTAATGAATTATGAAAAAGATATTTATTCTACTATTCAGCATATTCTCTCTGACCTCTTTCACCGCATGCGATGAAAAGGATGACATCCGCAAAAATATAGACGAGTTGAATGCCCGTCTTGATATTTTAGCAAATGATCTGGAGGGAATGAACGACAATATCCGTTCGCTCTATAATGTCGTGAATGGACTGACATTCATAACGTCTTACGAAATGGACGCGAAAGGAAACTATACTCTGACTTTAAGCAACAGTAAACAACTGACAGTATATAGCGGACAGCCTGATGCTGACGTTCCCGTTATCGGAATCAATGACGCGGGCAATTGGATTGCCACCATCATGGGAGAAGAAAAAGAACTGACTGACGACAACGGAGAACCTATTCCTGCCGTTCCCGTAGACGGTAAGAACGGACGCACTCCCATTATCACCATCGGTGAAGACGGATATTGGTATTATCAATTGATAGGCGAAGAACCGCAACGTATTGAAGGACGCTACAACATCGCAAATATCGACCGTATTCCTGCCAGTATCTTTGCTAACGGCGTGAAAGTGGACGGAAATAAAATTACTTTCTCTTTCAGTGCAGACAGCAATGTCGAAGTATATCTGTTTGGAGGACTTGACCTGACATTCTCCGAGGCATCGGTCACTGTGGCGCAAGGCAAAACTATAAAACTCACCGCTACGCAAACGAATGTGAAAGGAATCGTTCTCGACCCTACTCCATTGCAGGTGGATTTACAGGAAAAGGAAAAGGAGAATCTTTCTGTTACAGCTCCGGCAAATCTGGAAACAGGTGAATATACCGTTCACTTCCAAATTTTCTCGGCAGAAAACTATCGACTGGTAAAAGAGTTGAAAGTAATCGTAACCGAGTAATTAAAATGTTAAAGTATTATTTATAAAGTATAGAAATCAAATATGAAACGCAATAAATCATTTTTGTTATTCGGTCTGTTGGCATGGCTTTTCACAGCGTGCAACACAGACGACCTAGAGAAGGACATTGATACCCTCACGGCACGCGTGACGGATATGGAAACGCAAATGCGTACGCTAAATGACAATCTGAATATTGTCCGCATCATGTTGGATGGCAACAAGACTATCATGAACTATTCGCAAGACGGCGGTACATATACACTGACATTGAGCAATGGCGAAACGTTTAAACTGACACCGGGCACAATAGGCGGAAATTATCCTTCTGTCTCCATCAGCGAAAACGGTACGTGGGTGGTAGGCGGAACGGACACGGGAAAACGTGCCGTTGCAATCAATGGTACTGACGCCACCATTACCCCGCAATTCAAAATAGAGAACAAGGCTTGGTTTGTAAGCTACGATGGAGGAAAAAACTGGGAACAACTGGTAAACGGTAATCCGACGGAAATAGATGGAATAACCCCTAATCCTGTCAGCGAAGCCAAAATAGAAGGAGACTTCTTTATTATCAAAATGAACGACGGAAAGGAACATAAAATACCAGTTGTAAAAAATCTAGCTTGTACCATTGCAAAAGACGGACTAAATCTGAGCGATGGCGTATGGTTGGTAGCGCAAGAAAGCGAAAACACACTCAAGGTAAATATGGGCCCAAACTCTCAAGACGCGTCTATCCGAATAATAACCCCCGTAGAGTGGAAAGCGGTTCGTACAACCGACAAAGACGGAATGGCTGTGTTTACAGTACACTCACCTGCCGGTGCCAATGAATGCACATTGGTGGTGGAATTAACGAAGGGCGTAAATACCATTACCGACCAACTGAAGGTCAGAACCATTACCGACAGCAACTATGCGGATTATCTGGCAGGATTCGACATTATGATTGGCGACGTAGCAATCAACAAATATGATTATCCAGAAGCAATATTAATTGAAGGTGTAGTGACCATTTCAGAACCGGGATGCTATTTCATCAAAGACAGTGAGACGGTGAAAGCTGCCGTATCGCTGAATGACGGGAAAATGAATAATGTAATCCTAATTGCCGACAATAAGGAAGAACGGGTAAACGCTACAGCGGGAAATGCCTTCGTATCCATTGTCGGTGAGTATTTCCTATGTAAGGGAATACACTTCACCACTACCAAGACATCCGGACGGTGGTTCGACCAGTCAGGGGCAACAGCACCGGCCAAAAGGGTTTATTGGGAAGATTGCTCTTTTGATGTACCTGATATGAATTTCTCGTTTTTCAATGCAGGCAACGCCGGTATAGAAAACATACTAATAAAGTACTGTTTTATTTCAAGCAAGAACTCCACTAATAAGAACTTTATACAGTTGGGCGGAACAGCCACCTTTACCAATATTACGATTTGCAACAATGTGTTCTATTCCAAGCCTGGTTCTATTTCAGGATTGTCATTATTCGGATTGGACAAAACGGGAGCAACATTTGCCGATGGCGGCATGGTGAAGATAGAGAACAATACGCTGGTCAATATCGGAGCCAAGGCAGCCCTTAACTTTATTTCAGTTCCTATGAGACCCAATTGGACAATGAATAATAACCTAATATGGTATGATACGGAAATTACCAATAGAACGACTCTTGTGGGAGCCGGCATTGAAGGACAAATCAATTTCGACAGTTTCGGTAATAATCGTGTATTTACCTCCTTGCCCCAAAGCGATGCTACCTGGAGAATTGCAGACCCGAATACGGTAACTTTTCCTGAAGGCAAGAACTTCCGTCTAGACGTGACTCCGAATATAACGGCAGAAACCATCTTCGTTTATGAAAATGGAATCACGAATTACGCTTTGACACCGGAATATGCAGCTTTGGGCATAGGAGCTATTGTCAAATAAGTCAAACAAAACAGTACAGTACAATCATGTATAATATCTCCTCCTTCTTCCCGACAAGAAAGAGGAGATATTATGCTAATTATGAAAACAAAAAAAAGAATAACCATGAATAAAAAGGTATTTCCAATCGTCAGAAACAGCATATCAGACCTATTGACGATCATTATCGTCTCTTTTTTCCTTTTCGCTTGCTCGGATGGCGACAAGACAATCTACCCCTCTATCCCCAAACAGCCAGAAACACTACCCGAACTATTGTCACAATACAACCAGAACATTGCGGCTTACCAAGCATTGATGAACCAAAGTGCCTCAATAATAGACTATACGGACAACGGACAGGGCGGTTATAATTTGCAGTTGAGCAACGGCATCATAGCCAATGCGCAGGCGCAGACTGCTGATGAACAGGAAATTCCTTTGTTGGGCATTAATGACGAAGGATATTGGTTCTATCAGTTAAACGGCAAGGAACTCCCACTGAACGTTTCGCAAGGGGGAGCACAAGCTCCCGCTTTGGAAAAGACGCGCAAGGGAATCTTAACGCCGCAACTTGCCATTGGAGAGGACGGATATTGGCAGGTATCCTACAACGGAATGCAGTGGGCACGATTGAGCCATATCTCCGCAGCTTCCTTGGCAGGAAAGACTGCGACCGACTTCTCACTCTTCAGCTCGGTAAGCTTTGATGAGGCGGCAGAAACGCTGACGCTGAAACCTCGTGTGGGCAATGGAACGTTAGTGACCGAAACCCGCACCAGCGGCACGGCGAAAGCATGGAAGAAGTTTTTGTTGAACAGCGATGACAACGTATTGCTGGACTATTCGTATGCCGGATACGACCACGGCGAAAGTGCCCCAAAAGACGGCTTCGCCTGGGGATATAAGGTATATAATGTCAAGGAGTATATGATACAAAACGGTTTCGAAAAACCTCTGGATGCTTTTATTGATATATTGGATAAGAATAACTTGATTCGGAAGACAAATAACAAGGCTGCCAATCCCAACGCACAGATCGTCATCTATTTCCCGGAAGGTGAATACATCATGCACAATGGAGAATCAGGTACTGAATATTCTTCCAAGAAGGTATTTCCTTACGATATTATTGGGGGTAACTTCATTATCAAGGGAGACGGGCCGGATAAGACACGCTTAGTAATGAAGGGATCGAATGGCGGTAAATCACTGACAGGCGAAGAGAAATACGACGTAGCTCCGCTGTTAACGATTAAAAACTATGGTGGAATAAATAGCCCTGTGAAGGTGATGGCGGACGCCAAACGTGGTAGCAAGAGTATCATTGTAGGTGATGCGGGCAACTTTAAAGCGAACGACTGGGTGGCACTCCGTCTGTGTAGCAATGATCCGGAACTGGTGGCGAAGGAACTTGGCCCCATTACTGCCGGTAGCGGTTGGGCCATCACCAAGCGGCCGGATGCGGGCGGCACGTATGACGGCGTGCGGGTGATAGAATACCATCAGGTGAAAAGTGTAAATGGCAACAAGGTGACTTTCTACGAACCGATGATGCACGATATTGAAATCAAATATGACGATTTTGAAGATGGATGGAAATTGTATAAATATAGTTGTTATGAGCATGTCGGCATTGAAGATTTAACATTCGAAGGACAGTCCGTTACCCCGTACTACCATCATGGCGACGGAGTTCCAGCAGATGAAGTCTGGAAGCACGACTCTGAATATAAGATGGTGCTGATGATGAAAGTAGTCAATTCGTGGGTACGCAATGTCAATTTTATCAGTTCAAGTGACCCGCTTCAATTCAGCGAAGCCGCTAACTGTTCGGCCTATAATATAAGTATAGGCGGAAACCGCGGACATGGTGCCGTGCGTGCCGCAGGTTCCACCCGTATCTTCATGGGTGCCGTGCGCGATGTCAGCCGCGACGGCACTCCCCGCCCGAATGGCGCAGTGGGTGAAGGGCAATGGCATGGATGCGGCGTAGCAAAGCCCAGTATCGGTACCGTGGTGTGGCGCTCCAACTGGGGCATCAACGCTTGCTTCGAGTCGCACGCTTCACAACCGCGCGCCACGTTGTTCGACAACTGTTTCGGCGGATTGCTCTATTACCACGAGGGTGGAGCGGATACCGAAGCTCCCAACCACTTGGGTGACCTGACACTTTGGAACTTGAACGTCACAGGAACAGTCGACGAGAATGGTAAGAACTATTCCACCGACTTCAAATGGCACACCGACAAGTGGTGGCAAATATACCCTCCAATCGTGGTAGGAACGCACGGAAGTCCCGTGACATTCTCGAATGAGGAAGGACAACTGACCTACGAAGAGAGCACTGGCGTAAAGGTGGCTCCCGAATCGCTCTATGAAGCACAATTGGAGAAACGTCTGGGCGTATTGCCCGTATGGTTGCAAACCTTGAAAAAGTAAGTTGAATATGGCAAGAAAAACAGGATTGTTTTTAGGACTCTGTTTGTCCGTATCCGTAGTGCTCGGACAAGAGAAGGAGATGAAATTCGCTTTCGATAATTATCACCGGTATTCCAGCGAGGCCAAAGCCTGCACCGACCCGGCGAAGAAAGAGGCGATGGTAAAGCTACGCACTTATTTCCACCGGAATCCTTATCGATTAGATAAGGTGGATATGCCCTTGCCACCCCAAAAATGTCTGGAACTGTTGACAGAACGGGGCACGTTTTCAGACATGGAGGCCACAGAGAGAGAGTTTGAACAAAAAGGAACCTACCAAAAAGGGTTCCGCACTACAGCGGAAGACCGTGTAGGCATCTTTATCAGCCAGGCTTTCGACCGCATCTGCTGCATTGCCGACGGATATCGTCGGAAAGAACTGAAGATGGAAAGCGGTGTCTTACCAGAGAAATTACTGAAAGCGGTGGTACACTACGGGATGTTGGAGATACGACGTCCCAATAGCAGCTCACGCTTTCACGCTTCTTGCTTTGCCATTCCTACAGCAGCAATGAATACCTACTTTGCTTGTTTGGAACAGATGGACGAAGCAGAACGGGGCAATGCTGACAACTTGCTGACGGCAGCCTGCGATATGCTGAAAGTGATAGGCTTGCAAGCCTATACGCAGCCGCTGCGATGTGACGAAACCGATAAGAATGTGGTATCCATCGAGCGTTTCCGCAACCATGTATGGTGGGTGGGCGGCAATGCGCTGGCCTATCGTTCGCTGCTGCCCATTGCTGCCATGTACAACTCGGTGCCGATGGTAGACCTGCTGGCAGAGGTGTGTCGGAACGGAATAAGCGTGACCTCGCAATGGAGCAACGAACAATCCTTCTGGACCGAAGGTTTTACTGCCGACGGTGCGGGATGGGGACACGGCAAGCAGTGTCTGGTCTGGGGATACCCGATAGACGGCACATTCAACGCACTGAAAATACTGAGCATACTGCAAGGTACGCCGTGGACACAGAACTTGGACAAAAATAATTCTGAAGCCATCTTGAACTTCCTGCGAGGGGGAAACTGGTATTACTACAAAGGTTTCACGCTTCCTTGCCTGGATCGTGGTTCATATGCCTACTACACCGACGAAAGGCCGATTCCCTATGAAGATTTGCTCAACCGGGTGCTAACCGACTGGATAGACGCTTTTACAGAGGAGGAACAGCAGGAACTGAAACAACTGCACCGGGAAGTCAAAACGCATCGCATCAATATGCAGGGGCATGAGCAAGGCATATATAGCGGCACGCGATGGTTCTTCAACAACGACGACCTAATAAAGAAAACGCCCGATTGCCACATCATTGTAAACATGGCTTCCGTGCGTTGCGACGGTCTAGAAAGCGCCACAAACTTTGCCGACGCTTACAATTTCTACCCCACGGACGGCATGACGCTACTCCAACGCGACGGTAAGGAGTACCGCCCCATCATGGGAGGTTGGGACATGACCGCCTCGCCTGGAGTGACTGCGCGCGAAGGCTTGGAACGATTGAAACCGGTAGTGAACTGGCGTGGTTATTGCAGCAAGCACAACTATGCAGCGGCAGCAACAGATGGCAGCGGTGACGCAGTGGCAGGATATATTTTCGAGAAGATGAACGCTTCGGAAAAGGAAGGTGTCAACGACCGCGGCAGCAGAAACAGCCACAATGAAGTGCTCTATGGCATCAAAGCGTATAAATCCTATTTCCTGTTAGGAGATTACATGGTGGCATTGGGCGCGGGCGTAACCAACAAACAGCCCTGGCAGCCAGGACACATCCGCACAACCATTGACCAGACCGCCTTGCTGCATCCCGTTTATTTTTTGGACAAAGGAAAGAAGAGCCTTCTCCCCAAAGGCGTCCAGTCGTGGAACGTGAAAAAGAAAAATGCCGCCTGGCTGATACAAGAAGGGAAGTTCGCCTACCAAATTCTTCCTGAATACAGTTCAAGTGCGTTTGTCACCTGCGAGACAAAAGCTACTGACTGGATAGGACGCAACAAGGCGAACGAAACGAAGCGCAACCTGCCGGACAGCGTAAACATCCTCCGCATATGGGTAGACCACGGAAAAGCACCGATTGATGCAACCTACGGCTATACTGTCTATACGGGCAAAGGGACACCTCCCGAACGATTACCTTTCCATGTGCTGCGCAATGACACGTTGGTACAGGCAGTCCAGTCGGACGACAAGCATTTATTGCAAGCGGTATTCTATCCGGGCAACAAGGGCGTCAAAGTAGACGGGAACTTGCTGACCGTCTCGGCCCCCTGCACCCTGATGATAAAGGAAATGAACGGAAAATGCCTGTGGACAGCGACCGATGCCTGCATGAATCCTGAGGTAAAAGAGATTGTCGTAAGCTATCGAAGTAAGGAGATAAGGATACCCATGCCACAGAAAGAACGCTTGTCCGCTGCCGGTTCGGTGGTGGAAACCGGCCGGGACAAGTGATGACAGGAATTTACTTATCGTATGGGATAAAAAGTCCCCCCTGACGGAACTTTATATTGCGGTTTCTCAATGAAATTCTTGTGCGGTTCCTTATGCTTTACCTCCATCGGGCCAACATATACCTTGGAATCGTCAGACCAAGGGGTAGCATTGTCATGGTTCTTTTCCAAACAACGGTTACGGAAGATAAAATTGTCATTGGCTGAAACACTGTGCTGAATAGACCACGGTCCCATGATAGCAAAGTAATTGGGTTGTTTATTCGGCATATCCTCAGGCAAAGTAACGCGGTTATATTCAATCAGATTGTTACCGTTATCCCCATGATGGAAACTGATTTCCTGCTCGAAATCGTTGTTGTAAAGAACGTTGTATTCCGCTTTTTCCCCTTGGATGGAAATGTGACGGATATGGGTGACGTGACACTCTGTGACAAGATTGTGAGTGTTCATCAGGAAGAAATACCCGTGGCATCCGCCATGCTTGTTGAAACATCCGTCAACGTGAATATTACGCATGGTGTGGTGCGCACCGTACGAACGCATAGGGAAGTCAGCACTATTAAGAATATCCATATCGTCAATCCAGCAATCATGCGAATCTCTGACGAAGGAAACGGAAATGACACCATTGCCGTCCAATTCATTATTCTTCTCCTTCGAACCTACATTCCAGTCATAAAGCGGTTTATTTTCTCCATTCCTGTTGACCCATCCGCCTTTGATTGTCAGACGATAAATACCGCTATAAGCCTGATTGGCACCAAATTCAAAGGCAGCCCCTTCCATCATACCTTTATTGATGACACAAACTGTCTCTTTACGATCCTCACCAACAAGCGCGACTTTACTTTTCATACGTACCTTGGCATTGATGTTGTAAGTGCCTTTCTTAAGCAAGACCGCCCCACCTCCTTGTTTAGCCACTTTGTTAATAGCGGCATTAATGGCGGAACTGGAGACTCCCGGCTCCAAAGTCTCTTTGATTTCCAGTTTGTCTACGAAAGGAATTCCCCCTCTGACACCTGCCTTAATCCACTCTCTTATTTGCGGGTAATCGGCATCGAACTTGGACTTGTCGAATTCAACATCCGGATCGCCCGCTCTGTACTTTTGCTCGGAAGTACCAGACTTTTCAGAAACCAATTCATCTTCAGAACTTGCAAAGCAACTGTTTGTGCCCGCCAAAAGAATAAACAAGGATAAAAATAAGAAATACTTTTTCATAAAAGAATGTTTTTGTCGGTAAATAATTCAATGTACCAAAAGTATGAATTTCACCTGTCTCCATTCTTCTATGTTATATATAAAAGTTGCATTTTTGTGCAACTACTTCATTTTAACTTTCTTCTTCCTCTTCTTTATTCATTTCTTCCCCATCCTTTTTGCGGAAAATGGAAGGCGACATGCCAAATTGGGCTTTGAACTTGCGACAGAAATAATTGACGGAACTATAGCCCAACCTATCTGCAATCTCGGAAATAGGAAGTCCGGAATCTTCCTTTAACATGACTACTGCTTTTTTTAACTTGTATGAGTTGATAAAGTCATTGGGCGACATTCCGGTCAATACTTTGAACTTGTTATAAAAAGAACTTCGACTCATGCCCATTTCTACGGCAATCTTATCATTGTTGAATTCCGATTCGATATTTTTGTCTATGATAGAGATAACCTTTTCCATAAACTCCTGGTCGGGCTTGTTGGTCGCTATTACCGGAATTTCCGCATCAGGCTTTTGGGTAAACTGCTTATAGAGTAGATTGCGCGAATATATGAGATTATTGCATCGTGCCAGCAAGACCTGTGTATTGAAAGGCTTGCTAATGTAATCGTCCGCTCCCCGTTTCAATCCCTCTATGGTCTGCTCGGGCATATTCAAAGCAGTAAGCAAAACGATAGGAATATGACACAATTCAAAGTCGTTCTTCAATTTTGTGCACAATTCGGTTCCTGTCATCACGGGCATCATAACATCGCTGATTACCAGGGCGGGCCTTATTTCACGAATAAGTGCATACCCTTCCTTTCCGTTAATGGCGGTGTGGACATTATAAAAAGGTGAAAAGAGATTTACCAGCATTTCCGCCAATTCGGTATTGTCCTCTATTATCACAATATCAATCTTTTCTTTCACCGGTGCTTCTTCCTTGTCATTCTCTTCCTGTCCGAATTCGACCGGCAAATATTGTCCGTACGGCAACGATATAGCTGTGTTATTCTTGCTTTCTTCAAAAGACACATGTTTGTCATTGCGAAGATGCTCCAAACCCAATAATAATGTGATGGTAAAAATGCTCCCGTATCCTGTCTGGCTTTTTACTTCAATAGTACCTTTATGCGCCTCAATGATACTTCTTGCCAATGCCAGCCCGATACCTGCACCATCCGCGAAATGCGTATTGGTAACTCGGTTATCAGCCTGATAGAAGCGGTCGAAGACATGGTTCAACTCATCGGGATTCATGCCTACCCCACTATCCATCACACGAATATACAATAAGTTCATTTTTTTGTCCACTGACAAATGAATACTTATCTCTCCGTTTTGGGGAGTATATTTGAAGGCGTTTGACAATAAGTTATAGAGTACCTTCAACATCTGGCTTCCATCAAACCAGACATCTACGTCTTCCTCGCACAATTGCAACAAATACTTTATTTCTTGCCGTAAGGCCAACTCCTTGAAATTATCGTAGATTTGACTTACATAGTGGTTGATGGAATGTGACGTCACTTTGATGGTCATCTGTTCCTGTTCGTATTTTCTGAATTCGATCAGTTCGGTTACCAGATTACTCAAATGCTGTGCCTGCCGGATCACTTTAGTTAGTTTGTTATAAACAGATGAGGTAACCTTATGGCTTTGCAACAGCAATTCCAACTGTCCGATAATCAAGGTAAGCGGAGTCCTGAACTCGTGGCTCACACTTGTAAAGAAACGGAATTTGGCTTCATCTATCTTTTTGATTTGCAACTTTTCCATTTGTTCCTTCAAGATAGAATCGCGCATTCTTCTACGTGCAATCCATATATAGACGACAATACTTGTCAACAGCAGGAACAGACATGTCCATATCATCCATGCCCACCACGTTACATACCATGGAGGAAGTATGGTTATCCTAAGTTGTTGTGACATCGTTTCATCTGTCGGAAATATTTTTTCACGTATCTCAAGTATATAATCCCCCGGAGGAAGATGAGTATAAGAAATGGATTTATGGGTTGTCTGATACCATGTCTGATCCATACCATGCAATTTATATTCGTAGATTTGTGGGGTGAGAACCGACGCGTATGCTTTGGAGGTGAATTGGAGCTCTATTTTGCTTTGATTGTGCGCCAATGTTATCTTTCGGGTGAAAGGCAAACTCTCGGTCAGAATTCCACTTGCATCGTTGGGACGAATCAAATTTTCGTGCACATACATTTTTGTGAAATACAGTTGGCCGTGAAAAGTCGGAGCAGAAAGTTCAGCTTCCGAAAAAGAAACCATACCGTTGATGCCTCCAGCATAAATAGTTCCGTTTTTGCTTACGAACAATCCACAATCCCTCATAAAGGCGTTCAGCGGGAAATACTCTTCTAAAAGAAGCGATTTCTGTACTCCTTTTTTTTCGTTTATTATCGTGATACCTTTATCTCCGGTGACAATAAGGTTACCGTTCGGAGTTTCGTCTATTTGATAGCAATAACTGCTTGGTACAGGGGATGCCTGTGAGGGATACGGTTCAAACTGTTGACAGGTGGTATCTAATTTCATAATTCCATTGCCGTAGGTGCAAATATAAATGTTTCCTGTCGTGGATTGGAACGTACGTATGACACGGCTGTAAATCCCCTGTTCGCTTAAATCGTACTGACGCGCCAACTGAAGTGTTTCTATATCGAACAAAAGAACCTTATAACCCTCCACTACCCACAAATGCCTGTCCGCACCGATTCGTATATGGGCAGACGCAATGGCTGACGACTGATACAATAAGGAGAGTTTGCGTTCTTTCAGCGAATAAACATAAATCCGTCGTTTACTCGAAAGAAACAGGCGGTCACCGTCGCGCGCTATCGCGTCAATAGTGTTGATAGAATCATTAGCTGTTATTTCCTGGTTGAACTTATTCCGGCGTATATCGTAGGTGTACAGACCTCTTGCGTTGGTTCCTATATACAGCAGTCTCTCATCTGCATCGTAAAGGATGGACTTCAAATTGGTGTGCGGCAAATAGAACGGAGGCTCAGGACTTGTAAAATGTTTAATATACCCGCTAGCCGGTTGGAGCATATTCAAGCCGCCTCCTTCCGTACAGATCCATATATTTCCGTTGTTATCTTCGGTCATGCTTCCTACCACAGGATTGGACAGATAATTTTCCCTATCTGAGGAGTTGTAGAAAATGAAAGAGTCCCCTCTGACAGAGGCATAGTTTACTCCCCCAAAATAGGTTCCCGCCCACAAGATATCCTCATTATTGATGAATACCGGATAGACGGAAGAATTACTGATCCCGTCCACCCTATCTTGCCGTGTATAAGAGACAAACATATCCGTTGAAGGATTGAATTTATAAAGCCCGTTGAATGTTCCGAACCAAATGTTTCCACTACTGTCTTCCGCTATTTTTCTTACATTGTTGGAGTACAGTCCTCTGGATGAAGAATTGTAGGTATTGTATTGCAACAGTTGCCCATTCGGCAATATACGAAGTAACCCATTACTCCGGCTTCCCGCCCAAATTTCTCCGTTAGCGGACTCGAACACGGATACGATATCAGGCACATCAGTAATCCTTTCAAAGTCAATATCGTTGACAGTACGGAAGATTCCCTTGGAAGTGGCAAACCATTTCCTGCCTTTCCGGTCAATCAGAAGGTCTTCAGAGATTTCAAAAGGAAGGCGGGTGTGCAGTGTCAACTTTTGGTTACGGTCATCCCATTGGTATAGCTCGTGAGACACGGCTACCCAAATTATTTTCCGGTAACTGAAAATAGAATGAATCCTGCTTTTTTCCCAAATTGTATTAAAAGACTCTTCACGAATATTGTATTTAACCAATGCTTTATTAGTGATAAAAAAAAGGTCATTCCCGGATGTAGAAGTTATCCTCTTTATGACTTCTCCGGAAAATAGTGGAAGCGTGTTCCTTTGGTAAGGTTTATAGGAAGTCAGTTGGTTGCCATCGTAGACACTTAGCCCTTCTGTCGTTCCCAACCAGATCCTTCCGATTGAATCTTGAAAAATAGACAGAACGGTGGGATGCGCCAAACCATTTTCCGGCCCTAAATGCTTGAAATGTATCGCGTGCGTTACATTGGTAAAATACAATAGAAATAAAAGTAACAAATACCCTGTCTTCATATGTTATAGGATTTATAGGCAAAAATAAATAAAAACACCGGGATTACACAATCAACAGGATAGTAAAAAGGGGATTTTCCTTGTTAAAAAGGGAAACTTACACAATAGTACAACTATAGTAAACAATAATTCAAGTCCAATTTTCCGATAAGCATTACCTTTGTTTTCATAAAATAGTAATATAAAAAACAGGCAACATGAGATTGAAAGATTTTCTGCGTGTATTGATATTCTGCGGCGAAATACTGATGCCTTTTACCGCTTTTGCCGATATGCACGACTACCCGGCAATGCAAGAACAGAAACCGGAGAAAGTTTCTACAGTTCAGAAAAAAGAATTATCCGCATTCCGGAAAAAGTACAAACTATCTATCCCCGAAGCAAATGACCGGGAGATAGAGAATGCTAAAAATCAGGTACAATTGTATCAGTTGAACCGGATAGATGACACTACTGTCGAAGGAAATGCCTTCAATGGAAAAATTACTTTGCAACAAGCCCGTGATTTGGCAAAAACCGTACGCGCCATGGCGGCTGCCGCACACATAGAAGGGGGAAAGACTAAGAAAGACTTCAATTTATTACTCGATTTCCTGTTCTCACAAAATATTATAGAAAACATACCCAAATTTAAATATAGTAATTACAATGATGTGCGCAAAGTTCCGGCGGATTTGTTAAGCGCGTTACCTATATGTGACGACAGACGCAAAATACGATTAACAGCCGCCGTGCAAAACTTGCTGGAAGGTGAACAACTGCATCTCAGCGCGGAAGAAATTCGCGAAAAAATCAACTCAGATTATATATTCAATGTAGTACCTCATTTATTCATATGTGCCATACACAACCCGAATGACGAACTTGCGGTAAAAGAATTATCCGCATTCTCGCATTTCCTGTCTGCCTGCACACAATACAGTCCCAGCGGTTATGATATCTTAAAACCAGATGGGACGGGATTCCATCATAACAGTCATTATAATGGCTATATGTATTCTTACAAGACATGGGTGGAATATATGGGACGGCTGAAAGGCACTTCCTTCCGCATCGAAAAAGAAGCCTATCTGCGAATGCGGAAAGCCGTGGTCAGCGAATATCTGATGGCAGTACGTTCGGATTCGGACAATCATCGTATTTTTGGAAACAGCATGGCAGGAAGACATCCTTTCACCGGTATCGGCGTGAATTTCTCACGCGAACTGCTGGAAACGCTGATAGAAGTCGGTGGAGATATAGATGGAATCCCGCATGATTTGGAACTGGGCTCTTATTATAACTACTTTTATAAAACTAAAAAATATAAAAACGCTCCGGAGTTGAATGCCGACGGCTATTATCAATTCAATTTCAGTGCAGCAGGCGTATACCGGAAGGATAACTGGGTAGCTGTAATGCGATGCCCTACCACCAACTTCTGGGGGGGAGAACTATATAACAAACAAAATCGTTTCGGCAGATATCAAAGTCACGGAACATTGGAGGTGCTCTACGAAGGAGGACTTTCGCCAAGCGGTTACCCCACTGACGACAGGAAAAAAAACGGAGGATGGGACTGGAACATGATGCCGGGCAGTACGACAGTACATTATCCGGACTGGCAGGAACTGATGCCCGGTCAGAATGATGCAGACCGTTTCGACCAGAAATCTTCTACCACGAACTTTGCGGGAGCGTTGGCGTGGAAGAATTGCGGCCTTTTCGGTGCTGCTTTCGATCAAGATGACAAATGGGGAAAATCCCGCTACGAACCAACCAATCTCAAGTTCTGCAAATCCGTTTTTGCCATTGACGGTATGCTGTTCAGTATGGGAACAAATATTGAAGCAAAAGGAACTTACCCGGATGATTATATTACTGCTACAAATTTATTCCAGTCGGTAATGTCGAAGGATTGCAAAACGTTGATTGTAGACGGGCAGAAAATAGAAAAAGGAGAAGAAAAGATTATCGGAGCCGAAAAGTCGGTTTGGATAGTAGCGCCCACTACCACAGGGTATTATATTCCTGAAGGACACGACAAACTGATAATACGGCACAACGAACAGGAGACGCCTTCATCAGCCGGCATGGCAGCAGAATTTGGGAAGGAAATTGTGTCAAAGGCTTATCTTGAACATGGGGTCAAACCGGAGAAAAGCGCCTATCACTTCCTGACGGTTCCTGCCGTGATGCCCGAACAAATGAAAGAAATCGCCGGCAAGCAGGAAGCGGGTGCGTTATTCGAAGTTATGACTGAACAGGATTCTTTACACATCGTGAAATATCACCCGACGTCAACAACCGCCTATACTTTCTTTGCTCCTGCCACCGGTCTTACTTGCGGAACAGTCCGTGCTTCCGCTACCGAGCTACTAGTGATGGAACAATTCGACAAGAACAATAATAAGCTGGAACTGGCAATCTGTAATCCTAATCTTCGTCCGGAAACGATTCACAAAAATTACTGGCACACAAAGGCTACTCCAATGGCAGTCGAGTTGCAGGGCAAATGGAAAGTAACAGCCGGAAAGGATGTACCAGGATTAACCATTGAACAGAATAACGCAGGTAACACTGTATTGAAAGCAAAACTGACTGAAGGAAACCCGATTTATGTAACATTAGAAAAATAAGAAATATGAATTTGAAGAATTATTTGAAAATATTACTACTGTGCTGTATGCTCTGCGGATGTAATAAAGCCAGACAATCGGAAGCACCTGATATGGAATGGTGGCGTGAAGCACGTTTTGGCATGTTTATCCACTGGGGACTTTATTCAGTTGCAGCCGGGCAATGGGATGGAAAGGATATAGATGGAATAGGTGAATGGATACAGAACTTTGCCAAAATCCCGAACAGCGATTACGAGAAACTGGCAGCAGACTTTACTTTGGCAAACTATCACCCCGAAGAATGGGTGATGCTCGCCAAACAAGCAGGAGCACGTTATATCGTTTTTACCACCAAGCACCACGAAGGATTCTGCTTGTATCCCAGCGATGTGTCCGATTTTGACATAGAACGGACACCTTATAAAAATGACCCTCTGAAAGAGCTGGTAGAAGCATGCCGTAAACATGATATAAAAGTCGGATTCTATTATTCACACCGTCAGGACTGGCGGGAAGAGGAAGCAGCTGTTATGAAAAATGAGTATGACGGTCATTACGGCAAGCCCAAATCGGAAGTAAAACCGGATCTGGACAGCTATATCAGAAAAAAGGCGTTGCCACAAGTGCGGGAACTGTTGACCCGCTATGGAAAAATTGATTTATTGTGGTATGATACGCCTTTTGACTTGACCAAAGAACAGAGCCGGATGTTTGTCGATGTTGTCAGAGAATTGCAACCTGAGTGTATTATCAACGGGAGAGTCGGATTTGATTTAGGAGATTACGGGCCGTTGGGGGATAACGAAATGCCTTGTGCACGCGTATCCAAAGATTTGGAGATGGTGGCAACGATGAATCACACTTGGGGATACAAAAAGAACGATCATGCCTGGAAAGCACCGAAAGACATTCTTTGTTCATTGATAGAATGTACAAGCCGCGGCATCAATTATATGGTCAATATCGGGCCAAAGGCAGATGGTAGCGTACCTCAACCGAGCGTTGACATCATGAATTTCATCGGAGAGTGGATGCGTGCCAACTCGGAGTCTATCTATGGGGCGACAGCAAATCCTTTCAATGATAATTTTCCTTGGGGATATGTCACTTCTAAAGGTAACACTCTCTATTTGCATTTACTGCGCCGCCCAGTAGACAACCGTATCATTTTAAAAGGGATGTTGTCACCGATAGAAAGGGCGGAATTACTGGCATCGGGCAGAAATTTGTTCTTGTCCGAGGAATCCTGTAGCTTCACTGTGCCGGATGATTTGGATTATGAACGTGTGCCTGTTATAAAATTGACTTGCAAGGAACCCGTCCGCATCAGTGACGCCAATTATATGAATGAAAATATAATCAGCATCCCTGTAGCAAATGGCAAAATTACTCCGGGCGCAGAAGGCACGTTGAGTATTGCGGAAGGTGGAAACACACAAAATTTCCATGCCGGAACCGGAAAAATACGCATGAAGTTTGAAGTAGACAGTCCGGGAAAATATACCGTGAGGGTCTTTACCAGCCGTCATTGGCGCAGGAGCTTTGCGGAAGGCGCGCAGATCACGTTAAAAGTTGGGGATACCTTATTTGATTCGGTCGTGTTGGAGAAAAACGGCGAATTGGAAAATGTACGCCAAAATTCATATCCGGAAAGTTGGAGTGATGTTGGAACAGTGACTTTTGACAAAGAAGGAACTCGGGAAGTAGAATTGTCCGTTAACAAAACAGGAACGTTCAGCAAACTAGGCTTCTTTGGCGAAGATATTCAGAATGAAAGTGATAATAATATCCGTTTCTTACGGATCGAGTTTATCCGACAATAATAATTTCAAATAACCGAAAGATACCCAGATATCTTTCATTCAATAAAAAATAATCACTTGATAAATTAAGACTTATATTATGAAAACAATTCTTGGCGCGTTAGGACTTTCCCTTTTGATCTTAACGAGTTGCAATGGACAAAAAAAGGTTGAAGTAGACTTTATTCAGGACAACATCGACAACGCGGTGGCACAAAACACAATTCAAACGGATATTATCGAGAAATCCGGTAAGATTCTGAATCCGAGAACTATCTATGAAGATGGCAGTATATCTTATATACCTATTGATGACTGGTGCTCTGGTTTCTTTCCCGGCAGTATGTGGTTGACTTATACCCTGACCGGAGATCAGAAATGGTTGCCGTTGGCAGAGAAATACACAGAGGCTCTTGATTCAGTGAAATATTTGAAATGGCATCATGATGTAGGGTTCATGATCGGTTGCAGTTATTTGAACGGCTATCGCATGGCAGATAAGAAAGAGTATAAAGACGTCATTATAGAAGCTGCCAGATCATTGTCCACTCGTTTTCGTCCGAATGCAGGCGTTATCCAGTCATGGGATGCCGATAAAGGCTGGCAAGGAACACGGGGATGGAAATGTCCGGTGATTATTGATAATATGATGAATCTCGAACTCTTATTTGAAGCAACAGCTCTTTCCGGAGATTCTACCTTCTATAATATTGCAGTGAAACATGCTGATACAACAATGGCTCACCATTTCCGTCCGGACAACAGCTGCTACCATGTGGTAGATTACGACCCGGAGACAGGAGAAGTGCGTAAGAGACAAACTGCACAGGGATATGCCGACGAATCGGCTTGGGCTCGCGGACAAGCATGGGCTTTGTATGGATATACTACCTGTTATCGCTATACCAAAGATAAGAAATATCTCGACCAGGCACAAAAGGTCTATAATTTCATCTTTAATAATAAGAACTTGCCGGAAGACCTCGTGCCTTATTGGGATTATGATGCTCCGAATATTCCGAACGAACCTCGCGATGCTTCTGCAGCAGCTTGTACAGCCTCTGCCCTTTACGAACTGGATGGCTACCTGCCGGGCAACCACTACAAGGAAACTGCTGATAAGATAATGGAAAGTTTAGGTTCACCTGCTTATCGTGCAAAAGTCGGAACAAACGGCAACTTTATCCTGATGCACTCCGTTGGCAGTATTCCTCACAACCAGGAAATAGATGTTCCTCTGAATTATGCCGACTATTACTTTCTGGAAAGCTTAATGCGTAAAAGAAACCTGGAAAATCATGAATAAGCCTATAAACTTTTTGGTCGGTGGCCTGACCTTATTTGCTGCACAGGGTTGCAAAGCTCCGAAGCAAGTTGCGGAACAAGTTGAGCACCCGAATATCATCTATGTATTTCCCGACCAATACCGTAATCAGGCATTAGGATTCTGGAATCAGGACGGCTTCCGGGATAAGGTAAACTTTCAGGGCGACCCTGTACATACTCCTAATCTGGACGCATTTGCCCATGAATCCATGGTATTGTCGTCTGCACAGAGTAACTGTCCGTTGAGCAGTCCTCACCGTGGAATGTTATTAACCGGTATGTACCCAAATAAAAGCGGTATACCTTTGAACTGTAATTCCGCACGTCCGATCAGTTCTTTACGTGAAGATGCGGAATGTATCGGTGATGTATTCAGCAAAGCGGGTTATGATTGTGCCTATTTCGGAAAGCTCCATGCAGATTTCCCTACTCCGAACGATCCCGAACATCTGGGGCAATATGTAGAAAACAGACGGCCGGCATGGGATGCCTATACTCCGAAAGAACGTCGTCACGGATTTAACTATTGGTATTCTTACGGCACATTTGATGAGCATAAGAATCCCCACTATTGGGATACGGACGGTAAAAGACATGACCCGAAAGAATGGTCGCCTTTGCACGAATCGGGCAAAGTCATTTCTTATCTGAAAAATGACGGTAACGTACGTGATACAAAGAAGCCCTTCTTTATCATGGTAGGTATGAATCCTCCTCATAACCCATACAGTTCGTTGGATGATTGCGAGGCACAGGATTTCAATCTTTACAAGAACTTGCCATTGGACAGCCTGTTGATTCGTCCAAACGTAGACTTGACGATGAAGAAAGCGGAATCTGTCCGTTATTATTTCGCTTCTGTAACAGGAATTGACCGTGCTTTCGGCCAGATTCTGAAGACATTGAAAGATTTGGGACTCGATAAGAACACGGTTGTTATCTTTGCTTCCGACCATGGGGAAACGATGTGCAGCCAAGGTACCAACGACCCGAAGAATTCTCCCTATTCCGAATCTATGAATATTCCGTTCATTGTACGTTACCCGGGCAAAGTGCAGCCGGGCGTTGATGATTTATTGCTTTCCGCTCCCGATATTATGCCTACCGTACTTGGGTTGTGCGGATTGGGTGATTCTATTCCGGCAGAAGTGCAAGGTCGTAACTTTGCTCCTATTTTTTTCAATGAAAAGACGGAAATTGTTCGTCCGTCAGGAGCATTGTATATTCAGAATGTGGACGGTGAAAAGGACGAAAACGGATTAGTCCGAACCTATTTCCCTTCTTCGAGAGGTATCAAGACAGGACAATATACCTTGGCTTTATACATCGACCGCAACACGAAGCAGTTAAAGAAGAGCTTGCTGTTTGATGACCTGAAAGACCCTTACCAGTTGCACAACCTTCCTTTGGAAAAATATAAGGAAGTGGTGGAACAACTCTATCGTGAAATGGGAGCCATGCTGAAAGAAATTAACGATCCTTGGTATACGGAGAAGATTCTGTCTGATAGAATTCCCTATTAATCAGTATACAATTATTTTGATTGATAATGGACTCCTTTGTGATACAGTTTATCAGCTTTAGCTAATATGAGAAGAAAATATATTCTATATTTTTTTATAGTACTTGTCGGCTTGTCAACTCCGGTACATACGGTTTGTCAAGAGGTTAGTTTTGTCACTACACGAGAAGTTCTTTCTTTGGACAAGAGTTGGCATTTTTATTTGGGAGATATTCCCTTTCCGGTAGTCAAAGGTCATGGTGCCACTTATAGAAATGCCAAGGCCGGATATGCCGGTGGAGCCGCCTCAGCAAACTTTGATGATTCCTCATGGCGCATTCTGGACTTGCCTCACGACTGGGCGATTGAAGGAAGAGTGGACTCTACGGCCAATCTGTCACAAGGATATTATCACCGTGGGGTCGGTTGGTATCGCCGTCAATTCAGATTATCTCCCGAAGATAAAGGAAAACATCTGGAGTTACAATTTGATGGCATAGCCACTCATGCCACCATCTGGGTGAATGGCACTGTGCTTCATCGTAACTGGTGTGGATATACTTCCATGTATATAGACATCACTCCTTATGCCACTTATGGCGACAAAATAAACACAATTGCTGTCCGTGTGGATGCTGAAGCACAGGAAGGCTGGTGGTATGAAGGAGCGGGAATTTACCGGCATACCTGGCTGGTCAAACGTTCACCATTACATATTGTTACCGATGGCATATTTGCCAACCCTGTAAAGAAGACTGAAAAGTTGTGGGAAATTCCGGTAGAGGTATCTTTATATAATTCGGGGAAATTTCCTGCCGATAGCGAAGTGGAAGTTTCACTGTCGACTCCGGATAGCAAGACAATAGCCACCCGAACGGTAGCAGTGACTGTCGGTGCATTGCGAGAAAAGGAGGTCAATCTTTTATTGACGGTTTCAACTCCTGAATTATGGTCACCGGACAATCCTGTCCTTTACAAGGTGAAGACCGTAATGAAACAAAACGGGATTGTTACAGACGCAACTGAAACAAGGTGCGGTTTCCGTACAATCAGGTTCGACAGCAATACGGGATTCTGGCTTAATGACAAGAATATCAAGATAAAGGGTGTTTGCAACCATCAGGATCATGCAGGAGTGGGCGTTGCGGTTCCCGATGCATTATGGGAGTTCCGTCTCCGTAAGTTAAAAGAAATGGGAGTTAACGCTTACAGGTCTGCCCATAATCCAATGTCCAAGGAATTTATGGCGGCATGTGACAGTATGGGGATAATGGTACTAGATGAGAACAGGGTGTTCAATACTTCTCCTGAATATATCCGCCAATTGGAATGGCTGGTACGCCGTGACCGTAATTGTCCGAGTGTAATTCTCTGGTCTGTATTCAATGAAGAGCCCATGCAGGGAACAGAAAACGGATATGAGATGGTACGTCGTATGTATGATGTAGTGAAGAAAATGGATTCCAGCCGTCCTGTGACAGCGGCAATGAACGGTGGATTTTTCTCTGAATATAATGTTTCCCGAGCTGTAGACGTTGCCGGATTCAATTATCAGATACAGAATTACGACCGTTTTCATAAGAATAATCCCAATTTACCATTGACCAGCTCTGAGGACGGTTCCGCTTTCATGGTGAGAGGAGAGTACAAGACGGACAAGTCGAAGAATATAATAGATTCATACGATACGGAAAGCGCCGCTTGGGGAGCAACTCACAGAAAGGCATGGAAAGCTGTGGCGGAACGTCCCTGGATGGCAGGATGTTTTTATTGGACAGGCTTTGATTATCATGGTGAACCCACTCCGTTCCGATGGCCTTCCGTTAGTTCTTTTTTCGGCATCATGGACCTGTGTGGATTTCCCAAAATGGCTTATTATTTACATCAGGCACAATGGGTGAAGGATAAACCTGTTCTGAAACTGATACCGCATTGGAACTGTCCTGCCGATTCTATCGGTAAACCTGTAAAGGTAATGGCATTAAGTAATGCCGATAAGGTGAAATTAGTGTTGAACGGAAAGACTATCTCTGAACAACAAGTGTATCCTTACGAAATGAATACATGGATGGTTCCTTATAAACCAGGCAGATTAGAAGCAATCGGCTATAAAAATGGAAAAGTCGTTTCGCATGCTAAAGTAGAGACGACCAAAGAAGCCATACAAGTTCATCTGACCCCATATCGCAACTATTTATCAGGCGATGGCCGTGATGCCATGCCTGTCACTGTTGAAGTGTTGGATTCAAAAGAACGCCATGTTCCGACTGCCGACAATATGGTTAAGTTTACTATAACCGGACCTGCAAGAATTATCGGCTTAGGCAACGGTAACCCAAACAGTCATGAAGCGGAGAAAGGGAATAAACGTAGCCTGTTCAACGGTTTGGCACAAGTTATCATACAAAGTACAGAAGGAGTTGGCGAAATCAGACTCACAGCAGAAGCGCAAGGATTACGGTCGCACACTATTACTATCCAGTCAGAACCGGTTTCCTCTGTACCTTTTGTTGCAGTAGAAAGTCCTTCAATGGTATTGGAAAAATGGATTGTTTCGCCTCTTTTCAAGGACAGGCCTGATGTGAATTGCTGGATAGAGGATTACGATATGAACAGTTGGCAGCCGTTTTCGGGTATCGGAACGATCAATCTGAAAAATGCCAGATATGTTCTTTTACGTACGACATTTGAGCCGAATCAATCTCAACAAGAAAAAGGAGGTATCATTCTTTTACCGCAAGTGAGGGGGAAAGTTGAAGTCTGGTTAAACGGTCGGAAGATCGGAACTAAAACTACGAAAGGAGAAAACGATTTTCAGGTTGGTTTCCCTGCAATAAAAGATAAATGTGACCTTAGAATCCTGCTAATCGGTGAGAGTGGCAGCTCTGTAGAATTAAAAGGAAACATAAGAATCAAAGATAAATAATTCAATTCTAAGGGAAAACAGAACACGATCATATTTCGTGCCCGTTTACCAAATATATTTAACAATGGAAAACCCAAGAAAAATATATCCACAAAGACCATTCCCTGCGCATAGAAGCTAAACAAATACAGGTCACAGGCAAACTTCAGTTCAGGAGCATCCTCTAGTTTGAGATTCGCCAGAGTTTGAAAATCCTCACGGCTCAAGGCACGCTTCACAGTTTTACCCGGAATCCAGTATATAATAGTTTCTTTCTCCTACTATGTATCATTTGAAACACCAAAGGATAAGTGCCATTATTCAATCTCCTGCCTTTATTCAGCATAAGTCTAACCGATATTGTCACATTATTTCCTTTCTTTTTTACTATTATTTGCACATTATTTATCCAGCCTGCCCCTCACAAGCCCGAATAAAACGTAAAAGTACAGCGTTCACTTTATTTATCAGAGTCACTTATTAAAAAACATTTGCCAACTAATCTTTCTGCACAGAAAGTTGCGGCAACTATTCTTCGCAGGCTTTATCATTTTGCTATCAAGCCAAAACAAGGAATAGGCACGACAATAATAATATTTAATTACACAAATAACATATTTATACTATTATTCATTTTGAAAAATCAGAATATTACGTATAGTTTTGCAATATGGATTTTAAGGAGCCGCCCGTTCCTTTAAAAGGAAGAGGTCGTTCCTCAGTGTGTCACGAGGGGATCCAAAAAGGGTACCCTCTCTTCCATTAAAGAACTATATATCAAGGAATATTGATATTAGTCCAAAATACCCAATTCAAATCTATTTTCCTACTTTTGCAAAATTAAACATCATAAGAATTATAAAGTTCTGACGATTCCAAACTACATTCAAAATATTTTTATTACATTCACAGCATGAAATGCAGAATTATACTCATACTATTAGCTATTCTCTTTTTTACAGGATGCTATAACAGAGAACAGATTTCCTGGCTCGACGAGGCGGAAGCACTGTTACAAAATAAGCCGGATAGTGCCTTAACAATATTACAACAGCTAAAATCGGAAGGCAGTCAGGCTGAACAGGCCAGATATGCGTTGCTTTATTCCGAAGCTTTAGACAAAAATCATATCAAAGCAACAAATGATTCGCTGATTCGACGGGCTTGGGAGTATTACAAACATCATCCCAAAGATTTACGCAGTCAATGCAAAACTCTCTATTATTGGGGAAAAGTCAAACTGCGCGCAGGAGACAAGCCGGGAGCGTTACGCCTTTTCCTGAAAGTTGAAGAGAAATTGAAAGATACCAATGAACCTTATTATGCAGGGCTTTTATACAGGCAGATCGGTGAAGTGTATTATGAACAGATGAACTATAGCCGGGCTTATCATTATTTTCGCGAAGCTCGCAATAACTTCCGACAATCTGATAACACTCGCGAAGAAACAGAATCAACTCTTGATATGGCAGCCGCAACTTTTCATTCGAAAGATATAGAGAAAGCTATGCGGCTCTATTCTGCCGCCCTTGATTTAGCTGATGAGCACAAGTACGATAAGTTAGCCAAAGCCAGTCTCACCAATCTTGCCTCTCTTTATGTGGTGTCAAGCAAAAAACAGATTCCTCATGACCTGCTGCAACGTATTGAACTCTCTGCCCGACAAGATACGTTATACGGATATCATACATTAGTAGATGTGAATCTTCTAAAGAACCGTATAGACAGCGCACGCTACTATCTGGCACTCGCAGAAGCACACACAACCGATATTCGTGATATGGCAGACCTGCAATATACCGCTTATCGGATTGAAGCACAGGCCAGGAACTTCGAGAAAGCGACGGAGAAGATACATCATTATATCTATCTGACTGACTCACTGACACGTTCGAATATGCAATTCTCTGCCGGTATGGTGGAACGTGATTATTTCAAGGAACGATCCAAATTTGCCGAATACCGGATGAAGAACCGTACTATTTGGGAGATTGCCGTAGCAACCGTAATTCTTCTGATAATAGGGGTAGCATACTACATCATCCGCCAACGTCTGCGCTTGCAACGCGAACGTACCGACCGCTATCTGCTATTGGCAGAAGAAGCCAACTCTCAATACAAAACCTTGACAGAATACATGGAAGGACAGCAGAATGCGGAAAATCATTTAAAAGGTTTGGTAGCTTCACGCTTTGACATCATTGACAAACTGGGAAAAACTTACTACGAGCGCGAGAATACTGCATCGCAACAGGCAGCCATGTTCCACGAAGTGAAACAGATTATCACTGATTTTGCAGAGAACAATGAAATGCTGCAAGAGCTGGAACTTATCGTGAACACCTGCCATGACAATGCTATGGAAAAACTACGGAATGATTTTCCGGCAATGAAAGAAGCTGACATCCGGTTGCTCTGCTATATTTTCGTAGGTTTTTCTCCACAAGTAATCAGTTTGTTTATGAAAGATACCGTTGCTAATGTATATGCCCGTAAATCACGACTCAAATCACGTATCAAATCGGCAGAATCCACTAATAAAGACCTGTTTTTAGCACTTTTCGGATAGGTGTTAGACCAGTGTTAGAAATACCCAAAACACAGTTTAACTAACACACTGAATACCAACACATTCAAAAACAAAGTGTTAGATTTATCAGATTACTTCATAACTCAAAATTGATGCGATCTTACTATTTTTGCATTCGAATAAATGAAAAAAGAAAAGATTATGAGAAAGATTGTTATTCTACTATGCACCATGCTTTTCATGGTAGCATGCGAAAAAGGAAATGAAGAAGTGAGAGAAGCTAAGGTTATAGTAGCTGTTTATGATGAGAATGGAAAAATTATAACGGATGTTCCCGTGAAAATGTATAATGAAAAAGATTATAGGATTTTTGAAAAAGATAATTTAACCCGACCTACTGCAGTCATCCAAACAAATGAAAGTGGTATAGCAACCTTTGTACTACCACGCGAAGAATGGTTCGCAACACAATCGCAACGGTTACTGACATTCGTGGTACAAAAAGGAGGCGGTCCCGACAACTACCAGATATGGTCTGCCGGCAAAACTGTAGAAGCCGGAAAAGTCATAAAAATTGAAATACGTTTAACCCAATTCCCTAACTAAACTTTTATCACATGAAACAAACTAGACTCTATATAGTTGTGGCATCTTGTTTGCAAATAATTTTAGGAGCTGTATTATTAAGTTGCAGCACCGAAAATGATGAATACAAGAAAGATTCACCTTCGGCTGAAAATCCTTCTGAATCCACCGGAGCCTTACTTGAGGATTTCTCCATAGAACAATTGCCCGCAAAAACAATTTATGCATTAGGAGAGAATATAGACTTAACCGGCCTTAACGTGACAGGCAAATATGATGACGGGAAACAACGACCTGTGAAAGTTTCTCCGGAACAGCTTAGTGGTTTCTCTTCATCTGCGCCTGTCGAAAAACAGGAAGTAACCATCACAATAGAAGGAAAACAGAAAAGCTTTTCCGTTCAGATTTCACCCGTCCGTGTAGAAAATGGAGTATTGACGGAAGTTTTGAAAGGACATAATGAAATCACACTTCCCAATAGTGTGAAGTCCATTCCTAAGGCTGCTTTCAGAGGTAGTCAAATAAACAAGGTGGTACTCAACGAAGGATTGCAATCTATTGGAGATATGGCTTTCTTTAATTCAACCGTTCAGGAAATTGTATTTCCGACGACTCTGGAACAACTTGAAGAAAACATATTCTATTATTGCCGGAATCTGAGAAAAGCAGATTTGAGCCGGACTAAGCTCACCAAACTTCCCGCCAGCACTTTTGTATATGCAGGCGTTGAAGAAGTGCTGTTACCTGTGACACTGAAGGAGATCGATGCGCAGGCATTTCTTAATACTTCCCAACTGAAAACGATTGAGATTCCGGAAAATGTAAGAACAATAGGTTTGGAAGCATTTCGGGAAAGTGGTATTACGACCGTGAAGCTGCCGAATGGTATTACAACTATAGCTCAAAGAGCCTTTTATTACTGTCCGGAATTAACGGAAGTGACAACCTACGGAACCGTTTTCAATGATGATCCCGAGGCTATGATTCACGCCTACTGCCTTGAAGGATGTCCGAAATTAGCTCACTTCGAAATCCCTAAAAGTATTCGTATATTGGGGCAGGGATTACTGGGTGGTAATAGAAAAATGACTCAACTAACCATTCCGTCAAACGTCGCACAGATTAATTTTTCAGCTTTCAATAATACAGGTATTAAAGAAGTAAAGGTAGAAGGGATAACACCTCCGCAGGTATTTGAAAAAATATGGTACGGATTCCCGGACGATATTACTGTCATTCGTGTTCCTGCCGGATCTGTGGAAAAATACAAGAATGCAAATGGTTGGAGGGATTTCACAAACAAAATAACAACGTTTTAACAGTTCTCTATTTTTTCGATTATAATCCCAAAAGTTGGTTTAACATCCACTTTTCCGATTATAATCGAAAAATTCATTTTATTAGGACATATATTAAATCTCCCCATTCACTCCCAATCCAAACAGGGCAAAATCGCCCAAACAAGGATCCTCCGGAAAGACCTCACCCAATGCCATCGTTATCTGACGGGCATTTTTCAAAGAAAAAGTTTCCGTATCTGTCAACTTGAAATAATGCGCTACCCGGCAGACATGTGTATCTAAAGGAACAATCAAATCTCTGCGATCAAAACTTTCCCAAATCCCCAAATCGACCTCCGAATCCCGACGAATCATCCAACGCAAAAACATATTCAGTTTCTTTTGAGGACTTTTAGCAGAGACTTCAAGAAATGCACATAACTTTTCCATTGGTATTCCGGGATATAACATCAAAGCTTCCTCCAGACTTTCAAACTGTGTATAAGCTGTATATAATCGCCGAAAGTATCCATAAAAATCAGCATACGACAACATCCGATAAAAGCTATTGGTCGCTCCCGAAGGAAAATCCTTCTCCCACTGGCGGGACAATACATATCGATAAGGTGAATCTCCCATTAATCTATGCAGTTCGTCCGCCTTTTTCAAAATCTGTTTACGATTGCCAAAACTCATAATCGCCGTCAGCAAACCGCTGACTTCGATATCCTGTTTCAGCGTATAACGATGGGGAAACTGCACCGGATCACTTATAATAAAGTCTGCACGATGATAAATCTCCGCACACATCAAAAGTTTATTCTTTATATCTTCAGTCATTTTGAGAAAGTATCAAGTATTGAAAGCACAAAAGTACATATTCTAGTTGGATTTCCTCTTTAAGTAAATGACGGATTGTATCCCTAATAAAATAACAAACAGATATTCTGCCGTCATATACACAGTCAGAGAAGCATGAAAACATTCACTTAACAGATACAGATAAATCAAATATACCAGAATAGTGATTAACTGGAAGATAAAAGCGAGCTTCGTCTTTCCTGTACCGGTAACAGCATTGATATAAACATATCCGGGCAGTGCAAAAGCATAATTCAACAGCATAACTATAAAAGGATAGAAAGCTAATCTCACCAGATTATCGTTATTCGTATAAAATCCGACAATCCATTGATTGCTCCAAAGAGCTATCCCTATCAACGGAAGTCCCACCACATAGCCCAGCTTAAGAACTTTACGACAAACAGGAAAAAGTTCTTTCCCCGCTCCTGCTCCAATCAAATTACTGACTAACGCTCCCGTAGTGGATACCAAAGATAATAAATCTTACTTTATATCACAATGTGGTACGGTATTAGCAGATTACTTATAGTAAAGAAATGTATTAAAAACATTGATTACAACATTAACAGATTGACTTATAAAGATATACCATATTCTAAAGCTAAAGAATGATTCTCAAATATCTTTCTCTTTTGAAAAAAGGCATATCATTTTGAAAAGAGTAGTAACCAATAAATAACCAGATAACAATGAAAGTTTGTAAATTCGAGAAAATTAAAGATGAGGATGAAATGAAGCAAGTAATCAATTGTATTCAGAAAGAACATCCTTATGTAGCTGTAGTCCCTATATTGGCACAATTACAGGAGTGGTTACAGGCTATTTCCATCAGTTGGTTTCACGAAGAAGATGAAGCTTCTCATGCCACAGTCAATGCCATCGAAGCATATTGCTGTACCCTTGCCAATCATCTCATTACAGATTCGCACCTAAATCAGGAAATTAAAAACCGGATTCTGGAATGCATAAAGAAAATACATATACTTGTAGAAGACAAAGCAGATTTACTGATTGATAAAATGATAAAAGCGGAAGTATACGGATTATCCAGTGATTTATTCACTTATTGCTTACATCAACAGGGTCTTCGTGCCCAAACATTAGATACCGGCAAACTTATACAGATCAATCTGGAAAGAAAGCCGGATATCCCATATATTCAGGAATCTATCCAACAATACATTGACGAGAACCGGAATGTAGATATTTTTATCGCCCCACTTTCCATTTGCAGGAATGTGTATGGTGAAATAGACTTCATGAGCGAACAACGCAACGATTACTATGCAACAGTGCTTGCCACCCTATTCAAAGCGGACGAAATACTGTTATCCACCCCTATCAACCATATCTACGCAAACCGGAATTGCCTGCGAGAACAACATTCACTAACTTACATAGAAGCCGAACAACTGATTAACAGCGGAGTACACCTACTCTACGCAGATTGTATCACCCTTGCGGCACGCTCTAATATAGCTATCCGCCTAACCGATACACACGATCTGTCAACAGAACGGCTCTATATATCTTCCCATGACACAGGCAACAGTGTCAAGGCCATCCTCTCACAGGATTCGGCTACCTTTGTACGTTTTACCTCATTAAATGTATTGCCCGGATATTTGTTTATGGGTAAGATATTGGAAGTTATCAACAAATATCAAATCAATGTCATCTCAATGGCCTCATCCAATGTATCCATCTCGATGATGCTGACAACCAGCCGGGACACCCTGCGAATCATTCAAAGGGAACTACATAAATATGCCGAAATGGTTATGGACGAAAATATGTCTGTGATACATATCATCGGCTCCCTTCATTGGGAACGCACACAAGTAGAAAGTCATATTATGGATACTATCAAAGATATCCCCGTATCTCTCATTTCTTATGGAGGAAGCGATCATTGTTTCACACTATCTGTACATACCACAGATAAAAACAGACTGATTAGTTCGTTATCCAAACAATTTTTCGAGAGTCAGTGCGCAGCCTGACTCAAAGCCGGATAAAAAGAAACCGGAAATGTATGCTTAGATTTTATATTCCTCTATCTTCCGGTACAGGGTGGTAAGTCCGATTTTCAACAAACGGGCAGCTTCCGTTTTATTCCCTTTCGTATATTCCAACACACGTGCAATATGTCTGCGTTCCATTGCGGCCAACTCAAAACAGCCTACACTATCGTCCGAACATTCATAATGAGTGTTCTGGATTTCCAAAGGAAGGTCGCAGATATCCAGCCGTCCCCCTTCGCATACAATCAGGCTACGCTCAATCACATTTCTCAATTCACGGATGTTCCCTTTCCACGGCTGTTGTTCCAGAGCTTCCAGAAAAGCGGGAGTCATCTCATTGATGGCATACGAAAGTTTTTCGGAGAAACTCTTGGCGAAAGCAGTGGCAAGAATCCGGATATCACCGGTACGTTCACGGAGCGAAGGAAGATGCACCTGAAAAACCGAAAGACGATAAAACAAGTCTTCACGGAAATGTCCTGCTTTGATCTCCTCCTGCAGGTTGCGGTTGGTAGCAGCAATGATACGCACATTGACTCTTGTCGGCTTGGTATCACCGATCTTTATATATTCTCCCGTTTCAAGGATACGCAGTAACTTTGCCTGCAGTTCGAAAGCCATCTCTCCGATTTCATCCAGAAAGATCGTTCCGTTATTAGCTTCTTCAAAAAGTCCTTTCTTATCCTTCAGCGCACCGGTAAACGAGCCAGCCTTATGTCCGAACATCTCGCTTTCGAGCAATTCTTTGCTGAAAGACGAACAGTTGACTGCCACAAAATTCTGTTTGCTCCGTTTACTACTATAATGTATAGCTTGCGCAAAAACTTCCTTTCCTGTTCCTGTTTCCCCCGTCAGTAATACGGGAACATCTGTCACAGATACCTTCTGCGCCAGAGATACAGCCTCTTTCAACACCTTTGACTCACCCAGAATAGAATCGAACGAGTACATCTGCCCGACTTTCTTTTCCAGTTTTTCCAAACGGACATTCATCTTTGCTTTCTCCACGGCACGGCTGATTAAAGGGATAATCTTGTTATTATCATCTCCTTTTGTTATATAATCAAATGCACCGTTTTTAATAGCCTGCACCCCGTCGGGAATATTGCCGTGAGCAGTAAGAAGAATCACCTCTACATTGGGAGCTATTTTCTTGATGTTCAACACCAGATCCACTCCGTTTCCATCAGGAAGAAAAACATCGCATAATGCTACGTCGGGCGATTGAATTTCCAGTTGTTTGATGGCAGCTTTGCAATCACCTGCCTGACACACTTCATAGCCCTCAAGTTCCAGCATACGAGCTAAAAGACTGCGAATCTGGACTTCATCGTCAATAATAAGAATTTTACTCATACAATTTATCTACATTAAATAGAAGAATGAAAAACAGGGTGCGCAAATATAGTTTTTTTATCTGAATCCATGAACATTTCTTCGATACAGTTTGTTATTTCCGCAGGAAACTATTTACGCTATAAACAGATGAAAATAATTATTATTGGGGGAGTTGCAGGAGGAGCCACCACTGCTGCCCGAATCAGACGAGTAGATGAAACAGCTGAAATTGTCCTTTTAGAAAAAGGAAAGTACATATCATATGCCAATTGTGGCCTACCCTATTATATAGGAGGAGTGATAGAGGAACGGGATAAATTGTTCGTGCAAACACCCGAAGCCTTTTCTACACGCTTCCGCGTAGATGTACGCACAGAAAATGAAGTGATTTTCATTGACCGGAAAAGAAAAACAGTGACTGTCCGCCAAAGCAGTGAAGATACTTATGAAGAGAGCTATGATAAGTTAGTCATATCTACCGGAGCCTCTCCGGTACGCCCCCCTCTTCCCGGAATCGACCTAAGTGGAATCTTCACACTAAGGAATGTCACCGACACAGATCGGATCAAAGAATATATCAAGAACCACGCCCCACGAAAAGCTGTTGTCGTAGGAGCCGGATTTATCGGCCTTGAAATGGCGGAAAACTTACAGGCACAGGGAGCGAAAGTATCGATTGTGGAAATGGGCAATCAAGTGATGGCCCCTATCGACTTTTCGATGGCATCACTTGTTCACCAACATCTGATGGATAAAGGAGTAAACCTCTACTTGGAACAAGCTGTCGCCTCTTTTAGCCGGGATGGAAGAGGATTGAAAGTAACTTTCAAGAATGGCCAGTCAATTTCTGCCGACATCGTTATTCTATCTATCGGCGTCCGCCCGGAAACTAATCTGGCACGGGCTGCCGAACTGACTATCGGCCCTGCAGGAGGTATCGCCGTAAACGATTACCTGCAAACCTCTGACGAGTCTATTTATGCTATCGGTGACGCGATCGAGTTCCGCCACCCGATCACGGGCAAACCCTGGCTCAACTATCTCGCTGGACCTGCCAACCGTCAGGGACGTATCGTTGCGGACAATGTCCTCGGAGCAAAGATTCCTTACGAAGGCTCTATCGGTACTTCAATCGCAAAGGTTTTCGACATGACCGTTGCTTCAACCGGCTTACCCGGCAAGCGTCTGCGTCAGGAAGAGATAGACTATATGTCGTCTACCATTCATCCCGCTTCCCATGCCGGCTACTATCCGGATGCCATGCCGATGAGCATTAAAATCACTTTCGATAAAAAGACAGGAAGATTGTATGGCGGACAAATCGTCGGTTACGATGGGGTGGACAAACGGATTGACGAACTCGCACTTGTCATCAAGCACGAGGGAACAATCTACGATCTGATGAAAGTTGAACAAGCGTATGCTCCTCCGTTCTCTTCGGCCAAAGATCCGGTAGCACTGGCAGGATATGTAGCTGAAGACATAATCACAGGTAGAACCAATCCTGTATACTGGAGAGAACTGCGGGACATTGAAATGGAAAATAAATTCCTGCTGGATGTCCGCACCCCGGATGAATTTTCATTGGGTAGCTTACCGGGTGCCGTGAATATTCCGTTGGATGAACTTCGCGACCGGTTGGCAGAATTGCCGAAAGATAAAATGATTTATACATTCTGTGCGGTGGGGCTACGGGGCTATCTTGCTTACCGTATACTGACACAACACGGATTTGACAAGGTACGTAATCTCTCGGGAGGGTTAAAGACTTATCGGGCTGCCACTGCTCCCATCATCATACGGGAAGAAAATGGAAACCCAATAGACGAATCACCCATACAGCAGGAAACTGCTTCCCAAGCCAGTCAGGCCAACGTTTCTACGGCTCCCGTCACTGCTACTGTAACTGATGCTTCCGCTACCCCTGCCAAAACAGTCCGGGTGGACGCCTGCGGGTTGCAATGCCCCGGTCCGATTCTGAAAATGAAGAAAACAATGGATACACTGGTTTCAGGCGAACGGGTGGAAATCACCTCTACCGATCCCGGTTTTCCGCGCGACGCCGCCGCATGGTGCAGTTCGACGGGTAATCAACTGATTTCGAAAGATACCTCCGGAGGAAAATCTATTGTTGTCATAGAAAAAGGAGAACCAAAATCGTGCAATATTGTTACTTCATGTGAGGGCAAAGGAAAAACCTTCATCATGTTCAGTGATGATTTGGATAAAGCCTTGGCTACTTTTGTACTGGCAAACGGCGCAGCGGCTACAGGACAAAAAGTCACCATCTTCTTTACTTTCTGGGGACTGAACGTTATCAAGAAGTTGCACAAACCGGAAACCGAAAAGGATATTTTCGGAAAAATGTTTGGTATGATGCTGCCTTCCAGCTCCAAGAAACTGAAACTTTCTAAGATGAGCATGGGCGGAATGGGCGGAAAAATGATGCGGTATATCATGAACAAGAAAGGGATTGATTCACTGGAATCTTTGCGCCGGCAAGCTTTGGAAAACGGTGTGGAATTTATCGCTTGCCAGATGTCAATGGATGTGATGGGAGTAAAACAAGAAGAACTTCTGGATGAGGTGACCATTGGCGGCGTAGCAACGTATATGGAACGGGCGGATAACGCAAACGTTAATCTATTTATTTAAAAAATGAACTAATAAAATATTCAAATAAGGTATGAAAACAATATGTGCAATGCGTGATGTATTCAAAGCAATGGGAAACTTTGAAACAGCATTTGAAAAAATGTACCAGATAACGCTAAATGAAGCAATGATATTGTGTGCCCTCAAAGAGGCATCGGAGAAAGTGACGGCTACCAATCTGTCCAAGCAAACCGAGCTAAGCCCCTCACACACATCCAAAATGCTGCGAATACTGGAGGAAAAAGGGCTGATCATCCGGTCGCTCGGAAGTGAAGACCGGAGACAGATGTACTTCCACCTGACCCATACGGGCAAGCAACGAGTAAATGAACTGGAACTTGATAAGGTAGAGATACCCGATCTACTTAAACCCCTGTTTAAATAAACGGATTTTCAAACAATTATCTGTAAATAATGAACGGTGAGCAAACTCCCTGATAATGGGGCAGAGTGCTCACCGTTTTTCTTTAAACAGGGCAAAAGATATATGTTAATTTTCCGGCAAAAGAAATTTCCATCTGAACCTTTTTCCACCTTTCTTGTTGTTTCTATCAAAAGCCCAAGGTACCTGGGCGCGATTTTTATATAACCTAAACATTATAAAAGATATGAAGAAATTAATTCCTATTTTATTGGCGGTCTTTGCACTCGCTTCATGTGAAAAAGACCCGGACATGGGTAAGCTGGATGACAATTATCTGGTATACACTAACTACGACAAGAAAGCCGATTTCAAAGTTCCTACATTCTATCTGGCACCCCAGATTCTGGTGATTAGTGACAGTAAAGAACCGGAATATCTCGAAGGCGAAGGCGCAGAACAAATTCTGGCTGCTTATACAGACAATATGGAAGCTAGAGGTTACGAAGCGGCAGCCGACCAGGAAAGTGCAGATCTTGGTATCCAAGTGAGCTACATCGCAAGTACTTATTATTTCACCAGCTACGCACAACCTGAATGGTGGTGGGGTTATCCCGGATACTGGGGACCTGGCTACTGGGGTGGCAACTGGGGTGGCGGATGGTACTACCCGTACGCTGTAACTTACAGTTATAGTACTAACTCCTTCCTGACAGAAATGGTGAACTTGAAAGCTGAACAAGGGGACAGTAAAAAACTGCCTGTTGTATGGACAAGTTATCTGACCGGATTTGAGACTGGTTCCAAAGCTATCAACCGCACTCTCGCAGTAGAAGCTGTCAACCAATCATTCACTCAGTCACCTTATCTTACTAACAAATAAACAACTACAACTGTTATGAAAACAAGAAAAAATATATACTTCAAGGTAGTAGCCTTGGCGGCTATTGCCATCGCCTTCGCTATGCCGGCTAAGGCACAGTTATCAGACAACGGATATGCGAATATAGACTGGCAGTTCAACGCTCCATTAAGTAATCACTTTGCAGATAAAGCAAGCGGTTGGGGTATGAACTTCGAAGGTGGTTATTTCGTTACTCCTAACATTGGCTTGGGTCTTTTCCTGAACTATCACAGCAACCACGAATATGTAGGCCGCGAAACCTTCCAAATGGGTGCCGGTGAAGTTACTACCGACCAACAGCATACTATTTTCCAATTGCCTTTCGGTGCTGCTGCACGTTACCAGTGGAATCGTGGCGGGTCTTTCCAACCTTATGTCAGTGCTAAATTAGGTGCTGAATATGCAAAAGTCCGCTCTAACTTCAATATGCTGGAAGCAAGAGAAAACAGCTGGGGATTCTACGCTTCTCCTGAAGTAGGTATCAATGTATTCCCATGGGTTTACGGACCGGGCTTGCACTTTGCTTTGTACTACAGCTATGGTACCAACAAGGCCGACGTACTGCATTACAGTGTAGACGGATTGAGTAACTTCGGTTTCCGCTTGGGTGTATCGTTCTAAAAAGAACTGCAACTATCAGAATATTACGTTAATAATAAAAAAGGTAAAAGGTAGCTTTTAATATAGGCACCTTTTACCTTTCTTTTTTTATTTTTTCTTCATCGCATCATAAATAGCTCCCTGTATTCGCTCACGAATGTGCAGCTGGTTCAATTTGCGGTTCGTTACGTCCGGATAAATCCGGTTGCTAAGGAATACATAAACCAGTTCATTCACCGGGTCCACCCATGCACATGTACCGGTAAATCCGGTATGGCCATACACTTCGGCAGGTGCGGCAGGAGCACAATTCCCTTTCTTCGGATCATCTGCATCGGGCTTGTCAAAGCCTAAACCACGCCGGCTGATCTTCGATGTTTCAGTAGTAAACAACTGACAGGTTTCCTTACTTAGATAACGTTGACCATCTATTTCCCCTCCATTCAGCAACATCTGATAAACGCGGGCTACATCACGGGCAGTAGAGAAAAGTCCGGCATTTCCGGCCAATCCGCCAAAGAAAGCGGAAGCCTCATCATGCACAAATCCCTGCAAAATTTCTTTACGCAAGAAAAGGTCTTTATTAGAAGGAACAATTTCCGACTTGGCAAAACGGCGTAAAGGCAAATAACCAGTATGCTCCAACCCCATCGGTTCATAAAACTCACGTTGCAAATAGACTTCCATAGGCATACCGGCCAGTTGTTCCACCAACATTCCCAAGAGTATAAATCCTACATCACTATATACATAGCGTTTCTGCTTTAACGGAGCTTCTGCTATTTTCTCTTCTATCACCTTCCGGAAAGAACGGTTTAACCACAAGCTGTCACAGATCTGAACAATATAATCACCGGTTTTAACGGAAGAGACATAATCACTTTTGAACTTGAATTTCGGATTCGCCCATGAGGTGGTCCCCAACCGTAACGGATGGTGTGCATCTTTTCGTGCACTGAATAACCTTCCATCATAGCTATCCTTGTCAATAGCTTCCTGGTAGAAAGGAATCCAGGAGGGTAAACCGGATTGATGATACAGAATTTCCTGAATCGTTATATCTTTCTTATCAGTACGTTGCAAGAACGGCAAATGATCCGAAATCTTATCTGTCAGATTAAAACGTCCCTTATCATAGAGTTTCATAATGGCAAGCAAAGTACCCGTCGTTTTTGAAAGGGAAGCCAAATCGTAAATACTCGTAGATTCGACACGAGGACTTCCTTTGCCCGTATAAGTACCGAAAGCCTTATCGAACATAATATGACCGTTTTTCAGCACCACCACCTGGCAACCGGGATAAGCTCCCTGACGGACACCATCCAGTGCAATGGAATCAATCCGTTTTAGATGAACAGAAGAAAGCCCGTATTCTTCCGGAACGAAATGCAACGGTGTTTTAGGGGTAATAGTCACTCCTGCTCCCGTTGGGAACAGTTCTCCCAGACTTGCCGATAACTGTCCGTCTGCGGATGCCTTGGCAAATAACACATCTGCCACCTGACGCTGCACGTCACTATTATAACTATGTCCCAGCACCACCGCCGAAGCATGAGCCACCGCCCGCTGAATCTGCAACATCATCTTCCCGGGAGTAAAAAACAGATAAATGACCGGGCTTTCAGGAACAAATTTCGCAAAAAAAGACTGATAAGAAGCCAGCCGCTGTTCGCTGACAGCTACAATGATCCGTTTATAAGCAGACAGAGAATCACGCAACCGCTGATTTACCCCTTCCGGTTGATTGGCACGAAGGGAAAAACGAGCCAAAGACGTATAGCGGGAAAGTTGTTTCGCCAACGCATCAGTTTCTCCGGGATCTCCTACCTCGAGCAATGCAATCGTCTGCTCTTTGTCTGTATGCAGAGGGAGAATATGATTCTTGTTGTTCAGAACTGTTATTGCCGCTAAATTCAACCGACGAACCAAATCACGCGTTTGCGGACTGTTGATCCGTTGTTCCAGACCGGATAATTGTACATACGACTTTTTCTTGAGTCCCAACACATATTTATAAGTCAAGACCTTGCGGCATTTGCTTTCAATATCTTCGCGGGTCAACTCCCCTTTTTCAATGGCTTCCAATACGGCCGGTATCTCTTCCTTCAAGTTTCGGGGAGACAATACCATGTCATTACCTGCTTTCAAAGCCTGCAAACTGACATTTCCATTTCCCGCCACTCCTTTCATGGCAAGCGCATCCGTAAATATCAGTCCTTTGAACGCCAGTTCATCTGTCAGCAAATCGTATACGACATTGCGGGACAAGGAAGACGGAAGTCCACCAATCGGTTCTATCACCGGAACCTGCAAATGTCCTACCATCATACCGCCCAATCCGGCACGGATAGCTTCTTTAAAAGGATAAAGTTCCACACTGTCCAGACGCTCACGAGTGAAAGGAAGTACCGGAAGCGCCTTATGCGAATCGACATCGGTATCTCCATGTCCGGGAAAGTGTTTGCACACAGATAAAACCCCTCCGCTTTCCAAACCGGAAGCATAAGCGATTACCTTGTCAGCCACCTGTATCGGATCTTCTCCAAAAGAACGGGTATTGATAACGGGATTTTTAGGATTTATATTCACGTCCGCCACCGGAGCAAAGTTGACCTGTACTCCAATCTGCCGGCATTGACGGGCAACTTCACGCCCGTATTCATAGAGCAGCCGGTTGTCACGGATACACCCCAATACCATATTCCGTGGAAAAACAGGCATACCACGCAGACGCATGGCCAGTCCCCATTCTCCATCGAAGGTAATCATCAAAGGGACTTTAGCCTGCCGTTGCGCCCGGTTTGTCAGTTCAACCTGATTTTGCATCTTCCCACCGGAAAAGAGAAGTCCGCCCACTTTATAGGTGTCGATCACTTCGCGCAACAGTTCCAGGTTTCGTTTGGTATCTACCGGGGCAATAGTATAGATGAACAACTGCCCTACCTTTTCTTTAAAGGAAAGCTTATCCATAACCGAATCAACCCAATGCCGGCAGTCCTTGTCCTGAAGGGCTTTATACACCAGCAGAGGTTCAACGGTTGTAGCATTTTGCGCCGGACTTGAAACCGTGCCGGCTGCGATAAAGAATAAAAAAGTTACTATTGAGGGGATTATCTTCATTTATGTTTCAAAGTCAAATCGAGACGGCCTACACGAACACCATTTTTTCCCGTGTGCATAACAGGCACCTCTTTTCCGTCCATATTCAAGTATGTTTTGGGGCCTTTCATAAATGTATGAGAGTGCCCGCCCAGAATCACGTCGATATTGCGTGTCCCGGCAACCAGATGTTCATCCATTTGAATGCCCAGATGAGACAGGCATACTACCAAATCACAACCTTCTTCGTCTTTCAACAAAGCAGCAATTTCGTTGGATACGCGGATAGGATCTTCATAAACGACTCCTTCGCATTTATTAGCCTGGATCATCCCTTCCGGTTGGGTTCCAAGACCAAACACACCAATTCTCAAACCATATTTCTCAAGAACGACGTAGGGTTTAACTATATCTTTCAATACCGTAGCATCCAGATTATAGTTGGCACAAACAACCGGGAAATTAGCCATCTTGAAAATGCGTTCCATATTATCCACATCGAAATCAAACTCATGGTTACCGATAGTCATAGCATCATAACCCATTTCATTCATTAGTTTAACTTCCACTTCTCCGCGGAACATATTATAATAAGGTGTTCCCTGCGAAATATCTCCGCAGTCGAAAAGCAGCACATTCTTATGCTCCTTGCGGAATTGTTCGAGAAAAGCAGCCCTACGAAGAAAACCGCCTTTGTTATAGTATTCGTCCCCCTTCTGGTTGACAGGTTCGATACGGCTATGCACATCGCTTGTTTGTAAAATAATCACTTCTTTGGTATCCTTATCTTGCGCAAAGATTGAGAAAGTAAAGCCCAATGCAAGACATAACAGGAATAATATCTGAAATCTTTTCATATTCAATATATTTTTAGATTCTCCTTTTTATTTTATGGTAATACGTCCATCCAGTTTGGAAGTAACCGCTTTGCCTTCGGCAGTCTGTTTGCGTACATAATCAAGAAATAGTCCGCGCAAGGTTGCATTTTCAGGGCATACTCTCTTTTCTGCCTGCAGAAAAGCATCCATCCGTCCGTTTCCATCTGCCAGATAGTCGATAGTAGCCACCGTGTAAAGCAGGTCATCCTTTAGTGGCTTTTCACCGACAAAGGCGTTCAGCAACTTTCCATCTTTGGTAATTTCAAGGCGGATACCGCTCACTCCTTCCCCATGTAAAGATGCAATCGCTTCAAAAAGACGTCTCAAGTCCGTTCCTTTCATAGTCAATACGCAAAGGGAGTTCTCAAAAGGAAGAATTTCAAAAACATCTCCCACTGTGATATCTCCTGCAGGCAAAATATTTCGCAAGCCGCCCATGTTTACCAATCCCATATCGGCAGGTTTCCCCAACACCTGAACCGCCGCTTGTTGTAAAACACCTGCAACAAGGTTGGAAAGCAAGCTTTCAGGAGCTCCTTTTTCCATTTTCATCGCACTGGTACCGATGACTTCATACATCATCGCGTCCACCTTTTCCTTATAAGGCTTTAATATTTCGGCAGCTTTCGCGTTGGGATGGGTGTCCCAAACGGAATCAATCGTTATCATGCTACCCTCTACTTTAGTTACTTCGTACTGAGCCGTAGTCTCGCGTGCGGTCCGGCAGGAAGTAAACAGGAAGCCTCCTGTCAACGCTGCCACCATCAGATACTTTGCATAAGTCTGTTTCATGTTCGCTATTTTTAGATATGCTACAAATATACAAAAACATTTGGCTATCTGGCAAATAATTCGTTACTTTGCACCGCTTTCGCGCAATCGCTGTCAAGAGAAGAGATACTTGGTATGTTGCGTTGTAACGATGAAACAATTTAATAATAACAACAATGGATTTAATTAAAATTGCAGAAGAAGCATTCGCTACCGGAAAACAGCACCCGAGCTTCAAAGCAGGAGACACTGTAACAGTAGCATATCGTATTATTGAAGGTAACAAAGAACGTGTACAGTTGTACCGTGGTGTTGTTATCAAAATCGCCGGTCACGGAGACAAAAAACGTTTTACTGTACGTAAAATGTCAGGAACTGTAGGCGTAGAAAGAATTTTCCCAATCGAATCACCGGCTATCGATAGCATCGAAGTGAACAAGGTAGGTAAAGTTCGTCGCGCTAAATTGTACTACCTGCGTGCTCTTACTGGTAAGAAAGCTAGAATCAAAGAAAAAAGAGTTAACGGATAAGCCGAACTTTTCGATTCGAAATAAAAAAGGGAACTTCATTATGAGGTTCCCTTTTTTATTGTGCATTTTCTCAAACATTCTCATGCCTATGAGAAAAAATACTCATTGCAATGAGAATAATTTCTCATAGGTATGAGAATATTTTCTCACTACGGTGAGAATAACCCTTTGTCTGAATAAGCCGTACACGTCAGAAAGGACTAAATAAAACAAAGCCCCGAAAGTCATAAACTCCCGAGGCTTCATTACCTTTATTATAATAATGAAATGTTATTCTTTCAAATCTTTCAGTTCCCAAGCCAATGCACTGGCACCCAGTACAGCAGCATCAGAATCCTTCAATTCGGAAACGAGCAATTTAGTCTTGCCTTTATAGATATTCAGGATATTATCATCAATTGATTTCTGAATCGGCTTCATGATATAGTCACCGGACTTAGCCAAACCACCGAACAATACAATTGCTTCAGGACTGGAGAATGCAATAGCATCTGCCAGTGCTTCACCCAAGATGTTACCTGTAAAGCTAAAGATTTCCTGTGCCAGTTTATCACCTTGTACAGCTGCATCATACACATCTTTTGAAGTGATGTTTTCTGCAGGAATGTTACGAAGCAAGCTAGCATCCGTACGGGCAGCAAGGAATTCGCGGGCTGTACGAGCTACACCGGTAGCCGAGCAGTAAGTTTCCAGACATCCCTTACGACCGCAACCGCAAAGACGACCATCGCGACGGGCGATAACGTGTCCCAATTCACCAGCAAAACCGTCATGACCATACACCATCTGACCGTTGATAACGATACCGCTACCCACACCAGTACCCAGTGTAATCATGATAAAGTCTTTCATACCACGGGCAGCACCGTAAGTCATTTCACCGATAGCAGCAGCGTTTGCGTCGTTTGTCAAAGCAGTGGGAATACCCAGTCTTTCCTCAAACATGGCTGCCAACGGAAGAATTCCCTTCCAAGGCAGGTTCGGAGCAAATTCAATCGTTCCCGTATAGTAGTTACCATTCGGAGCACCGATACCGATACCTCTGATTTTATCAACACCACCATTAGCAATAATCAATGGAAGCAGACTTTTACACACTTCATCAGCGTATTCTTCCACTGTAGGGTAACCGGATGTTTTGATTGAACTGCTGGCAATAATAGTTCCGCGTGCGTCTACAATTCCAAAGACGGTATTCGTTCCGCCTATGTCAATACCTACTACGTAGGGTTTTTCCATGTTTGAATTCATGATACTTCTATTTAAAAGGGTTAGTTAATCATTAAGTTTACTGCACACAAATTACGTAAAGAAGATTGAGTCTACAAAATGTTTTTTGAAAAAAGTTCAACCTGTTTGCAACTTTTCGTATCTTTCACACGTCTAATAGTAGAAAATTATCAGAAAACAGAAACTAAATAAAGAAAATTGTGATACAACTAACGAATATCAACAAGACCTACAACAACGGAGCGCCTCTCCATGTACTTAAAGGTATCAATCTCAATATCGAACAGGGAGAATTTGTTTCTATCATGGGAGCATCCGGGTCTGGAAAATCAACTTTACTCAACATATTGGGAATCCTCGACAACTACGATACCGGAGATTATTATCTGAACAACGTACTCATCAAGAACTTAAGCGAGACCAAAGCTGCCGAATATCGCAACCGTATGATCGGATTTATCTTCCAGTCATTCAATCTGATTTCCTTTAAAAATGCCGTAGAGAATGTAGCACTTCCTTTATTCTATCAAGGAATAAGTCGCAAAAAACGGAATGCACTTGCATTGGAATATCTCGACCGCCTGGGTTTAAAAGACTGGGCGCATCACATGCCGAACGAAATGAGTGGCGGTCAGAAACAACGTGTGGCCATCGCACGGGCTTTAATCACTCAACCACAAATCATTCTGGCAGATGAGCCAACAGGAGCTTTGGATAGTAAAACTTCTGTAGAAGTAATGCAGATTCTGAAAGATCTTCATAAACAGGGAATGACGATTGTCGTTGTCACCCACGAAAGTGGAGTCGCCAACCAGACAGACAAGATTATACATATCAAAGACGGAATCATCGAACGTATTGAAGATAATATCGACCATGACGCTTCTCCTTTCGGAAAAGACGGGATTATGAAATAAGTATTAAGTATTAATTCCATGCGGCCACAGCGCAGCCTAATACTTAATACTTAATACTCATTACTTAATACTTAAAAAAATGATTGACATCTGGCAAGAAATATATAGTACCATCAAACGTAACAAGCTTAGGACTTTTCTCACAGGATTTGCCGTGGCATGGGGAATCTTTATGCTTATCGTCCTGCTAGGTGCAGGCAACGGACTGATCCACGCATTCGAGCAATCGGCTTCCGAACGTGCCATGAACTCCATCAAGATTTTTCCGGGATGGACCAGCAAATCATACGACGGACTGAAAGAAGGAAGACGGGTGCAACTGGACAATAAAGACATGGATGCTACCAGTCATTATTTCCCGAATCATGTCATCAAGGCCGGAGCAACCGTATGGCAGGGAGATGTAAATCTTAGCTTCGGGCAAGAATACGTCAGTTTGAGCCTTTCCGGCGTATATCCCAACCATACAGAGGTAGAAGTGGTGAAACTCTTCAAAGGACGTTTTATCAATGAGATTGATATTAAAGAGCGCCGGAAAGTAATTGTGCTCCATAAAAAGACAGCAGAAATTCTTTTTGATAAAACCCATACCGAACCAATCGGACAGTTTGTCAATGCCGGTAATGTGGTTTATCAGGTAGTAGGTCTCTACAATGATAAAGGAGATAGCGGTGACAGCGATGCATACATTCCTTTTACCACTCTTCAAACGATTTATAACAAAGGAGACAAGCTGAATAACCTGGTCATGACTACCAAAAATCTGGAAACAATTGAGGCCAATGAGGCTTTTGAAGCCCATTACCGCAAAGTATTGGGAGCCAATCATCGTTTTGACCCGACAGACCACAGCGCTATCTGGATCTGGAATCGGTTTACCAACTATTTGCAACAGCAGCAAGGCTCGAATATGCTACGTATTGCTATTTGGGTAATCGGTATCTTCACATTGCTAAGCGGAATCGTAGGAGTTTCCAACATTATGCTGATTACCGTAAAAGAACGTACCCGCGAATTTGGTATTCGTAAGGCTTTGGGAGCCAAGCCGCTTTCCATTCTCTGGTTGATTATCGTAGAGAGTGTCACCATCACCACCATATTCGGATATATCGGCATGGTAGCCGGTATCGGAGTGACCGAATGGATGAACAGCGCTTTCGGCAATCAGACAATGGATACCGGAATGTGGACGGAAACTGTTTTCCTGAACCCGACAGTAGATATAAGAATCGCCATACAGGCTACACTCACATTAATAATAGCTGGTACGTTAGCCGGATTATTCCCTGCCCGAAAAGCAGTCAGCATCCGGCCAATCGAAGCACTTAGAGCAGATTAAGACTATGAGAATAGACATGGATACGTGTGAGGAAATCCTCATCACCATTACAAGAAATAAGACGAGAAGCCTGCTGACTGCATTCGGTGTTTTCTGGGGAATCTTCATGCTCGTCGCCCTCATCGGCGGCGGACAAGGATTGGAGGACATGATGAAAAAGAACTTTGAAGGATTTGCCACCAATTCCGGTTTCCTTGCCTCGCAAAGAACGGGTGAGGCTTACAAAGGCTTCCGCAAAGGGAGATGGTGGAATCTGGAATCTACTGACATCGACCGTCTTCGTTCCCAAGTGAAAGAGGTGGAGATCATTACTCCGTCCGTAGCCCGTTGGGGTTCCAAAGCCGTATATGAAGATAAGAAATATGATTGTAGCGTGAAAGGGCTGTATCCGGATTATCTCCACATTGAATCGCAGGAAATGGCATACGGCAGATTCATCAATGAGGTGGATATAAAGGAAGCGCGCAAAGTATGTGTCATTGGAAAACGAATTTATGAAAGTCTTTTCAAACCGGGAGAAGACCCGTGTGGCAAATATGTAAGAGTAGATGGCATTTATTATCAAGTGATTGGCATGTCTTCTTCCGAAGGTGATATGAATATACAGGGGCGGGCGTCAGAAGCCGTCACTCTTCCTTTCACTACGATGCAGCAGACTTACAACATGGGAGGACAAATCGATGTGATCTGTTTCACCGCGAAGCATGGAGTCAAAGTGTCTGAAGTACAACCCCAAATGGAACAGGTCATTAAAGCCGCACATTATATCTCTCCGGATGACAAACAAGCTGTCATGTGCCTGAACGCCGAAGCCATGTTCTCTATGGTCGATAACTTGTTTATCGGTATCAACATACTGGTTTGGATGGTAGGATTGGGAACTTTGCTGGCAGGTGCCATCGGCGTATCCAATATTATGATGGTGACCGTCAAAGAACGTACCACTGAAATCGGTATCCGCCGGGCGATCGGCGCACGACCGAAAGATATCCTGCAGCAAATTCTATCGGAAAGTATGGTACTTACTACCATTGCGGGAATGTGTGGAATATCCTTTGCCGTCATGGTATTGCAACTGGTTGAGATGGGAGCAAATGCTGACGGAGGAGATGTCCGTTTTCAAGTTACTTTCGGACTGGCAATCGGTACTTGTGCGCTTCTGATTGCACTGGGCATGTTGGCAGGTCTGGCACCTGCTTACCGGGCCATGGCTATCAAACCGATTGAAGCAATCCGGGATGAATAAGGAGATTGGACGATTGGACAATTTACGATTTACGATTGAGAAATCATTGTAGAGCGGGTGTTGTTCAGTTGTTTAGAGACGTAAGAGATTTCAATCATCAATCGTAAATAATAAAATCATAAATAAAATCATGAAAAAGTATCTGAAAATCACATTATTGATAGTCGTTGCTATCATTCTTGTCGGAACATTCGTATTCCTTTATCAGAAATCCAAGCCTAAGGTAATCACTTACGAAACAGTAAGACCGGAAATGACTGACCTCCAAAAAACGACAGTAGCTACCGGAAAGGTGGAACCGAGAGACGAAATTTTAATCAAACCGCAAATTTCGGGCATTATCGACGAAGTATATAAAGAAGCCGGACAAGCCGTAAGAAAAGGGGAAGTTATTGCCAAAGTAAAAGTAATCCCTGAACTCGGACAACTGAATTCTGCAGAAAGTCGTGTGCGCCTGGCAGAAATTAATGCAACCCAGGCAGAAACGGATTTCGCCCGTGTGAAGAAGTTGTATGACGGTCAGTTAATCAGCCGGGAGGAATACGAGAAAAGTGAAGTGGCTTTGAAGCAGGCTCGCGAAGAGAGACAGACGGCCAAAGACAATCTGGAAATCGTAAAAGAAGGAATTACCAAAAACAGTGCCTCTTTCAGTAGCACGATGATTCGCTCTACCATTGACGGGTTAATTCTGGACGTACCTGTAAAAGCGGGTAATTCCGTGATTATGAGTAACACGTTCAATGATGGAACCACGATTGCTACGGTAGCCAACATGAACGACATGATTTTCCGTGGTAATATTGATGAAACAGAAGTGGGACGTATCCACGAACAAATGCCGATCAAACTGACCATCGGAGCTTTACAGAATCTGACATTCAACGCCATTCTGGAATATATCTCTCCGAAAGGGGTGGAAACCAATGGAGCCAACCAGTTTGAAATCAAGGCTGCGATTACCATTCCGGATTCTGTTCAGATTCGTTCCGGATATTCGGCTAATGCGGAAATCGTGTTACAAAGAGCCAATCAGGTTTTGGCAGTGCCCGAAAGCACTGTTGAATTTAGTGGTGACTCTACATTTGTGTACATCATGACAGATTCAGTGCCCGAACAAAAGTTCCAGCGTACACAGGTGACTGCCGGTATGAGTGATGGAATCAAGATAGAAATCAAGAAAGGGGTAACCGTTCAGGACAAAATACGTGGTGCAGAGAAAAAAGATAAATAATTGAATCCTATGAAAATAATTCGTAAAACCATATCAGCCCTTCTGCTTGCCGGAGTCGGAATCACCTCCATCGAGGCACAGAACAACCTTTCGCAAGCGTGGACGCTGCGGCAATGTATCGACTATGCCATTGAGCATAATATAGAAATCCGTCAATCGGCCAACAATGTCGAAGCAGGCAAAGTGAGTGTAAACACCACTAAATGGGCACGTCTTCCGAATTTGAGCGGTAGTGCCAGCCAAAACTGGAGTTGGGGCCGTACCGCTTCTCCGATAGACAACTCGTATAGTGACATTAACAGTGCCAATACCAGTTTCAGCTTGGGAACAAACGTACCTATATTTACCGGTTTGCAATTGTCCAACCAATATTCACTTGCCAAACTGGATTTAAAAGCTGCCATAGAAGATTTGAATAAAGCCAGAGAAGATATTGCAATCAATGTCACTTCGGCTTATTTACAGGTTTTATTCAATCAAGAATTAAGTAAAATTGCTCATAATCAGGTCGATTTAAGCAAAGACCAGTTAAAACGTATTCAAGGTCTTCAGGGAGTGGGTAAGGCATCATCTTCTGAAGTGGCCGAAGCACAAGCCCGTGTCGCACAGGATGAAATGACTGCTGTACAATCAGACAATACGTACAAACTATCCTTACTGGATCTCACCCAACTCTTGGAATTACCCACGCCTGAAGGATTTGTACTCGAAAGTCCTAAGGAAGAATTAGAGTTCGAATCTCTCACTCCGCCGGATGACATATATACACAGGCACTTACTTACAAACCAAGCATTAAGGCTGCGGAATATCGTTTGCAAGGTAGTCTTAATAATATTCGTATTGCCCAAAGTGCATTTTATCCACAACTCTCTTTCAGTGCCGGTCTGGGAAGTAATTATTATACGGTAAGCGGAAGATCAGAGAGCAGCTTCGGCAGTCAGATGAAAAACAACCTGAATAAATATATAGGATTTAATTTGAGTGTTCCAATCTTCAACCGTTTTGCCACAAGAAACCGGATACGCACCGCTCGTTTGCAACAAATAGACTTATCCTTGAAGTTGGATAACAGTAAAAAAGTACTCTACAAAGAAATTCAGCAAGCCTGGTACAACGCTCTGGCAGCAGAAAGTAAATACAACTCCAGTGAAGTGGCAGTAAAAGCCAACGAAGAGTCTTTCCGCCTGATGAGTGAGAAATTCAATAACGGCAAAGCTACCTTTGTGGAATACAATGAAGCCAAACTTAATCTGACGAAAGCTCTTTCGGATAAGTTGCAGGCAAAATACGACTATCTGTTCCGGACTAAAATTCTGGACTTCTACAAAGGACAGGTCATTGAATAAAAAAGAAATAAAGTTGAGTTTAGTATAGTAGTTCCTTAAAACATATCCGTTGGTTCATTCGTTATTATAGAAAGAACTAACGGATATGAAGTATTTTATCGTCATAGTGATTATAATGATTAGTAATATATTTTTAGGAGTTGCTAAACCAATGAAGAATCAAGCAGAAATCTATTTTGCGGGAGGATGTTTCTGGGGAACAGAACATTTCCTGAAACAAATTCGAGGAGTAGAAAGTACTCAGGTAGGATATGCCAACAGTAATGTTGCCAATCCGAGTTATGAACAGGTCTGTTCCGGAAAAACCAATGCTGCCGAAACAGTAAAGGTGGTTTATGATCCGAAAACGGTAGATTTGAATTTACTGCTCGATCTATATTTCAAGACAATAGATCCTACCAGCCTCAACCGGCAAGGTAATGACCGGGGAACACAGTATAGAACCGGAATTTATTATGTAGATAAAGAAGATCTCCCTGTCATCAAGCAGGCAATTCAATTATTATCCGCACAATATAAAACTCCTATTGTCCTAGAAGTAAAGCCATTGACTAATTTCTATCCGGCAGAGACTTACCACCAGGACTATCTGGATAAAAATCCGGGTGGATACTGCCATATCAATCCTGCTTTATTCGAAATGGCACGCAAAGCGAATGCGCTGAAAGCTAAAGTGTATCAAAAAGCGGATGATGCAACCCTTCGTAAGGAATTGTCGGCGGAACAATATGCCGTAACCCAAAAGAATGCCACCGAACCAGCTTTCCACAATGAATACTGGAATGAGCATCGTCCCGGCATTTATGTAGATATTACTACCGGAGAACCTCTGTTTGTTTCTACTGACAAGTTCGATTCAGGTTGCGGGTGGCCAAGCTTTTCCCAACCAATTCAAAAAGATCTGATCGCAGAAAAGAAAGATACTTCGCACGGCATGATACGTACGGAAGTACGCAGTAAAACCGGAGATGCTCATTTGGGACACGTATTCACAGATGGGCCGAAAGAGAAAGGTGGATTACGTTATTGCATCAATAGCGCTTCACTTCGTTTTATCCCGAAAGATAAAATGAAAGAGGAAGGTTATGGAGAATATCTACCACTCGTTAAATAAATATTGAAGAGTTACAAAAGCTAATCATAACTGTTCATCAGATAAACAGAACGGTGGATTATCCCATAAGGAAATCCACCGTTTTTAATGTAGTTAAATTAAAAGAGAGAGAAGGAGTTTCACAACTCCGATTTATTTTTATCTGCTGGCAGTCAGCAGAGTTGCTTCATTAGTTGCCGGAGCAGACACATTCATAGCCCAGCTGGAACCGGATTCTTCAATCCATTTATCATTCCATTTGTAGTTCATATAAGCAACCGGCATATTAGCGTCGTTCAGTTCATAAACACTCTTTTCAACAGATGCGTCGTAAGCTCTGTGAGAGTCATTCCAACGTGCGTATACCAAAGTGATTTCATTAGATGAATAAGTATAATCAATCTTGAAGTACGGTATCCATTTTTCAATAGAAGCATCCCATTTGAAAGCTTCTTTGGAGGATATTCTCTTCTGATCGTCATAAGTAAAATCATATTTCATGTGGCGATAGAGAGAACCATCGAGTCTGTAAATCACTTTCGATACTACGAGATCATCTACTTTTTCTTCATTAGTAATGAAGTTATTACCCTGTGCCTTCACTGTTGCATTAGCGATTCCTGCAAATACCATAGCAACTAAAACGATCATTCTGAATAATACTGTAGTCTTCATAATTGTATATTTTTTATTTGTTCAACATTCTGTTTTTATTCTTCTGTTTATTAGACGGATCAAGCGTCTCAAACGGTTGCAACCTTCTGAAGTTTTTCTCATTTTTCTTCGTTGTCCGCTTGCGACTATAGAGATGCAACGAGCGTGCCAAAAAGATAACCAACTAATAATCAACGGAATCACAAAACAGAGCGGTGTACGAAAACGGACAGTTGTACGCTCAAAAGCGAACAACCAACCATTTTTTCGTATTTTCTTTTTTCTACTGATGGATATAACTCTAAAAAAGAGGAAAATACTCCGCCTGTTGCCCGAATTATTATCTACCTTTGCAGCGATTATCACATCAAGAAAAAGAAGATGGAAACGTCCAGCAAAAAAAGAATTATCATTCTATCGGCTATCGGTATCTTGCTTACCAGCCTCATTTGTCTCTTTGCATTCCGCAATGTCATTTTATGCCATATCGTTGACAAACGAACTACACGTGCCGAACAAACATACGGTCTGCAAATTCATTATCAGGAGTTACGAATGAAAGGCTGCAATGAAGTGGCTTTACAAGGACTTTCTATTGTTCCCAACCAACGGGATACCCTCCTGACATTACAATCCGTCAATGTAAAACTAAGTTTTTGGGAATTGCTAAAAGGAGAAATCGAAGTACGGAATGTACTTATGAACGGGCTGGCAATCAACTTCATCAAGCATGACAGCATAGCTAACTACGATTTCCTGTTCTTTAAACGGCAACAAGAAGCAGCCCCCAAACCTGTCATAGAAAGTGACTATGCCAACCGTATTGACCGGATATTAAACCTCATTTACGGTTTCCTGCCTGAAAACGGGCAACTCAGTCAAATCAATATAACCGAACGTAAAGATAGTAATTTCGTTGCAGTCAACATTCCTTCTTTTATTATTGAGAACAATCATTTCCAATCAACCATTCAGATAAAAGAAGATACACTGCCTCAACAACTATGGGAAACGGCAGGCGAACTGAACAGAAGAGACTATACATTAAAAGCATCTCTCTTTGCCCCGGAAAAAAGAAAAATCTCACTACCTTATATTACCCGCCGTTTTGGAGCAGAAGTCACTTTCGACACCCTATCTTATAATATGACTAAAGATAAGCGTGCATCCAATCAACTGCTCCTCAAAGGAAAAGCGAGAGTGAACGGACTTGACGTATTTCATAAAGCCCTCTCTCCTGAAGTAATTCATCTCGATCGTGGACAACTCTGTTACGAGATGAACATAAGCGGGCACTCACTCGAGCTGGATAGTACGACCATTGTTGATTTCAACAAACTCCAGTTTCATCCTTATTTGCGAGCCGAGAAAGAGAAAGGAAACTGGCATTTCACTGCTGCGGTCAACAAATCCTGGTTTCCGGCAGATGATCTGTTCAGCTCTCTCCCCAAAGGATTATTCAGCAATCTGGAAGGCATCAAGACAAGTGGCGAGCTAGCCTATCATTTTCTATTAGATATTGATTTTGCACAACTGGATAGTCTCAAACTGGAATCCGAACTGAAAGAGAAAGACTTCCGCATCACAAGCTATGGGGGCACTTCACTCTCCAAAATGTCCGACGAGTTCATTTATACAGCTTATGAGAACGGAATACCGGTGCGGACTTTTCCTATTGGCCCTTCGTGCGAACACTTTACACCATTGGATAGCATTTCCCCCATCCTAAGAATGTCCGTTATGCAAAGTGAGGACGGAGCATTCTTTTACCATCGCGGTTTCCTGCCCGACGCCCTACGGGAAGCATTGATTTACGACCTGCAAGTGAAACGCTTTGCACGTGGAGGAAGCACGATCACCATGCAACTCGTAAAGAATGTATTCCTGAACCGTAATAAGAACTTTGCACGTAAATTGGAAGAGGCATTGATTGTATGGCTAATAGAGAATGAAAGATTAACTTCTAAAGAACGCATGTACGAAGTATATCTGAACATTGTTGAATGGGGGCCGCTCGTTTATGGTATTCAGGAAGCTTCTATTTATTATTTCAATAAACGCCCTTCACAACTGAACACGGAAGAAAGTATTTTCCTGGCTTCCATTATCCCGAAGCCCAAGCATTTCCGCAGCTCTTTTGCAGAAGGCGGACAGTTAAAGGAAAATATGGAAGGCTATTATAAGTTGATTGCCAAGCGGCTTGCACAGAAAGGAATAATAAGTGAAATCGAGGCGGATAGTATCCGCCCCGATATCCAAGTTACGGGCGCTGCCCGGAATAGTCTAGCCGGTGAAAACCCGGAGTCTAGTTCTCCTTCCGCTGAGGAGTAATGAGATTGATATAAATAATAAAGGAATAGGTTATCTTCTTGAACTGCTGCTGTTTCTTTCAGAGGAACGGGAAGAGCTTTTAGTGCTATTGCTTCTCGTACTTCCGGAAGAAGAGCGTCTTTCTGTTTGTCCGCTAGAGACATTGCTCCGGGTAGAGCTACCGCTGCTTCGAGTAGAACTCGAGCTACCGCTACTCCGGTTAGAAGTGGCACTGCTGCTACGACTGGTAGTACTACCGCTACTGCGACCAGAATCACTGCGACTGGAGCTACTACGACTGGAACTACCGCGGCTGGAACTGGAAGAGCTGTTATTTCTATCGGAGCTGTTATTTCTATTATAGGAACTACTATCGTTTCGTCTACTTGAACTTTCTCTCGAACTGCTACTTGTTTTTCCACTTTCACGATTGGAGGAACTGGAACCAGTTGAACTTCCGTTTGTTGGTCTGCGATTAGAGCTTGAAGAACCGGAACCTGTTTCCGGACGACGACCAGAATTACGATCACTTTCTACTCTATTCGTATTCCCATTTTTATCAGGAGCAACATTGTTACCAGGTCTTCCACTTCCGGACGGTGTAGATGGTCTGACAGAAGTCGAAGGCCGATCTGCTCCAGATTCCGGACGGGGACGTGTCGACGTACCAGGTCTTGTTGTCGTTCCGGGACGAGTAGAAGCATCAGGGCGAGTAGAGGTACTTGGGCGAGATGTACCAGGACGTGTTGTCGATGAACCCGGACGGGAAGAATTACCCGGACGTGTCGGTGCATTATGCGGACGAGTGGAAGTATTCGGACGGAACCGGACAGAACCGAAATCCGAACGACGATACGAGTGGAATACTCGCTGATCTCTCACCCGATGCGGTGCAGAATAATGGTTGAAATTAGTATATCTGCCCCGATAATAACTCACATGGTGAAAGTGCGGACGATAATGTGCTCCACAATAAGTACGGTAATGGTAAGGCACACCAAAATAAAACAAACTACGATTCGGGTAATTGACATAAACCCTGAAACTCCATTTCCCTCCGGTTACGTAGATCGGCCGATAGAAATACTCGGCATCGAGGAACCGGCGATACTGTGCATCACTCAATACCCAACGAAGATCGTCGTTACGGATATCCAGCGCTTCATAATAATCATCCAATGCCCATTCGTAACCACGTGCTACGTAATCCATGATATTACGGACAGAATAAATAAAGTCGTAATTAATCTCATACGCATCATTATATTGCTGTGTACTCAAGCTCAATTCATATGCCATCTTATCGGTAAGAAAACGCGTCTCCTTACGTACCTTGCTAGTGCTCATTCCAGCCATTACGGTCATATTGGCAGTCAGACCGACAGCAAAGAGTAAAAACAGTATTCGTTTCATAATTCAATCTCCTATCATTTATTATTCTGATGATATTCTCTGATAAACTTGTGCACCTCGTCTTTATATATGTTAGTGAATAAGATATCAATCACCTTGTTAAAATTCTGCTTATCCCTAACATACGGATACAACTTCTTCATCACCTCCACTTGATCGGGAGTATAAGAAAATTCTTTTACTATCGCCACACATTGAGTTGAATTGACATCATGGTTTTCCAGCATACTATTAATCAACGCCTTTTGGTCATCCCTCGGAATCGTAAATTTCAGCTTATCTATGAAGCTTTTAAACTCACTATCAGTCATTAAACGTATTTCCTTGACCGGCTCATTATTGTCGGGAAAGAGCTGAACAGTATTACTGACTGGTGGAGGAATAACGACCGGATGCGGTGAAGGTCTGCCATAATCTTTGAACGTATCCATACTAACCACCTCTCTATTTACAAACTGAACGATTATCGTCACAGGTTCCGAAGTAAGTACAGGCGTACCGTTATCACGATGGAATTCCCATTCTTCCATATCACCGTCAAAACGCCGGAAATCAGGTTTTCCTAAAACGGACTCTACCTGCGATTGAGTCATTCCCTGATTTATACCCATCATCTGTTTGGTAGATACATAGCTGGTAAAACAGCCACTGACCAATATTCCCAACGCCAAACACAGCATAATATGTATCTTTTTCATAACCGTATCGTTTTTAGTTAATAGTATCAACGTTTACCGTACCCTATCATAAAATCCTTCATCTTTTCCTTGCTGGAGCTAAATGTCAGGGTATTAATCACCGTAAAGAAAGCTTCCTTATCTACAATCCGGGGATACATGATCTTCATAATCTCCATCCGGTCATCGTCGAATGTATACAGTTTGGTCAGTTGGAGACATTGGGCAGATGTGAAATCAGAACCAGCCAATGCAGCATTGAGCAACTTCATACGATCATCTTTAAAAGGCTCATTCTTCATCTCTTTATAAAACGTTTGGAAGAGCTGATCGTTCATCACCCTGTTGTGACCATATCCCGGACGATGTTCTCCCTGGTCTGGACGGCCGGGTCTTTCCGGGCGTATGTTATCACGTCCGTCCACCCATATTTCTTTCACTCCTCTCCCATCAAAATAAACGAAATCTTTATATAATTTTTCTCCTTTCCATACTCGCTCTCCCGCACGGGTAAAGCGGGTGGCAAACACTTCAACAGTATAATGTCCGGGATTTAAATTGGCTATAAAGCAGGTAGTAGTGGGTAAACATATCTGGTTCCCTCCCAAGTAAACAAGAATCGGAGTATTCCCGCCATCGATACGGATTCCGTTAACAGACTGCGCTTGTAAAGAGAGGGCAGCGAACAGGATGCAGAAACTTATTATAATCTTACGCATAGCTTATCTAGTTTTTATTATTTATATCTTTAATCTGATAGCACAAAAATAGGGTGAGGAAACTCCCCACCCCAATGATTCTCTCTATTCGTATGTAGGGAAATCCCTATTCTGTTTAGGAATCCGCCAAAGCAATGCCATCCTCATGCAAGGTAATCAGACGTTTCTTATACAAGTCGCCCACCCCTTTCTTAAAGGTTTTCTTGCTGACACTAAACGTGTCATAAATATCTTCCGCAGGGCTCTTATCATTCAAGTAGATTCGTCCTCCATGCGCTTTGATATAGTCGAGCAGCGTTTTCGAAAAATCGTCAATCTTTTCAAAACCGGGTTTCTGAAGAATCAGGTCTACCTTACCATCTTCACGCACCTGTTTCACAAAAGCTTTCATCTCCATCCCTGTTTCCAACGGGCAGAATATTTCATTTTCATACAGCAAACCGCTATACTTATTATCTATAATCGCTTTAAAGCCCAAATCCGTCTTCTGCCAGATAAGGATATTCACTTCTGCTTCCGGAGCATATTCCGGCTTTTCTTTCGACAGATAACGTTCCACCTTTGCTGAAGCCACAATACGATAACTCTCTTCATCCAAATGCGCATGAACCACATATTTCCGCCCAACCTGCATTTTCATCTTCTGCTCACTGAATGGAACGAACAGGTCTTTCATCAATCCCCAGTTCAGAAAAGCTCCATATTGATTTACCCAAGAGACCTCCAGACAAGCAAACTGACCTACCTGCACCAACGGAGTCAGTGTCGTAGCAATCAATCTCTCATCCATATCCAGATAGAGAAACACATTCAAAAAATCTCCTATCTTACAGTCCTCAGGCACATAACGGGTAGGCAACAAAATCTCACCTTCTTCCTCACCATCGAGATATACGCCGAAATCTACTTCTTTCACGACTTCAAGCTGATTGAACTTTCCTAATTCGATGCTCATATTCTTATCTATTTATTGTAATAAAACACAAAGATAATCTATTTTGAATAGATCCCTCAAACAGTCAGCCATAACTTTTCGTTATCGGGCAAAACTATTTGCAATGAACAATCCGCTATCTAATATGTTAACTTTGTAGCGACAAAAAGAAAAAGTAAATTATTCACCTTTAAACATATAAACTTATGGAATTTCTAACCAACGAGAAACTTACGATTGTAGGAGCTGCCGGAATGATCGGCTCCAATATGGCACAAACAGCCATGATGATGAAACTCACTCCGAATATTTGCCTGTATGATCCATTTGCCCCGGCTCTGGAAGGAGTAGCTGAAGAATTGTATCACTGCGGTTTTGAAGGTGTCAACCTTACATTTACTTCCGATATCAAAGAAGCACTGACAGGAGCTTCTTACATTGTCTCTTCCGGTGGAGCTGCCCGTAAAGCAGGTATGACCCGCGAAGATTTGCTGAAGGGAAATGCAGAAATTGCCGCTCAATTCGGTAAAGATGTTCATCAATATTGCCCGAACGTAAAACATATCGTTGTGATCTTTAATCCGGCAGACATCACCGGACTGATAACTTTGTTGTATTCAGGTTTGAAACCCTCTCAAGTTTCTACACTGGCTGCCCTGGACAGCACCCGCCTGCAAAACGAACTGGTGAAATTCTTCCATATCCCGGCTTCCGACATTCAGAATTGCCGTACGTATGGTGGTCATGGCGAACAAATGGCTGTATTCGCATCTACAACCAAAATAAAAGGAGAACCTTTGACCGATTTCATCGGCACTACCCGCCTTCCATTGGCAGATTGGGAAGCACTGAAAGTACGTGTCATCCAAGGTGGTAAGCATATTATCGACCTGCGCGGTCGTTCTTCTTTCCAAAGCCCGGCTTATCTTTCTATCGAAATGATTGCCGCTGCTATGGGTGGACAACCTTTCCGCTGGCCTGCCGGAACGTATGTTTCCAATGGCAAATTCGACCATATCATGATGGCGATGGAAACTTCAATTACTAAAGACGGCGTCACTTATAAAGAAGTAGCCGGAACTCCTGCCGAACAGGAAGAATTGGAAAAGAGCTACGAGCATTTATGCAAACTTCGTGATGAAGTGATTGAAATGGGGATTATCCCAGCCATTAAAGACTGGCATGCATTGAATCCAAATATTAACTAATCAAACAATATTAGCGAAAGCAGAAGGCCGAAACCTGGAACGATGAAAAGATCGTCAGGTTTCAGCCTTTTTTTATTCCATTCCAGGGAAAATAAAACAATTCATCAATGCTTGTAATGATAACAGGTATTCTTCACTTCAACATGATAAACGGCAGTTCCATACCCCATCCAAATGCCCAATCCTCCATCTATATTACCAGGTAGATTAGTCGTATTGGGAAACACAGGATTACCACTGTTGATTACTTCATTTTCATATTGACTCCAAAAGCGGAACCCTTCTTCCGTTATTTGTGAGAAACAAATATTCACCTTTTCACCAGGAGTAAAAAAAGGAGTATACTTGTTGAGTTCCGTATGCCGGAATCCCCGGTAAATCTCTGCTGTTGCGACAGGAGATACTAATATTTCATCAGAAAACGTACCCATAAACGCATTATAATAGTCCTCATCTTTTTCTTCTACCTGAGTGAATATTTTATAATAGTTAGCTTCCCCCTTCGGGTCATTAAAATACGCAGTAGCCTGATAAAGCGTATCACACCCTTCGGTTGGCTGTAAGCGTATGCTATCCAGTAGGATCGGTTCAGGAATGGTAGTACGTGCTGTTATTTCTTTCCCGCGATACATGACAGTCAACATATACACCTTGCCCACTTCTCCCCTGATTTGTGAACCGGTATAGACAAAATAAGGCAATCTGCCTTTATCTATTCTGCCCACCAGAATTTCGGTCTGACTCCCATCACTCACAGTTACCTTAGCACTCATAACAGGCAGTTTGGAAAGTGCTATACTATCCCATGTACTATTCAGGATTTTACTTTGTGAAAGGTAAACCTTTGCAAATCCGTCTGCCGTAATACCACCTTCCACCACAACTTCCGATTCATAGTCACTGTCAAAATCCCAATCCGGCTCACAGGAGGTAAAAGCTGCAACCAGCATCACTATCCAACTATATAAAAAAGCTTTCAACATCTTCAAAATTTAAATATATAACTGACTGAAGGCAACAAACTATAAAGAGACATATTTTTCTTCTTAATCAGCAAACCGGATTTATCTTCTGAAGGCTTGACGCCTACTTGCACAAAAACCGGATTATGTCTCATATAAGCATTATAAAGCGACAAATTGATGCAATTCTTTTTTGTATGCCCCAGCCAGTAGTTCACCGACAAGTCCATTCTGTGATAAGCCGGCATGCGGCTGCTGTTATACTCATCGTATACACAAACCGCATTCTCGCCTATCATATACATGGCCCTCGGATATGTTACCGCATTACCCGAAGCATACACAAATGCCATCGCAAAATCCCAATGATTATCCAACGTATAATGAATCATCGCGTTCAAATTATGTCTACGGTCATATTTGGCAGGAAATATATTTCCTTTTCTCAATTCCGGAAATTGCCGATCAGCCCAGGCAAGCGTATAGCCAATCCAGCCATTCCATCGTCCTCTGCTTTTCCGCAACATCAGTTCTACACCGTAATTCCGCCCTTCTCCTGTCAGTACATGGTCTTCTATCCGGTATGTCTGATTAAACATATCTAACAATCCACCGTTGAATATCGTTTGATGAGACAGTTTCCGATAGTACCCTTCCACCAACAATTCATAATCTCCATTCCGAAGCGGCTGTGAGAAAGAGACATCTAATGAATGAACTTTCTGCCCTGATATATCTTTCGTCGAAGGCATCCAAAAATCAATAGGCAATCCGGCACTCGATACCGTAATCTGATTCATATATTGCCTGTTCAATTGGTAGGAAAAGCTCAATGTCCTGTTCCCCGGTAATTCGTATTCCAAACGAATACGTGGTTCGGCTCCTCCATTATAATAATCACCCTGTATGCTGCCACTATAACGCAATCCCATATTCATCGTCCATTTCCCCCATTTTTTCTCCGCTTCGGTATACACAGCAAACTCTTCCATTTCATATCTACCGGGATTTCCGGCATTGATACCTTCGAAAATGTTCACAGATTCAGGGTATTGCGGATGAAGTATATGATGAATGAAATTTCCGCCTGTCTTCATCTTCCATGTCCCCAACCGCCAGTCTACATTTCCCATATATCCGAAATCGGTCAATCGGGAAGGCATTTTCATACGTAGTGTATTCTGGTTTGCTTGCAGATTGGTACGGTAATGCGTCATATAGATTCTTTGTGTCAACAACGTCTTTTCATTGCAGCTGCGTTCCCACTTCAAAGAAGCAATTCCGTTGAGCCACTGCATATTGAAATCTACCTGATACTGATGTTCTTTCAGTTTCAACAAATCATTGCCGACATAGCTGTTCAGTACTATTTTGTTTTTAGGGTTCGGCTTCCACACATAAGTAAGGTTATAATCCTGAAAACCGTAACGAAGCCTTGTGTTATCCTCAAATCCCCCTTCTATCAAGGAGATTATCGGATTTACATAAGTGACTCTCGCGGATAGATAAATAGCACTATTTTGAGTAACCGGTATTGCACCGGTAATTCTCGAAGCCAATATACCAACATTACCGGACACGCTTACCCGCTGCACCACCGAATCACGAGGAGTCATTTCTACTACCGCTGCCAATCTTCCGCCGCGGTCTGCCGGTTGGTAAGACTTATTGAGTGAAAAAGAAGAAAAATGATCATTATTGAATATAGAAAAAAAGCCCAGCAGATGTGAAGAGTTGTACACAGGCACCCCATCTATACATATCAGGTTATGTCCCGGTTCGCTGCCATGTACATAAAGTCCCCCATTCAATTCGCCGGCAGTAGTCACTCCCGGCAGCAACTGAAAAGTCTTGATCGGATCGCTGTCTCCCAGCATACGCGGCATGAAGTTTACCACATTCGGATCAAGCTTCCAATCACCTTTTGCACTACGCTGCAACGCAGGAGATTTCTTGGACGCCACCACTTCCACCTCCTGAATCCTCCAAATAGAATCGGTTCGAATCGTATCATCGTCACGCGTTTCCGTTTGGGCATATACACTTATATTTCCCAATACCGCAAACAGCACCAATATGTATCTTATCACATTCAATTCACTTTACCTATAAAAAAAGAAAGCCGAAGAAGAGAATTATTCCCTTCCTCGGTCCTCGTCAATTTACTCACATTTATCTATACCCCATGCTTATTCTATGAATCCTTCAAAACTTCTAACCAATGCATCGAAGCTGTCAGCTAATGATTTGAATGGTCCGGAAGCAGTATCAAAATAGTCTTCAAAGCTAATCAGAGATTCATCTTCAAACTGTAACAGAGGCTCTGTATACCAGTATTCATGCTTCACTCCCTGAGAATCTATGTATGAATAGTCAATATAAGGTTGGAATGTCAAAGTAGCAGACGCTTCATTGCTTCCTCCGAATGTCAGGCTTCCACTAAGATACTTCTTAAATACATTTGCAGTAGCTTGTGCAGCTTCATGAGATTCACCCCACATTCCAGTAGCATTATCATACTGGTCATCCACTTGTTCCAGTTCACGAGCTAAATCCTTGTAACTGCTACATTGCATAAGCACAGCAGCTTCACCCATAATATTTGCCTCTATACGCGCATCTTTAAAACGGTCTCCAACATTCTCGTTTGCGCCTTCGTCTGCTGTCATGTTGCTACCATTCAGATAAGCTTCACCTTTTACGGCTTCTGTTCCTTTTATGTTGATTGAATAGTTAGCTTTCACAACTTGCGGTGTTGCGCTTACTGAAGTAGATACTTTGTAACCGTTGGCATCTATATTTACTGTAATATCTGCTTTTCTTGGAGAGCTGCTTACGTTTGCTGTAGCAATCTCAAGAGAAGTCAAAATAGTTGTTCCTAGTTTAATAGTAGAAGTAAGTTTAGCCGGAACTTTCACTATAACGCCATCATAAGTAAAATCTGTTGTATTGCCGGTAGCTGCAATCTTGATTTCAGCTGTTTGACCCTCACAACCAAACTTCAATGCGAGTTCAGAATCAGAATCGGTACGTTCCCACTTGTCTTTGCTGTCATTATAGGTATAAACACCATAATAGTCACTGGCCTGATACATTTCATTGTTGACAGCCGCCATAGCGTACACTTTAGCCATATCACCCTGTGAAGCAGCTACTAAAGAATGTACCATTTGCTGTACATTTGCTTTTTCCTGAATTTCCAAAGAGCCTACGATTTCCGAGAAGTAATTCCCTACTTGTGCCAACTGTTTCTGATCGTCAGCATTTACCAGATTGATTAAGTTCTGTCCAATTTCACTCAACTTCTCTTTACTCTTCTCGGCTGATAATACATCACCGCCTGTCGGTCCATCATTATTATCGTCACCACACCCCGTGAATGTTATCATTGCCATCATCAGGCAAGGAATTAAATAATACAATTTTCTAGTCATATTTTAATGGATTTAAAATGTTATGTTTGCATTTTTTATTGCCGTTTTATTATTCATATTTTTCATATAGAACATCGGCTTCCCCAATTACTTCGCAAAGGTGAGAATATTTTATAGAATAAAAAAATGATTAAAACAAAGAAAGTGCCTATATAGACATTTTAGGCGCTTAAGTCATATAAAACAGTGATTATTATGTCCAAATTAATAAATAGCTCCAGGCTTTCTGCTACATCATCATAGAAGTTTTCTTATTTTGGAGAAGAACATTCCTGACAAATCCCTTTAAGGACATAATTAATGCTGTGCAAAGTAAATCCTTCAGGCAAATCAATCACCGGGATATGGGTGCCTTCCAGGCAGAATGTACGATGACATTTCTCACAATAAAAATGCGAATGTAAATCCTGTACCACACAATTGCAAGAGTTGTCGCAAACGGCATACTTCAACGAGCCGCTTCCATCGTCTATGCTATGTATGAGGTGATGAGACAAGAAGAGAGCAATAGTACGGGATATGGTCGATTTATCGACTGTGTCGAGCAATGTTTCGAGGTCAAGCAATGACACTGCACGCTCTGCCTGCATCATCTCTTTTATCACCAAAAGCCTTATTGCAGTTGGCTTGATGTCTCTTCTGACCAGTTTATCCAAATAAATATCTTCTTCCATCTTTCTCCTATTTTATCATTTTCTGTATTCTGACGGCGTTCATTATGGCAAGTAACGCAACGCCTACATCTGCGAAGACAGCTTCCCAAAGAGTAGCGATTCCACCGGCTCCCAAAATCAATACAAGCAATTTCACTCCAAATGCCAGTGATACATTCTGCCAAATGATTCTTCGTGTCAGCCTTCCAACTTTGATAGCTTCGGCTACTTTCGACGGTTGGTCTGTCTGTATCACGACATCGGCTGTTTCAATAGCCGCATCACTACCCAGTCCTCCCATAGCAATGCCGACATGACTTAGAGCGAGCACCGGTGCGTCGTTCATTCCATCACCGACAAACGCGATCCGGTTTGCCTCATCCCGCCGCAATTCTTCCAGATGATTCACTTTTCCTTCCGGCAACAAGTCGCCATAAGCTTCCGATATACCGAGCTTCTCTGCAAAGTTAGTAACAATACTCTGTTTATCACCGGATAGTATCTGGATGTTTTCAATATTTAAAGCTTTTAAATTGTCAATAGCTGCCTTTGCATCCTCTTTCAGGGCATCAGCCAACAGCAGATAACCTGCATAACGGTTTCCAACGGCACAGACTACGATGGTATCCGTTATTTCCAACAGTTCTTCCGGGTAGGATATATCAAACTTAGAAAGTAACCGGCAGTTACCGACCAGAACCGTAGTCCCGTTTATCGTCGCCTCCAGACCATAGCCGGCAAATTCTTTCGTACCGGTAACAGCTACACATTCAATATTTTGTTCTTTCGCATAATTCACAACAGCCTTGGCAATCGGATGTGTGCTATCACTTTCTACCGAAGCAACCAGTTTCACTAATTCTTCTTCAGAAATCTCACCTGCACTTTTACAAGCCTGTACTTCAAAGGTTCCTTTTGTCAGGGTTCCTGTTTTATCGAATACCACCGTATTGATCTTGGTGATAGCATCCAGATAATTACCACCCTTGAATAAAATACCCAATCGGGATGCTGCTCCAATCCCCCCAAAGTAGCCTAACGGAATACTAACCACCAACGCACAGGGACACGAAATCACGAGAAAGACCAAAGCCCTGTATAGCCAGTCATTAAATGCAAATACAAATGGAGGATTAATAAGTGAATAGACAAATGGACACAACACAATTAATACTGCAAGCACTATAACAATAGGTGTGTAAATGCGTGCAAACTTACGAATAAACAATTCAGCCGGAGCCTTACGTTCGGAGGCATTCTGAACAAGTTCCAATATTCGGGCAAGTGCACTCTTATCAAAAGGTCTCGTTACCTTGATCCGGATAACCTTGTCAGTTACAATCATTCCGGCAAGCACTTCTTCACCTTTCCGAATATTACGAGGAACGCTTTCGCCCGTTAATGCGGCTGTATTAAAGGCAGCCACTTCATTCTGCATGGCTCCGTCCAATGGTACCCGTCCGCCTGCCTTTATTTCTATGATTTCACCGACTTTTATCTTTTTAGGGCTTTCAATAACAAGATTGCCTTCCCGGAACACTAATGTTTTTTCAGGTCTTACGTCCAATAAGGCTCCGATATTACGCCTGGCCTTATCTACCGCTTTATCCTGAAACAGTTCTCCTACTGTATAGAATAACATCACGGCTACTCCTTCCGGATATTCACCAATATAAAAAGCTCCCAAAGTAGCTATAATCATTAGAGTGAACTCACTGAAATAGTCTTTTTCCCTGATACTTTCCCAGGCTTCTTTCATCACCGGTATTCCTACCGGAAGATAGGCCACGATATACCATATCAAAGCAACAGATCCTTCACGGAAGAATGCTAAATCGAGAGCATTCATAATTATTCCACCTGCCAGAAGCAGGAGAGAGAATATCACTTTCCCATATTCATGAAATACCGAAACCTTTGCATCAACCTTTTTTTCTGCTGCGCATGAATGAGCGCCACAACTACAATGTCCCATAACATTCATCATTTAGTTGATGCAAAGGTAGCAAATGATTCATGCAACAAAGTTGCAAAATCGGTTTTAGAACATATATCCCAATGAGATCATCAGGTTTCTGTTCTTCATTCCTAAATCTTTTGCCACTTCAACAAGTCCGAAATCATAGCTTATGGCAATTTGATATTTCTTACTGAACTCAACTCCGGCTTTCAGTCCAAGACCGAAATCGAATCGTTTCAGACCATCATCTCCAAATATATCTTCAGACATGGAGTTATCTCCTAATTCCGCAATATCTGCAATATCACCGTCCACTTTCAATTTTGCTTTTCCAAACAGACCGACAGCCATATAAGGACCGACACTACCAAATAACGAAAAATCATCATTGACAGCATATTTATACCCGACACGTACCGGTACTTCTAAATAGTATGGATTAAATTTTATGCTCGCAAGTGATCCTCCATCAATTTTAGCACCTTTCAATGTAAGCAATGCAGCGAAGTCCATATAGGCACCACTACCATTCGCATCCTGAGACAATCCCAACTCTGCTTTAACACCTGCGTGAAAACCTATCCTGCTGTCAAAACCTGTAATGGTGTATTTACTAACATTCATACCTGCCATCACACCCCATTTCAGATTATCTTGAGCATTGATACTCACCGCACTTATCGCTACTAAAGCGAATAATAATAAGGCCTTTTTCATACGAATAAATAATTTAATTATTGTTTAGAAATTATGTGAGGCAAAAATAACAATAATTCGCATAACTCCGAGAGATTTGGTGAAAATATAAAAAATAAACGATATGAATCTTATGAGGTATAGTCATAGCAAGGGAACCGGACTATTTCAAACGATTTTACGAGATATAGAACAAAAACACTCCGTACAGAGAAAAAACAAAGAATGAAAGACTGTATAACTTAATTAATTGTTATCTTTGCACAATCAGTCGTAGCGCGACTGTATTGTTTGTTTTAAGAAAAAAAGCGTTTAGCTGATTTCTGTGCTAGTGAAAAGTCCAAAAATTCCAAACACACAGAGAAGCAGATAAATGCTCCTTGCAATATGCGGGGAGTGTTTCCTGTTTGTGTGTTTAGGGCTTGGACTCCCTCACTGGCGGATAGGCAAATGCTCTCCGCTTTTTTTGTGCCTATAAATTTGCTGCAATAGATACAAACAACAAATTAGTAATAATTACAAAGGCAAGTCAATTCGAGTGGAGCGGCACTTGAACGACTGCAAAGTCGAAAACGTAACATCTATATGTTGCTACTTGCCTTTAAAAATATAAGAGACAGAGGCTAGCTACACCTGCAAGGGGAACAAATGGATTCATCCAGGAGTTCCCCTCTATTTTTGTAAAGATGTGTACTATTGGAAAGACAGATATCAGATTTACATATAAAATTAATGATTCTTATTGTCAACCAAAGTTTTTTCCCGATAGTATAATGATTATCATCGGTTTACATGCTGACAATAAGCCATGACAATAGGCTGACAATAAAAAATTAGAACTTTTATTGTCAGCCTGTTCTTTGACCCCTTTGGGGCAAGATTATGGGATTCGTTCCAATGTGTCGATATACTCTGACTTAATTCCCAGCTTGATCCATGTTATAAACTACTGAAGACTATCATTGTCTACAGTAACAATATCATCGACATAAGAAACACATACGCTTTATAAAATGAGTATGCCCCTATTAAATGAATGCTATATAGCCGGTATCTTTCACTTACCAAGCAGGTATTGTTTCATTAAAGTGTCGGTATTGTTAACTCCCCACGGCCGTGACGAGATCTTCCCACGGCTGTGGTAGGAATTTGTCACGGCCGTGAGAAGAAGTTACCACGGCTGTGACGAACTAAAGATACCGGTGCTTTAGTGGAACAATACTAACACTTTAGAGGAACTATACTGGCGTGTTAGCGGAACTATACAGGTATATTAATGAAAGGATATCACTTTGGAAAGCTGTTATAAAAATGCGGTATTATTTCGAAAGGTGCCCATAAAGCTATTGTTTATCAAGTTATTAAAGGTAGCATAAGAGATAAAAACAGGCTGACAGTAAAAGTAGATATATTTTATTGTCAGCCTATTATCAGCATCTATTGTCAAGTAATATAATACTGATATTCATATACTTAAATATCATCCTGACAGTTTGACAATAAAACAGATACAAATCAATAGAGATAATCATAAAGTTTTTAATAGGGAAGGGCAAAGAATTTATAAAAAGAAAGAAAAAGTTTGCCGTTCTCTTAAGAATAAATATCTTTGTAACCGTGGTTACTGTAACCACGGTTACTAATACAATTCACAGACTATGAGGTTTTATAATAGAGAAGAAGAACTAAAAGAGTTAAAACGAATTCAGAAATTGGCATTTGAGGAAAGTTCAAAAATGACAGTCGTTACCGGCCGCCGTAGAATTGGGAAGACAAGCCTCATCATGAAAGCTGTTGAACAGACCCCCACTGTCTATCTATTTATAGGACGTAAAAATGAGGCAACCTTGTGCGAAGAATTCATCCCACTTATCGCACAAGCCCTGCAAATCTTTGTTCCGACAGAAATCAGAAGTTTCCGAAACTTATTCCAATACCTAATGCAGCTTTCGACTCAACGGACTTTCAATCTGGTTATTGATGAATTTCAGGAATTCTATACTATTAATGAATCCATATTCAGCGATATGCAAAATATTTGGGACCAATATCGGAAGTCCTCACACATGAATTTGATCGTCAGTGGTTCCATCTATTCTCTGATGCAGAGAATTTTCCAAGACAATAAAGAGCCGCTCTTCGGAAGAGCTGATAACATAATCAAGCTATCAGCATTCAAGCTCTCTGTTCTGAAAGAAATCATGTGTGAATATGCCCCGGCACATTCGAATGATGATCTTTTAGCACTTTATACTTTTACTGGCGGGGTACCTAAATACGTGGAACTTTTTTGTGACAACCATACGCTCCACGTGGAAAGCATGATCCATTTTATGGCTCGCGACAATTCTCCCTTTACCGAAGAAGGAAAAAATCTGTTGATAGAAGAATTTGGGAAAAATTACGGGACCTACTTTTCTATTTTAAGTGCAATTGCCGGAGGTAGAAATACACAAGCAGAAATTGAGGCAACACTAGGAGAAAAAAGCGTAGGAGGCTATCTGAAACGCTTGATAGACGATTATAATATTATCATACGCCAACGTCCCATTTTAGCTAAAGAAAGCTCAACAACTGTCCGATATGAAATATGCGATAATTTTATTAGGTTTTGGTTCAATTACTTCGACCGTAACCGTTCATTGATAGAAATTAAAAACTTTGTAGGGCTGCGTAATATCATAGAAGCTGATTATCCAACCTACAGCGGAAAGATATTAGAACTTTACTTCAAACAGAAATTCGCTGAAAGTTATCAATTCCGTGCTATCGGGTCATGGTGGGAAGCCAAAGGGAATCAAAACGAGATAGACATTGTTGCACTCTGTCTTGAAAAAAACAAAGCAGTAGTTGCTGAAGTAAAACGCCAACGTAAAAACTTTAAGCCGGAGTTGCTGGAACAGAAAGTTGAACATTTGAAGAAAAAGCTACTGCCTCGTTATACCATTGAAACAATGTGTTTGTCGTTGGAAGATATGTAGTACTTAGTCAGGCACGGATTACAGGTTTTCTATGAGATCAGTACCTCATCACCTGCATTCCGTGCCCAATATAATATCATTGTTGGTTTTCTTCCCGATCTGTCCGGATAAACTCCAGAAGTCGTTCCACCGCCTCTTCTTCAGGAATATTTTTCTCTACGCACACCTTACCTTTATAGAGACTGATTTTCCCCCGTCCTGCTCCTACATAGCCGTAGTCTGCATCTGCCATCTCACCGGGACCATTCACGATGCATCCCATGATGCCGATCTTCAGCCCTTTCAAATGTGAAGTGGCTGCCTTGATACGGGCAATGGTCTTTTCCAAGTCGTAAAGTGTACGGCCGCAACCGGGACAAGATATATATTCAGTTTTGGAGGTACGGGTACGTCCGGCCTGCAAGATTCCGAAAGCAGTGGCATCGACCACGGCATGGCTCAAGTTGCCCTGATTGAACAGGAAGATGCCATCACAAAGACCGTCAAAAATCAAGGCTCCCATATCGGCTGCGGACTTTATCTGCAAATTCTCCGCATCATCTTCCGAATAATGCTGGAAGAAGACAACCGGATTTTGCAAACCTTCCGTCATTAGTTGATGAACCAGTGCACGGTGCTCACCCAAACGGTTCGGATGATTGCTTTGGGAAACCACCACCACTTCCGGATGATGTTTCAGGCAGGCTATCACTTCGTCCGTTTGTGCCATGTAGGGCATAAACAGGAATTTAAGCTCCGCATTGCATTCTCCCATTAACGGCAACTGTGCATGATTGAATGCAGGCCAAGTTCCGTCTTCTCCCTGCCATACATCCGCATCAAGAATATATTCCACTCCGTCTTCCCGTTGATCGGGCAAAGCTCTTCCGGCATAAATATAGTCCGGTGTGAATTGCGGGTTTACCTCTGTCTTCCCGTCCATGCGGTCGGCAATAACCACAGGCACATGTTCACCTCCGATATTACGGACAGCTTTTGTCTTGCGGCGTTCGGGAGACAAATAATTGAATTCCGGCGCTTCCAATCCCGGGATATAAGGATGGTCCTGCCTCAACAGAACATAATCCACCAATTTGCGGGCTACCGGGATTTCAGCTTCAGGAGCTTCACTCAAAGATACCCGAATGGTATCTCCCAATCCGTCACTCAACAATGCACCGATGCCAAGGGCAGACTTGATACGCCCATCCTCTCCGTCTCCGGCTTCTGTCACTCCGAGGTGTAACGGGAAAGCCATCCCTTCTTTCTCCATGACGTCTACCAACAGACGGACGGTTTTTACCATGACCACCGTATTGGAGGCCTTGATGGAAATCACCACATCTGTGAAGTTTTCCTCTACACAGATACGGAGAAACTCCATGCAGGACTCCACCATTCCTGCGGGGGTATCGCCATAACGGGACATGATACGGTCGGACAGAGAGCCATGATTTACTCCGATCCGGATAGCCGTGTGATTCTCTTTACAGATATTCAGGAACGGGACAAACCGGTTATGGATTTTCTGTATTTCCTGCGCATACTCCTCGTCTGTATATTCCAGTTTCTTAAAAGTACGCGCAGCATCTACATAATTTCCCGGATTGATTCGCACCTTTTCCGCATATTGAGCAGCCACGTCCGCCACTTTCGGATTGAAATGCACATCGGCAACCAACGGAACCATATATCCCTGGCTACGCAGTCCGATATTAATGTTCATCAGGTTCTCGGCTTCTTTGATGCCCTGGGTTGTGAGGCGGACATACTCTCCACCTGCATCAACAATACGTTTTGCCTGTTCCACACAAGCCTGTGTATCCTGCGTAGACGTGTTTGTCATCGACTGGACACGAATAGAATTGGGGCCGCCCAACGGCACAGCCCCAATATTTACTTCTGTGGTTTCTCTTCGAAAATAATTGAATAGATCAACCATTTTAATTTACGATTTAACGATTTACGATTAAAAGCACTTTGAGTATAACAAATGTGCAGACAATAAACGATTCACGAAGATATTTCAATCGTAAATCGTAAATTGTCAAATCGTAAATCACATTAGTTTGTTTTATATTCAAACTTCACTTCTTTCAGTTCTTCGTTTGCTTTTACGATTTTCTTTTTCAGTCCTTCCTTGTAAGCAGCAAAAGCTTCTGCCAGTTTCTCATCGCTCAATGCCAGCATCTGGATGGCAAGGATAGCGGCATTCATCGCTCCGTTAATGGCAACCGTTGCTACAGGAATGCCCGGAGGCATCTGAATGATAGAATAAAGTGCGTCCACACCATCGAGCACGGAACCTTTTACAGGTACTCCGATCACCGGCAATGTAGTATTAGCCGCAATCACACCGGGAAGGGCGGCAGCCATTCCGGCAGCAGCGATAATTACTTTAATGCCACGGTTGCGGGCATTCTTCGCAAACTCTTCCACAGCCTCTGGCGTGCGGTGAGCAGAAAGAGCGTTCATTTCGAACGGTACATGCATATCATTCAGCAGCTGTGCAGCCTTCTCCATAACAGGAAGGTCGGACGTGCTGCCCATGATAATACTTACAATTGGAGTCATTTCAATTTACTATTTTACAATTTACTATTTACAATTTAAGTACGGTAAGAATTATCCGTTTACCACAGCTTTATAGGCTTCGGCATCCAGCAAATCTTCTACCGCTTTTACATCGGCCGGTTTCACTTTAATCAGCCAACCTTCGCCATAGGGATCTTTATTTACCAGTTCCGGGTTTTCTTCCAATGCTTCATTTTGTTCGAGCACCTCACCTGCTACAGGCAGGAAAAGATCGGAAATAGTTTTCACTACTTCAATCGTTCCGAAAGTTTCACCGGCTTCCAACGTTTCACCAACAGTCGGGATATCTACGAACACAATATCGCCCAATTGTTCCTGTGCATAATCGGTGATACCAACGTATGCAATGTCTCCTTCAACGCGAATCCATTCGTGTTCGTTCGTGTACTTCAAATTCTGTGGAAAATTCATAATGATTAGTTTTTAGGATTTATACTGTTTTAAAATAAAAATACTCGAAATAAGATGTTACTCACCGGATGAAGTACCAAAAGGGCACATATCAGACCGACAGCAAAACCGGAAAGCACCTCACCCAGCGTGTGATGCCCCAACACAATGCGCGCAGAACCTAATATACCGGCAATCAAAATAAACAGGCATAGCCATGCGACCGGATTGTAACCGAACAAGGCGCTGAAAGAAATCAATCCCCCGATCACTCCGCCCATTCCTGCCATGTGTTCGCTCAACTTCCATTTCAGGTTTACCGCAATGCAAATGATGGACACTACCAGAGAAGCAAGAATGATACCGGTCATATACCACGGGAGATTCAGCTTGCGCATCATCAGCAGACAGAACACATACGAGATGATGGTCAGCAGGATAGGCACATAACGTTTCTTACGTTCACTCAACTCCTGACGGGCGAATCCATTGATTTTACGAAACAGGAAAATGGTAATAGTAGGTGTCAGTATGGTGAAGCAGTAAACGATTCCCAACACTATCAACTTATATTGTATCGGCATGATACGAAGATAAGAAAACAGGAATAACACCAGAAACGATAAAAACGGAATAGAAAATGGAGTAAAGACCATCGAAGTGACTCTCGCCACCTGCAACATCGTCTTATCCGCTATGATATGTTCTCTCTCTCTGTCCATCAGCACTAATACTTAATACTTTATACTTAATACTTAAAAAACTCTCATTTCCGCAGTCGTGCTACGGGGATATTCAGCTGTTGACGGTATTTGGCTACTGTCCTGCGGGCAATGGGATACCCTTTCTCCTTCAATATATCCGCCAATTCATCATCGGTCAGGGGTTTCTTCTTGTCCTCGCCTTCAATACACTCTTTCAGAATCTTACGAATCTCACGGACAGACATCTCTTCGCCATCCTCTGTAGTATATCCGTCGCTGAAAAAGTATTTGAGCGGATAGATACCGTAATTCGTCTGTACATATTTACTGTTACTCACACGGGAGATGGTCGAAATATCCAATCCCGTACGTTCCGCCACGTCTTTCAGAATCATCGGCTTCAACAGCGATTCATCTCCTTCCAAAAAGAAAGGACGTTGCAGGTCGATAATCGCCTGCATGGTAGTCATCAAGGTATTCTGACGCTGACGGACAGCATCGATAAATCCTTGTGCCGCATCCATTTTCTGTTTCAGAAACATCATCGCTTCTTTAGATTCCTTAGACTGGTTGGCCCTGTTTTTTGTATGCTCCTCCACCATTTCCGTGAAATCACGACTCATACGGAGTTCGGGAACATTGCGGTTATTGAGGCTTACATTGATGGTTCCGTCATCATACGTTTCCACCATAAAGTCGGGAACTATTTGTTGGAGATTCCTGCCGATTGCTTCTCCCAAAGAAGCACCCGGACGTGGATTCAGTTTGGTTATTTCAGTAATGGCTTCCCGGAAAGTCTCTTCATCAATATCCAGTTTCTTTATAATCTTCTCCCAATGTTTACGGGTGAATTCTTCGTAACATTCTCTGATAATCCTTTCTTCCAGATTCAAGATAGGACTGGGAGTTTTCTCTTCTTCTTTTTTCCGGCAAATCTGTATCAACAGACATTCCTGAAGACTACGCGCACCGATACCTGCCGGATCGAAGTCCTGTAAGATGCTCAATGCTTCTTCCAGTTCCTCCTCGGTCGATTCGATACCGGCATAAATCGCCAGTTCGTCGCAGATACTTTCCAAAGATTTGCGAAGCAATCCGTCATCATCCAATGAACCGATCAGATATTCCACCAAGTCACACTGGTGCTCTGTCAGGTTACGTTCACGCAACTGTTCTTTCAGGATTTCATAAAAAGAGGTGGAGTCGGAAAATGGAATATCCTCCGCCTGTTCATCTTTCGAACGGTTGTTCTCTTGCAATTTATAATCGGGAATATCGTCTTCTGTCAGATAGTCACTCAAAGAATCATAGTCGTTGGCATCGCTATCCATGCCATCCTCTGCATTGTCGGTATCAGAATATTCATCATCCGTAGCATTCTCTTCTTTACCTTCTTCAAGTGCCGGATTTTCAAGCAGTTCAGCATGGATACGGTCTTCCAGCTCTACTGCGGGAAGCTCCAACAGTTTCACGACCAGAATCTGCTGGGGCGAGAGCGTCTGTACCTGCTGTTGCGCCTGAGATTGTATTTGACGGGAACCTTGTGCCATATTCGTTTTTGCTTTCTACTGTTTCTCGCTACAAAAGTAACTTTTTAACGAGAGATTACACAGATTAGGGAGATAATTTTTAATCCTATAACACAAAATTCGTTATCTTTGTTGCACGAACTTAAAAACTAGGACCATATGTTTGCCAAAGAAACGTATATGCAGCGGAGAGCCCTGCTGAAAAAGAACTTAGGCTCCGGAGTGTTGTTATTTCTCGGAAATGACGAGTGCGGACTGAATTACGAAGATAACACGTTCCGTTATCGTCAGGATTCCACTTTCCTTTATTATTTCGGACTTTCATGTGCCGGACTTTCGGCTATTATCGATATAGATGAAGACAAAGAAATCATCTTTGGTGATGAGTTGTCTATCGACGCAATCGTATGGATGGGGTCACAACCGACATTGCACGAAAAATGCGAACGTGTAGGCGTAAAAAATCTGATGCCGTCTGCTGACATTGTAAGCTATCTCCATCAGTGTGTGCAGAAAGGGAAAGCAGTTCACTATCTGCCTCCTTACCGCCCCGAACATAAGCTGAAGCTGATGGACTGGCTGGGTATTCCTCCCGCACATCAGGAAGGTTCTGTTCCATTCATCCGTGCCGTGATCGCTCAACGCAACTATAAATCTGCAGAAGAAATCGCAGAGATAGAAAAGGCTTGCGATGTTACTGCCGATATGCATATTACAGCCATGAAGGTACTTCGTCCGGGTATGTATGAATATGAAGTGGTAGCTGAAATGAACCGGGTGGCCGAATCTAACAACTGCCAACTTTCATTCGCCACCATCGCCACTATCAACGGGCAGACTCTGCACAACCATTATCACGGAAATAAAGTGAGGCCGGGTGATTTGTTCTTAATCGACGCCGGTGCAGAAGTTGAATCCGGTTATGCGGGTGATATGTCGTCTACCATTCCTGCCGATAAGAAGTTCACCACCCGTCAGCGTGAAGTATACGAAATTCAGAATGCGATGCACCTGGAATCTGTAAAAGCTCTCCGCCCGGGTATTCCTTATATGGACGTATACGAACTGTCGGCCCGCGTCATGGTGGATGGCATGAAGACGCTCGGATTGATGAAAGGAAATACCGAGGATGCTGTACGCGAAGGTGCCCATGCGTTGTTCTATCCACACGGATTAGGTCACATGATGGGATTGGATGTACATGATATGGAGAATCTGGGAGAGATATGGGTAGGTTACAACGGCCAGCCGAAGAGCACACAGTTCGGTCGCAAATCGCAACGCCTCGCCATCCCATTGGAGCCGGGATTTGTACATACCGTAGAACCGGGTATTTACTTTATTCCTGAATTGATCGATATGTGGAAAGCAGAAAAGAAGTTCACTGATTTCATTAACTATGATGTAGTGGAAACTTATAAAAACTTCGGTGGTATCCGCAATGAAGAAGATTATCTGATTACAGAAACCGGTGCCCGCCGATTAGGCAAAAAGATTCCATTGACACCGGAAGAGGTGGAAGCCTTAAGATAAAAGGTTCCATCCTGATAAAAGAAGAACCTTTCTTCTGTTCAATAGCGGAAGCTTTTCATCCGGGTGAAAAACTTCCGCTATTTTTGTCAGAGTACCAAATAGTCCATCTAAAATCACATTTTTTCTACCCTCCTTTTCCCGAATCTTGCGTAATATTGCAACAGAATTAAAACAACTTACTATTTCAAATCCATAAAAACAATGAATAACACCATGAAGAAACTACTTTTATCCGTATGGCTATTGTCACTAACTTTGTTATCCGCCGTAGCCGAAAACTACCCTTATAGAAGTGACGTTCTTTGGGTCACAGTTCCCAACCATGCCGACTGGCTCTATCAAACAGGAGAAAAAGCAACTGTAGAAGTACAATTCTATAAATATGGTATACCCAGGGATAACGTAACCGTCACCTATGAAATAGGGGGAGACATGATGCCTAACGCTGACACCAAAGGGAGTGTGACTTTGAAAAACGGCAAAGCCGTAATTCCTCTCGGCACAATGAAAGAACCCGGATTCCGTGATTGCCGGCTGAAAGCGACCGTAGATGGAAAGACTTACTCACATCATGTAAAAGTCGGTTTTTCGCCGGAAAAGCTTCTTCCATATACTACCATGCCTTCGGATTTCAATGAATTCTGGGAAAAAGCAAAAGCGGAACAAAAAGAATTTCCTCTAACGTACACCAAAGAGCATGTAGAAAAATACTCAACCGATAAAATAGATTGTTATCTCGTAAAATTGCAATTGAACAAACGCGGGCAATGCGTCTACGGATATTTGTTCTATCCCAAGAAAGAGGGCAAATTTCCGGTTGTATTATGCCCTCCGGGAGCAGGAATCAAAACAATCAAAGAACCACTGCGACACAAATATTATGCAGAGCAAGGCTGCATCCGTTTTGAGATGGAGATACACGGCCTTCATCCGGAAATGAGTGACGAAGCATTCAAAGAAATCAGCAATGCTTTTAATGGCAGAGAGAACGGCTACTTAACCAATGGACTCGACAGCCGCGACAATTATTATATGAAACGAGTATATCTGGCCTGTGTACGCGCTATTGATTTCCTGACTTCCCTACCTGAATGGGATGGTAAAAACGTAATAGCACAAGGAGGTAGCCAGGGAGGAGCCTTGGCATTAATCACTGCGGGACTGGATCAACGGGTGACAGCCTGTGTCGCCAATCATCCTGCATTAAGTGACATGGCAGGCTATAAAGCCGGACGTGCCGGCGGATATCCTCATTTCTTCAGGAATTCGGTAGATATGGATACTCCTGAAAAAATAAAGACAATGGCCTATTATGATGTTGTGAACTTTGCGAAATTAATCAAAGCAGATACCTATATGACATGGGGATTCAACGATGATGTATGTCCTCCGACAACCAGCTACATCGTATACAATGTACTAGACTGTCCGAAAGAAGCACTGATTACTCCCATTAATGAGCATTGGACTTCCAACGATACCGAGTATGGACATCTGCTTTGGATAAAGAAGCATTTAAAGTGAAGTTTTAATCATTCCATCTGGATGCGGGCAATTCTTTCTTCCCGTACCATTTCTTCCAGGCATACGCTTTTCTCTTCCTGAGATAAAGCGTATCGCCACTATGCTTTATCGCCTCCCAATTAAAGATAGAATGAGGACGGAGGATCTTTTCAAACCAATAAAGTATGTGATAAGTCACGAATGGCAACACCATCCACCACCATGAAAACAGGATTGATAAAATAAGTGCTGGTATCAGGGTTAAAGAAAAACATTCCCAATACTGTCTGGCATGAATCCGTAGTTCCATTTCTTCCCAGACTTCCAGATATTTATAGCGGGTAAAGAAAAACCAGCCTAACATAAAATAGTGTTTCTTCCCTTTTCCTAAGAACCACTTCGCTAAAAGACTATTATAAAAAATCATATTCACATTTTTTTTGTTGCATGTAGTCCCTTCTTAACAGCAAAAGCAATCAAAGGTTCAATATTTTAAAGTTTTGTATAACAACCATAACATTCTTTCCCTAAATATCACTCAAATATTGTTTATTTTTGTGTTCCTTTGCTTCACTACAACAAAAGGTTTATTTGTATTTTCTGCAAAGGAAATACAAATCACGAATATATCCTAATTTTTCTACTTAATATTTAAAGCTGCTTCCTCCTAAAAATTCACGCAACAAAGAAGTAGGCGGAATTTCCTTATCCTGCACCGGAATAAAATATTTGATAAACTTCAGTAACCGGTAGGCCTCACAATATTCAGGACAGTTTCGCGGGACACCCATCAGAATAGGTTCTGCATGCAAACGAAGTACGGCAAATTCAAAGAGTAGTGCTGAATTAAACATTACATCAGCATTCTCCTGATAAGGAAATATCCATTTATCTTCACCGGCACGCACACTAGGCCAACGTGATATGGTTTCACGTGCAGAGTATCCCCGATAGTTAAAGTCGCGGATAATGCGGCGCAACAAACGGTTGTCAGTAGTCGGAATCCAGTTATGATCATCCAACGAAATAGTGGTCAATGCTGAAACGTAAATCTTGAATTTCCGTTCAGCCGGTATATGCGGTGTCAGTTCCGGATTTAGGGCATGAATACCTTCCAGAATCAGAATTGTATTATCTTCTATTTTCAGTTTATCCCCTTTATATTCCTTTTTGCCTAGAGAGAAATTAAAACGGGGCAGTTCCACCTCTTCGCCACGGAGAAGCGCCTGCAACTGTTGATTAAACAATTCCAGATCGAGCGCATAAAGTGATTCATAATCATAGTTTCCGTTTTCATCCAAAGGGGTTTCTTCACGGTCTACAAAATAATTATCCAAAGAGATCGGGAATGGCTTCAATCCATTTGTCATCAGCTGAATAGAAAGCCGTTTGCTGAAAGTTGTCTTTCCCGAAGAAGACGGTCCGGCAATCAAGACCAGTTTTACCCGGTTACCATTTTCGCCACGATGGAAAATAGTATCGGCTATCTGCGCTATCTTTTTCTCTTGCAATGCTTCCGCAACATTAATCAAGTCAGTGGCATGTCCTTCCTCACAGGCAAGATTAAAATCTCCGGCATTATTAAGTCCCATGATATAACTCCAGTTCAGATATTCCTTAAAGACATCCAGCATTTTCTCCTGTTTCACGACCTCTTCGAGCATATCCGGATTTTCCCGGCTCGGAATCCGGAGCAGCAGCCCGTCATAATACTTCACAATATCGAATAATTTAAGATATCCGGTGCTGGGCAGCAGATTACCATAATAATAATCAACAGTATCACCCAACGTATAATAATAGGTATAAAGGGAACCGGAAGTTTCCAATAACCTCACTTTATCATTCATCCCCCGCTCACTGAAAACCCGTACTGCCTCTGCCGTATGACATTCAATGCGGTGATAAGGAATATTTTCCGCAATGATCTCCTGCATCCGTTGCTTGATACGCTTCACATCCTCAAGTTCAATGGGGCGCCCAATCCGCAAATTACAGAAATAGCCTTTTGACACAGGATGTTCCACAAACAATTTTCCCTCGGGAAACAATTCCGTGACAGCTTTAAACAAGACAAAACAAAGCGAACGGACATAAGTACGCATACCGGACTGATCTCTCACATCCAGAAACTCTACATCCTTATTGTTATATACTCTGAAATTAAGTCCCTCGGAGCGATTATTGACCTTGGCACTCACTACTTGATAAGGAAAATTAAGATTAAAACCGTAATAAATATCCAAAAGTGAGCTTCCGATAGGGAATTCTTTAGAAATATTGTTATTTTTGCAACATATTTGTAACATCTGTTTCATCGAGTTCGTTAAAAGGTGAATAATTTGGTACTAATATACTTATAATCAGATAGAGAACAAATAACCATTAAAAATATTATAGATGGAATATTCTTTTTATGATTTTTTAAAGCTCATAGGCTCATTAGGACTCTTCCTCTACGGAATGAAAATCATGAGCGAGGGCTTACAAAAGGTCGCGGGTGATAGATTGCGAAGTATTCTAACGGCAATGACCACCAACCGGGTAACGGGAGTTCTAACAGGAGTGTTAATCACGGCCCTTATCCAGTCTTCTTCAGCAACGACGGTAATGGTCGTCAGTTTCGTTAACGCCGGACTACTCACACTCGCCGAATCCATCAGCGTCATTATGGGTGCCAATATCGGTACTACCGTAACCGCCTGGATCATTTCAATTTTCGGATTTAAGGTTGATATGGCTGCCTTTGCCCTTCCTCTCCTGGCCATCGCCCTTCCATTTATCTTCTCCGGTAAAAGTAACCGCAAATCCATCGGTGAATTCATTTTTGGTTTTTCTTTCCTTTTCATGGGGCTTTCTTATCTGAAATCAAATGCACCCGACCTGAATGCCAACCCGGAAATGCTTGCTTTCGTACAGAACTACACGGATATGGGATTTTTCTCCATCATTCTGTTCTTGCTTATCGGTACGATACTGACGATGATTGTGCAAGCCTCCGCAGCCACCATGGCAATCACATTAATTATGTGTGCCAACGGATGGATCAGCCTGGAACTGGGAGCGGCACTCGTATTGGGAGAAAACATCGGAACTACTATCACGGCCAATCTTGCCGCACTTACAGCCAACACACAGGCTAAGCGGGCAGCATTGGCCCATTTTGTTTTTAATGTGTTCGGCGTTATCTGGGTATTGATTGTCTTCCACCCTTTCATGGAACTGGTAAACTGGGTAGTAGATACTTTTTTCCAAAGCAATAATCCGGAAGTTGCCATCTCCTACAAATTGTCGGCTTTCCACTCAATCTTCAACATCTGTAACGTTTGTATACTGATATGGGCTGTGAAACTGATTGAGCGTACCGTATGTGCTTTAATTCATCCGAAAGAAGAAGACGAAGAACCCCGCCTGCGATTTATCACCGGCGGTATGCTTTCCACTGCCGAACTTTCTATCCTTCAGGCACGCAAGGAAATCCATCTTTTCGCAGAACGTACACACCGGATGTTCGGCATGGTGCAGGATCTGTTGCATACGGAAAAGGATGACGATTTTAATAAATTGTTCAGCCGGATAGAGAAATATGAAAATATCAGTGACAATATGGAACTTGAAATAGCCAACTACCTGAATCAGGTGTCCGAAGGCCGTTTGAGTTCTGAAAGTAAGCTACAAATACGTGCTATGTTGCGTGAAGTGACAGAAATCGAAAGCATCGGCGATAGCTGCTATAACCTGGCACGTACCATCAACCGGAAACGCCAGACTAATCTGGACTTTACCGAAAAACAATACGAACATATCCACTTCATGATGAAACTGACTAACGATGCGCTTGCTCAAATGATTGTGGTGGTAGAGAAACCGGAACATCAAAGCATCGATATTAACAAATCCTTCAATCTTGAAAACGAAATCAATAACTACCGCAACCAATTGAAGAATCAAAATATTCTGGATGTGAACAACAAAGAATATGATTATCAAATGGGAGTTTACTACATGGATATCATCGCCGAATGCGAAAAACTTGGTGACTATGTGGTGAATGTAGTGGAAGCCAGCAGTGATGTGAAAGAGAAAAAAGCTTCTTAATAAAGAAAATAAAAGGAGAATCAAGTATGTATTGATACAACTGATTCTCCTTTTTATTTATAGCATTATCTTTTATAAATTAATTGTATATGTATGATTCAGCCAAGCGCCAAAATAACGTAGATTCCGGAACAGTAGTTGTACGAAGCACTTTTGCAGTCCCGTCTTCCGAGGTCGGATTGATATTGGCAAATATATTCCACCCTTTATTAAAAGAACAATTATTATAATAATACGATTTGTCACTGCCTGTCAACGTAAAAGGACGGTCGGCATACTGATACCCCACCAGTGTAGCTTTTCCGGCAGAAGACTCTTTACCGGACCAGTTGGAAATAGCAATCCGTCCCACTCTCTTATCGCCATTAAAAACAAAGAAATCCCCTAGGGTCGCCACAAGAGCATCCGCATCATCCGAGGTCCCGGTCCAGTAACCGCCCATGCCATTACGCCGGTCTACCGCCTGAAGCTTTTCCGAAGGAAAACTCGTGGGAAGTATCATCACAATCTGTCCGTCCTTATAAGGAAATTCAAGAGTCTCAATCACTTGCCAATCCGCCCCCGTCACTTTCACCTCAACCCGGTCGAATGTAAAATCCGCAGGTATATTCTGTATATCTTTCACTATGATCGTGCTATAATCCGGAACATCCGGAGCAGGAGGCTGTTCTTCATTTTCATCATCACTACAACCAGCCATCAGAAGGCCGCATATTAATAACAGAGAGAGAGATAAAAAACATCTCAGATCGGTCATAACAGTTGCTTTATTATACATAACTTCCGATTTTTGCGTCAAAGATATTACATTTATAATCAGCAGAATAATTTCCAGCCATAAAAATAAAAAAATGACCGGGCATATATTCATACACCCAGTCATTCTCCTCTTAATAATTCTCTCTCTTGGTTTTATCCTTCGTACGGTTCAAAGTCTTCTTTTCCGACTCCACATAATGGACAAGTCCAATCATCAGGAATATCTTCAAATGCTGTTCCTGGCTCAATTCCGCTTTCCGGATCTCCTTGTTCGGGGTCGTAAATATATTCACAGACCGTGCAAATGTACTTTTTCATAACGTTCGTATTTTTAATTGGTTTTCTAAATAATATAACACAAACAGCAAGATATTTGTTCAACACTATTTCCAAACTAAAGAAAAAAACTATCTTTGTATCCATATTATCAAGCTAAAACAACAATATCATACTATGCTTATAGCACTATTGTCTACTTTAATAGTTTTATGCGCAGTCCTACTAATCAGTTTTTTATGGGAGCGTAGAAAATGCCTGCGGATGCAACAACGATTGTTCCGTGAATCCAGAAAGTTGGAACGCACCAGCCATATCGCCGGTGCCATCTTAAAGAATGTACACGCCTTTATCCTATTAATAGATAATGACTTTAAAGTTCTGAAAACCAACTATTACCAAAAAACCGGAACAAAAAAAGGAACAGAAGAAAAAAGAGTGGGCGACCTGTTGCAATGTCGCAATGCATTAGCAGCCGAGGGAGGTTGCGGCACACATAGCTTCTGCGGTTCTTGTCCGATACGTACCGCCATACGCCAAGCTTTCGAACAGAGACGAAACTTCACGGATCTGGAAGCCACTTTATCCGTAGTTACGTCTGATAATACTACCGTAGAATGTGATGCTGTCATATCCGGTTCTTACTTCCTCCTTAACGAAGAAGAGAATATGGTAATCACCGTACACGATGTTACCCGGCGGAAACAAGCTGAAAAGGAACTGCTACTAGCCAAGGAAAAAGCAGAAAAAGCTGATATTTCAAAATCTGCCTTCTTAGCCAACATGAGCCATGAAATCCGTACCCCTCTCAATGCTATTACCGGATTTGCAGAGGTATTAGGCAGTGCAACTACAGAAGAGGAGAAAGCTCAATATCAGGAAATCATAAAAATGAATGCCGACCTCCTGATGCAACTGGTCAACGACATACTCGATATGTCAAAAATCGAAGCCGGAACATTGGAATTTGTGCAGGCAACAGTCGACGTCAATCTGTTACTCTCAGATTTACAACAACTTTTTCAAATGAGAGTTGATGACGTCGGAGGAAAGATACAAATTATAGCAGAGCCGTCTCGCTCTTCCTGCATGATTCAAACAGACCGGAACCGGGTGGCACAAGTGCTTTCCAACTTTGCCGGCAACGCCATTAAGTTCACCCATGAAGGTAGTATCCGCCTCGGCTATGAAGCCAGAGACACCGAACTTTACTTTTATGTCAAGGATACCGGAGCCGGAATTCCGGCAGAGAAATTACCGGATGTATTCGAGCGCTTCGTGAAACTGAACAAAGATAAGAAGGGAGCGGGACTGGGACTTTCCATTTCTCAAACCATTGTCGCCAAACTTGGCGGGCAAATCGGGGCGGATTCCGTAGAGGGCAAAGGCTCCACATTCTGGTTTACAATCCCTTATCGGTCATGCGGTAAACCACGCTAACATATTCGACTTCATAAAAAGTTTTAATTAAACATTCTATCACAATTATATGTTGTATTTTTGCAGTTCAAATTAAACGCATGTATCTGCATGAGTACAAATAAAAATGACTATTATCATTTAGGACTTACGGATAACGAAGTCCTACAAAGCAGGGAGAAAAATGGTATTAACCTGTTAACGCCCCCCAAGCGTCCTTCTCTCTGGAAGCTCTATCTGGAAAAATTTGAAGACCCGGTTGTGCGTGTGTTATTAGTGGCAGCCGCTTTCTCGTTAATCATCTCCATCATCGAAAACGAATATGCTGAAACGATCGGAATCATAGCCGCTATCTTACTGGCTACCGGAATCGGTTTCTTTTTCGAATATGATGCCAGCAAGAAATTTGACTTGCTGAATGCAGTCAATGAAGAAACATTGGTAAAAGTGATCCGGAACGGACGTGTACAGGAAATCCCTCGTAAAGACATAGTGGTAGGTGATATTGTGATCCTGGAAACAGGTGAAGAAATTCCCGCTGATGGAGAGTTACTGGAAGCTATCTCTCTGCAAGTGAATGAATCCAATCTGACCGGAGAACCTGTTATCAATAAAACCACTGTAGAAACGGATTTTGATGAAGAAGCGACTTATGCTTCTAATCTGGTGATGCGTGGTACTACAGTAGTGGATGGTCATGGAACCATGCGTGTGCTGCATGTGGGTGATGCTACTGAAATCGGGAAAGTAGCCCGGCAGAGCACAGAGGACAACCTCGAGCCCACCCCGCTGAACATACAGTTGACCAAACTTGCAAATCTGATCGGAAAGATCGGTTTTACCGTTGCCGGTCTTGCTTTTCTCATATTCTTTGTCAAGGATGTATTGTTATTTTTTGATTTCGGTTCGCTGAACGGGTGGCATGAGTGGCTTCCGGTTTTCGAACGGACACTGAAATATTTTATGATGGCAGTTACACTGATTGTAGTAGCTGTGCCTGAAGGATTGCCAATGAGTGTCACGCTTAGTCTGGCATTGAATATGCGCCGTATGCTTTCCACCAACAACTTGGTGCGGAAAATGCACGCTTGCGAAACAATGGGAGCCATCACCGTGATTTGTACGGATAAAACCGGCACACTGACGCAAAATCTGATGCAAGTGCACGAACCCAATTTCTATGGTATCAAAAATGGCAGCGACTTGTCTGATGATGATATCAGCGCACTTATCGCAGAGGGAATCAGTGCTAATTCAACAGCTTTCCTTGAAGAATCAACCCATGGAGAGAAACCGAAAGGTGTAGGAAATCCAACCGAAGTGGCTTTATTGCTCTGGCTTAACAAACAGGGAAGAGATTACCTGCAACTCCGCGAGCAAGCACATGTCCTCGATCAACTCACCTTCTCTACCGAACGGAAATTCATGGCAACTCTTGTTGAATCTCCCCTGATCGGCAAAAAAATACTTTATATAAAAGGAGCTCCTGAAATTGTTCTGGGCAAGTGTAAAGAAGTTGTTCTGGATGGACGGCGAGTGGATGCGGTAGAGTATCGTTCTACAGTGGAAGCACAACTGTTGAGCTATCAAAATATGGCTATGCGTACACTTGGATTTGCATTCAAGATTGTCGGAGAAAATGAGCCGAACGATTGCACGGAACTAGTTTCAGCCAACGACCTCAATTTCTTGGGAGTGGTTGCCATCTCCGACCCGATTCGTCCGGATGTGCCTGCTGCGGTTGCGAAATGCCAGTCTGCAGGTATCGGCATCAAGATCGTGACCGGTGACACTCCGGGAACTGCCACGGAAATCGCACGCCAGATCGGTCTCTGGAACCCCGAAACTGATACGGAACGAAATCGAATCACCGGTGTTGCATTTGCCGAATTGAGCGACGAAGAAGCACTGGACAGAGTGATGGACTTAAAAATCATGTCCCGCGCCCGCCCGACAGACAAACAGCGTCTGGTACAACTGCTTCAACAAAAAGGAGCTGTCGTAGCTGTGACCGGAGACGGAACGAATGATGCCCCGGCTTTAAATCATGCCCAAGTAGGCTTGTCAATGGGTACAGGTACTTCTGTAGCCAAAGAGGCCAGTGATATCACATTGCTCGATGACTCCTTCAACAGTATCGGAACCGCTGTTATGTGGGGACGTTCATTATATAAGAATATCCAGCGTTTCATAGTTTTCCAGCTGACAATCAACTTTGTGGCATTGCTTATCGTTCTGCTAGGCTCCGTAATCGGTACGGAACTTCCGCTGACTGTAACACAGATGTTATGGGTGAACCTGATTATGGATACTTTTGCCGCTTTGGCTCTTGCCTCCATTCCACCCAGCGAAACTGTCATGCTTGAGAAACCCCGTCGCAGTACCGATTTTATTATCAGTAAGGCAATGAGATCTAATATAATAGGTGTGGGCTCTATCTTCCTCATCGTATTGCTCGGAATGATTTATTATTTCGACCACAGTACACAAGGAATGAATGTGCACAACCTGACCATTTTCTTCACCTTCTTTGTCATGCTGCAATTCTGGAATCTGTTCAATGCCCGTGTATTCGGCACTACCGATTCGGCATTCAAGGGACTTTCCAAATCGTATGGAATGGAACTTATTGTATTGGCTATTCTTGGCGGACAATTCCTCATCGTACAGTTCGGTGGAGCTGTATTCCGTACGGAACCGCTTGACTGGCAAACCTGGCTTCTTATTATAGGCGTTTCGTCCACGGTGTTATGGGTTGGAGAACTTATTCGCCTTGTTCAACGTATTATTCACAAAAAAAACAGAAATGAAAAGTAAAGGAATAAAAAACCTTCTTATTGATTTGGGTGGTGTACTTATCAATCTCGACCGCCAACGTTGCATTGAGCACTTTCAGAAGTTAGGGCTCCAAAACGTGGATGACTTGCTGGATATCCAGAATCAGGACGGAATCCTGATGCAACAAGAAAAAGGATTGATTACACCTGCCGAATTCCGTGACGGAGTTCGTAAAATGATAGGCAAAGCAGTTAGCGACAAACAAATAGATGCAGCCTGGAATAGTTTTCTAGTAGATATACCCACACAAAAACTTGATTTATTATTAAAATTACGTGAGAAATATGTCGTCTACTTATTGAGCAATACTAACCAAATTCATTGGGAATGGACATGCGCTCATTTGTTTCCTTACCGCACCTTTAAGGTGGAAGATTATTTTGAAAAAACATACCTCTCTTTTGAAATGAAAATGGCCAAGCCCGAACCGGAGATCTTCAAGGCAATCATAGAGGATGCCGGAATCGAACCGCAAGAGACGCTCTTTATTGATGACTCTGAAATGAACTGTAAGACAGCCCAAAATTTAGGAATTTCCACCTATACAGCGAAAGCAGGCGAAGACTGGAGCCATCTTTTCAACCTTAAATAAATTTAGAGATATGCAGATTATACGTGACACATCGGCAATTACCCCGGAACCCTGCGTAGCTACTATCGGTTTCTTTGATGGGGTGCATGCAGGACATCGCTATCTGATTCAGCAAGTGAAGGAGATAGCCGCCGCGAAAGGTCTACGCTCTGCATTGGTTACTTTTCCCGTTCATCCCCGAAAAGTGATGAATGCGGAGTATCGTCCGGAACTGCTGACTACTCCCGAAGAAAAAATAAGCCTGCTTGCAGACATCGGGGTAGATTACTGCCTGATGCTTGACTTCACTCCTGAAATTTCCCGGCTTACTGCCCGGGAGTTTATGACACAGCTGTTAAAAGAGCGTTATCAGGTAAAATATCTGGTTATCGGCTATGACCATCGTTTCGGACATAACCGCAGCGAAGGTTTCGAAGATTATGTACGTTATGGAAAGGAAATTGGCATAGAAGTGATTCGCGCCAAAGCGTATACCAGCAATATAGAAATAGGGAATGAACCCAACATTCCGGTGAGTTCTTCCCTGATCCGCAAACTTCTTCATGAAGGAGAAGTTAGCCTGGCCGCCCATTGTCTGAAGTATGAATATTTCCTCGACGGGATAGTAGTAGGCGGCTATCAGGTAGGCAGAAAAATAGGTTTCCCAACAGCCAATTTACGAGTGGATGATCCCGATAAACTGATTCCTGCCGATGGCGTATATGCCGTATGGGTGACATTTGACGGGAAAACGTATATGGGAATGCTGAATATAGGCGTCCGCCCGACGATTGACAATGGTCCGAACCGGACGATTGAGGTGAATATCCTCCACTTCCATTCCGACATATATGATAAATTCATCCGGCTTACTTTTGTAAAACGGACACGTCCCGAACTGAAATTCTCCAGTATCGACGAGTTAATAACACAGCTCCATAAGGATGCTGAAGAGACAGAAACAATTCTTAAAAAATAGATTCTTATGCAAAAGTCATTTATGAGTATCTCTTTGGTGGTAATAGCTATATCCATGTTAGCTATGTTTATCTATAGTTTCTTTACCACTAAATAAAAAACCATGAAAACGGCTATCAAATTAGTATTAATAGACCTTCTCATTGCGCAGATTGTTGCTCCAATCCTGATTATGATTCCTTGTACGATCTATTTGTTCGTCACCACGGGAAATCTGGATAAAGTCACTCTGACGCAAATGATTATGATTCCGGCACAACTAGCCGGTCAGATTATGATGGGTATTTATCTATGGAAAGCCGGTTATATCAGTAAAAAGAGGGCAACATGGTTACCAGTATCGGCCTCTTATCTGGTTTGCAGTGCCATCGCAATCCTCACTTGCGGGTTTGCAGTCTCCTCATTAATGAGCCTGCTGGATTGGATTCCTAATATCATGGAACAATCTTTCAACATTCTCCAATCCGGCTGGGGCGGTATTCTTGCAATAGCTATCGTAGGCCCCGTACTTGAAGAGTTATTGTTTCGCGGAGCCATCACCCACGCTTTACTTCAGCAATACAATCCGACTAAAGCAATTCTGATTTCCGCACTTCTGTTCGGTGTCTTTCATATAAATCCCGCCCAGATCCTTCCGGCATTTCTGATCGGTATCCTGTTGGCATGGACTTATTACAAAACAGGCAGTCTGATACCTTGTATACTCATGCATGTACTAAACAACTCATTGTCAGTGTATCTTAGTATCAAATATCCCGAAGCAGAAAATATGGACGACCTGATTAACGGTACCCCGTATCTCATCGTCCTATTCGGGTCAATCCTCCTGTTTATCGGTATCATACTGACCATGAGTTTTCACCACAGAGGACTCAGAGGACACAAAGGTTTATACTGACAGCAGGGATATGTAGTAATCGCAAAATGTGTAATTCAAAAAGACTCTGTGTACTCAGCGTCCTCTGTGGTGAATTTTATTTCTCTTTCGCTTTGAATGCTAATGCATACATTCGTATTTGTTTTACCATCGACAGCAAACCATTGCTACGCGTTGGTGATAGATGCTCTTTCAGTCCGATCTTGTCTATAAAATAAAGATCTGCATTCAAGATTTCATCAGGAGTATGTCCGGAAAGGACTTTAATCAACAAGGCAATAATTCCCTTTACAATCAAAGCATCGCTTTCTGCTTTAAAAACAATTTTACCATCTATATCATCCGCTTGAAGCCATACCCTGCTCTGGCATCCTTCAATCAGATTTTGTTCCGTCTTATATTTTTCTTCAAGTGGTTCCTGCTCATTTCCGAGATCAATAAGTAATTGATAACGGTCCATCCAATCGTCGAAGTCGCTGAATTCTGCAATCACTTCGTCTTGTAGTTCATTAATTGACATTATAGTAATTATTTAATTAGACAATATACCAATGTGCGAATAACAGATGCCGTATTTAAAAACGGCACACCAGTATATCGACACCTTATTATATTATTTCTCGATTCTATTATTTCTCATTGTAAATCACTTCCAATACGGTCTGACCGACTGCTTTCAACGTATTCTTATCAATATGTTCCATATTGTCATTGACAGTATGCCATGTCGGGGTAAAATCACCTTCCTGATTGTAGGGAATGATATCGATCGTTTTAATACGTGCCAGACGATTTATGAACAGATGGTCGTCTGTTACAAATCCTCCGTTTCCATCCATGAAAGTCTTTCCGTAACCCGCTTTCTTTGCCGCTTTCCAAACCTTCTTATTTATGTCCGGAGCAAATTCTTCCGAATACCCTTCTTTCATAAACACACTGCCTTCACCTCCTACCATATCGAGCAGGATACCAAAACGTGCATTATATCCTTGTACATGAGGATTACGTGCCCAATACTGCGATCCCAAACACCAAAACTCCTCCTTGTGCTGCCCCGTGTAAAACTGTGGCGCACCATAGTCTTCTGCATCCAATAGAATGATGTCAATTCCCAATTCCGGTTGTTGCTGATTGACCAGACGGGCTATTTCGAGCAAAGCTCCTACCCCACTGGCACCATCATTTGCACCCAGAATCGGAGTTTTATGGTTCTTCTCGTCAGAATCGTTATCCGCCCATGGACGTGTATCCCAATGTGCAAACAAAGCGATTCTCTTTTTACTTTCCGGCTTATAAGAACCGATAATGTTTCTCGCTTTCAACAACGTCCCGTCATAAGCAATCAAATCGGCATATTGGTTAGTCACTTGAGCACCGAAAGCCTCCAACTGACCGGCAAGGTAATTGCCACAGGCAACATGTTCTTTTGTATTAGGAACACGAGGTCCGAAATCTACCTGATTCTTTACATACAAATAAGCACTATCCGCATCAAATTGAGGTACATTCACGACAGTTTCTTCATTTTGTTCACTCGTACTATTTGCCTTGTTACCTCCACCGCAAGAGAATGCTGACAATAACAAAAAGGCACTCATTAATACTATCATAGTTTTCTTTTTCATCGTCCTTTTATCTATTAAAGCCTCAAAATTAGTCATTTTCACCACAGCATCGTTCAGATGGAATGGATTATTAACATATAAACTTTAGTTCCACATTTTTCTTTCCCACCACAAGCTCTACTTTTGCACCGTTGATAAGCGGGAGATTATGAGTCACATGCCCCACCGGGAAATTGAAACAGACGGGATAATCATACTCTTTTACTAAATCTGCCAAAGCGGCATACAATTCCTTACCCAGTGAACAGTCTTCTTCATATTCCGTAAATTGACCGATAATCAATCCGGACAGTTTTTCAAGTACGCCTCCTAGTTTCAAATTATACATCATACGCTCGATAGCATGCGGACGTTCGCTAACATCTTCAATAAACAGTATAGTCCCTTCCGCCGGAATATCATAAGGAGTCCCACGCAAACCGTAGGCTACCGCCATATTACCGCCATGCAAAACACCTTGTGCAATTCCCTGCTTGTTCAATTTATGCTTCTCGCACGTGTAAGAAGGAATAGTTCCCAATAAAATATCCTTCAGATAGTTTGCACAAAGATCATCTTCGGGTTCCACCGTAAGATGACGGGCCATCAATGAATGAAGGGACGCATATCCATTTTTCTGAAACAGATTGTGCAAGGCGGTTATATCGCTAAACCCCAGTAACCATTTCGGATGCTCACGAAAGGCCGTAAAATCAATTTTATCGATCAAATGTACCGCCCCATACCCTCCACGGCTACAAAGAATAGCTTTCACTTTAGGGTCGTCCATCGCATCCTGCAAATCTTTCAGCCGCTGCTTGATTGTCCCGGCATATCTTCCGGATGAACTTCCGGCATGTTTTCCTATAGCCACTTTCAAGCCCCATGATTCCATCCGTTTCTTGGCTCCTTTCAGGAATTGTTGGTCTATCTTACTCGAAGGTGATACAATAACCACTTTATCACCATTCTGCAAAAAGGGAGGAAATTGAATATCCATATATGTTCTTATTTTATTGACTTTCGTTGATAAAAACGTACCCAGTCCACTTCCATTTCTACCGGAAGATCCTTGGGAGAGACTGCTCCCACCCACGAGCCTCCCAACTGCATATCAATCAGCAGATAAAATGGCTGATTAAAAGGGAATTGTCCCTCTTCTTTCGTTTGTATGCGGGGGTAAGTAAACGTATGCACATCATTGACATAAAATGAAAGACTGTCCGGATACATTTCGACTGCAAAAATATTGTAGCGGTCGGGGTGAATCACTCCCGTAGAATGTGATACCGGGTGATCCTTGATTCCCAGCGTATAAGTGTAATGGGAATGGACTGTCTGATAAGCAATAGAATCATTATTCAAACGTTCCATGATATCAATCTCACCACCGGATGGCCATGCCGCTCCTTCAGGCAGCATCCAGATGGCAGGCCATGCTCCTCCCGCCGCATTCAGCTTGGCACAAATCTCAATACGCCCGTTCGCAAAAGCCTTTTTACCTTTCGTATAAACACCACCTGTCAAATAAGGGGCAGTGTCATTGGGTTGGGTATGATTGACAATACCTCTCAACACCAGTTTGCCTTTACGCATGGCATAGCAGGAATCAAAGTCCGTCATATAGTTATTCCAGTCTGACTTTCCTCGTGGAATCTTGCTCCAGACCTGTGAATCAAAGTTCTTTTTCTGATTAAAGTTCTCTTCCCAGATCAAAGACCAACCGGAAGATGTCTTGCTGCTTTTACAGGAAACAAGCGTCCAACAAAGGAGAATTAAGCTAAGAAATAATAGATTTTTAAACTGTTTCATGGTACTTTTATTTTATTGGGGGATTTATTTGCAAAAATACAGGAAAAAACGGTTCCATGCACATCCAACGGCCAAAACAAATAAAATATAGCAAAATGTTACATAATGGATGTAATTTTTCGGGTTATAATCGTTATTTTTTCAATCATTTTTCTGATATTTGCTAAAAATCTAACGTTATGGAACCTATTCTAAATTTTGCCCAGTTAACGGCTCATCTTAAAAAACTAAACCATAGAAAACGAATTGCCGTGGTCTGTGCGAACGATCCTAATACTGAATATGCCATCTCCCGTGCTTTGGAAGAAGGGATTGCAGAATTTCTGATGATTGGAGATTCTACCATTCTGAAGAAATATCCCACGCTCAAGCAATATCCCGAATACGTAAAAACCATCCACATAGAAAATCCGGATGAAGCGGCGCGCGAAGCTGTCCGCATTGTCCGTGAAGGAGGAGCGGATATTTTGATGAAAGGGATTATCAATACGGACAACTTACTGCGTGCCATACTCGACAAAGAAAAAGGTTTGTTACCGAAAGGGAAAATTCTCACGCATCTGGCAGTGATGGAAATTCCTACTTACCATAAACTGCTTTTCTTCTCGGATGCTGCTGTCATTCCGCGTCCCACGCTACAGCAACGTATAGAAATGGTCTGGTATGCTATCTGTACCTGCCGTCACTTTGGTATCGAACAACCGCGTGTCGCACTGATTCACTGCACAGAAAAAGTGAGTGCCAAGTTCCCTCATTCACTAGACTATGTGAATATCGTAGAACTTGCCGAAGCGGGAGAATTCGGAAATGTGATTATTGACGGTCCGCTGGATGTACGTACTGCCTGCGAACAAGCAAGTGGTGATATTAAAGGGATTGTATCTCCTATCAACGGACAAGCGGATGTGTTGATATTCCCGAACATTGAATCGGGTAACGCATTCTACAAATCCGTTTCCCTGTTTGCACAGGCAGAAATGGCAGGATTGCTGCAAGGCCCCATTTGCCCTGTAGTGCTTCCATCGCGTAGTGATTCCGGCTTGTCCAAATATTACAGCATTGCGATGGCATGCTTACAAGTGTCAGGAGATTGCAAATGCAGAAAACAAGTCAGCCAAGTCACCGGCTCATCATTCTAAATTCACCACTAAAAACCTACCATTCATGAAAATTCTGGTCATCAACCCCGGTTCTACTTCTACCAAAATAGCGGTTTACGAAAATGACACTCCTCTGTTCGTCAGCAATATAAAACATTCAGTAGAAGAACTATCCGCTTTTCCCGAGGTGATAGACCAGTTTAAATTCCGGAAAAACCTGGTGTTACAAGAATTGGAAAACAATAAGATACCTTTTTCTTTTGATGCCATCATCGGACGTGGCGGTTTAGTAAAACCGATACCGGGCGGAGTGTATGAGGTAAATGAAGCCATGAAACGTGATACCGTACATGCCATGCGTACCCATGCCTGTAACTTAGGAGGATTGATTGCCAGCGAACTGGCGGCTACATTGCCCGGCTGTCCGGCTTTCATTGCTGATCCGGGAGTGGTGGATGAACTGGAAGACATAGCACGCATCACAGGTTCTCCTTTAATGCCGAAGATTACTATCTGGCATGCATTAAACCAGAAAGCAATCGCCCGCCGCTTTGCCAAAGAGCAGGGAACCCAATACGAAAAGCTGGATTTAATTATCTGCCATCTGGGAGGTGGCATCTCTGTCGCAGTCCATCACCACGGACGAGCCATTGACGCCAACAATGCATTGGACGGTGAAGGTCCTTTCTCACCGGAACGTGCCGGTACACTTCCCGCCGGTCAACTGATCGACCTATGTTTTAGCGGTCAACTCACCAAAGACGAATTGAAAAAACGTATCTCCGGACGCGCCGGACTGACCGCCCATCTAGGTACAACCGATGTTCCCGCCATTATACAATCTATCGAAGAAGGAGATAAAAAAGCGGAACTGATACTGGATGCCATGATTTACAATGTTGCAAAAGCAATAGGAGCTAGTGCCACCGTACTTTGTGGAAAAATAGATGCCATCCTTCTGACAGGAGGCATCGCTTATTCGGACTATGTGATTTCAAGACTGAAAAAAAGAATTTCTTTCCTGGCTCCCATCTACGTTTATCCCGGAGAAAATGAAATGGAGTCGTTAGCATTTAATGCCGTAGGAGCACTAAAGGGGGAATTGCCGATACAAATCTATAAATAGGCAGTCGCACAAAAAGGCTATTTAGTAACCAATCACCAAGCAGTTGATTGTTTCTGTTTCTAATTGGAAACGGCTAACTGTACAGCACCATTCACAATGCTTGCTAATATAAAGCCTTGAGCACATAAATGGTTTGACAAAAAAAGAACACTAATACAAATAATAACAGTAAGGTAATATTTGTCTATTTCACATAGATAGTTGAATAACATAATAAAAAAAGAATTTTGCGATAGTTTCTTTAGCGGGGTTAATAAAAAAAGCGCCTATTAGCCATCGCATTAACCACGATTTTAACCACGACCTTAACCACGAAGCTATACTTTTGTCATGTCTCAACCCGTTGGAACATTCAACGTTGGCAACACATGAAAACGCTGTGATTACTTCGCAAGCTATAAACTCAAAAAGAAAATTATGAAGAAATGTTGGTTATTATTTTTAGTGCTTAGCTGCACGCTTCTTGCCCAGTCCAAAGACTGGACACAATACGTTAATCCGTTAATGGGAACACAATCATCTTTTGAATTATCAACAGGTAACACCTACCCTGCCATTGCCCGCCCTTGGGGAATGAATTTCTGGACGCCACAGACCGGAAAAATGGGAGACGGATGGCAATATGTCTATACAGCCAATAAAATCCGTGGATTCAAACAAACCCATCAGCCCAGCCCATGGATAAACGATTACGGACAGTTCTCCATTATGCCGATGGTAGGTAAACCTGAATTCGACGAAGAAAAGCGGGCTAGCTGGTTCGGACACAAAGGAGAAGAAGCAACTCCTTATTACTACAAGGTGTATCTGGCCGAATACGATATTGTCACGGAGATGTCTCCTACTGAACGTGCTGTACTCTTCCGGTTCACTTTCCCGGAAAACGAACATTCGTATATTGCAGTCGATGCATTTGACAAAGGGTCTTTTATTCAGATTATCCCAGAAGAAAACAAAATTATCGGTTATAGTACACGCAATAGCGGAGGAGTTCCCGAAAACTTCAAGAACTATTTCATTATTCAATTCGATAAGCCTTTCACCTATAAAGCCACTGTGAATAATGGAAGTATTCAAGAAAATGCAACCGAACAGACTACTGACCATGCAGGAGCCATTATAGGTTTTAAAACTCAACGTGGAGAACAAGTACATGCACGCATCGCTTCTTCCTTTATCAGCTTCGAACAGGCTGCAAGGAATATGAAAGAATTAGGAAATGACAATCTGGAGCAGATAAAACAAAAAGGACAGAAAGCATGGAACCAGGTACTGGGAAAAATCGAAGTGGGAGGAGGAAATCTCGATCAATACCGCACTTTCTACTCCTGCTTATACCGTTCGTTACTTTTCCCCCGAAAATTCTACGAACTGGACGAAGCCGGAAAACCTGTTCATTACAGCCCCTATAACGGGCAAGTTCTACCGGGATATATGTTTACCGACACCGGATTTTGGGATACCTTCCGGTGTCTTTTCCCATTACTGAATCTGATGTATCCGTCGATGAATAAAGAAATGCAGGAAGGGCTCATCAATACCTACAAAGAAAGCGGATTCTTCCCCGAATGGGCCAGCCCCGGACACAGAGACTGCATGATAGGAAATAATTCGGCTTCCATACTGACAGATGCTTATTTAAAAGGTATTAAAGTAGAAGATGTGAAAACCTTGTACGAAGGGTTAATACATGGAACAAAAAGCGTACATCCCACCGTATCTTCCACAGGAAGACGCGGATACGAATATTATAATAAGCTAGGCTACGTCCCTTATGACGTAAAAATCAATGAAAACACTGCCAGAACTTTGGAGTATGCCTACAACGACTGGTGTATCTATCAATTAGCCAAAGAATTAAAGCGACCGGAAAAAGAAATACAGCTCTTTGCCAAACGGGCGATGAACTATAAGAATGTATTCGATAAAGACTCCAAGCTCATGCGAGGAAAAAATGAAGATGGAACATTCCAATCTCCATTCTCACCATTGAAATGGGGGGATGCATTTACCGAAGGAAACAGCTGGCACTACTCATGGTCTGTATTCCACGATCCACAAGGATTAATTGACTTAATGGGAGGAAAAGATATGTTTATCACTATGCTGGATTCTGTATTCTCCGTACCTCCTGTCTTTGATGAAAGTTATTACGGGCAGGTTATTCATGAGATTCGTGAAATGACAATCATGAATATGGGGAATTACGCACATGGCAACCAACCAATCCAACACATGATCTACCTATACAACTATGCCGGTCAACCCTGGAAAGCGCAGTATTGGCTACGCCAGGTCATGGATAAAATGTACACACCGGGTCCTGACGGATATTGTGGAGATGAAGATAATGGGCAGACTTCGGCATGGTATGTTTTCTCCGCATTAGGTTTTTACCCCGTATGTCCGGGAACCGACGAATACGTCGTTGGTGCTCCTCTTTTTAAAAAAGCAACCTTACATCTTGAAAACAGTAACAGCCTCATCATCCAGGCAACCGATAACAGCAAGAAGAATATGTATATTCAAACAATGAATCTGAACGGCACAGAATATAAAAAGAACTATCTACGCCATGAAGACTTATTAAAAGGAGGAAACATCAACTTCCAAATGGGAAGCCAGCCCAATTTAAGCAGAGGAACAGAAGAGGAAAGCTTTCCTTACTCCTTCTCTAAAGTCCTAAAAAAGATTCATTAAATTCATAAAAAACAAGAGACTGTTTAATTAAGTCTCATGTTGATAAGTTTGCCTCTATTATGGGAATCCATAGCAGAGGCAAATTTTATTCTTCAAGACTTATTAGAGATATTCATTAAAAGGAAAAAGTTATCTCCTTATTCATCAACGTTTCAAAATCAGGCAAAAATAGATGAACCGCAAACCATCTAGCAACATTTATGGTATTTGTATTTTAAGAAAGAGTAACTTCTTCCAATAAGGCAAGCTCCCAACTACGCCAAACAATCGTAATTAACTTCAACCCACCTTTCGCTCTGGCTTCTGCCACCAGTTCGTCTTCGCTGTAACGCAGCAACTGACCACGTGCCTCATCGGCAAGGGTACGTATTTCTTTTTCCGAAGCACCGGCTTTTGCATATTTCACCTCAAGCAGATAGGTGAAAGGAGGCAGTACGGGAACCGACGGACTAGGTCTGAATAAGAAGTCTGCGAAGCCTTTATTCAATTCGTATTCCGGGTAGAGCTGATAATACCGATACATTCCTAAATAAGCAAGCAAGAAGCCTTTAATATGCGCTTCACCTTCAATATATTCACGAATACGGCTTTGCTCACGAACAGCGTCGGCAATAAAATCGAACAACGGTTTCCAGTCCCCTCTGAAAGCCATATTCTCAAATAAAGCACTCATCTTGTTCATATCCATTTTAAAGATACCATGCTTGACGTAGCCTTGTATCAGGAAATTAAACAGCTGCTCTCTTACAACTAAATTCGGCACATGCAAAATGGGTCTTCCCACCATATCTACACCTTTAATGGAGAGAAGCCCGAAATAGAATAGCAAAGACTTGAAGTTACTAGGATCCGTCATCTCCAATGCAGAAAAATGAGTAACGATGTCAGTAGTAATCTCTCCCTGCTCGGCTATCTCTTTTATAACGGAAAAGTTCTCTCCCAATCCGTGATCGAGTTTTATCAAGTATGTCAGTTTGTTGAAATCAGTACGGATGTTGGGGTCTACAATTTCTTTAGGCTTTTTATGATGAAGTACAAAAGATTTCAGAAAATAAAGAGTCATATCGGAATTAAACATACACTGCTCTAATGTGTCTTCACTAAAGCAATAATTGTCATAATTAGGTTTCATCATGGCAACTATTTCATCTATAGATTCTTCAAGCACTCCCTGCTCTTTATAATATATCAGCATCTCACGCAACTCTTTCTCACTGAATCCGACCAAATCATTAAACCATGAATCATTTGTGATATTAGTCCCGATGTTAAAACCGCTAGTAACATCATCCATCGTCACCGGACTCACTCCTGTAATAAACAACCGTTCAAGGGCAGAGCCCGTTCCTGTTGTAGCGGATTTTATCACGTTAAAGAAGCCACGAATGAAACCTTCACCATGCGTTGCTTTTCTATAGAATTCCGTACCATAGGTTGAAAGAATGGTATTGGTGAAATTGTCATATTCATCAATAAGCAAATAAATACGAAGATTTTTCTTACGAGTAGCATAAGAACCTATTGCAGATAAAAATGCTCCGGGATCCTCTTGTATATCCTCGTTGAGAACACTCCATATTTCTTTTCCCAGCAAATATTCGTATTTGTAAACGAATTCTTGTAGTTTGTTACAGCAATGAAGTTTAAACGAACGCTCTACCTCGTTGACATTAGAACTCACTTCCGAGAAATTAAATCGCATAATGAGAAACTGATTGTGAAGCTTCGTCGGATGCTGACCTATGTATAGTTGACCAAACAACTCGTCGAACTGTTCAGCATAACTAACATCATAATAAGCTTCTAACATTGCCAAAGTCAAACTCTTACCAAATCGGCGAGGGCGAATCAGAAATAGATAAGGTGGTTGCATCTCTATTTTTTCAATGAACATTGTCTTATCCACATAATAATAATTTTCTTTCTGGATTCTACCAAAATCAGTTATTCCGTAAGGTATTTGTTTCATCATATTGCGATTCCTTTCAATTTATCTATTCTTTATTTCTGCAAACTTTCTTCAATATGCTGCAAACGACGTTCTAAAGCGGCATACTTTTCATCCTTTTCTTTTAAAAGACGCTCATAAAGTTCAGTGATTTTGTCGATAGGATTGAAGTTGTTTACTCGATTATCATTGCTACTGTCAGTATCTTCTGTATAAGATTTCACAGTACCAATACTAATCTTTGCTCCACCTGTGTTTTGTTCCGAATCATTCACCGTATTATTCTCAAACACCACCGTCTGTGCATCCTCCTCCAAAGTCTTGAGATAATCGAAAGGCACATTCAACGCCCGTGCAAAGCGTTGCAACATTTCATCATCAATCACTCTCATCTTCTCATATTTAGAAACAGCAGGCTGTGAGAGATGTACTAATTCACTCAAACCCTCCTGGTTCATATTCTTTTCAACACGGGTACGACGTATATTGCGTCCGTGATGGACTCTCCCAATAATCAATTCTTCTGTTTCCATTTTTATTTTCTTTCTTTTTAAAATCCAACAAATATACAAATGAAAAGTTTCGCTCGAAGCAAATATACGAAAAAAACGAATAGATGTGATAATATGAATAAAAGGAATATTACAACCTGACAAATAGAATAAAATGAATACTTCAAATAGCGTGTAATGTGTTAAATAATTACGAACTTTACCACACGAAAGAATAGCAAAACAAAAGAGCTGACCGACATGAAAAGAATATTAACAAACAAAGAATATAGATTCATAAAAGAGCTCAAAGGATTGATGGCTAGATACAATGTAGTAATCTCTACAGATGCACAAGGAAAAATTGAGATTGTAGTGAATGAAGACAATGAATCGTTTGACTTTGAAGCAGAAAGCACGATCTATTTAGGAGCTTGCTTTTCTAATCACGAGCTAAATGAATTACTGGAAAGAAACCTCGCACATATAAAACGAATAGAAGAGGAGTATAAAACAAACTTATAAACTAACTGATATAATCGAAAAATCATTAATCCTAATCTCTATATAAACACCCTATCAGTTCCTTTTAAACCAACGGCCTCTTCCTTTAAAAGGAAGGAAGCGTTGGTTTTAAAGCAAGAAAAGCGGCTTTATTAGCGGGTATATTTGCCTGTATCATAAACTTTTTGAGCAAAAAAGCTCTTTCAAAGAAATTTTTCTCATATCTTTGCGACGTGTTAAGTTAATAAATTGATTAAGGTCGATTTTTGACTGTTTCGAATCGGGAAGTATGGGGGTACTTTCCGATTCTTTTTATATAAAACAGGTCAACTCTGAATGTTACTAATAAAAAATCCCGTTTTTTAAAAAAAACGGGATTAAATGCAAAGATAAACAGACTCGGCTTAACCAAAGCAATAAATTAAGTCAGAGTCAGATTAGAATATACTGTGGGTTATCTCGTACCCGATGTTTCATTTTTAACACAGCGGATAGACTGCCCAAATGTCGGCAACTGATACATAAGTCCCGGATTCGGCCATTTACCCAAAAACATACTCCATACAGCATGAGGATCTTCGGCAGACGATGCAGCTATGGAAGAGGTATGGTAATAACCTGTCTGCCCAGCATACTCCAGACTACTATTCTGATTACGACGTCTTCCCGCCGAAGGAAAGAAAACAGAAGCACCATTCGACTCATTATAGACCAGAATTCCCATATACGCAGCCTGCGCATTCTCCGATGAAACACAATAAGGATAATTCCCGTCACCCGATCCCATTTTGACAGGTCGGCGGTCAAAGAAACCATCAGCATAAAAACCTATAGAGAATTTCATATGTTCTTGTGCTTCACTTGTACTATTTCTATCCTTCCAAAAGTTCTGATATCGGTCTACCTTAATTCCACCCACTCCCGCCGAACCATCATATCCTCCAATATTCGAATTCAAACCGGCATCTCCACTTAATGGATTTATAAATAAAGATTGCCGCAACTCGGAAAAAGCTATATCATCGCTATAATCCACCAAATTTGCCTTTATGACATTTTTATCGGTATCAACAATGACATGATCGCCATTCTGATCCAAATTATTGGGATACGGTCCGTTATAAGAGACTCTATCAATATACCCATCCGACGGGCGGTGATATCCTTCAGGACAAGATTCAAAAACCTCTGTGTATCCATAATCATATATAATTTCCGGTGATGAAGGAGCCGCTCCCCATACCGGTAAAAACAGCTTATACGTTTCATTGAGGAACTGTATATCTTTAATCCAATGGTCTACAGTGAGGGCAGTAGGATGATAAGCTAACCGGAAATAATCCTGATTCGCCTTCTTGGGAAGTCCCCATTGAAAGAAAGCCCCAGCCTGACTTGGATACTTTACAAACTTTGCCTGCTTATGATCCACCGGAGTATACAGGGCATTACTACCGTTATAATAGGCCGGAGAGGTCAGATTATAAGGTGATATTTTACGAGCATAATCACGGGATTTACCTTGCAATGGCCCTTTAGATATAGGGTCTGCAGTTCCCGGCCTCATAATATAATCGGGCTCTTCCCCCTGCCGGACATACAGATATTCTGCACTGTACCACACTTGATTGTCCCCTGTCCCCCATCTACCTCCATAACGTTCAATTTTAACTCTGGCATACCTTGGAGTTGCTCCCGTATTTTTCCCTTTTACACCAATACGGAAATAGACACGTCCCCTACCTTCCACATAGGTTCCTCCCTCTCCTTTATATGCATTAGGGAGCACCTGATAGTGTTCTGGATTCCCCGGATCATCCATTCCGACACGAGGGTCGAAGCTTGGAGTAGAACTCAAGACTACAAAATCACCGGATTCCACAGTCGCCTTCCAAGGAGAAATTGCTCCCAAATCTTCCGGACGCTCGCTTGCTCCCGCTATCCTAGCCTGCTGTCCGGTAATAATCCTTTCACCAACCTCATCATCTCTAAAAAAAGCACCTATGTATCCGGTCCCGTATGCATCAAATACAAAACGCTTTCCATCTTGGGCAGTATTAATCTTTATTTCTCTTTGCAGTTTACCACCATCTTCATCCTCCACTGACAAAACAATCCGATAAGTTTCCCGCGCACCCTTCACATTCTGTTCATCAAGCAACACATCCATATATCCTGTACCGGTTTGAGATGTTTTATCATAGGTGTACAGAAAACGGGAAGTGGCGTATGTAATCGTCGCCCCATTGTCTTTGGTATCATTAGACTTTAATACAAGGTCATTAAATATCTTTTCTGTTTCGGCCTTAGTAGTTCCCGTAGCACCCACATACAATTCGGGTAACACTTTCACTATCGGCATATTGGAACTGAAAGAGATCCGCGCCCCATTAAAATCGGTAATACCGGTTTCCAAAGTCGATACATTCAAGACTTTGACACCTACTATGTCCCAATCTTCATCCACATCTTCCCACTTCGATGCTATTATATTCACCTGCAATGGATCTTGTATATATCCTGTCAAGTCGAGCTTCGTATTTTTAGGCAAACTATAATTCACCGGACTCGAATTTATCTTCAATTCGCAAGACGGACTATAATTATCTACCATATCAACGGTGAAAATCACAGCCTCATCTTCGTCATTGACAGATGCCGGTTCGCTTGCCGGCAAGATAATACGGTTGACTTTCTTGCCCCATCCCCATTCGGCGGTAGGAGTGCCGTCAGCAAAATACCCCCCATCGTCGGTTAAGGTAAACTTACGTACTACATTCCGTTCAATAGCCGGACCATCATAACCTGCCGTCAAGGGAACGAGATTGGGGATATTACTGAATATTACTCCTTTAAAAACACTATTCAAGTCATCCACTGCTTTCAGTTCAACATCTACCCTCACTCCAAGTCGTTCCAAAGCCAATAGTAGCATGGACACTGTCGTACCATTTTCCAGTGTGGCCCCCTGACCATTGGAAAGTACGGTTACATTCTTTATCTCCTGCATCATCGGGATGAGTTGCTCCGATGAGAAAAAACTTGCCGGATAAGCAATATGATTCAAATCACTGTAATTACCAATAGCTTCCAACTTGGTTTTAACCGGTATATGAGGAGGTTCATTGGCCAAAAACACAAAATCATACGTTCCCGGATCAATAGGATGCCGAATGATATCTCCTGTTGATGCAGCATAAGATACATTACTAATCTTATTTCCAGTCGTCCGGTCAAATGCCAGAATACGCAGGGTGCGCACTACTCGGTCTTCCGGAGTACCCTCGTGTGTGGTTGCTCCCAGAGGTGTTATCCCTCTCACTGTCAGAAATGTCCCTTCCACAGTATTCCCGGTGAAAGTTTCATCTATACAAGAAGAAAAGACAATCAGCAATAACGCATAAAGCCAATTTCTATATATTCTATTTCCACTCTTCATCATTCATTGTTTCCTTTTACACAACATCAAATTCTCTCTCTATTCTCAATATGCAAATATCGTGAATTCGCGTAACTCTATGAATTATATCCATTTCTGATATAAGCAATAAACGTATTGAATAACAACTGATTATGCAAATCAAAGGCACATACATTGTAAAATGCAAAAAGCGTATTGACAGCGCATCAGCATTTGCGGATTTCACAAAATCCGTAAAACCCAAGTTCCGATATTCGAAATTCGCAACGAATAGATCCCTATACATCCATATACAAAAAAGCCCTTGAACAATCACGCTTCAAGGGGAGGGTATCACCTCATTGATACTATACTTTCTGAGAAGTGGAATTAAAAAAAATAGTCTGAAAACTAAGTTTTCAGACTATTCATTATATAGAAGATATGACTCTTTTATTTCTTTTCCGGTCTTGGCATCAACACTTTTCTTGAAAGTTTGAATTTACCAGTTTTCTGGTCAACATCAATCAGTTTTACTTCAATCTCATCACCTTCCTTAATTCCAGCTTCTTCTACTGTTTCCAGACGCTTCCAATCAATTTCAGAGATGTGCAGCAAACCATCCTTGCCCGGCAAGAATTCGATGAATGCACCATAAGGCATAATAGAACGAACTTTACCTTTATAAACTTCGCCCACTTCAGGAACAGCAACGATTGCTTTAATCATGCGCATTGCATTATCAATACATTTTTTGTTTGTTCCGGAAACTTCGATGCGTCCCATACCATCAATTTCTTCGATAGTAATCACAGCACCTGTTTCTTCCTGCATACCTTGGATGATCTTTCCACCAGGGCCGATCACAGCACCGATAAATTCTTTAGGAATTGTCATCGTTTCAATGCGTGGAGCATGTTCTTTCAGGTCGGCACGTGGTTCAGCGATTGTTTCAGTAATCTTACCCAGGATGTGCATACGTCCTTCTTTTGCCTGATTCAAAGCACGTTCCAGAATTTCGTAAGACAGACCGTCTACCTTGATATCCATCTGAGTAGCCGTAATACCATCTTTTGTTCCTGTTACTTTGAAGTCCATATCACCCAAGTGGTCTTCGTCACCCAGAATATCAGACAATACAGCATATTTCTCTTCGCCCGGATTCTTAATCAATCCCATAGCGATACCTGATACCGGTTTCTTGATCTTCACACCAGCATCCATCAATGCCAATGTTCCGGCACATACAGTAGCCATAGAAGAAGAACCGTTAGATTCGAGAATATCTGAAACCACACGTACTACATACGGATAGTCAGCAGGAATCTGTCCTTTCAAAGCACGCCAAGCCAAGTGACCGTGACCGATTTCGCGACGGCCTACACCACGTTGTGCTTTTGCTTCGCCTGTAGAGAAAGGAGGGAAATTATAATGTAATAAGAAACGTTCTTTTCCGTGTTCCAAAACATCGTCAATGATCTTCTCATCCAGTTTGGTACCCAGAGTAACGGAAGTCAGTGATTGTGTTTCACCACGAGTAAAGATAGCAGATCCGTGAGGACCAGGCAGAGGACCAACCTCACACCAGATCGGGCGGATTTCAGTAGTCTTACGACCATCCAAACGCTTACCTTCGTCAAGGATAGAACGGCGCATTGCTTCTTTTTCTACATCGTGGTAGTAGCGGTCGATCAACGCCCCCTTTTCGTCCAACTCTTCTTCAGAGAATTGAGCTTTAAATTCTTCACGGATAGCTTCGAAAGCAGCAAAACGTTCGTGTTTGTTATTATTTCCGGAAGCGGCAACAGCATAAGCTTTTTCGTAACATGCTTCACGAACAGCCTTGCGCAAATCTTCGTCGTTCACTTCATGGTTGTATTCACGTTTCACAGTTTTTCCAACCTCTTCAGTCAACTCCATCTGAGCTTTACAATGAACCTTGATAGCTTCATGAGCTACTTTCATTGCTTCCAGCAATTCAGCTTCGGATACTTCGTGCATTTCACCTTCTACCATCATGATATTCTCATAAGTAGCGGCTACCATCAGATCCATATCAGCTTTTTCCAGTTGTTCAAAAGTAGGATTGATAACGAACTGACCGTCGATACGTGCTACACGTACTTCAGAAATCGGTCCGTTGAAAGGAATATCTGAAACGGCAAGTGCTGCAGAAGCGGCAAGTCCTGCCAATGCATCCGGCATATCCACACCATCAGCAGAAAAGAGGATGATGTTCACATATACCTCTGCGTGATAATTATCGGGGAATAAAGGACGGAGAGCACGATCGACAAGACGGCAAGTCAGAATCTCATAATCAGAAGCTCTACCTTCTCGCTTGGTGAAACCACCGGGGAAACGGCCGAATGCCGCAAATTTTTCTTTGTACTCTACCTGTAAAGGCATAAAATCTGTTCCGGGAACTGCATCTTTAGCGGCACAAACAGTAGCTAACAACATGGTATTTCCCATGCGGAGCATTACAGAACCGTCTGCCTGTTTTGCCAACTTTCCCGTCTCGAGTGTGATGGTTCTTCCATCAGGTAACTCGATTGTCTTAACAATTGGGTTAATCATAAAAATTGTTTTATCTATACTTTTTCTTTCAAAATTCCTGCAAAGATATACATTTATCGTGGTAATCAGGTGGAAATGAGGTAAAAAGTTAGTGGTGAACTGATTTTTTTTCAAAATTAGGATGAAGAACACAGCAAAATGCTTTGACTAATCTCGAAAAGAAGTATATTTGCATCTCGTTAATAACACACACTATATGAAAAAGGTTACTTTTGCAGCGCTCGCCGCACTTACTATTACTGCTTGTAGTTCCGGCCCTAAATTCCAGGTGAACGGGGATGTATCAGGAGCCGACGGTAAAATGCTTTATCTCGAAGCTTCCGGTCTGGAAGGTATTGTTCCGCTCGATTCAGTAAAGCTGAAAGGGGAAGGCACATTCAGTTTCAAGCAGCCTCGTCCTGAGTCACCCGAATTTTACCGTTTGCGGATTGACGACAAAATCATCAATTTTTCTGTAGATTCTATCGAAACGATCCAGATCAAAGCTCCGTATGTGGACTTCTCTACTGCTTATGCGGTGGAAGGTTCGGAAAACAGCAATAAAATCAAAGAACTGACGTTGAAGCAGATCCGCCTTCAAAAAGAGGTGGACGATTTGCTGGCATCCTTGCGCAGCAACAGGATAGGGCACGATGTGTTCGAAGATAGCTTGGCAACATTGCTCAACAACTATAAGGAAGATGTCAAGGTGAACTATATTTTCGCTGCTCCCAACACGGCTGCGGCTTACTTTGCCCTGTTCCAGAAGCTCAATAATTATCTGATATTCGATCCGTTGAACAATAAAGACGATGTGAAATGTTTCGCTGCTGTTGCTACGAGCCTCAACAACTCGTTCCCTCATGCGGTACGTTCCAAAAACCTTTATAATATTGTAATCAAAGGAATGAAGAACACGCGCCAACCGCAAACGAAAGCACTGGAAATTCCACAGGATAAGATCGTAGAAACCGGCATCATCGACATTGCCTTGCGTGATGTGAAAGGAAATGTGCGCAAGCTGACCGACCTGAAAGGCAAAGTCGTTTTGCTTGATTTCTCTGTGTTCCAGTCACCTGCCGGAGCTCCTCACAACCTGATGCTTCGCGAACTATATAATACATACGCTAAAGAAGGACTGGAAATATACCAGGTATCTCTCGACGCGGACGAACACTACTGGAAAACAGCGGCAGACAACCTTCCATGGGTCTGTGTGCGCGATGGAAACGGAGTTTACTCTACCAACGTAGCTGTATATAATGTTCGTCAGGTTCCATCTATCTTTTTGATTAATCGTAACAACGAATTGAAGCTTCGTGGCGAAGATATTAAGGATTTGGAAGCAGCTGTCAAGTCATTACTCTAAGTTGTTATAATTTAGCATATTTCTTTTAAATATGTTACATAGCATCTTTTTTCACTTGACACGTATCACATAAAAAGCTATCTTTGCAAAGAAATAATGAAAAGAGGGTTCCAACATGGCTCATGTTGGAATTCTTTTTTGTTTATATGACCATTTAAAACAATTAAAGGAGGAAAACATCATGGCTTATATGTCAGAAGAAGGTTACAAAAAACTGATGGCGGAACTGAAGGAACTGGAAACAGTGGAACGCCCGAAGATCTCTGCGGCAATAGCCGAAGCCAGAGATAAAGGAGACTTGTCTGAAAACGCTGAATACGATGCAGCAAAAGAAGCGCAAGGTATGCTCGAAATGCGTATCAACAAATTGAAAGCTACCATTGCAGATGCAAAAATCATCGATGAATCTAAATTGAAAACAGATTCCGTACAGATTTTAAATAAGGTGGAACTGAAGAATGTAAAGAATGGCATGAAGATGATTTATACCATCGTTTCAGAAAGTGAAGCTAACCTGAAGGAAGGAAAGATTTCCGTTAATACCCCGATTGCACAAGGTCTGCTTGGCAAGAAAGTGGGTGATGTAGCAGAAATCACTGTTCCACAAGGTAAAATTGCACTGGAAGTAGTAAACATATCAATTTAACGTAAAGGCAGGTCTCCGTGTGGGGCTTGCCTTAATTTATCAATAAAAGTTATGGCAACAATATTCAGTAGAATCATCGCAGGCGAGATACCCTGCTACAAGGTAGCGGAAAACGAAAAGTTTTTTGCTTTTCTCGATATCAATCCGTTGGTAAAGGGACATACATTGGTAGTGCCCAAACAGGAAGTAGACTATATTTTCGATTTGAGCGATGAAGACTTGGCTGCTATGCATGTGTTTGCAAAGCAAGTAGCCCGTGCCATTGAGAAAGCATTCCCTTGCCGAAAGGTAGGTGAAGCTGTTATCGGACTGGAAGTGCCTCATGCACATATTCATTTAATCCCTATTCAAAAGGAATCGGATATGCTGTTTTCGAATCCGAAACTGAAATTGTCGGACGAGGAATTCAAGTCCATAGCACAAGCAATCAACTCCTCTCTATAAAACATGATGATGAAATAATGAAAGGCATTCCGTGATGGAATGCCTTTTTTTCTTTACTATTCTTTACTTTCGGCTACTTCAACCAGATAAACTCCAATACAAATAAAGATGATTGCAAACGTCTGCGTCCAACTAAAGCGATCTTGTCCTAGAGCAAGGGAGGCAATGGTCGCCACAATCAGAATCAGATAACCGTAAATAGCAACGACCGTTGTCTTCAGATATTTCAAACCGACAGGCAGCAGCATATAACTGATAGTGGTAGGGAAAATCAATACGAACATCAGAATAAGGAAAGGTGTCCAATGGAACGGCATGGAGAATACCGGGGCATCAAATCCTGTAATAAATGTGACTATAATGGCAGACACGGCAGCACCGGAAAAGGTATATCGCAACATCGTTATTGCTCCAATGGCCGTGAGGATGCGCTGACTAAGAATCAGATAGACAGCATACACCACAGAACTAAGAAGACAAAGCATATTCCCCATAAAAGCATCAGAGGCCAAATCATCGCTTTGCTGGGTTAAGATGTAAACCAACGCTCCTATCAGACCGATAGAAATTCCTATTATTTTTTTAGCGCCCGCCTTCTCCTTATAAAAGAATATCATCATTAGAAAAACCCAAATAGGCTGGAGACTGGTAAAAATGGAACTGGAAACAGGAGTTGTTTTACTCAATCCGGACAGATAGAGAAACATAAAACCGTAAAGTCCCAAAGCCCCCAACAGAAAGAGGAGCCATTTATCTCTGGCTGACGATTTCTCCGGAGGCATAAACCACCCGATCACCCAAAAAGCAGCCGCTGCAAATGTGCAACGAAGCGCGGCTCCCGTCAATGGACTCATCCACAAAGGCAGAAGATACTTTAAGGCATTCATATTTAAACCGCTAAATACTTTCGAGACAGCCATGCTAAGATTGGCCTCCAGTTTCTTATTCTTCATTTTTTATTTCAATTGGTCGTTAAACAAAAAGGTATTACGGCGCCGATATGCCCAGAAAAGAGTGACAATAGTTATCAGAAGATTAAAGATAAAAGGAAACTCCTGTGATTGGGTATGGAATATCCACTGGAAAAAATCGACAATAAAGGGATAAAGCAAGATAGCCAGATAATTCATCATCATCACAAATGCCAAAGCCAAGGTAGTCTTTTGCGGTAAGGCAGTCTGCGTGGTCTTATCATAAAGCATAGGCTGAATAATGCCATATCCCAAACCAACCAGGATACATCCGGGAATAATCAGCCATTCGATTGGAGCTATCCAGATTAATAGCAGTCCCAACGCTATTGACAGCAGGCTGTATGCTTTCGTACGTCCTTTCAGCAGGGCTACGATCTTATCCAGACAGAAACCCGGAGCGGTGATAGCCAGAAAGAAGAGCGAAATCATCAATCCTGAATTACCACTGGAAAAGTGATGCTTCTCCATTAAGAAAGGCAGATTGAAAATCACTACTACCACAATATAGGTTATCACCCCATAAAAGAGCATCAACTCTATCAGATGTTTGATGTGAATACCGTATTTACTGCCTCCTATATCTATGGAAGTAGATTGTTCGGAGGCTTCGTTGTCTTTTGTAGTATCTGCAGAAGAGGAAGGAGAGGGTGTATAAGCGACTTCTCCCGTCCGGTCTTCTTTCAAATGTCCTACCAGCAGAATGGAAATCAATGGGAGAAGATAGACAAGGAAAGGCAGATGCCAGCTGACTTCTGCAAGATAGCCCGTTACGGCAGTTGCTATCACTAACGTGAAATTAGTAATAGCGGAGCTTAATCCGAACTGTTTCACCCGATAGGTTCCTACAAAGTATCTGGAAACCAATCCGGTAGATAAAGGGATAATCAAACCGGAACCGATACCGAGCAAAGCACTTACCACAATTAATTGCCACATTCGATTGGAAATCAGATACAAAATGCCGCTCGCGGCAAAAAGCCAGAGTCCGACCTTTAATACACGGACATAATCGACTTTCTCTGTCAGTTTACCCCCCAGCAATATAAAAGGAATAATGAGCAGTGATGGTAGCGAAGTCAACATCTGTATGTCCAAATCCGTAGCTTTCGGAAATATCTTCGTAAGATCACCCAATATAGGTGAAACAGCTAGTCCCGGCAATGAAGTCAATGCCGAAATAGACCAGATAGCAATTAAAGTAATAAGGGGAATTGTTCCCCGTCCCGTCTGTATCTTCATAATGCTTATTCGTTAAAAGTTTAGGTTTGAAGAAAACAATAGTCTTCTTATAAAGTTCAAAAAACGTATATCCGGGCTTCATCGCTTCAAAAGCATCCCGGGAAGTTCTTCCGTGCAGGCAAACCCACCCCCTTAATAAACGCCAAATAATGTAAAAGCCGGAAACTTTCAAACCTATCTGCTGTTGTTGTGGGAAATTCGACGGGGAAAATCCCCATCGCCCTAAACCTTTAAAAAAAAACAAATTAGTATGGAAGATTTAAATTTCAGAAAAGGTGATGCAAAAACCGATGTATTTGGTTCAGACAGAATGTTACAACCCTCTCCGGTAGAGAAAATACCTGATGGACCTACTACTCCTGAAGTCGCCTATCAAATGGTGAAAGATGAAACATTTGCTCAAACTCAGCCCCGTTTGAATCTGGCTACTTTCGTTACCACTTATATGGACGAATATGCTACCAAGCTGATGAATGAGGCCATCAACATCAACTACATTGATGAAACAGAATATCCGCGTATCGCTGTGATGAACGGCAAATGTATCAACATCGTTGCCAACTTGTGGAACTCTCCTGAAAAAGAGACTTGGAAAACAGGTGCTTTGGCTATCGGTTCTTCAGAAGCATGTATGTTGGGTGGTGTAGCTGCCTGGTTGCGTTGGCGTAAGAAAAGACAAGCACAGGGCAAACCGTTTGATAAACCAAACTTTGTTATTTCTACAGGTTTCCAGGTTGTTTGGGAAAAGTTTGCACAGTTATGGCAGATCGAAATGCGTGAAGTGCCTTTGACACTTGAAAAAACCACTCTTGACCCCGAAGAAGCTCTGAAAATGTGTGATGAAAACACCATCTGTATCGTACCGATTCAAGGTGTTACATGGACTGGACTGAATGATGATGTCGAAGCATTGGACAAAGCTCTGGATGCTTACAATGCCAAGACCGGTTATGACATTCCTATCCACGTAGATGCCGCCAGTGGTGGTTTCATCCTTCCGTTCCTGTATCCGGAAAAGAAATGGGACTTCCGTTTGAAATGGGTACTTTCTATCAGTGTATCGGGCCACAAGTTTGGTTTGGTATATCCGGGACTCGGATGGGTTTGTTGGAAAGGCAAAGAATATCTGCCCGAAGAAATGTCATTCAGCGTCAATTATCTGGGAGCCAACATTACACAGGTAGGTTTGAACTTCTCTCGTCCGGCCGCACAAATTCTGGGACAATATTATCAATTCATCCGTTTAGGATTCCAGGGTTACAAAGAAGTGCAGTACAACTCTCTGCAAATTGCCAAATATATCCATAGCGAAATAGCTAAGATGGTTCCATTCGTCAACTACTCCGAAGATGTCGTGAACCCACTATTCATCTGGTATATGAAACCGGAATATGCAAAGAACGCCAAATGGACTTTGTATGATTTGCAAGACAAATTGTCTCAACACGGTTGGATGGTTCCTGCTTACACATTGCCTTCTAAACTGGAAGATTATGTAGTAATGCGTGTCGTTGTTCGTCAGGGATTCAGCCGCGACATGGCAGATATGCTTCTGGGCGACATCAACAATGCCATCGCCGAACTGGAAAAACTGGAATATCCGACTCCTACCCGCATGGCTCAAGAAAAGAATCTTCCGGTAGAAGCCAAGATGTTCAACCATGGTGGTCGCCGTAAAACCGTAAAAAAATAAAAGGATCTATGGATAAAAAAGTAACACTCGCTCAATTGAAAGAAGTGGTACAGGAGGCATACGATCAGGTAAAGACCAATACCGGCGGCAAGAATGCCGACTATATTCCTTATCTGGCAAATGTCAACAAGGATCTCTTTGGAATCAGTGTCTGCCTGCTCAACGGGCAGACCATCCATGTGGGAGACACTGACTATCGCTTCGGTATAGAATCCGTATCCAAAGTGCATACGGCTATCCTGGCACTGCGCCAATACGGTGCTAAAGAAATCCTGGACAAGATTGGAGCGGACGCAACAGGCTTGCCCTTCAATTCAATCATCGCTATCTTGCTGGAGAACGACCATCCGTCTACTCCGCTGGTAAACGCCGGAGCCATTTCTGCCTGCAGCATGGTGAAACCTATCGGAGACTCTGCCGGGAAATGGGAGGCCATCGTAGGAAATGTGACAGACCTATGCGGAAGTGCCCCGCAACTGATTGATGAATTGTACAAATCTGAATCGGACACCAACTTCAACAACCGTTCTATCGCATGGCTGCTGAAGAATTACAACCGGATTTATGATGACCCGGATATGTCATTAGACCTTTACACCCGCCAATGCTCATTGGGAGTTACCGCATTGCAGCTTTCCATTGCAGCTGGTACAATCGCCAACGGTGGTGTGAACCCTGTGACTAAAAAAGAGGTTTTTGATGCCGCACTAGCTCCCAAGATCACTGCCATGATTGCCGCAGTAGGTTTCTACGAACATACCGGCGACTGGATGTATACTTCCGGTATTCCTGCTAAAACAGGTGTAGGTGGCGGTGTGATGGGTGTTCTGCCCGGACAGTTCGGTATTGCCGCATTTGCTCCTCCTTTGGATGGTTCGGGCAACTCCGTGAAAGCGCAGTTAGCTATTCAATACATCATGAACAAGCTGGAATTGAATGTATTTAGCAACAACCACATCACCGTTGTTGACTAAAAACTCTCTCTATCTCTTTTATAAGAAAAGGTAAAGGTTACTATCTCCCGATAGTAACCTTTTTCTATTCCCCATACCTTTTTTTTGGGGGGGGGACAAGGTGGAGTTCATTCATTTAGTAACGAATACTATTGTTCTTGCCCTTATCCGCAAGCACATTATTATGTACTTGCTTTTTGCACGGCTGCTTTTTCCGCCAATTCTTTTTGTGCGGAAGCCTTTTTCTGTTGTTCCTCCTCCTCGTAATATTGTTTTCTACGTTTGTTGGATTGCTGAATCAGATTGGTTATATAAACCGTAAAGATAGGAAACATCATCATGCCTAAAGCAGCCAACAAAACGGAAAGTACACGTCCGGTCACCGTCTGCGCTATGATATTCGAGCCGACGGTAGTGACATCCATGAAAGCCCACCACAAAGCATCTCCATAACCATTCACCAAAGGATTCACCCGATGCTCCAACACAAAAAATGCCAGACTGGAAAAATAGACTGTTGCCAGCAACATCGTCAGGTAAGAAACAAACAAGCTCGATGCCCGGTTGTAAGTCAACCAGCCGACCACAATGGCAAGTGCATATCCTCCTCTCAATAAAGGAATGAAACGGAGCAGATAGGTGATCTCATCCGAAAATGTCCACCCATAATAAGCGATAATATTCTGATAAGGAATCGCCACCAATAAAAAGATAAAATGCGTCCGCAAATAACGTCCCTTATGTTTTGCCAGAAAGAACTCCAATACAAAATCAAAAAGAAACCAAAGACAGATAAATAGCTGTACTTTCATGTACGAAGACTGTGTATAAAACGGTATTCCCTTAAAAGTATCCACCGAGATACTGATAACCAGAAATAGGGACATTATTAATATAATAATGTGAAGAATACCATAGATTCCCTTTTTCCCGGAAATAAAATCTGAAAGCGCTGATTTCATAACTACTTAGTTTATAATAAAATGATTCATATATTATTTAGATGGTTTAGAAACAATCGAAGAAAGCGATTGTTTCGGAAGAAGTAAATCCGGGATTACAATCTCCCGTTTCGGGGATGTTAATTAACGAACTTTGAAAGAGATTGCGGAAACATCTCACGCAAAATGTTGTTATAACACTGACTTTAAAATATTTTTCACTTAAAACCTTAACTTATGGCGAATATTAAAAATGCAGTGAAGCTAGGCGTGTTTACCCTGGCTATCATGAATGTTACGGCAGTAGTATCCTTGCGTGGACTACCAGCCGAGGCCGTATATGGAATGAGTTCGGCCTTCTATTATCTTTTTGCAGCTATTGTCTTTCTAATCCCTACATCGCTCGTTGCAGCCGAGTTGGCGGCGATGTTTCAGGATAAACAGGGTGGTGTGTTCCGGTGGGTAGGCGAAGCCTACGGCAAAAAGCTGGGATTCCTCGCCATTTGGGTACAATGGATCGAAAGTACGATCTGGTATCCGACAGTGTTAACGTTTGGTGCCGTATCTATCGCTTTCATCGGAATGAATGACGTACATGACATGTCACTGGCAAACAATAAGTATTATACGCTCGTCGTAGTACTTATCATCTACTGGCTGGCTACTTTCATTTCCCTGAAAGGTATGAGCTGGGTAGGTAAAGTTGCCAAAGTCGGTGGTATGGTCGGTACAATTATCCCGGCTGCCCTGCTGATTATCTTGGGAATCATTTATCTGGCAAGCGGCGGACATTCCAATATGGATTTCAATAGCAGCTTCTTCCCCGACTTTACCAACTTTGACAATGTCGTTCTTGCTGCCAGTATCTTCTTGTTTTATGCCGGTATGGAAATGGGGGGTATCCACGTAAAAGACGTAGAGAATCCTTCTAAAAATTATCCGAAAGCCGTATTCATCGGTGCACTTATCACAGTGTTGATCTTCGTTTTGGGTACTTTTGCATTAGGTGTGATTATCCCTGCAAAAGATATCAACCTGACTCAAAGTCTGCTTGTCGGTTTCGACAACTATTTCAAGTATATCCATGCTTCCTGGTTGTCACCAATCATTGCCGTCGCCCTTGCATTTGGTGTACTGGCCGGTGTATTAACATGGGTTGCCGGTCCGTCAAAAGGTATATTTGCCGTAGGCAAAGCCGGATATATGCCTCCGTTCTTCCAGAAAACAAACAAACTGGGTGTACAGAAGAATATCCTGTTCGTACAAGGTATCGCCGTAACTGTATTAAGCCTGTTGTTCGTCGTTATGCCGTCCGTACAGAGCTTCTATCAGATTCTGTCACAGCTGACAGTTATTCTTTATCTGATTATGTACTTGTTGATGTTCTCCGGAGCTATCGCATTGCGTTATAAGATGAAGAAACTCAACCGTCCGTTCCGTATCGGTAAATCCGGCAACGGTCTGATGTGGTTTGTCGGTGGCCTTGGTTTCTGCGGATCATTACTTGCCTTTATCCTCAGCTTCATCCCGCCCAGCCAGATCTCTACAGGTAGCAACACCGTTTGGTTCTCCGTACTGATTATCGGTGCTATTATCGTTGTTGTTGCTCCGTTTATTATCTACGCTTCCAAGAAACCGTCTTGGGTAGATCCTAACTCCAATTTCGAACCGTTCCACTGGGAAGTTCAAGCTCAACCAGCCACTGTCAATGTCAGTGCAAATAACACTAATGCTGCCCGTCCTACCGCAACTTCTGTACATACAGGAGGCGCAACCGGGACAAGTACAGCTAAGCCCGGTGCAACCGCTCCTAATGCAGCAGTTTCTGATGCGGCATCCTCTGGTGCCACCGCCTCCGGTGCTACTCCATCAAACAGCAGTTCTGCTACATCCAGTGGAAATTCTACTTCCGGCAAAGCATCTCCGGGAACCGGAGACAAAGATAAGGATGCACCTAAGTCGTAAAGACTAAGTGTCCATCCTGTTCACAAAAAAATAAGAGGTTGTTCAAACAGCCTTGAACTTATAAAATTACCCTCACTACAGTGAAGTGCTCCCCTAAAGTCAGTTATAAAACCTTTGGGATGCACTCCACGGTTGTAGTGAGGGTGATTTATTTTAGGGGATTTTCTCCAGCCTTCTTATTTAGAAGTATGTTCCCCATCATTTAATCGATACAATACCTGTCGATTGAAGAATCCTATTTTATTGCCTGTGGCTTTATCCGTTCCGGCTTTATCACCCGTGGCAACACAAAGCTGAAAGTAGATCCCCGGTTAATTTCCGAATCAAGTTCGAGACTTCCACCCAGATTTTGGAGGATCGTTTGTGAAAGAGTCAGCCCAAGTCCTGTCCCCTGCATTTCACGATCGAGTTTTATGAAACGTGAGAATATTTTTTTCTGTTCCTCTTCCGGTATGCCAATGCCTGTATCGGACACAACAAAACAAACTTCTTCCGTTCCTTTCTGGCTACAACTAAAACGAATTTCACCCGATTCGGTGAATTTCATTGCATTATGTAATAGGTTGGACAATACCTGAATGATACGTTCCCGCTCCGAATACATCATTATAGGTTGTATGTGTGCCTCACAAACCAATTCCACCGACGAGTTATTCAATTTCGTTTTAAAAATTCCCTCCAACTCTCTTAGTAAATCATTGGCATCAAAATCTGTATAAACAAAATCTACTGTTCCCGATTCTATTTGAGAAAGATCAAAAATATCATTCACCAGGCGCAACAAGCGTTCATTATTCTCTGCAATAACATCAGCATACATTTTTCGTTCCTCTTCACTGGAAGCCGATACCATCAAACCCGAAAATCCGACAATCGCATTTAGCGGTGTACGTACCTCGTGGCTCATATTAGCAATAAAGGCAGATTTCAATTTATCGGCAGAAACAGAATGTTCTCTTTCAATAGACAGTAGCCTTTGCGCATTTTTCAGCTCCGTCACATCATAAACAGTCAACACCATATAATCTTCGCCATGAATATTCAAATAAGTACCCGATACCGATACATCGCAAGGAGTCACTTTCGTTTCATCCTCACTCAATAACTTCATGGAAGCTTCCAGATTTTTAAAACTTGCTTTCTTGCAAAAAGCCTTACCGATAGACGCACGGATACAACATAGTTTGCATTGTTCATGCTGACCACATTCACCGGCTGCAATCGCATTTCTACAATGCAGCAAATCCCCCACTCTTTTTGTAACTCCACCTACCTGAACTGGAAGATGGTTCAAAGAATAATAATTGGTATCACAAACTACAAAATCTTTGTCAATCAATAAAAAGTAAGCATTGATGTTCTGCAAAACCAGAGCCAACTTTTTAAGTTCATTCTCTTTGTTTTCCTTCAAATGCACCTCTTTCTGGAGTGACTGACACTTTGCCCACATATAAATGAAGGCAGCTAACAAAACTATTATAACAATAATCGCCAGTAATGACATAGTAATAGAGTGTTTATATTGTTTTGATCGTTTCAGTCCGTAAATTTATAAAATATGTCGCACAAACAGCTGTTTATCTACATATTTATTCTAGCAAAAATGCATTTATATTTCTACGAGTCTAAAATTGGTAAAAATTTCCCCTTAAGTTATTGCGGTATTAAAAAATATACTTATCTTTGCACCCGCAAACGAGAAAGGTGCCATAGCTCAGTTGGTAGAGCAAAGGACTGAAAATCCTTGTGTCCCCGGTTCGATTCCTGGTGGCACCACTTTCGAGAGCGGAATGTAGCGCAGTTGGTAGCGCACTACGTTCGGGACGTAGGGGTCGGGCGTTCGAGTCGCCTCATTCCGACAAAATAAAGGGTAACTTTCTGGAGTACAGTAAGTTGCCCTTTATTTTTATTCAGTCACTTAAACAAATTCAGGACGGATATGTAATAAAAAACAACCCATTATATCATGAAAAACAGGATTTATCTCTTTACAGTAGCAGTAGCTTCTTTTATGTACATCAGTTGCACAAAGACTCAAACTATCCTTTCCGAGAATGAGAAGACAGTCAATCCTCCCATCATGGGATGGAGTTCATGGAATGCATTTCGTGTAGATATCAGCGAAGACATCATCAAGCATCAAGCCGACCTGATGGTGAAAAAAGGTCTGAAAGATGCCGGATATCATTATGTCAATGTTGATGACGGCTATTTCGGAAAGCGCGATGACAACGGGATTATGCATACCCACGAACAACGTTTCCCGAATGGGATGAAACCGATTGCGGATTACGTTCACAGCTTGGGAATGAAAGCCGGTCTCTATACCGATGCGGGCAACAGCACATGTGGCTCCATGTGGGACAATGATACAGCAGGTATAGGAGCTGGTATCTATGGACACGAACCGCAAGACGCCCAATTGTACTTTGGCGACTGGGGTTTCGACTTTATCAAAATTGATTATTGCGGAGGAGATGCGCTGGGACTTAATGAAAAGGAACGATACACTTCCATCCGGAACAGTATAGACAAAGTAAACAAAGATGTTTCCATCAACATCTGCCGATGGGCTTTTCCAGGCACTTGGGCTAAAGATGCAGCAACTTCCTGGCGTATCAGTGGAGATATTAATGCACATTGGGGATCATTAAGATATGTAGTAGGAAAGAATCTCTACCTGTCAGCCTATGCCGGAAACGGACATTATAATGACATGGATATGATGGTCATCGGATTCCGTAACGACAGTAAAGTAGGCGGACAAGGTCTTACTCAGACAGAAGAAGAAGCTCATTTCGGTTTATGGTGTATCATGAGCTCTCCTTTGCTTATCGGATGCAATCTGGAAAACATACCGGATTCTTCGCTCGAACTGCTGACTAATAAAGAACTGATTGCCCTCAACCAAGATCCGCTGGGCTTGCAGGCCTATGTAGTGCAGCATGAAAATGAAGGCTATGTACTCGTTAAAGATATTGAACAGAAACGTGGGAATGTACGTGCAGTAGCTCTTTACAATCCTTCCGATACCATCTGCAGTTTCTCCGTGCCGTTCTCTTCACTGGAATTTGGAGGAAACGTAAAAGTACGTGATCTGGTAAAACATAGTGATTTAGGAAACTTCTCCGGTACCTTCGAACAAACGCTTCCTGCACACAGTGCCATGTTTCTCCGCATAGAAGGTGAAACACGCTTGGAACCGACCTTGTACGAAGCGGAATGGGCTTATTTACCTCTTTTCAATGACCTTGGCAAAAATCCTAAAGGTATTCTTTATGCCCATGATAAGGAAGCCTCCGGCAAAATGAAAGTAGGTTTCCTTGGCGGACAACCGGAAAATTATGCCGAATGGCGGGAAGTATATAGCGAAGATGGCGGACGCTATGATATGACCATCCATTATTTATATGGCAAAGGACGACAAATAGAACTGGACGTAAACGGCATCATTACCAAAATCGACTCTCTGGGAGAGGATAATGGTCATAACCAAATCACAGTTCCCGTCGAATTAAAAGCCGGATACAACACTATTCGCATGGGTAATAGTTATAACTGGGCACCGGATATCGACTGCTTCACTCTGAAGAAAGCGCTGTAATTTGACTATATAACCTCATCTATTAAAAGGAGCAATAACGGAATAAATGTGCCCCTAAAAGTTTTTCATCTTACTTTTAGGAGGCACTTTAAAATCCATTATTGCTCCTTTTTAGTTTAGATACTGTCTAGTAATCCGTATCATATTTGATCTCTTCATACTTATTCCTGTTTATTCCGGTGTTATCATAATCACCGCTTCCTCTCTTACATTCACCTGCAAACGTGCATCTTCTGTCAGAGGTGTCCAGACCACCCGCTTACATTCTCCTTTCTGCAGATCATTAGAGTGACGATCGCTGCCACTCAGATATTCCGTCCCCACTTCCGTATTCTCAAATGTCCATCTCCATACACCATCCAAATTCAAATAGAAGTTTTCAATTTTACTATCTTTTGCATGAAAGTCCAGTCCATTTCCCTGAATATCAAACGAACCAAGTCGGCAAGAATCCAATGATATGTTATAACGATTACCACGAACAAACAATGAATCTGTTTCAACATTTATCAGATTCAATTTCAAGCCTTCTGCATCAGCAATGATACTGGCCAGCGAATCCACAGCCAAACTCACATCAAAACCACTCACAAAGATATAATCTCTGTCCCGATACTTTTCCGGACTATTGTTCACATTAAGATCTAACTTCATAAACAAAGTATCATCCTTTTGGGTAACATTCAAATAGTCCCCTTTGGGATATGAAACCTGTTCTTTCCCTGACGAAGCGGCAGTAGATCCTATTTTCATTTCGCCGCTAATAAACACACGTCTCGTTTCAGGTACTCCATCCTGGCTGGTAAACACCTTTATAACATGTATGCCATTCAAATCCATCTTCACCTGTTCATTACCCAAAAAGGCTCCATCTTCCTGATACGGCTTCCCCGACATAAATATGAAAATAATAGTTGCCACAATTACAATCAATCCGGAAACGAGAAGGCCTATAAATATATAAGTAGTACGTTTCATAATATTTCGTCTTTATTCTATTTCTGCTTTTTTATAAACTCATGATACATTGTCTCTATTTCTTTTATCGGTATATCAAGCGTATACAACTGACGAAAGAAATAGTCCAATTCTTCCTTCAAAAAGGTATCTTTACGGAGAGAATGAATCAATTCTTTTGCTCCCGAAGCTACAAAATACCCTATGCCACGTTTATTATAAATAATATTTTGTACCTGAAGATAGTCAAAGGAACGCATCACCGTATTAGCATTCACCTCCACAATGGCAGCATACTCTCTGACAGAAGGAATCCGCTCCTCTTCCGGATATTGCCCCAGCAATATCTCATCACAGATTCTATCTGCAATCTGTAAATAAATAGCTTTACTTTCTTTAAAATTCATAGGTTAAGGTATTACATTCTATTAATAATTTCAGACTCCTTAAAGCGGAAATAAGCCAGTGTCCAATTCACCAACGCAAAAAAGATGCCGACGCCAATTACGATCCACATGACAACTTCCTGTGACTCCAATACGCCTCCTGAATAGTGCTTGTTACTGCCTTCCAACAACCCCCTACTCACCAAAGCAGCCACTAAAAAATATACTATGCCTATAATCGTTCCCGATGCAAATGTTTTCAAAAAAGAATTCTTAGGCCAAATAGAGCTACCTAACACAAATAAGGATTGAACAAAGAAATACCCTGATATCAGCGCTCCAAATTCCAACCCTCGCCTGCATAAAGTATAATATTTTTCATCACCAACCAAATGTGACAAGTCGACAGGAGTAATAAAATCCTTCTCCGGATAGGCTAAAGAATAGACAGCAAAGCGCGTATAGTCCGCCAACTTATAACATATCAGGAAAACAACCAGATACACAACCGTAAATACAAACCATCTGGAGAAAAACTTCTCGAAAGGAGTTGCCGGAATCATTAACATGGAAGTACGGCTCGTTTTCGTTTTCATCTTTTCCATTGTAAACGAAGCACTCAAACAGCCGAATCCCCACAAAGCCCAGATAAAAGTGACAAGAAGAAATACCCACGCCGGATCCTCCTGATAATTATAAGTACCTCTATACTTAAAATATCCATTCCAAACCATTACCACTGCCATCACTCCATACATCAACACCATACGAAGCACATTCGATCTCCAATTCTCCACCATCTCCTTACGGCAGAGATTTATAAAACGAGGCAAACTGAAAAAAGTATCTTTTATCATCGTCTTTTATTTTTGAGTGTGAAACAATCGGGCAATCTCTTCAGGAGTAGCCAGTGTAGCATTAAAAAGAAGTTCCAGGTTTAGTTCCGACTCGTCCTGCTTTTCATTAGGAAGGATCAGGTAGTTACCCTGAATAGTAGGAATTGCAAAAAGTGCACTTTTGGCCAATTCCCGATCATCACTTTCCACAAAGAAAAGTTTGTCGCAAATATTACTTGTCGATTCATCCAGCAACACACGGCTGTCATCCATAATCAACACATGATCGAGCACTTTGTCTATGTCACGAACCTGATGCGTGGAAATCACAATCGTTTTATCGTCCGACATACCCGATGCTATAAACTTACGAAACTGACTTTTGCCGGGAATATCCAGCCCGTTGGTCGGTTCATCCATCAACAAAAGAGAGGTATTCGTAGCAAGCGCAAAACTCATGAACACTTTCTTTTTCTGCCCCATAGAAAGCGCTCCGAGATCAATATCTATATCCATCTCAAAATAATGAAGATATTTGATCATCTCTTCCTTACTGAAACGAGGATAAAAAGGACTGTTCAACTCAATATAGCTGACCAAAGAAACCGAAGGCAACTCAAATTCTTCGGGAACTAAAAACATATCCTGCAAAGTAACCGGCAACCGACGGCGCACATCTGTATCGTGGAACATCACTTTACCGTTTTTAGGAGTCAACAAACCGGACATCAGATAGAGAAGAGTAGATTTTCCCGCACCATTCTTTCCCAACAGTCCATATACCCTGCCGGATTCGAACGAAAGCGAAAAATCACGTAGTACCGCACGCTTCGATTTACGATAAGTAAATGAAAGATTTTCTACTGTAATCATAGTATTTCTGTTTAATGAATAATGATCTTTAGGTGTATCAGTGTAATAGTACACCACAAAAGTAGACAATCTTTTGAATATTCCAATAGAAAAGAAGAAAAAAGTACAAAAAAAGGAGGAGCTAAGATCACTCTCCACTCCTCCTGTCACGACAAACAACTAAAATTATTCACTATTTGATGCCGTCCAATGCCCTTTTAGCAGTAGCATTAGCGGGGTCTATAGCCAGAATTTTACTCCAGTATTCGATGGATTTATCTTTATTAGCCTTTGCTTCGGCTTTCAATGCCGGATTTTCGATAGCTAACAAATAGTAATATCCAAGATAACTGTAGCATTCAACCAAAGCTGAATTGTAATGAGGATCGTTTTTGCTTTCCAATAAAGCGGCCACTTCCTCATAGAAAGGTTTCGCAAGTCCTTGAGTTGTCTCAGGGTCAAGTGCTGAATTGGCACGAGCTCTCCAGAAGTTACCCAAATAGCTGTCCGGCGCTGCTTCTGCAATTGCATGGAAAGTAGAATCGGCGGACATTAACGCTTGCTTGCGTTCTTCAACAGTGATTGCTAATGAATCAGGTTGCGTACCAGCACCGTAATAAAGTCGACCAAACTGGAACTGTAAGTCCGGAGTCTGTTTTTCTTTATCAAGAGATGAATAATATTTCTGGTAAGCACTGATTGCTTTCTTATAATCATTCTTCTGTTCGTATGCAGAAGAGATATTCTTATATAAATCCGTCTTTGTCGGATCCATCTTTACCGCTTTCTCATATTGTACCACTGCATCATCATATTTTTTCAGACTCTCCAGCAGATGTCCATAATACATATAATCCAAATATGAATAATCGGCTTTATCACATTCCTTGAAGAAGACATCTGCAGCCTTCAACGCTTCATCAAAACGCTTCAGGTCAGTATAATTATACATTGCCAAACGATTGAACGCAGCATGGTGGGCATTCTTTTGCAATCCCATATTAGCTACTTCGAGTGATTTATCAAAATCATGGTTCAAAAATAGAGCAAAAGCATACTTCACCAAATCTTCTTCCGTAGCAGTAGGTCCCATTGCAAAATTCGCATAAGCCTCTACCGCTTTATTAAAATCATTTTTTAAATAGTAAATCTCGGCTAATTTTTTATCTACAGCTGTGTTGGACGGTTCCAGTTCCTTCAATTGGTTCAGCTTCTCAATGGCAAGACTTGCATTGGCTGATTTATAAATATCTGCATATTTCAGATAAGCTTCCGTACATTTCGGATCGAAATAAATTGCCTCCTCATACTTTTGAGAAGCCAGACCCGCATTTTTCTGTTTTACGGCAATATTTCCTTCCAATACAGAAGCAAGAGCCGATTTACCATTCGCTTTTCTGGCAAGAGCTGCATACTCCTGCGCTTCTGGAATCTTGTCAGCATTCAGATATGCATCTCCAATAGCTACCAGCAATTCCACATTTTTCTTATTTTTTCCTTTAATCAGATGCTCAGCTTCTTCAGCAGCCTGTGCCGGATTCGTCTGAATAGTTTCTTTCAATTTCGCAACCCCGGCCTGCCATTCGGCATCAGATGATTGCGCATAGAGCGACCCTACTGCTATAAACGCTCCAGCTAAAAACATTTGTACTCTTTTCATTATAGTCTCTAATTTTAGTTATTATTCGTCTTTCACGTGGACAATACGTACCGGCTGAGTAGCCGGAACAAGTCCGGATTTTAATATAATCCTCTGCCCTTTGTCGGATGTCATAAAAGAAGCAAATCCCCAAGGCAGCCCACTGCGAGGATCATTCAGCAATGCATAAATAGATCGTGCCAACGGATAGTTACCATAAAACAAGTAAGCCTGATAAGGTTTATAACTGTTAGCAGGAGTTGCTACATCCTCTGCACTCACTGACATCACTCTGATCTCTTCGCGAAAAGAAAGATTGGTTGTATCACTGCGGTTCCCCAACCAGTTTACTCCAATAACTCCCATAGCATCGGGATTATTCGCTACATAATCTATCACCTGCTGGTTGGTTTTCAAGGCACTGACGTTACCTTCAGCCAACTCTTTTCCACCACAGATTGAATCCATTGCAAAACGTACGGTACTGGAGTTCTTATTATCGAACACCACCTGAATCCCTTTCAAACGGGAATTCGGATTTACCTCTTTCCAGTTTTTCACTTCACCGGTAAGGATGCGGCGGAAATCACGTACACTCAACAAAGAATCCGGATTAGCACGATTCACAATCAATGCCAGACCATCCGTAGCCAATTTTATCTCGCGAGGGAAAAACTTACGGCTGTGGAATGAATTCATTTCTTCCTTAGTCAGTGTCCGGGTTGCAATAGCCAACCGGACACTGTCTTTCAGAAGTAAATTTATCGCTTCCACTTCAGTTGTGTAGCGAGGGACAATCCCGGCCAAAGGGTAAAGGCTTTCAAACACCTCTATCTCTTCTTGTATGATAGGTTCAAAACTCTCATCCGCTGCGATAGATACCACACCGGAAGAATAAGTATCCGTCGGTCCTTTTGACTTTGAGTTACAAGCACTCAACGTCGCTAACACAACAATTCCTATCAGCCTTAATTGTCTCTTCATCATTCTTTACTGTAGTTTAAACATTACCGGAACGGTGAACTTCACACGTACCGCTTTTCCATTCTGCTTACCAGGGAGCCATTTCGGCATGCTTTTTACCACACGAACAGCTTCCTTATCCAAATAAGGGTCTACACCACGAGCCACATGTACGTCAGAAATAGAACCATCACGTTCCACAACAAACTGTATAATAACGCGACCTTGTGTTCCATTCTCCTGTGCAATAGTCGGATATTTGATATTCTTACCCAGGTAAGCCATCAATTCAGACTGTCCACCGGGGAAAGTCGGCATCTGTTCTACCATATCGAAAACTTTTTCCGGTTCCGGTGCAGCCTGTGTTACCACCTGCTTAAGGTCTGCGATATCTTTACCGTTAGCCTCGTCATTACCTTTTACGTCGGCAATGGAGATAGATACTTTGGTAGCATTCAAATCTTCCTGGCTCTTGATTTCATTGTCTTCATGCACTTCTTCATCTTTCTTGATGACAGGAGCTGTAAACTTGATAGAACTCTTCAATGCAGGGGGAGGAGGTGCCACCGGTTCAACGCGTTTCATCTCTTCCTGTTTGATTTCAGGTTCTTCCAATTTTGACAGAGTAGTTACTTCTGTCATCACTTCTTTCTGCTCCGGAGTTGCCAACTTAAGCAGTGTAGGGATACTAAATCCAACCGCTGCTATGACCACTACAATCAACATAGCGACATTATGTCGTTTTGTTGAATTGGCACGCAGTCTATATGCGCCGTATGCTTGGTTTTTGCCTTCAAAAATCAGTTGACACCATTCCGAAGAAGCTAAATCTAATTTTGCCATTTTACTTTTCTTTTTTAGGTGTTACATCAATTATCGGCTAAGTTCTGTGACAATCCACCTTTCGCATCGTAATTCTTAATCAAGAATTCATCAGCTTCAGCGATATCTGTTATCACATATTTACCAATATTACATATCTGCATTTCGTCCAGCGCGTCAATCAGATTCATATAAGAAGCATCATCAGTAGCTTTGATAATTACGGTCGGTGTATCCTTTCCGCTCTTTATCTCAGAAACCTGCTTCTTAAATTCATCATCCGTGATCTTTAGATCAAGTTTTTGCTGCTTCAATTCCCTTACTTTATTGACAGCAACAGCATTCTTCTGAAGAAGTACGGCACGCAGTCCATCTGCGCCGTAGCTAGTTTCCTTCAACGAGGTATAATCCTTATAATTAGGTTCTCCCTCGTAATAATAGAGTTTGTTATCAGCTCCCAGCAATAACGTAATTGCTTGTGAAGCCTTCACCATACTCTTTTGTTGTTCAGTTATATCTTTGTCATTACTCGGCATGCTTATCTCCATCGTCTGAGGTTTGCTCAGTGTGGTACAAAGCATAAAGAAAGTAATCAGCAACATGTTCATGTCCACCATCGGTGTAAAGTCCACCCGGACAGATATTTTCTTTTGCTTGCTTTTTCCTCTTTTTCCGCCGCTCTCTTGTACTTCAGCACTCATTGTATTTCCTCCTTTTTAATTTTCAGATTCTGCTTTGAGAGAAGTAATCAGATTGTACCGATTTTCCCGCAAATCCTGAAGTGAGTTCATAACGTTCTTTATCACTGAGTATGGAGTCGTAGCGTCTGCCTTGATAGCAATACGTAGATCAGCGTTAGCAGTACGTGCATTACGTACCCACGATTTAAACTGATTGTCAACACTATCGCATGGAATACCTTCATTCTTTAAGATCTTATCCCGTTGATCTTCCGGGAGATCAAGATATTTCTGCATACTTCTGATAGGTACTCCAAAAGTAGAAGACAAGATAAATCTCTTCTCCTGTTCCGGAGTAAACTTAATGCCATACTCTTCACCCATGCTCTCCAATACAGCCTGCATATCCTGCTGCTTGTCGAGGCTCATAAATATTTTTCCTTCCGGATCAACCAGAATCTGGAGTACATTCGTCTCCGGAATCTTGATTTCCGATACGGAAGCCGGAGTGGTAACTTGTACTGGTTCTTTCTTCACAAATGTTGAAGTCAACATAAAGAAAGTCAGAAGCAATACAGTAACGTCACTCATAGCTGTCATATCTATGAACGTACTTTTCTTTTTAATTTGCGCTCTACCCATGATTAATAATAGATTTTATAAGGGTTCGCAGAATTAGTGAGTAGCAGCAAAAGTTTGCACGATAGAGAATCCGACTTCGTCGAGTCCGTAAGTCAATTTATCGATTTTGTTAGTGTAATAGTTGTAAGAGATAACAGCCAATGCACCAGTCAAGATACCGAAAGCAGTGTTAATCAAAGCTTCAGAGATACCTTGTGACAAAGCCATAGAGTCGGCACCACCACCAGCAGACAAAGCAGCAAATGAACGGATCATACCGATTACAGTACCAAGCAATCCCATCAATGTACCCAAAGTAGTGATAGTAGCGATGATCGGAAGGTTTTGTTGCATCATAGGCATTTCCAAAGCAGTAGCTTCTTCAAGTTCTTTCTGGATAGCCAACAGCTTCTGTTCTTTAGGAAGAGCAGTGTTCTTTTCCATTTCTTCATACTTACGCAAAGTAGAAGTTACTACGTTAGCAACAGAACCACGTTGTTTGTCACAGATTTCCTGTGCTTTCTTCATGTCACCTGCAGCTAAAGCGTCTTTGATATTAGCTACAAACTTAGCCAATGAACCTTTACCGAAAGCAGAACGAAGAGCAAAATAACGCTCGATGCTCAAAGCAAGTACAGTTAACAACAATGTCTGGATAATAGGTACGATGATACCACCTTTGTAAATAGTACCCAACATGTTCAACGGGTGATTGTTAGGGTCATTGTTCATAAAGTTGGACGGGTTACCTAATAGGAATTGAAAGATACATACAGCTATTACTAAACAGCAGATGATTACGATACCGGCATTCTTTATACCTACAACTTGAGTTTTTTTAGTAGTTTCCATAATAAGTTTTTTTGTTAAGAAATTAATTTTAGTTATTTAGGAAGTAAATATTTCGATTAGACACACTGCGCTACAGACCCTGCAACTTTTAAAAGGTAAAGTCACACGGTTTCATACAGAGTACGAAAAAAACGAATAAAAATAGGGGGAAAAGACTAAATAAGGATGCGTCTTAAAGCGAACACATAGTAGTCGCTACACGTAATGGAGTAATGTGGATCCTTATCCGAATAAAAAGATTTACTTTGATCTAATACTAAAGAGTTTTCTCTTAACACGAGAAACTTATGCATAACGTCTTTCAAGGAGTCATTGATTTCAATGATTCTACGCAGACGATAATTATTCGAGTTTGATTCTGATACGAGTTTAAGTCCTAATTCTACATCAGAAACAGATAAAGAACGGACGCTATCATAGCTAACAGACTGCCCATCTACAGAAGAGCGTTGACGGCTGTCAGAAGATAATTCTGATAATTGGCAAGAGGAGTCACTAAAAATACGGGGAGAGAAATTCATAGTATTCCCGCTTACGCTAAATGATAGCATCAGCAGAAGAAAAGCTAATATGAATTTCGGAGAAAGTTTCATTGTATTTTTAGTTGTTTAATCGATTACAATAGATTCAGCCACAAATGTAGCAATTAATTGTATATGTTTATCGTCATTCACATCATTTAAACATTAAAGTTTAACTCTTCTATAGAAACAAGCTACAATATGTTTTGTTCAATGAATTGGCGACTTAATGTGTTAAAAAAAACATATCCTCCGAATATCCAGAGTTTTAAGGAATTAAAAATCCCCTTCAATATTTCTACTGAAGGGGACTCTTTAAAAACGGCGGCTACCTACTCTCCCACTGTTACGCAGTACCATCGGCGTG
>OBJE01000038.1_pt1 | contig 166792 bp, 139 predicted proteins | sample 1519681 | NCBI WGS metagenome assembly OBJE01 (sample SAMEA3888898, study PRJEB22519) | human gut metagenome | biome: human gut; feature: human-associated habitat; material: faeces | place: Denmark | collected 2011 | reverse complement strand
TAGAGCACTTGACTTTTAATCAAGTTGTCCGGGGTTCGAATCCCCGATGCCTCATGAAGATGAGAAGCCGTCACACTGGAGACAGTGTGGCGGTTTTTTGTGTAATAGGGAACTCCAAGGAATTTCCTATTACACAAAAAGGCACTAACGTGCCAATGATGCGCACTCGCGCGAAGAAGAAATAGGAAACTTCGTTTAACATTCATGTTAAGTAAAAAAGCCATTCAGACAGGAGTCTTTCTTGAATATATAATTTCTTGTTTTCGGATATGGCAGCTGTTATAATTGATTGAAAACAGAAGCAAATAGAAAACCAAAATGGAAGTAAGAATAGAAATAGGCAAATGCAGAAATTTTAAAATGGAGAAGAAAAATGGAGCCAAACAAGATGAAACAGAAACGCCGGAAATATTTATATGCAGCGGCGGCGCTTGGCATGACGTTCCTTTTGAACTTGAGCGGATGCAGCCGCCGGTTCACGAACTATCCGGAGACAGTCGGAACGGTAGCAATCGTGGACAGTACAGAGCGGGAGGCTGTCCGAGATGAAAATGGAGAAAATCCAGATCAGCCGATTGATTTAGATAACCTGGGGGAACAGCAGTCGGCGGCAGAAATGGAAGCGTTAGCTGCGGCGGAGGCGGCGGAGCCGGGTGTGGAGGAGCCGTATCTGGACGGGGGAGAGCTTCGGCTTTTAGCGTGTGCGGATATCTGGCAGAACCTCTCCTGCGTCATGAAGACGAAGGAAGGCGCGGTGATCGTGGTAGACGGCGGTCGTGATGTCGATGCACCGCATTTGATTGAGGTTATTCAGGAGTTGGGCGGTCATGTGGATGCATGGCTTTTAACCCATCCGCACAGCGATCATGTGGGGGCGATCACGGAGATTTTAAACATGGATCCGATGCCGATCTCGATCGGTAAGGTGTATTATTCATTTCTGGATAAAGAATTTTTAGGTCAGGAGCAGGTTTCAAGACGGGATTCAGATTTGGAGTGTTATGATCGGATCACGGAAGCGATTGCGAAACTGCCGGAAGCAGAAAAATGCGGGACGCTTACGAAAGGGCAGAAGATTTCAGTGGCGGGCGCGGAGATCACAGTGATGAACGAGCCATTTGCCTGCACGGAAAATAGTTTTAATAACAGCTCGGTCGCGTACCGCGTGGAGATGGGCGGAAAACGGATCCTGTTTTTGGGCGATATGGGCTGGCAGGCAGGGAAAGATTTTCTTGCCAATCATACGCAGGAGGAATTGAAATCGGATGTGCTACAGATGGCGCACCATGGGCAGAGAGGCGTGGAAGAGGATCTCTACCAGGAGATTTCACCGGAGGTCTGCTTATGGCCGACGCCGGACTGGCTCTGGGATAATGTGCAGGATGGCGTCGCGGGCGCTGGTTCGTATAAGACGCCGATTGTCCGTGGATGGATGGTAACATTAGGTGTGAAGAAAAATCTTTGTGTCAAGGATGGCGATCAGATACTGCGGTAGTTTTTTATAAAAGATTGAAATAAAATTTTAAAAAGTTGTTTTCAGGGAAATGAAATGCTTCTGGGATGCGGTGCAGCGGATAGAAATAAGATATGAACGAAAAAAGAGAGAAACAGAAGGAAGAAGAAAAAGTGAATAAAGACAGGAAAATGCGGTCGGAAACAATCATCCTACGTCCGGAAGTGCCGCTTTTAGAACGTTTATCCACCTATGCGGCGTCGGATGCCTACCCGTTCCACATGCCGGGCCACAAACGCCAGGTGAAAATGGGGATAACTTCCGTCCCGAATCCATTTTCGGTGGATATCACGGAGATTGATGGATTTGACAACCTGCATCATGCGGAAGATATTTTGAAAGAGTCGATGAATTCGGCGGCTGCGGTGTACGGAGCAGACCGGAGCTGGTATCTGGTGAATGGCAGTACGTGCGGGATTCTGGCGGCGATCGCGGCGGCGGTGAAGCCGGGGGAAAAAATCCTCATGGCTCGAAATTCCCACAAATCGGCGTATCACGCGGTGATTTTAAACCAGCTGGAACCGGTATATTTATATCCGGAGGAGGTGCCGGAGTTTCAGATTCCGGGAGGGATCGAGCCAGAGCAGGTGGAACGAGCACTTTTGGAGCATCCGGAGATCCGGGCGGTGTTTGTGACTTCCCCGACCTATGAGGGGATCATGTCGGATATCCAGGGGATTGCAGCGACGGCGCACCGGCATGGAGCGGCGCTGATTGTGGATGAGGCGCACGGCGCGCATCTGCCGTTTGGGGATGGGAACTATTTCCCGGATGGGGCGTTACAGGAGGGGGCGGATCTGGTGATCCAGAGTCTTCACAAGACGCTTCCATCCCTGACACAGACGGCGATTCTGCATCTGAAAAGCCAGATTCTGGATGCGAAGAAGGTGGAACAGTATTTATCGGTTTACCAGAGTTCCAGCCCGTCGTATATTCTGATTGCGTCGATGGAGAACTGCGTCCGGTATATGGCAGAAAAAGGAGCCGGGGAGATGGCGCGGTATGGCGCACGATTGCGGGAACTCCGGGAAAAATTGGCGAAGCTAAAACATTTCCGGCTTCTGAAAGAGAAAATCTGTGGTGCGGCAGGTGTGTATGGATATGATCCGTCAAAACTGGTGCTATTTCCAGATTTTATGACGGGAACCAGACTGGCAGAGGTTTTGCGGACAGAGTATCATCTGGAGGCGGAGATGTCGAGCGGGCGGTATGTGCTTCTGATGACTTCGTTTATGGATACGGAGGAAGGATTTTCGCGTCTGGAGCGGGCACTTTTGGAGCTGGATGCGCGGGTGGAAAAGCTGGAGGCGGAAAGTGTTGGGCTGAAAGATGCAAAACAAGGCAGGCAGGAACCGTTTTCGGGAGCACAATCGAATCAGAAACCGAACCAAGAAAATGATTCAGAAAACTATCCGCAGCAGATGTGTCTCCCCTGGCAGGCCTGGCATGGGGATGGCATGCTGGTGCCGCTTGAGGAGGCGGAAGGAAGGGCGGCGAGGACCTGCGTTACCATTTATCCGCCGGGGGTGCCGATGCTGATGCCGGGAGAGCGGATTGGAACAAGGGAGATCGCGCGGATCCGTGAGGATTGGAAGCTGGGACTTACGGTGGAAGGAATTTGTGAAAAATCAGACAAATTGAATTTGTGGATAGAGGTTGTTATTTAAAAAATGTCAGGTATTGATTTACCAGGTTCGCACATTTACTGTGCGAACCGTACGAAAACCTTGGCTTACAAGGCAAAAATCCTTTGTCGAAGACAAATTCGCACATTTGCCATAAGAAACAGAGAAAAATCGGATTTATATATACGATGGAATGCGTGTGAAAATACTGGCTGGAAAGGCATAATAGGAAGATGGGACATATATTTTACGTGATGGGAAAGAGCGCGTCCGGGAAGGACACGATCTATAAGATATTGAGAGAGCAGCTGCCGCAGATCCGGACGGTGGTGCCGTATACGACCAGACCGATCCGGGCAGGCGAGCGGGACGGTGTGGAGTATTATTTTGTGACCGGAAAAAGGCTTGCGGATTTGGAGAAACAGGGAAAGATCATTGAAAAGAGAACCTACCAGACTATTTATGGACCGTGGAGTTATGCAACGGTGGACGATGGGCAGATCGATCTGGGATCGCATGATTATTTCATGATCGGGACGCTGGAATCGTATGAGGGGACGCGTAATTATTTCGGCGCGGATGCACTGGTGCCGCTTTACATTGAGGTGGAGGACGGTGAACGCCTTCAGCGTGCGCTTGACCGGGAACGGCAGCAGACAGAGCCAAAGTATGCGGAGCTGTGCCGCCGTTTCCTGGCGGATGAGGCAGATTTCAGTGCCGAAAATATGGAAAAATGTGGGATCCGGGCGGAAAACCGGTTTGAAAACCGCGAGCTGGAAGCGTGTGTGGATACGTTGGTAAGGGAAATTCGGGCTCACGGATTGGCACTTTTGGAACCGAAAGTGCCGTAAGAAAACGTGGTGGCAGCAGGAATTTGCCGTATTTAAATGCGAAGCCACGGCAAATTCCGTTACTGGGCACGTATGCGTGAACAGTAACAAATTCGGAATTTCATCGCACTAGGCAGAGGTTAAATCTTGTGTTATACTAAGATGATAGAGATTTACAAATAATAAAAGAAGGGCATGATAGAAGGGATCCCAACCGATCCATACGATTGAAATGATTTTAGAATTAAAATCCAGAGTCCATAGTCCAGCCCTGAAAGGAGCATCAAGATGGCAGGTTTTCACGATATTATTGGACATGAGAAGATAAAAGAGCACCTTCAGAAGGCGATCGGGTATCAGAGAGTTTCACATGCTTACATATTGTCGGGCGAGGAAGGAATGGGACGCAAGACGATCGCGAAGGCATTTGCCATGACGCTTTTGTGCGAGAAACATGGGACGGAGCCGTGCATGGAATGCCATTCCTGTAAGCAGTTTTTGTCGGGCAATCATCCGGATGTGATCTGGGTGACACATGAGAAACCGGCGAGCATTGGTGTCGATGATGTCCGGATTCAGATCAATGATACGGTTTCGATCCGCCCGTACAGCAGTCCATATAAGATATATCTGGTCGATGAGGCGGAGAAAATGACGGTGCAGGCGCAGAACGCTCTTTTAAAGACGATTGAGGAGCCGCCGGCCTATGCGGTGCTGGTGCTTATCACGACGAACCCGGAGGTATTTCTGCCGACGATCCTGTCCCGCTGTATCCAGTTGAAACTTCGTCCGCTCAAGGATTCGGTGGTAAGCGATTACCTGACGGAGAAAATGGGCGTTTCGGATGGTCAGGCGGATATTTATGCGGCGTTTGCGAGAGGAAATTTAGGAAAAGCGATTCATCTCGCCTCTTCGGAGGAGTTTGCACTTTTGTACCGAGAGGTGCTGACGCTGCTTAAAAATATCAAGGACATGGATATTCCGATGCTTCTGGATTATATCCGCAAGCTGCAGGAGGACAATCTGGATCTGTATGAGTGCCTGGATTTCATGCAGCTCTGGTACAGGGATATTCTGATGTTTAAGGTCACAAAGGACATGAATTCGCTGATCTTTAAGGATGAGTATTCAGCGGTCAGCAGTTGCTGCCAGAAGAGTTCCTATGAGGGGCTGGAAGAGATATTGAGTGCGATTGAAAAGGCAAAAGTCCGGCTGAATGCTAACGTCAACACCGATTTGGCGCTGGAGCTGATGCTTTTGACGATGAAGGAGAATTAAATTTATGATAAAGGTAATCGGAGTCCGGTTCCGCAAGGCCGGAAAGGTATATTACTTCGATCCGGCGCAGATGGAAATCAAGATGGGCGACCATGTGATCGTGGAGACCGCCCGCGGAATCGAGTTCGGAGAGGTGGTTCTTGGCGTCCGCGAGGTGGATGAGAAGAAGGTGATCCAGCCGCTGAAATCGGTCATTCGTATGGCGACGAAGAATGACGAGGAGCTGGAACGGAAGAATAAAGAAAAAGAGCATGAGGCATTCCAGATCTGTCAGGAAAAGATCCGCAAGCATGAATTGCAGATGAAGCTGATCGATGCAGAATACACCTTTGATAACAATAAGCTGCTGTTTTATTTTACGGCGGATGGAAGAATCGATTTCCGTGAGCTTGTCAAGGATCTGGCGGCAGTCTTTAAGACGCGGATCGAGCTGCGCCAGATTGGCGTCCGGGATGAGACGAAGATTTTGGGTGGCGTCGGTATCTGTGGTCGTCCGCTCTGTTGTCATTCATATTTATCGGAGTTTATTCCGGTTTCAATCAAGATGGCAAAAGAGCAGAATCTGTCCTTAAATCCGACGAAGATTTCGGGTGTGTGCGGTCGTCTGATGTGCTGCCTGAAATACGAGGAAGAGACGTATGAGGATCTGAACAGCCATCTGCCGAGTGTCGGCGATTACGTCACAACGGATGACGGGCTGAAAGGCGAGGTTCACAGCGTCAGCGTCCTGCGCCAGCAGGTAAAGGTGGTTGTGACGGTAGGACGGGATGAGAAGGAGATCCGTGATTACCGTGTGGATCAGCTCAAGTTTAAGCCGAAGCGCCGCCGTGACAGGGGAAATGTCAACGATGCGGAGCTGAAAGCGCTGGAGGCACTGGAGAAAAAGGAAGGAAAGTCGAAGCTGGATGATAATTAAAGAGGGCGAGCGGATCGATGAACTGCAGCGGAACGGATACCGGATCATCCAGAAGACGAACGGGTTCTGTTTTGGCATGGACGCGGTGCTTTTGTCCGGGTTTGCATCGGTAAAGCCGGGCGAGAAAGCGCTTGATCTGGGAACGGGAACTGGTATTATCCCGATTCTTCTGGAGGCAAAGACGGAAGGAAGCCATTTTACAGGTCTGGAGATCCAGGCGGAGATGGCGGAGATGGCATCCCGGAGTGTGGCGCTCAACAGGCTGGAAGATAAGGTTTCGATCGTGCAGGGCGATATCAAGGAGGTTCCGACGCTGTTTGAGAAGGCATCCTTTGATGTGGTAACGACGAACCCGCCGTACATGAACGACAGCCATGGGCTGAAAAATCCCGATCTTCCTAAGGCGATTGCCCGCCATGAGGTTCTCTGCAATCTGGAGGATGTCGTGCGCGCGGCGGCTTCGGCACTTCGTCCCGGCGGACGACTCTATATGGTGCACCGTCCGAGACGGCTCATTGAGATTCTGATGGCGATGAAAAGTCAGAAATTGGAGCCGAAGCGGATGAAATTTGTCCATCCGTTTGCAGATAAAGAGGCAAATATGGTTCTCATCGAGGCGGTGCGCGGCGGCGGCGCGCTGATGACAGTGGAAAAGCCGATCATTGTGTACAAAGAGCCGGGCGTGTATACGGATGAGATTTATGATATTTACGGGTATTAATGGAATAGGAGAACGATGGAAGGAACATTATATTTGTGTGCCACGCCGATCGGCAACCTGGATGACATCACATTCCGGGTACTGGAGACGTTAAAGCAGGTGGATCTGATTGCGGCGGAGGACACGCGGCACAGTATTAAGCTTCTGAATCATTTTGATATTCATACACCGATGACGAGCTACCATGAGTACAATAAGGTCGAGAAGGCGCGTGTGCTGGTGGAGAAGCTGAAATCGGGCATGAATATTGCCTGCATCACGGACGCCGGGACGCCGGGTATTTCGGATCCGGGCGAGGAGCTGGTGCGCCAGTGCTGCGAGGCGGGAATTAAAGTAACCGCGCTTCCGGGAGCGGTGGCGTGTGTTACGGCGCTGATTATTTCGGGACTTCCGACGAGACGGTTCTGTTTTGAGGCATTTCTTCCGACGGACAAGAAGGAGCACCAGCGGGTGCTTGCAGAGCTTCAGAATGAGACGCGCACGATTGTGCTTTACGAGGCGCCGCACCACCTTCTGCGGACTCTCACGGAGCTTTACGAGGCGCTGGGGGATAGAAAGGCGTCCATCTGCCGGGAGCTGACGAAGAAATACGAGACGGCATTCCGGACGACGCTTTCGCAGGCGGTGGCGTATTATACGGAAAATGAGCCGAAGGGCGAGTGCGTGATCGTCATCGAGGGCAAATCCGTCCAGGAGATCGAGGCGGAGGATCAGGCGCGCTGGCAGCAGATGTCCCTGGAAGAGCATATGGAACATTATGAATCACAGGGAAACAGCCGCAAGGAAGCGATGAAGCTGGTGGCGAAGGACCGCGGGGTTTCGAAGCGGGATGTGTACCAGGCGCTGCTGGAGGCGGAAGAGGCGTAGACACAAACGGAAAGCTGAAAAATGGGTAAGTGGAGTGGCGTTGGTGGAATGCTAGGGCGCTCTGGTTTGTGCAGATAAAAGAAAAATAGAATAAGATTTGAGAAAAGAACAAACTGTACTGATTAAAATATTTAAAAGTGTATATTTTAATCAGTACAGTTTTTGTTATAATTCCTACTAAGTTGATGCGGAAATGAATGTAAAAATACAGAATGTCAGTGAATTGTTTTTCGCAAGGCAGAATAGAAAGGCAGAAGAGGCGCTTGCCTGTGAATGATTCAGTGGATTCGGGTATTGATTGCAAGGATCGTAAGGACGCTTGGCTTACAAAGAAAAATCATATTCAACCACGGGAGGAATAAAAATGGCAGAGAATCGTTATGAACTGAATAAACAGCTGGCACAGATGTTAAAGGGCGGCGTTATCATGGATGTCACAACCCCGGAGCAGGCGAAGATCGCGGAGGCGGCAGGCGCGTGTGCGGTTATGGCGCTGGAGCGGATTCCGGCGGATATCCGGGCAGCGGGCGGTGTGTCCCGTATGAGTGACCCGAAGATGATTCGCGGCATTCAGGAGGCAGTTTCGATTCCGGTTATGGCGAAGTGCCGGATCGGTCATTTTGTGGAGGCGCAGATTCTGGAAGCGATCGAGATTGATTATATCGATGAGAGCGAGGTATTATCTCCGGCGGATGATGTGTACCATATTGACAAGACACAGTTCAAGGTTCCGTTTGTCTGCGGTGCGAGAGACCTGGGAGAGGCGCTGCGCCGGATCGAGGAAGGTGCTTCGATGATCCGTACCAAGGGCGAGCCGGGAACGGGCGATGTCGTACAGGCAGTCCGCCATATGCGTGCGATGAATTCGGAGATCCGCCGGGTTCAGAACCTGCGTGAGGATGAGCTTTACGAGGCAGCAAAACAGTTAAAAGTTCCGGTTCATCTGCTCCGCTATGTACATGACAATGGACGCCTCCCGGTTGTCAATTTCGCGGCAGGCGGCGTGGCTACCCCGGCGGATGCGGCTCTGATGATGCAGCTGGGCGCAGAGGGAGTCTTTGTTGGATCTGGTATCTTCAAGTCAGGCAATCCGGAGAAACGTGCGTCGGCGATCGTGCAGGCAGTAACGAATTACAAGGATGCAAAATTACTTGCTGCGATTTCTGAGGATCTGGGCGAGGCGATGGTTGGTATCAATGAGAATGAGATTGCGATTTTGATGGCAGAGCGGGGACAGTAAGATGGAGAAAAAACAGATAGGCGTGCTGGCGGTGCAGGGCGCGTTTGCCGAACACATTGCCATGGTACGGAAACTGGGCGCAGAGGCGTTTGAGATCCGGCAGCTTCCGGATCTGGAGCGGCCGATGGACGGACTGATTCTGCCGGGCGGTGAGAGCACCGCGATGCGCAAGCTCCTGGATGAGCTGGGGCTTTATGAGCCGCTTCGGGCAAAGATTGCGGCAGGGCTTCCGGTGTATGGAACGTGCGCGGGGCTTCTGCTTCTGGCCAAGGAGATCGAGGGCGGAACGCCGTGCTTTGCGACGATGGATGTGTCGGCGGTGCGGAATGCCTACGGGCGTCAGCTTGGAAGTTTTTACACGGAGGCTGAATTTGCCGGTCTGGGGACGATTCCGATGACTTTTATCCGCGCGCCGTACATCGCTTCGCTTCAGGAAAATGTTAAGGTGCTGGCGACAGTGGATGGAAAGATAGTCGCAGCCAGACAGGGAAACCAGTTTGCGACGGCATTTCATCCGGAATTGAATGAGGATGTGACGGTGCACCGGTATTTTCTAGAGGAAGTCTGCAAAGGAAATTAAGAGTGTAATTTGGTAAAAATTAGCGTGTGGTTGATGAAAAGTGAAACCTACTGGTAAGGGGAGCGAGAACTGCAGCCATTTAAAGCGGTCAGAATGGATGATATATTTCTGAAATGTGGGAAGATGTCATTGATTCTGACCTTTTTTTTATCTCAGTCGAGAAGACTCCCACCTCTTCAGGTAGTGAGTAATAGCAAATTTGTCTCAGTGGGAGTCCATTCTCCGACTGAGATAAACGCTCCGCGAGGATGCGCAGTGATTCTGTAAAGAATATGTCAGCTTCGCTGACCAGAATCACGCGCCAAGTCTCACGGACGTTCGACTTGAATTGTTTGGAAGGTGCGTTCTGTGAAAAAACAAAAAATGTACCTTGATAGGTTTTTGCGCTGAGGAAGGAAAACGCCCGGGAAAATGGCGGACTGCATGGAATTCCTATTGACAAAGTAGGAATTTCGCATTACAATCACTGATAAACCAATTAAAACAATATGAAATAAGAAAATTATATAAAAAACAAATTTGCTGATATAGCAAATAGACACAGGAGGATGACATCGTGGCTTATCAGATAGAGACAACTTGTATTTGCGGAGATCCGGAAACTTCTAAAAACCATTCTTTTGGCGCTGTTTCAGTACCGATTTACCAGACGGCGACTTTTGCCCACCCGGGTATTGGGGAATCGACCGGTCATAATTATACGCGTGAGAGCAACCCGACCAGAGACGAGCTGGAAAAGACTGTTTCGGCGCTGGAAGGAGCGGTTGATACCGTTGCCTGCACATCCGGTATGGCGGCGATCTCGCTGATGATGGAGCTGTTTGACAGTGGCAGCCATTTTGTATGTACCGAGGATCTGTATGGCGGTTCCGTCCGTATTTTTGAGGCACTGGAAAAGAAGCGCGGTTTTTCATTTTCCTATATAAATACAGCCGATGTGGAGGCGGTTGAGAAGGCGATCACGGATCAGACGAAGGCACTCTACATCGAGACACCGAGCAACCCGACGATGCAGGTGACCGATCTGGCGGAAATGAGCCGTCTGGCGACGAAGCACGGACTGCTTCTGATCGTGGACAATACCTTCCTGTCCCCGTATCTGCAGAATCCGATCGCGCAGGGCGCGGATCTGGTTGTCCACAGCGGCACGAAGTTTTTAGGCGGTCACAATGATACGCTGGCTGGATTTTTATGTACGCCGATCAAGGCGCTGGCAGAACAGATCCGGTATCTGTTTAAGACGATCGGAAGCGGACTTTCTCCGTTTGATTCTTTCTTAGTTCTGCGCGGCATCAAGACTTTGTCAGTGCGTGTGGAACGGCAGCAGGAGAATGCGATGAAGATCGCGAGCTGGCTGAAAGAGCAGAAAAAAGTAACGGATGTCTACTATGTAGGACTTCCGGAGCATCCGGGTTATGAGATCAACCAAAAACAGAGCCGAGGCGCGGGCAGCATGATTTCGTTCCGCACTGATACAGAGGAGACGGCGAGAAAGGTGCTGGAGCGCGTGAAGCTTATTTCCTATGCGGAGAGTCTGGGCGGCGTGGAGTCCTTGATTACCTATCCGATGCTGCAGACACACGGCGATGTGCCGGTTGAGATCCGGGAACGTCTTGGAATTACGGAGACATTTTTACGTCTGTCTGTCGGTATTGAAAATGTGGATGATCTGATTGCGGATCTGGAGCAGGCGTTAGCGTAAAAAGAGGATAGATATGTTTGGTATCGGTTTTGCATAGGCAGTGGGATATGGGCATGAATGCCAGAGTGAAAACTGTTCATTGACAGGAACGATGGATTGGGAGGAAAATGCATGAAATACGATTTTGACAAAGTGGTGGACCGGCATGGTACCAACTGTTTAAAATATGATTTTGCCATCGAGCGAGGAAAACCAGCGGATATTTTACCGCTTTGGGTGGCTGATATGGATTTTCAGACGGCTCCGGCGATTTTAGAGCGGCTGGAAGAGACAGTAAAACATGGTATTTTCGGCTACAGTGATGGAAAAGAGGGCTATTTTGCGGCAGTCCGGAACTGGTACCGGGAGCGCTTTGGCTGGGAGACGAAACCGGAGTGGCTGGTGAAGACACCGGGCGTTGTATTCGCGCTGGCGGCGGCTGTCCGGGCGTATACAAAGGAAGGTGACGGCGTACTGCTTCAGCAGCCGGTGTACTATCCGTTTTCGGAAGTAATTACGGACAATGGGCGTAAGATTGTCAACAGCCCGCTGAAAATCACGGATGGCTATTACACGATGGATCTGGATGCTCTGGAAACGAAGATCGTGGAAAATAAGGTCAAATTGTTCCTGCTTTGCAGTCCGCACAACCCGGTCGGACGTGTCTGGAGCGAGGAAGAACTGCGCCGGGTTGGCGAGATTTGCCTGCGTCACGGTGTGCTCGTGGTCAGCGATGAGATCCACAGTGATTTTACCCGCGAGGGACATCCGCACACAGTATTTGCGAAGTTGGGTGCAGAGTTTGAGCAGAACTGCCTGATCTGCACGGCACCATCTAAGACGTTCAATCTGGCGGGACTGCAGATTTCCAATATCTTTGTGCCGAACCCAGAGCTTCGGAAGAAACTCTTAAAGGAGATCGCGGCGGCAGGCTACAGCCAGGTCGGTCTGATGGGACTGGTAGCATGCCAGGCGGCGTATGAAGAGGGAGCGGAGTGGCTTGCACAGCTAAAAGCGTATCTGGAGGAGAACCGGAAGTTTGTGAAGGCGTATCTGGAAGAGCATCTGCCGGAAATCCGTCTGATCGAGCCGGAGGGAACCTACCTTCTGTGGCTGGATTTTAAGGCGCTTCATTTGAATGAAAAAGAGCTGGAACATCTGATCGTGGACAAGTCACATCTGTGGCTGGACAGCGGCGCGATGTTCGGACCGGACGGCGAGGGCTTCGAGCGGATCAATATCGCATGCCCGCGGGCGACGGTGGAGAAAGCGCTGAAGCAGCTGGAAGCGGCGATCCGCGGATAAAATTGATTGGGTCACGAATCAGAACACGTATAAATAAAACCTGCCGCAGGCAGACTGTATCCCCCATATAAACAGTCTGTCTGCGGCAGGTTTTTTGACTTCATAGGAACATTATTTTATGAGAACCGGAACACCGCAGTTCCATACGCCGGAAGCGGGTACGCGAAGGAGTATGGCTGTCCGTCACATTCGCTCTTGATGGAGCGGTAATGGCTGATCTTATCGCCGCGCTTGTAGTAGCCGTGTTCCTGGTCAAGCAGCAGCGTGTAGGTGCCGCGTTTCGGAACACCAACGCGGTAATCGTCGCGGTCTACCGGGGTGAAGTTGCAGATGAAGAGAAGATTCTTTTTCTGTGTTTCATCGCGGCGGATAAAGCTGAAAATACTGCGGTCTCCGTCGTTGGCGTTGATCCACTGGAAGCCGTCATACTCCTCGTCCAGGCGGTAGAGCGCCGGATATTTGTGGTAGAGCGTCAAAAGCCCTTTCACATAATTCTGGAGGTCGGCATGGAACGGCTCTTTCGTAAGGTACCAGTCGAGGGAGACTTTTTCATCCCATTCATGGAACTGACCGAAATCCTGTCCCATGAAGAGAAGTTTCTTGCCCGGATGTCCGAGCATGAAAGTGTAGCCGACTTTTAGGTTGGCAAATTTATCCTCGTATTCGCCCGGCATTTTGTTGATCATCGAGCATTTGAGGTGGACGACCTCGTCGTGCGAGAGCACCAGAATGAAGTTTTCGCTGGTGCAGTAGGTGATGCCGAAGGTCATTTTGTTGTGGTTAAATTTACGGAAATACGGGTCGAGCTTCATGTATTCGAGGAAGTCATGCATCCAGCCCATATTCCATTTGAAGGTAAATCCAAGACCGTCCTCCTCCGGGCTCTTGGTAACCTTCGGCCAGGCGGTGGATTCCTCGGCAATGATGATGGCGCCGTCCTTCCGGCCGCGGATTACGCTGTTTAAATGTTTGAAAAACTCGATGGCTTCGAGGTTTTTGTTGTCGCCATATTTATTTGGTACCCACTGTCCGTCCTGGCGTCCATAGTCTAAGTAAAGCATGGAAGCGACGGCGTCCACGCGCAGACCGTCGATGTGGTATTCATCGAGCCAGTAGAGCGCGTTGGCGATCAGAAAATTGGATACCTCGTTTTTGGCATAATCAAAGACCTTGGTACCCCAGTCCGGGTGCTCGCCTTTGCGCGGGTCGGCATACTCATAGAGCGCCTGTCCGTCGAAATCGGCAAGTCCATGTGCATCCTTCGGAAAATGCGCCGGAACCCAGTCTAGGATGACACCGATGCCTTTTTTATGTAAGTAATTGACGAAATACATAAATTCCGCCGGGGTTCCGTAGCGGGAGGTCGGGGCAAAATAGCCGGTTACCTGATAGCCCCAGGAGCCGTCATACGGATGTTCGGCGATTCCCATGAGCTCTACATGGGTGTAGCCCATTTCCAGGACATAGTCAGCCAGCTCATGCGCGGCTTCCATGTAAGTGTAGTAACCGTCCTTTTCCGGGCGGTTTTTCTTTTTCCAGGATCCTAAGTGAACCTCGTAGATAGAGATTGGCGCCTTGACCGGATCGGTGCCCGCGCGCGATTCCATCCATTTGGAATCGTTCCATTTGAAGCCGCGGATATCGGCGGTCACGGAAGCGGTTCCCGGACGGTATTCTGCCGAAAATGCATATGGATCTGCCTTAAATAAAATCGTTCCCGTGTGCGTGGTGATGGCGAATTTGTAGAGCTGTCCCACGCCAAGTCCCGGTACGAAGAGCTCGTAAATGCCGCTGTCTGCGACCGGCTTCATCGGGGTTGCATCCGGATTCCAGGCGTTGAAGTCGCCGACCAGGCTGACGGCGGCTGCGTGCGGCGCCCAGACCGCGAAATAGTAGCCGTCCTGTCCGCGATATGTATAAGGGTGTGCGCCCAGCTTGTGGTAGAGCTGGTAGTGGCGGCCTTCTCCGAAGAGATACCGGTCAAGCTCGCCGATCACGCCGAGTCCCTCTGTCTTTGGTTTTTTCGATGTGGTTCGTTTAGTAGTGGAAGCTGCTTTTTTCATAAGGTTACCCCTCCGTGATTCCGAGAATAACAGCGCTGTTACCCTCTAATTCTATCTGAATTTTGTTTGTATTCTTATCGATCAAAAACGATTTTCCGGTAATCAGATCCGTAGCTTGTTCCGCTGTCGTGTGGAATGGAAGCGGAACTTGTAAATAAGCGGCGTTGTCATCGTTGTTGGCAGCGGTAAGGATCGCCTGGTGGTCACCGTGTCTGGCAAATGCGTACTGCCGGTTTGTCAGCAGAAGTTCCTGATAACGCCCACTGTGAAGCGCCGGTTCGGCGGCGTGGATGGCGGCGAGTTTCTGGATCAGAAGTGTAAGTGGTGTCACGGTGCCTGCGCTGGTATCTGTGTTTGAGTCTGTGGTGCTTGAAGTGGTCTGGCAGCAGGTGTTTGCGCCTGCGTGTATGTTTGTGCCTGTGGCGCTCGAAAAGCTCTGGCAGTTGCCATCTGTGTAGACGCCTGTGTTTTGTCCGTCGCTGGTCTGCATTTCTTCTGCAAGCGGTCTCGGCGGCAGGATTCTCGGACGGAGTTCCGTATCAGAGTTGTGTCCGCGGCGTCCCTGAATGCCCCATTCACTTCCATAATAGATGGATGGAATGCCCGGAAGAGTGAACAGCAGCGTGTAAAGCGGCGCAAGATGTGCCGGATTTAACAGTTTGCTTGCGATCCGGTCTTCGTCGTGGTTGTCCACAAAGGTGTAGAGATCCCGCCCCACTGCTTCGAGGCGGCGGACATTGTGTGCCAGTTCGAAATAATTGTGGTCGTTGTGCGCGGAATAGATACTTTTGTGCATCTCGTAGTTGGTGACGGAATGAAGCATCTGCGGATTGACCCAGCGGGCGTATTCGCCGTGGATGACTTCACCCATCAGCCAGAATTCCGGCTTGATTTCATTTGCCAGCCGGCGCAGTTCCTGCATAAATTCAAAGGAAAGATCGCCCGCGCAGTCGAGGCGGATACCGTCGATGTCAAATTCCTGCACCCAGAAACGGACAGTGTCAAGCAGATAGTTCCGCACTTCCGGGTTTCCGTGGTTTAAGCAGGGAAGCTCCCAGATGCCGTGCCAGGATTCGTAGCCGAAGGAATCGCCGAGCGGGCTGCCCCAGTCGAAATTGACGTTTCTGTACCATCCGGCGTAAGGGGACTGGTCACGGTGCGCCTGCAGGTCGCGGAAGGCGAAAAATTCGCGACCGGTGTGGTTGAATACGCCGTCCACGACGACGCGGATGCCATGCTCATGGCAGCAGTCCACGAAAGATCGGAACGAGACGTTGGTTCCCAGCCGCCGGTCGATGAGCCGGAAATCGCGGGTATCATAGCCGTGCGTGGATGATTCAAACAGCGGTCCAATATAGATTGCGGAAATATGCAGACTCTCTAAATAGGGAATCCACAGCATCAGTTCGTCCATGCGGGAATCGGCGGAAACGTCCCTGTTTGTGCCATCCGCTGCCCCATCGGAGACGGGATAGGGATTGGCAAACGGCGATCCGGTCATTCCCAGAGGATACATATGGTAAAAGGTGGCTTTGTCGTACCAGGCTGTCATGAGAAAATTCCTCCTTGTGGCGGTTAAATGGTATTTTCCTGTTGTTTAATATGTCGTAAAAGGAACTGATACCGGAGGTGTGCGGCTTTCAGTTCGTAGATATAGCAGTCAATCAGAGTCGGATCGACGACCTCTTCAAAATGGTTGAAAACGGTGTTGATCGTGCTCATGGTCTGTCGCAGTTCTGTCAGCAGCTCCGGGTCAGGGTGGGAGGAAAAAATGTCCGTGCTGGTGATCCCGGAGCAGTGGGTGCGGTTGTGCTTCATGGTTTGATGCTCTCTTTCTGAATCCTATAAATTGGTACAACGATCAGTATATTCAGAAAATGGAAAGATATGCATCCTGGTTCAGGCGTCCATGGAAAGCACGGATTCCAGCAGATGTCCGAGCTGCATCAGTTTCCGGGTGCTGTCTTCGATTGAGAGATAATAGTAATTGCAGGTTCCCTCCCGGTGGACATCGATCAGCCCGGCTGTCTTTAAGATCTTCAAATGGTGGGAAACTGCCGGGCGCGACAGGCTGGTCCGTTCGGTGATCTCCCGGACGTTTAAGCCATGCGGACGGGACTGGGCGGGCAGGCTGATTGGATGGTCATTGTTCTTATCAGGCTGATTTTTGTTCACATCGTTGTTTTTTGTGCGCCCCGTGAGGGCTTCGTCCGTCAGCGCTTCGATGATCGTCAGCCGTATTTCATCGCCCAGCGCGATAAAAAGAGGCATACAGGTATGAAAATGCTGTTTGAGTTCTATTCCTTTTTTCATCGCGGCTCCTCCTTCTATAATGGTTTAAAAATTTAAACTAATAGTATTTTACCATTTTTTGTTTCGTCAGTCAATGGAAAGGAAAATGCTGGAATGGGTATTTATAGATAAAAAATAAAGAGATATTTTGGCAATTATTTTCAAATAACAAAATTGTCTAGCTAAAATAATGGGTTCAGATGCACAACGTTTTTGAGATGTTTTTGGCGCATATTTCGGGTGTTTTGGGATTGACTTTTGACCAAAAACTGTTCATAATGGAGGAACATTCATGGATGGGTTCTTCCATCTGTCACGGGAATCCGGATTTCCCGTTGATCTATTATTAAGATTCTAAAAGTTAAGTTCAGAGAAATGTTCGATAATTTTTCAGGAATGTTTGAAGTGCATACAGGAAATGAATGGAAAAAGGTGGCGGTAAAAGCTGGTGCAGGACTGGCAGCTATCGTTTGCGGCAGGAGTTTTGAAAAGAGGACATACTGTGCAGAAATTGTTTGTTTCATGTATGAGAAAGAGAAGGAGGGGATGGATTGACCTTTTTGCTGCTGTTGTTTACTGGCGGCTGTGCGTTTTGGGATTTGAAAAAACGCCGTATTCCCAATGAGATGCTTCTGCTTGGCGGCCTGTTGTTTCTTTTGATTCGGTTTGGTCTGGGGATGAAGATGGGATATACGGCCGGATGGGACGGGCGGCTGCCGGGATATGGGGCGGCGCTTATGATGGGGATTGGCGAAATTTGTGGATATTTGATTCGTATCGGGAGTTTACTGATTGTCCTGTTCCCTCTGTATCTGTTTCGCATGATAGGTGCGGGGGACATCAAAATGGCAGCCGTCCTGTTTGGTGCCGCCGGGCTGCGGCAGGGCGGGCGGATTTTCCTGTGCGGGCTGGCAGCTGCCGGAATATGGTCGCTCGTATTACTTATCCGGCGTGGGATTGCCAGGCAGCGGCTTACATATCTTGTGTTTTATTTGTACCGGTCCGCGCTTGGGGGAAGCGTCGAGCCGTACTATCTGGAAGCGCGGGATGGAAAAGAGGCATCTTTTTGTCTGGCACCGTGCCTGTTTTTGGGAGTGATTGGGGCGGAGCTGATTCGGTATCTGTAAGGAAAATGGCTTGTGATTAGGGAGGTGGCGGTGCGATGAAGCATATTCTGGCGGTGTATGATGTGGATCCGGTCTATGCGGCGCGGTTTGCAGAGGTAGTTAATCAGAAGGAAAAAATACCGTTTGAGGTGGTGGCGTTCAGCTCGATCGAGCGGCTGCGGGCATTTGCGGCGGAATATCCGGTAAAGCTTCTGTTGTTGGGCGAGCATGTTCCGGCGGAAGAAAAGGAGTCCATCCGGGCGGAAAAGGTTATTCTTTTATCGGATAATGGGGGAAAACCGGTCAGTCCGTCGGTTCCCTGTGTCTACAAATACCAGTCCAGCGATGCGATTGTGCGCGACGTGATGACCTGGTATGGGGAAAGCCCGGGGGAGCTGCCGGAGGTGTCCGGGCGGGGGCTGGCGAAGATCTTGGGAGTGTATTCGCCGGTTGGACGGTGTTTAAAGACCTCGTTTGCCCTGACAATGGGAAAACTTTTGGCACAGGAGGAGCGGGTGCTGTATCTGAACCTGGAGGAATTTTCCGGTCTGTCGGTTTTGATGAAAGAAGAATATAAGAGTGATTTGTCGGATCTGTTGTATTTTTACAATGGTGGAAGCTATAATTCGCTTCGTTTGAGCAGCGTTGTCCACACGATGGGGGAGCTGGATTATATTCCGCCGGTGCGCTATCCGGAGGATCTGGATCAGGCGGGAGAGGAGGCAATCGCGGGGCTTATACGGGCAATTGCCGGGGAGAGTGCGTATGATACGCTGGTAGTGGATATAGGAAGCGGGCGCAGGACGGCGCTTTCGGTAATGAAGCTGTGCCGGGTAATTTATATGCCGATCCGGGAAGATCCGGTGTCTTTGGCAAAGCTTAAGGAGCTGGAGCAGTATTTTTCACAGACAGGAAATGGCATGCTAAGGGAACGTATTAAACGCCTGAAGCTTCCGTATCACGGCAGTTTTGGACGGGGCGATTATATTGACCAGCTCTTATGGGGAGAACTGGGTGATTATGTACGGCAGCTGCTGCGGGGAAGCAGTGTGGGCGGATAATGTTCATTGTGGGTTAAATTAGAAGGGGCAAAGTCTTTTGACAGGGATAAATTGAGCGGGATTTTGCCAGTCATTCTAAAGAGTAAACGGTTGTGAGAGAAACAACTGGCAGGGGGAAGTATGCAGGAGCAGAAAATGGTTTTGAGGCAGCGTCTGATGGAGCAGATGGAGAGCCGTATGCAGGTGGAGGATGAGGAGCTGCGCGACCTGATCGACATGGCGATTCTGGAAGCGGCAGAAGGGGCGTATCTGCCGTTAAAAGAGCGGCTTTGTTTGAGAAAAGAGCTGTTTGATTCATTCAGACGGCTGGATATTTTGCAGGAGCTGGTCGATGATCCGACGATCACGGAGATCATGGTAAATGGCACGGAGCACATTTTTGTCGAGCGGCAGGGGCGTGTGGAAGAGTTAGAAAAGCACTTTGATTCGGTAGGGCAGCTAGAGGATCTGATTCAGCAGATTGTAAGCCGTGTCAACCGGACGGTCAATCTGGCATCTCCGATTGCGGATGCGAGACTGGAAGATGGTTCTCGTGTCCACGTGGTGCTGGCACCGGTGGCGTTAAATGGGCCGATTTTAACGATCCGGAAGTTCCCGGAACCGATCACGATGGAACGTCTGATTGAGTTAAAAAGTATCAGCCGGGAGGCAGCGGCATTTTTGCAGAAAGCGGTCGAGCGGGGACTCAATATTTTTATCAGCGGCGGAACCGGATCGGGAAAAACGACGATCTTAAACGCCATGTCCGGCTATATTCCACAGGAGGACCGCGTCATTACGATCGAGGATTCGGCAGAACTTCAAATCCGCCATGTGACGAATCTTGTCAGCCTGGAAACAAGGGTAGAAAACCGGGATGGCTCGCAGGAGATTTCCATGCGCGATCTGATCCGGGCGAGTCTCCGAATGCGTCCGGACCGCATCATCGTTGGGGAGGTCCGGGGCGGCGAGGCGCTGGAAATGCTGCAGGCGATGAATACGGGGCACGATGGCTCGCTCTCAACCGGACATGCAAACAGCGCCAAAGATATGCTCTCAAGACTGGAAACGATGGTTCTGATGGCAGCAGAGCTGCCGCTTGCGGCGGTCCGGAGCCAGATCGGTTCAGCACTCGATCTGATGGTCCATGTCGGGCGGATGCGGGACCGGAGCCGGAAGGTGCTGGAGATCACGGAGGTGATAGGCTATGAAAATGGGGAAATCCGCCTTTCTCCCATCTATCAGTTTCAGGAAAGCGGGGAGACTGCTTCCGGACAGGTGGAAGGAGCACTTGTCCAGGTTGGCAGATTTGAAGGGCAGCGCAGATTCGCGGGAGGAAGTGCTTTCTGATTACCGGGTTTACCACCTGACGGGGCAGGAGTGGATACGTTACCTTCTGGAGGGAACAGCGGTGTGCGCCGTGACGGCATATGTATTCTACCGTTCATTTCTGGCGTTCGTTCTGATGCTTCCGGCGGGGATGCTGCGGCCGTTTTTTAAGAGGCGGGAGCTCTGCCGCCGGAGAAAAGAGGAGCTTCGGCTCCAGTTTAAGGAAGCGATTCAGATCGTGGCTTCGGCGCTGGCTGCAGGCTATTCGGTGGAAAATGCGTTTATTGCGAGCGTGCGCGATCTGGAAGAACAATACGGAAAAGAAGGGATGATTACCCGTGAGTTTTCATATCTGGCAAGCCAGCTTAAAATGAACCGGACCGTGGAGGCGCTGCTTTCTTCCTTTGCGAAGAGGAGCGGTCTGGATGAGGTGGAAAATTTCGCTGTTATTTTTACTGTATCCAAACGGAGCCGGGGCGAGCTGGCAAGCGTGGTTCACCATGTCGTTCACGTGATTTCGGATCGCATTCAGGTGCGGGAGGAAATTCTCACGATGACGGCAGAAAAGCAGTTTGAACAGAGAATTATGAACCTGATGCCGTACCTGATCGTGCTCTACGTGGATTTGTCATCGCCGGGCTTTTTCTCACAGATGTATGAGACAGCGGTGGGGCGGGTGGTGATGACAGGGTGTCTGGTGGTCTATCTGCTGGCATGGAGGGTATCGGGGAAAATTCTTCAGATTGAGGTGTGAAACAGCATGGGAAAAATGGGGAAAAAGCAGGTTTTATGCATTCTTTTGGGGATAATTCTGGCAGTTGCGGGATATCTGGTGGAAAAACGGGATGGGGCGCTGGAAAATGGGAACCGGCTGAACCGCTATGCATACGGAGAAGGAGAACGGCAGCAGGAAGTGTGGGTGCGCGGACTGTGCGAGAAGGAGATTCCGGTGGAGATTTCGCTCGGAGAGCGGGAATATGCGGAAGAGGATGCAAAAAAAGCATTGCTGGAGGCGGGAGGTAAACTGGCGGATTTAATTCGGGGAAACAATCTGTCCCTGCAGGAGGTAAGGGAAGATCTACATCTCGTCGGCTGGCTGGAAGAAGAGGGTATCCGGGTCCGTTGGACACCGGAGGATGCGGAATGGATTCAGACGGATGGGACAGTTTTAAATGAAGAATGCCCGGAGAAGGGGATTCAGACAGAACTGACCGCATCCCTGCAGGCGGGGGTATTCAGCCGGGAGTACCGGTTTCCGGTCACGCTATATCCGCCGCTTCGGATGAAGCAGCAGGAAAAAGAGGCAGGTTTTAAGCGGCTGTTAAAGCAGATGGATGAGGCGCAGAGAACGGAAGGGCAGCTGGTTCTGCCAAAGATGTATGAGGGGAAGAATTTATCTTACCGGGTGCGCGGAGACAGGGAATATCTGCTGTTTCCGGTGCTTGGGATTGCGGCGGCAATTCTGCTTCCTCTTTATGAAAAACAGAAGGAGAGTGAGGCGAAAAAGAAGAAAAAGCGGGAGCTGATGGAAGATTATCCGGAGATTGTGTCAAAGCTGACTGTATTTTCCGGGGCGGGGCTTCCGGTCCGCCGGGCATGGGAGCGGATTGTGCTGGAATACGAGGCGGCATGCCGGGCGGGAACACAGACGGAGCGGGCGGCATACCGGGAAATGGCAGCGGCATATTACCGGATGCAGCGCGGTGTCCCGGAACTACAGGCATATGCGGAATTTGGTGCGGGCTGCCGCCTGAGACCGTACCGGAAGCTTTCCGGGCTTTTGGAGCAGAATGTCAGAAATGGGGCAGAAGGACTTCGAAAGGCGCTGGAGACAGAGATGGAGTCGGCGTTTGAAGAAGAGAAAGCACTGGCAAGACGCCGGGGGGAAGAGGCATCCACAAAGCTGATGCTTCCATTGTTTTTGATGTTGATGATTATTATGGTGATGGTTTCAGTCCCAGCGTTTCTGGCGTTTGGGATCTGAAAAATGGGGAGAAAGGAGAAAAAGTATATGGATAAAGCGTATCTGGTAAGAGAAGTAAAATCGTTTCTGATGGACGAGGATGGTGTGGGGGTCATTGAGTTAGTGCTGATTCTGGTGGTGCTGATCGGTCTGGTCATTGTCTTTAAAAAGCAGATTAATACGCTTCTTACAAATATCTTTAAACAGATCAACAGCAAGTCGAAGGAGGTATATTGATCCGGGCAGAACGGCACATTGAAACAGAAAAGGAAGTTTGCGGGGAGATCACAGTTTTCCTGAGTTTGATTCTGACCTGTATCTGCGCGCTGATGGGCGGGCTGTTTGAGTCCGCCCGGGCAGCCGGAAGCGGCTGGTATATGCAGATGGCGCTCAATTCCTCACTGGATTCGCTGATGAGCTGTTATCACCGGGAGATTTGGGATAAATACCGGATTTTTGTGCTGGAATGTGCGGATAAAGAGCGCCTGGCGGCGGAGATGGAGCCGCAGATGGAAACATATCTGGTGGCAGCGCCCTTTTATCCGGTCAGCGGCGGCAAGGTACAGATCGAAGCGATGGATGCGATCACTGGGCATAATGGGGATTTCTTTGCGAAGGAAGTTACCGATTATATGAAAGTGGGTGTCTGGACGCTGGAAAGTGAGGAGTCTGAACTGCCTGAGATGGAAAAACGGATGACGGAAGCAAAGGCGGTTCATGGGATTGCGGAAGGATATCAGGAAAATGGCAGAAAAGTGCTGCGTCTGGAAGAGTCGATCGAGGCGATCGGAGCCTGCCTGCAAAAACAGGAGAAACATCTGGAGGAGATGGAGGCAGCGGTCCGCCGGGCGGATGGAAGCTCGTTCTTTCAATCGGCGGAAAGCTTAGAGAAAGAATTAAAGCAGATTCCGGGGCTGGTTGCGGCGTATGAAAAACAGGCGGACCGGCTTGCGAAAGAATTGCAGGGATCGGAGCAGGGGGCGCAGGAAGCCCAGCCGGATCTGGAAGAAGGCTCCTGGGGCATGGTACAGGAGGAGATGCGGGGGTATCGTTCGTATTTGGATGCGGATGGAGCGCGCCGCCAGGAGGTAAAAAAGACAGAAGAGACGGCTCACGGAAATGAAGAGGTGGTTGCAGAAGCAGTCCGGAAAGGGAAGGAGATACAGGATTATATCGATGATTGGGAGCCTGACGATGAGGACGATGAGCTGGACGAGGAAGCGCTGTGGGCGCCGGTTCTGACGATCACAGCGGGTTTTCAGAAGGATGGACGTTTCCGGGTTCCGGCAGTCCGAGACAAGAAAAAAATGAATGTGCTGGAAGCAGTCAGCCGCCTGTCGGGGACGGATCTGCTGAGTCTTTGTGTGCCGGCGGGAACTGTGATTTCAGAAAACTGGATTTCGACCGCGGCATTTCCGTCGGCATTGTATGCAGGCGGAGAGAGCGGAAAGCGGGGGACATCTGGGGATGTCTGGACGGCGGGGCTTGAACGGGCTCTTTTAGATGCGTATGCGGCGCATTTTTTTACCCGGTTCGGGCAGGAAAAGACGGGAAGTGTCCATTATGAGCAGGAATATCTCTTACAGGGAAATGCGTCGGAGCGGGAAAATTTAAAACGCACCGTCAATGAACTTCTGGCTGTGCGCGAGGCGGTGAATCTGGCAGCTTTATATGCGGATTCTGAAAAACGGTCGGAGGCGGAAGCATTGGCGCTGGCAATCACGGGGCTGGCGGGAATCACACCGATCACGGCGGCGGCATCCTTCTTTATCATGACAGTCTGGGCGTTTGCAGAGTCGGTGGCAGATGTGAAGGTTCTGCTGGCGGGCGGAAAAATTCCTTTTTTCAAACAGCCGGGGGAGTGGCAGATTTCGCTTTCTGCTCTGACGGAAAAGGGCGCGTCCATCTTTCTGGAAACGGGGACGGATCCTTCATTGAAAAATGGGACAGATGACAGAGGGCTGGACTATCAGGACTGGCTGAAACTCTTTTTCCTGATACAGGGAAAGAGCCGTTTCTGTTACCGGATGATGGATATGATTCAGAACCGCATTTCAGAAAAAGAGCCGGGATTTCGGATGGATCAGTACCAGTATGGGGTAAGTGTGTCCTATGCGGCACAGGGAACGTTGATACCGCTTCGTAGAACGTCCCAGAAGGAATATTAAACACAATTACAGGGGAGTGGAGGACAGTGTCCTTTTTCAGGAGATGATGCAAGTGAATGTGCCTCTCCAAGTACATAAAGAAAGCCAGTAAAAAGATGATGACAACTAACCTAACAAAACGAATAAATGAAAGTATCTGTGCGGTCGGGATACCCGTCCTTCGGCGGCATAGAGCCCAAGTAACAAAACGACCCTGGAAAAGGGCATTGTCCTCTGCTTCCCTGTGTGCGAGCCTGACGATTGAGGCGGCGCTTAGTCTGACATTGTTTATGTTTACGGTGATTCTCTTGTCAGTTCCGATGGAAATACTGGATACTCAGAGAAAGGTGCAGACGGTGCTGGAAGTGACGGGGCGGGAACTGGGATGGCAGGTGTATCGGACATCCCATACGGTGCATCCGGCAGAAATGGAGGCGGGAAAAGAGGCAGAGGCAGGAGAAAAGGGAACGGGGGGCTGGTCAGAACTTCCGTCCGGGCTTATCCTGCAGGGATATTTAAAGGAGAAGATTCAGACAGCGGGCGGGAACAAAGTGTCCAATATCCAGTGTGGCGCCAGCCGCGTATCGGAAGATGGAGAATGGATTGACCTGCGCGCCTCCTATCAGGTGCGGCTGCCGTTCTCGGTATTTGCGCTTGACCATGTGACGCTTACTTCCCGGAGCCGGAAGCGGGGATGGATTGGGGCGGAAGGCGGGTATTTCTCAGAGAAAAACGGTTCAGAACCGGAGGGAAAATGGGTCTATGTGGGGCGGGACAGTATGCGCTACCATCTCTCGCCTTCGTGCCATTATATATCGAATCAGATCACCGCGGCTGCGTATGCAGATGTAATTTCGGGGGTGCTTAGAAACAGCGGGGGATGCCGTTATAAGGCTTGCAGATACTGTGGAAAGACGGTGTCGGCGGGAGGTCTGGTGTATATTCTTCCGTCCGGCGAGGTTTACCATGGAAAGCAGGACTGTTCGTCATTGGCATATTATGTGCAGAAGGTGCGGCGATCAGAGGTGGAATATATGGGTGTGTGTTCATACTGTGGAAGTGGATAGGTGCGGATGGCGGAAAGAATCAAGGAGGGGTGAGAGGGCGGAGTGATGGAAAACAGTGCAGGGATAAGTTTCATGGGATTTACGCGGATGGATTTGGAAAGTGCAGTATGTTTCCTCTGTGCGATTGTTTTTTCTCTTTTTCTGATGGTCTTTTCCTGGCAGGATCTTCATAGAAAACGGATACGCGTAAGCTGGCTATATGGATTTGGAACGGCAGGAATGGCGCTTACGATGATACGGTGTGTACTGTCGGTTATAAAAGATGGATGGGATTGGAAAAAAAGTGCGTTGCAGATAACGGTATGGCTTTTGGGAATGCTGCCGGGGATTTTTTTGTTCTGGATGGAGCGGCAGACGAAAGGTGCGGTCGGACTGGGAGATGGCTGCTTTTTTCTGATCACTGGGTGCTATCTGGGGGGATGGCGGACGCTTGAACTTTTGATGGGAGCTGTATTTGTGAGCAGTCTGGCAGGAGGTGTCTGGATGCTTACGGCACTGCTTGGCGGAAAGGGGAATGGTCTATGGGAGAAAATGCGGAAAAAGAAGCTGCCATTTCTGCCGTGTGTGCTTCCGGTGTGGATTTGGATGCTGATAGCATCTCTTGGATGAAGCGGGAGGTTTCTGCCAGTTATACGGTGGAAGCCTCGTTTGTGATGGCGGTTGCATTCTTTTTTATCGCGGCACTGTTAAATGGGGGGTTTGAGGTGCATGGCAGGATTACGGGGCGTTTTGTCCTGCAGGAGGCGATGGAACGGTGCCTGTATCGGGAGGAAAAAACGTTGCGGGGAGATGAAATGACTGTGGGGGAGATAAGCAGCAGAGCTGGACAGCGCCTGCGTGGATTCTTCCGGTGCGGGGATGCAGTTTTGACGATCCGGGAAGATGGGGGAGAATTGGACGGAAGGGTAAAGAGCAGTACAGAGACGGAGATATCCCTGCGCGGACAGGAGCCGGAGCGGGCGATCCGTTTGCTGACAGTGTTGGAAAATGCAGAATGATGGAGGATACGGGATGGAGATTCGGTATAGCCGGGAAATGAATCATAATTATATGATAATCGAAGCGCCGGAGGAAGAAACGGGCTATGCGGTACAGATGCTGTCGGCGAATGCCATCGAAGGGCTTTTGAAGTTCCGGGTCCGCCAGACGGAGGAGGCGAGAGAATATTATTATGAGATAACGTCGAGACAGCCACTTAGACGGGTGTTAGAAAAACGGACCTTGTCGGGACAAGAACTCCGGTCGATTCTGCTTAGTGTGCTGGCGGTTCTGAAGCGGGTGGAAGAGTACCTGTTAAAAGAGGAACAGCTTTTGCTGGATCCGGAATATCTGTATCTGGAACCCGATCATTTTACTGTGGAATTATGTCTGGTTCCGGGGCATCGGGAAGAGGCGCCGCAGGCGCTCTCAAAACTGCTGGGGTATCTTCTGGAACGTGCGGATCATCAGGATCGGGAGGCTGTTGTATTAGCTTATAATCTGTATCAGATTAGTCTGCGGGAGAATTACGGAACGGCAGATCTGCTGCGCCAGCTTTCGGGGGAAGATCGGATCTTTTCGGCAGAAAAACGAAACGAGGATGAGGGGGATCCTGAGACAGCGGGAGTGTGGGCGGATCGGCAGGAGTGGCTTGAAGCGGAGCAAAATCGGAGGGATACGTTGGAATCTCGATCTGGGAAAATGGCTTCTGACACTCAAACGCCAGCCAGGAAGGATTGGAAATATAGGCAGGAAGCGTTGTATCAGGAGAAAACGATGAAAAAGAACCTGGAGTCGGTAGAGAACTCAGATGAAGTGGGGGAAAAGTCTGAAAGGGCAGGTGGAAAACAAAAGGGACAATGGCAGAACAGGTGGATAAAGGTACTTGGAAGCGCGGTGGCAGCTGGCATTGTGTATTGGTACGTGACGGGAGAAATGGATGTATGGCTGTATGCAATCAGCAGCGGCATCGGGGGAATCGTGTTTTTGAGGGAGATGTTGGCAGCCCGCAGAAAATGGCAGGTATATGGTGGCAGGAAGAAAAATCGAGGTCAGGGAGAGGATAGAGAGGAAAGCACGGAAGTGGATCTATCATATCAAGACTGGCAGCAGACAACGCCTGAAAACCGCTGGCAGGTCTATCCGGAGAGTGAAGAAGCTTATCGGCAGGAACTTCGAAGAGAAGAAGAAGCACAGATAGAGCGGGCGAGAGAAGCGGGGACTACGCTTCTGTCTGCCTCAAAGAATGGGGGAGGAACGGTGTGCTTAGAGCCGGTGGAAGCCGGAGGAACAGTGATTCAGATTTCCTACATTCCATTTACACTTGGAAAACATCCGGGGCTGTCGGACGCATGTATTGACCGTCCGACCGTCAGCCGTCTTCATGCGCGGATCGATCAGAAGGAGGGCGTATACATTCTGACAGATCTCAATTCGACCAATGGAACATCGGTCAATGGCTATCCGCTTCAGGCAAATGAAACAGTCAGTTTGGGGAATGGGGATTCCATTTATTTGGCGGATGTCGGATATAAATTTTGGGAACACCGATAAATTATCTGAAAATATGAAATAATAACCAAAAACACGAAATTGATGTGAATTATTTTGCAAGTACATCAATTTCGCGTTTCTGCAAATTTACATAGAACAAGCCATGGGGATATGCTATAATAAAGGCACTTGACATGGAAGTTTCAAGCCAAGTGACAAAAGAAAATACCGCTTTTCCAGTGAATGGAGAAGCATAGAGAGAAGGAGAGACCGACATGACAGACAAAGAATGTATTTTTTGTAAGATCGCTGGCGGAGAGATTCCATCCTCAACGGTTTATGAAGATGAAGATTTTCGTGTGATTCTGGATTTAGGACCGGCATCGAAGGGACATGCGCTGATTCTGCCGAAGCAGCATTTCAAAGATTTATGTGAGCTGGATCCGGCGATTGCGGCAAAAGCTCTTCCATTAGCTGGAAAGATTGGTGCGGCGATGAAGAAAGCACTGGGCTGCACGGGGTTCAATGTGGTTCAGAACAATGGCATATCCGCAGGACAGACAGTTTTTCATTTCCATGTACACATTATTCCGAGATATGAAAATGGACCGGATATGGTGACATGGGCGCCAGGAAAAGCAACGCCGGAAGAGCTGGCAGAAATTAGCAGCTCCATCCGCGAAGAACTGACGCGATAGGAGTTTGGATATGCACCATGAGAATGAAAAAATGGCGCTTTTTGAAGCGCTTTACAGAGAGTACCTGGTACCGCTGAAGAAATATGCGTATAGAATTGGAGTAGGGTACGATGACATTGAGGATATGGTGCATGAAGCTTTCATTGAATATTACAAGCGCTATTCGTTAGATCTGGATCATAAAGTAAAGTTGGTTTTACTGATCCGCATTTTACGGAGCAAGTGGATCGATAACCGGAGGCAGATGCGGCGCCGCGAGATGCTGCATCTGGAAGATCCGGATGCGGAAGAAGAGATTATGAACCTTCTTTTGGAAGGGAAGATAGGAATTCAGCTTCTGGATCAGGAGGTTATCGATAGGGATATCTATTGGAACGTATGGAAGATTGTCAAATCTATGAAGAAGGACTGGCGGGATGTTTTGATTCTCCGTGTTCTGGAGGGCTTGACGGCGGAAGAAGCCTGTGCGGTTTTGAAAATCAAATCAACGGTATGCTGTACACGTCTTTACAGGGCAAAAGCAGAACTGCAGAAGCGCGTGTTGAGGGCAAAGCTGTTTGATATTTAAAAATCACATCGAAGCAGAGCCGTTTCGAATCTGTCCGATGTGATGATAAGCTTACATATTCAGTGTTTTAGTCCTGTACTATACAAACGTAGCAATGCTACTAACTGCGTGTGCAATCATGAATCAGCCCCATGATGGTTTTGACAGCATTGTTTAAGTGGCTTTCAGACATTTTATCAATGAACTGCTGGCGATTTTTATAGGTCTCTTCGATTGCCTGGCTGAGAGTATCTGCGGTTAAAACTTCTTCTTCCAGAACGGTGCTGAATCCCTGTTTTGCAAAGGAGTTGGCATTTAAGATCTGGTCGCCGCGGCTGGCAGCAGCCGACAGAGGGATCAAAATGTTCGGTTTGCGGAGTGCCAGAATTTCGCAGATGGAATTTGCGCCTGCGCGAGAGATGATCAGATCTGCCGCTGCAAAGAGATGGCGGAGTGGTTTATCCACATACTCATACTGAACATATCCTTCGGTGCCGATGAGAGACTCATCCAGATTGCCTTTTCCGCAGATATGTATTACCTGATAGGTTTTCAGAAGCTGCGGAAGAATGCCGCGGACAGCCTGATTGACCGTGACGGAGCCGAGACTTCCGCCGATGATCAGGATTACTGGGCGATCGGCAGAAAGATGGGCGTACTGGAGTCCCGCCAGACGATCCCCGTGCAGAAGCTCTTCACGGATCGGGGAACCGGTCAGAACCGCCTTATCTTCCGGAAGATATTTAAGTGTTTCCGGAAAGTTGCAGCATACCTTGGAAGCGGCTGGAATACAGATTTTATTTGCCAGTCCTGGGGTCATATCGGATTCATGGATGATGACAGGCACTTTATAATGCTTGGCAGCCAGAACGACCGGAACAGCGACAAAACCGCCTTTGGAAAAGACGATATCCGGTTTGTATTTTTTCATAAGCTTGCGAGCCTCAAAGTATCCTTTCAGAACGCGAAGCGGATCTGAAAAATTCTTAAGGTCAAAATAACGACGCAGTTTTCCAGATGAGATTCCATCGTAAGGGATGCTGGCTGCCTCGATCAGGCGGCGCTCAATGCCGTTATAAGAACCAATATAGTGAATCTCAAAGTCTTCCTCGCGCAGTGCCGGAAGCAGGGCGAGATTCGGTGTAACATGACCTGCAGTACCACCGCCGGTCAGAATGATTTTTTTCATAGTAGTTTCCTCCACACATCAGCCGCTGGTTACGGTGTGAGGGGACAACCATAACCTGAAAACAACTGTTTTTATGCTTTATCATACCCGCAAAGGGTTACATTTAGTATAGTAAACGGAAAAAAAGAAAAGTCAACCTAAAAGTTAGAGGGAGGACAGATAGGAGGGATAAAAAGTGAGCAGAAGCTGGCGCGGGAAAAAGGCTGGAGAAGATGCAGAGCGCCTGCTGCAGGAAGCGTTTGGAGTCAGCGAAGATCAGCTGTTGAAGGATTTTATCCTTGCACAGACGGAAGTAAAAGACAGCGACATACCTCCAGAACCAGAAGACGGCTTTGAGAGGTTGATGGCAAAGTTAGAAGCGGAGGTGGGAACAAGCCCGGAAAGTGAAAAAGAATCATCCAGCGAGAACATTGTCAAACTGCACGAAGAAGTTCGCAAACCACGCCGGTTGAAATCGATTGTGAAAGTCTCTGTAGCTGCCGCCGCTATCGCAGTGATGGTTGTGGCGATGGGAATTTCGGCTGGGGCGAAGAGGGAGTATCGGTATGTGGTGCGGGAAAAAGATAGTGTGCGAAATGAGATTGTTTTAAATAATGTTGAGGCTATTCCAGGAGAGGATGAATTAGATAAAGCATACATAGAAATAACTAAAAAAACAAAGGTTCGTCCGTTGAAACTTGCGTATATGCCTAAAAAGATGAAGTATGTAAAAGCAGATATAGGGGAAACGTGGGTTATAATGTATTTTTCTTATGGGAAATATCGTGTAAAGATATTAGAAGAAGTAGGTGGTACTGGTAATTCTACGAATGTTATATCTGATAGAAAAAAAGAAGAGTATATTTATAATGATTTGTTAAAAGAAAATATTTATTTTGAAAAATCAGAGCTTTCAGATGGGAAATTTGAATATAGTGCTAATATTGTAAAAGGGGATACATACTATCAAATTTCAGGGATAATTCCTAAAAAAGAGTTTAAAAAGATTGTTGAAAATTTATTTTTAGAAAATTATTAGGGGGAAATTTTATATGAGAAAAAAATTATATACACTGATATGTGCAGGAATGATTATAGTAGCGAGTATGATGCAAGTTTATGCAGCAGACACACAGTATATTAATGGAGTTTCGGTTGAAGAGGCGGACTATAGCAATGCTTGTTTATTAAATGAAAATGTTTCGGAGGGAATTGCGAGGGGAATAGAACCAAGGGGAAGTATTATTGATACGGCATTAACAAGAATTAGTAATTTAGGAAAAGGAGATATTGGAATCCTTATTCAGACAGTAGCTCATGTAGAGTGTGATAAAATAAAAAATATTGCAGTTCTGCAAAGAGAAGAGGATGGTAAATGGGTAGAAGTTTCTAGATATATATATGATGCTAGCAAAGAGGATTTTCCAACGGAAGATTTATCAGGAATGTCGAATGATTTTACAGTGAAAAACCAGAAAACGGGATATTATTATCGAGTAGTTGGCGTTCATTATGTAGAGGTCAATGGAAAAGGACAGTCCTTTATGACAAAAACAGAGGGAATCAAAATCACTGAATACGGCGACTAATTCTAAACGGGGACAGTGTTACTAAATTTATATTTGCAACACGAAATAGTATGAAAAAAGCGATCACATAAATACCCCCACCTGCAATCATCCAGGAATTTCTTATTCAAAATTCCAGATGTTTTCAGGTGGGGGTTTTAAAATGGTTTTTCACTATGCCGGCGGGTCTGAAAGAATCGACCAAAAGATACTTATTTCACGTTCGCCTTATACTCCTTCAACGCCTGTGCCAGCTGATCCGGGCAGGAAGTTGGGCGGAAGCCGCACTGGATGCCTTCGATGCGGGAGATTGCCTCGTCAATATCCATACCATCGATCAGGCGGGCAACGCCCTGTGTGTTGCCGGAGCAGCCGCCGACGAACTGCACATTCTTTACTTTATTATCTTCTACTTCAAAATTAATCTCACGGGAACAGACTCCCTTTGTCTTGTATGTCATGGTAAAACCTCCTCAAAATGGTATGTGTTTTAATCTGCTGTGGCGGGAATCCACCGCAGTAAAATGATTATAGTCTGTCAGCAAAGGTGTTGTCAAGATAACAAAAATCCAGTATACTTTTGAGAAGATACGGTCGCGTTAAAAAGGATAGAAGGATGAATGATAGAAAAAAACAGGAGGACAAACAGATGTTAGGAATCATCGGAGCGATGGATGAAGAGGTGGCTCAGATCAAGGAGAAAATGACAGATGTCACCGTGACAAGTGTAGCCGGTATGGATTTTTATCAGGGCAAACTGGGCGGAAAGGACGCGGTTGTGGTTCGCTCTGGTATCGGCAAGGTAAATGCAGGTATGTGCAGTCAGATTCTGGCGGATCGGTTCCATATCAGTGCGATTGTGAACACAGGTATCGCCGGTTCCCTGCGCGCGGAGATCAACATTGGCGATATCGTTGTATCGACGGATGCGGTGCAGCATGATATGGATGCGAGCGGATTCGGATATCGGATCGGACAGATTCCGCGTGTAGATACCTTTGCATTTGAGGCGGATGAGAAGCTGCGCGAGCTGGCGATTGAGTGCAACCAGAAGGTAAATCCAGAGATTCAGGCATTTCCGGGACGCGTGGTAAGCGGCGATCAGTTTATCTCGGATAAGGCAAAAAAGGAGTGGTTGATCGAGCAGTTTAGCGCAAGCTGTACCGAGATGGAGGGCGCAGCGATCGCACAGGCGGCATATTTAAACGGAATCCCGTTTCTGATCATCCGTGCCATTTCGGATAAGGCAGATGACAGTGCGGGTATGGACTATGCGGCATTTGAAGCGCAGGCGATCAAGCATTCGGTAAACCTCTTATTAGAGATGGCATCTCGTTATGAGGCACAATTAAATTCATAAGCACGAAAATTTGAAAAACGGCACACCGCATTCTCGTTACTTTCGTGATGAGTTAGGTGTGCCAAATTTTTTGCAAAACACAGAACAAATGTTTGTCATATGTGGAAACATATGGTATAACTTAATGATATTGCTTGCTTAAACACCCATTAAAAATCGAATTAAGGCAGAATTTGACGAACGATTTTCCACTTTCTCATCTTCACAAAGACTCTTTCGGCGGATATAATAAAGCCACGATGCAGGCGGGATTTGACAGGGCGCAAAAAGCAGAATGCGAAAAGCAGATTGTAAAAAGCAAATTGCAAGAGACAAACTGCGAAGCGCCTAAACCTGACCTGTGGCAAGCCACCCGGAAGTGATCCGGAAGTAGAGAAAGGGGAGCTTTTTTATGCTGGAATTTTTACAAACTGGAAAAGCGCTGTCCGTTCTTGCGGCAATCGGAATGATCGGATTTGTCAGCAAGTTGATTACACGGAGCCTCTACAAAAGATTATTAAAAGAAACTGACAACATGGCGATGACCCGGAACAAGAATCTTCAAAATCTGAAGCAGCGGTTGGAAAATACCTGCCGCCTGGGACAGAACATCGTGAACACGCAGGCATATCTGGACAAGCAGATTGACGGATTTTCATTTTTACATATTTCGCTGGATGCGTGGAACGGCGTGTCAATGGAAATGGTGCTTTTAGGGCTTCTGACCGGAGCAGCGGAGGCATTTCTGGCATACTGGTATGAGCTGGATGCGAGTTATATTGTGCTGTATGCGTCGGCAGCTGTCATGAGTGGTCTGTTTCTGGCATTTATCGAGAGCTGTTTCCAGATTGACCAGAAACAGCAGCGGCTGGAAACGGCGCTTTTGGAGTATGTGGATAATTCGGTGTTCCTTCGGGCGGCACGTGAGAAGGAGACGCGCGGACAGGAAATGTCCGGAGCTTCTGGAGTATCCGGCGGAATTGCTGGCGTGGACTCGAATGTGCGGGAAATGCCGAAATGGCTGCAGAGTACTCTGCGGGCAGAGCGCGGCGTGAGCGGTCGGGATGGTGCTGAAACGGATAACCGGGATCTGGGAGAAACGGAGTTTGAAAAAGGAAAATCGCGGACAGCGATGAGAGTGAATCCGTTCCGTGAGCGGGATGCACGGGCACAGAATCTGATGCGGGCAGTTCGCACTGCACCGCGCGAACCGGAGGAACGGGACAAGCATGAGACAGATGGGCATCTTACGGATCGCCGGATGGTATCAGGAAATGAAACGGAAAACAATACGGGTCCCAGGCAGGAAGCGAAGGAGCGTCCCGGCGACAAGGAAATGGAGTATTTGAAGCAGAGCCTCGACCAGATTGCAGCAAGCCGGGATACGCGGAAAACACGAAATGGCGAGGCAAATGCGGGTGACTGGATGAAAGGTTTGAGCCGCGAGGAGGCGCAGGTTCTGGGGGATATTATGAGGGAGTATTTATCGGGGTTGTAAATGATGATTCCAACTGAAAACTGGTTGCATACGGGTGTCCAGATTGCTATAATAAAGATAAGTTAAGTTTTTGACAAAGTAATCACGCCGCCTGCGGACGGCTGAAATGCAAAGGAGAGGAAACATATGGGAAAAGATGTGATCTTTGATTATTCAAAAGCAGCTGCATTTATTCATGAGGAAGAGATCGTCGGTATCAAGGCGGGTGTGCAGGCGGCAAGAGAGACGCTGGTAGAAAAGACCGGTGCGGGCAATGATTTCCTTGGATGGATCGACCTTCCGGTGGACTATGATAAGGAAGAGTTCGGACGCATCAAAAAAGCGGCGGAGAAGATTCAGAAGGATTCCGACGTCCTGCTGGTAATCGGTATCGGCGGTTCGTATCTGGGCGCAAGAGCGGCGATCGAGTTCCTGTCCCATAGTTTTTACAATAATCTTCCGAAAGAAAAAAGAAAAACACCGGAGATTTACTTCGTTGGAAACAGCATCAGCAGCAAATACATCCATGATCTGATGGATTTGGTCGATGGAAAAGATTTCTCTATCAATATTATTTCCAAGTCCGGTACGACAACGGAGCCGGCGATTGCATTTCGTGTATTTAAGGAGATGCTGATTGAGAAATATGGTAAAGAAGAGGCAAACAAGCGAATCTACGCGACGACAGACCGGGCGCGGGGCGCACTCAAGAATCTGGCAAATGAAGAGGGCTACGAGTCCTTCGTGGTTCCGGATGATGTTGGCGGTCGTTTCTCCGTACTGACGGCAGTCGGTCTGCTTCCGATCGCGGTCAGCGGCGCGGATATAGATGCGTTGATGCAGGGCGCGGCAGACGCGAGAAAGAATGCACTGGAGACTCCGTTTGAGAAGAATTCTGCTCTGTTATATGCGGCGGTCCGCAACATTCTGCTCCGGAAGGGCAAACAGGTCGAGATTGTGGCAAACTATGAGCCAAGCCTGCACTATGTATCGGAGTGGTGGAAACAGCTCTACGGCGAGAGCGAGGGCAAGGATCAGAAAGGTATTTTCCCAGCAGCGGTTGATTTAACGACCGATCTTCATTCGATGGGTCAGTTCATCCAGGACGGCGCGAGAATCATGTTTGAGACAGTTCTGGAAGTGGCTGAATCTCCGGCGGAGATCATTTTGAAGAAAGAAGATGTTGACACGGACGGTATGAACTATCTGGCTGGCAAGAGCGTGGATTTCGTCAACAAGAGTGCGATGAACGGCACGATTCTGGCACATACCGACGGCAGTGTGCCGAACCTGAAAGTGACGATCCCGGCGATGGATGCGTACAGCTTAGGACAGCTCTTCTATTTCTTTGAATTTGCCTGCGGCGTCAGTGGATACCTTCTGGGCGTCAATCCGTTCAACCAGCCGGGCGTAGAGAGCTATAAGAAAAATATGTTTGCATTGCTTGGCAAACCGGGCTATGAGGAAGCGAGAGAGGCGCTGCTTAAGAGACTGTAAGGGGCGGGTCTGTAAAAGAATATGCGTTCTGCGGCGTTCACTCTGGCATGTTTCATGAAGGAAACTGCAGCCCAGATCTACACATAGAAAACGGAACATAGAATAAAAAACGCTTTTATCAGTAAAAACTGATAGAGGCGTTTTTTTGTGTAATAGGAAATTCCTTAGAATTCCCCATTACACAAAAAGGCACATTCTTTTATGCCGTAGAACCTCGAAAAAACAATTTTCAAAAATTATAGATAATTTTTACATAAATCACCTCCTGCATTTTACAAACCATCTTTAAGATAGAATCTGGACACAGCACAAGTGATTTGACAGAAGAGAAGCGCGGCAAAGGACTCCCGATCACGATTTTGACATAGATGGCTGGTTCCAAGGTAAGACAGACTGGGAGATGGGACACCGCAGCAGGAGGAGAACGAATGAAGGTAAGTATGAGACGTCTGATGGCGCTTGCGATGGCAGGCACGATGACATTGATGGCAGGATGCAGTCAGGCATCCAGTTCAGCGACAGGAAGCAGCGACACACAGAGCGCGTCCGGAGAGAGCGGGGCAGAGAAGACGGCATCCGGCGATAAAACGGTGATTGAATACTGGCACTGTAACGCAGAAACCCAGGGAGGTCTGGTCGTAGACGATCTGGTAAAGAAATTTAATGAGGAAAATGACCACATCGAGGTAGTAGCGAAATACAACCCGGATATGTACAAAGGTCTGATGCAGAACCTGCAGGCGGAAGCGGCGACCGGAAATACACCGGCGCTTGTTCAGATTGGCTGGGCATTTCTGGATTATTTCTCCAATAACTTTGACTATGTGGCGCCGCAGGATGCGATTGATAAATTCGACAGCGAGGATGCAAATTTCTTAACCGATAATTTCCTTCCAAATGTCTTAGACCTGGCGGTCAACAGCAACGGCGAGCAGGTCGGAGTCCCGTACTCCTTAAGCAGCCCGGTTCTCTACATTAATAAAGATCTCTTAAAAGAAGCGGGCCTTTCCGAAGATGGACCGGAGACCTGGCAGGAAGTACAGGAATTTGCCGAGACAGTCAAAGAGAAAACAGGAAAATATGGTTTCTATATGCAGGAACCGGCAGATTTCTGGGCGCAGCAGGCATTGGTTGAGAGCGCGGGAGCGGATATGTTGACTGCGGATGCATCCGGCAAGAAAAAAGCAAGCTTTGCAACCGAGGACGGCATTGCGGCAATGCAGATGATGCAGGATATGGTAAAAGATGGTTCTGCCCTTCATGTTTCATGGGAAGAGGGCTGCCAGAGCTTTATCGACGGAAACTGTGCGATGCTTTACACCACCATTGCGAGACGCGCTTCCGTACAGAAGGGGGCACAGTTTGACGTAGCAACCGTGAAATCCCCGCTGTGGAACGACAAGGAGCGCAAGGTTCCGGCAGGAGGCTGTTTCTTAGCCATCACCGCGCAGAGCGACGAGCAGATTCAGGCGGCATGGGAGTTTGAGAAGTATCTTTACAGCGTAGAATCAATGGCAGCATGGACCGAGGGAACCGGTTATGTACCGCCGAGAAAAGATGTGGCAGAGGCAGAAAATGGATTGAAAGATTTTCTGGCTGAGAACACAATGATGAATGCAGCGATTGAGCAGATGGACGGCGTTGTATCATGGACCGCATTCCCGGGCGATGCAGGCCTTGAGGCAGAGCAGCTTCTTCTGGATATGAGAGACCAGATTCTGGGCGGTCAGGTATCTGCGAAAGATGGTATGACGAGCACACAGGATGCGATCAACCAGCTGCTGGATGCACAGTAGGGACAGGCAGCCTGACGCTTGGAACAGCTTTCGGGTGGCAGGAAAATCATTACAAAATTTAGGACAGAAATGAGAATGGGGTTGTTGCGGAATAGCAGAACGTGTTTTGGCAGAATGGACTGTGTGCAGATAAGACGCAGGAAGCGGCCGGAGCGCGAAAGAGCTGTTTGGCGGCAGCCCCTTCATAAAATGCAGGCTCAGAGTCTTTCCAACACCTGCTGTTGTGGCTGGGCAGGCGCCGAAAGATTCCGAGCGTACATTAGAATGGAGGAAATAGTTTGAATCGGGAGGACAAAAAACAGGCAGCGCTTGGATATGTTTTTTTGCTGCCGTCGCTCGTCATGTTTGCGGTATTTATGTTTTATCCGCTTTTTTACACGCTGTATTTGAGTTTTTTTGAATGGAACATGGTAAAGCCGGTCAAGAAGTTTGTGGGACTGGGGAATTATATTTCCGTTTTGAAGGATCCGAATACATGGAAAATCTTTGGCAATACATTCTGGTACATCGTGATTCTTCTGGTGTTTAACTTTGTGATGCCGTACATTTTATCATTCATTCTTTCGTGTGTCATCAAAAAGGGACAGAGTTTTTACAAGGCGGTCTTTTTCCTGCCGAGTGTGATTTCGCTGGTCGTCGGCTCGATTCTGTATACATGGATTCTGAATCCGATTTCGGGTCCGGTCGCGATTGTGGCAGGCTGGTTTGGGCTGAAACTGCCGTTTTGGTCGAAAACGGAGGGCTGGGTCATCGCGGTACTCTGCATTATCACGACCTGGAAGACGTTTGGCTACAATTTCATCAACATTCTGGCGGGAGTCTCCGGTGTCTCAATGGAGGTCATCGAGGCGGCGCGTCTGGAAAATGTGCCGATGTGGAAGATTTTTAAGGATATCGTCGTGCCGATGAGTTCTGCAACTGGAATCTATGTGTTTATTACGACGATCGTGCAGGGACTCCAGTATGTGTTCACGCCGATCAAGGTCGTCACACAGGGAGGACCGAACTATGCCAGTTCGAACCTGATTTATATGTCGTACCATGAGGCGTTTACACTCTATAAAACAGGAACTTCCTCGGCGGTATCGGTCATGACGATGGCACTCTTTATCATTCTTTTGGTGCTGGAATTCCGGTTTGTAGAAAAGGGGGTTTACTATGAAAACTAAAGACAGACAGATCGGCTGGCATCTGTTTCTGGTGGTGGTCGTTTTCCTCCTTCTGATGCCGATCGTATTTGCAATTTCCAACTCTTTTAAGACGATGCAGGAGGCGTTCAACACAGTTTTTCAGGTGATTCCGCTGCATCCGACGCTGGAAAATTATCGGCATGTATTTGACAAACTGCCGTTTGTGAAAATCACGCTGAATACGTTTCTGATTGCATCGACGGTCACGATTTTTAAGACAATCACGGGACTTCTGGCGGCGTATGCGTTCGTCTATTTCCGGTTTAAGGGAAAAGGATTTTTGTATTTTATTATGTTAAGCACGCTGTTCATCCCGTTTACGGTCACGATGATTCCCAATTATCTTCTGATCTCTAAGATCGGTCTGCGCGATCGCATCTGGGGCGTCGCACTGCCGCAGCTGGCGGATGTGCTGGGAATTTTTCTGCTGCGCCAGGCAATGCGTGGAATCCCGCTGGCACTCATTGAGGCGGCACGGATGGAAAATATCCGGCACATGAAAATCATGCGCGACATTGTGATTCCGCTGGTGCGTCCGTCCATCATTTCCACCGGCATCATTTTCTTTATCAATTCGTGGAATGAATATGTGTGGCCGGTGCTGATCTTAAAATCCAAGGAAAATTATACGCTGTCGCTGGCATTGCAGATGTACATCAGCGCCGAGGGCGGTACGGAATTTACGATCGCGATGGCGGTGTCGGTGCTCACGATGCTGATTCCGCTGGTACTGTATATCATTTTCCAGCGCTATATCATCAATACATTTGCGGCGTCTGGATTGAAGGGATAACGGGAGATTGCGCTGGACATAAGAAAGGGATAGATTAATTCAATGAAAAATATTGTATTTGAAAATGTTAAAAAAGCGTATGGCAAAAATGTGGTCGTGGAGGACCTCTGCATGGAGGTAAAGGAGGGCGAACGCCTGATTTTATTAGGTCCGTCCGGCTGTGGAAAATCGACGACACTTCGCATGATTGCGGGACTGGAAAATGTGACCGCCGGAAACCTGTGGATGCGCGACCAGGTGGTAAATGATGTGCCGTGCGGCGAGCGCGGTGTCTCGATGGTGTTTCAAAACTATGCGCTGTTTCCGCATATGAGCGTCAAGAATAATATCATATATGGTTTAAAAGCGCACAAGATGGATGAGAACGAGATCGATGCGCGCTTAAAAGAAGTCCTCAAAATGCTGGAACTGGAAGGGCTGGAGGATCGGAAGCCGAAGGAGCTTTCCGGCGGACAGCGCCAGAGAGTGGCATTGGCGAGAGCCGTGGTAAAGCGCGCCGACTATTTCCTTCTGGACGAGCCGCTGTCAAACCTGGATGCACAGCTTAGGATGCGTGCGAGAAAAGAACTGGTAAAAATTCATGAAATGTACCACCCGACGTTAGTCTACGTTACGCACGACCAGATCGAGGCGATGACGGTTGGCGATCGGATCGCGCTCATGTACCGGGGCAAGATGGAAATGCTCGATACCCCGTCACACGTGTACAATCGTCCGGCAAGCGTGTTCTGTGCGAAGTTTATCGGTTCGCCGTCCATGAATATCGTGGAGGCGGAATATCATAACGGGGCGCTTGTCATCGGGAAACAGAAGGTAGAACTTCCGGGTATCTGGCAGCGGATCGCCGCGCAGTGCCCGTCGGGACTACTGTACGCCGGTGTCCGCCCGGAACACGTGATGATGAGCCGCACCCCGCAGGAGCGGTCGATCGAGGGCGTGGTCCGTTACGTGGAGGATTACGGAAACCGGTACGGTGTTTATATTCAGGTCGAGGGAGACAAGAACGAGCTGATTGTCATCCGCGAGGGCGAGATTCCGCAGCCGGGTGAGAAGGTATACATCCATGTGGAGACGGAAAAGCTGCATCTGTTTGACCGCGGGACGGAGAAATCGCTCGGTTACCCGGAGATGGTGATCCGCGCACAGGAAAAGCTGGCGGTGCCGAAATTGGAAAAGGTGATCGCCCAGTAAGAATAGAGATAATAGAGCGAAAAAAGTGTTTTCAAAACAAGATTCTGAACGTATATTTTGAAGAGGAGACATGCAATCATGAGAAAAATTCTTATCAGCACTAATATGTATAAAGGCAGCGAGTTCGGTCAGATCCTCCCGTACCTCAAACGCTTTCCAGGACAGGTGGGAGTCGAGGTGTTCCCGATGTTTCATGAGGAATGCTTTGAGAAGAACCTGCGGGACGCCATGCCGCTCTTAAAGGAAGTCCCGGTCAGCTTCCATGGTCCATATTATCAGGCAGAGCATTCGGCAGCGGAGGGGACTGTAGAGTATGCACGCACGATGGAGCTGCTTGAAAAGACGCTTTCGTATGCGAAAGAGCTTTCAAGCAAATATCTCGTTTATCATCACAACAACTGCCGCATCATACCGGGCGAGAAGGAAGACCGCGTCCGCGTTTCCTGTGAAAATTATTACACCGTGAAACAGCTGTGTGAGGAGGCGGGGACCCAGGTGGTCGTGGAGAATGCCGGAGTTCTGGAGCGCGGAAACCGTCTCTTCGATGAGCAGGAATTTATCGATCTGTGCCGCCGGGAACAGTATGCGGTGCTTATCGACATCGGGCACGCCTGGGCGAACGGCTGGTCGCTTAAGCGGGTCGTAAACGCGCTGGCGGACCAGATTGTGGCGTACCATCTCCACAACAACGACGGTGTCCACGACAGCCATCAGAGGATTCATGAGGGAACGCTTGATTTTGACGGTTTCTTAAAACTGGCAAAGCAGGCGACGCCGGATGCCGAGTGGGTCATGGAGTATGCGATGGACGTTTCTGGAAATGTGCGGGGGATTGAGGAAGATCTGCAGTTTCTTTTGAAAATGGGAAGTGCTGCACGATGACACAGTGGCAGTGAATTTTGCCGAAAAGCCCCGCCTTGTCAACTCCTAAAAAAGCTGATATACTGGACATAAGATTGTGAGAAGAGATGTCCGGAGAGAACATCCGGACACGGTAAAAATGAAATTTGACAGCGGGAAAGGAACGGCAGGATGTTTCGTCTTTGGGGAAAAATGATGAAGGAAAACCGGATGCTTAGGGATATTGTGATCAGCAACGGTGATTATACAATGTCGAGAACGGCGATGGTGTTTGACGCGATCGACCAGATTTGCTATGCCTTTGATCTGGGGCATCCGGTCTGGCTGGATAAGACGATCGAGGAGTTCAAACGCCACGATAAGGCGCGTTTTACCCAGGACAACTTTATCGAGAGCATCGATTTCGATTATCTGGAGATACAGGTGCTGGAAGAATAAAGGGCAGGCAGCCGTTACAAAAAGACAAAGACCGGGAGGGGCGAGATGGCACAGGCGATAACGGATGTGAAAACATTTCTGGAAGACGCCAGACAGGCAGTGGTGGAGCTGGCGGAGTTTGAAAAACAGGAGGAGACGCTTGCTCAGGAAGAGAAAAAGCGTCTGCGCGTGCTGGAGACGGAGCGGAAAGCGGTGGCGGATGCCGTGAATTCGACCGTGAAAAAGCGCCGGGATGAGATTGAAAAAAGCTATGACGATGAGCTTGGGAAGCTGCAGGATAAGCTGAAACGCACGCGGACACGCCGCGAAAAGGCGAAAAACCAGGGCATCAAGGAGCGGATTAAGGAAGAAACGCAGGAGCTTCACGCGCACAACCGAGAGCTTGCCGTGCGGATGAGGACGCTGTTCCAGTCGGATCGTGTTCCATTTGTCTGCAAAAGCCCACTGTACTATGCGCTGTATTTCCCGAGGGGATTCAAAGAATTTCTGACGGTGTTGATTACCTTTGCGATCTGTTTCCTGTTGATCCCGTGCGGCATCTACAAGCTGCTTCCAGAACAGAAGACTTTATACCTGGCGATGATCTACGGCGTGGATGTGGTTGTTTTTGGCGGACTGTATATCCTGATTGGAAACTGGACGAAGGATCGCCATCTGGCGGCGCTGCAGGAAGGACGTTCGATCCGCAGTCTGATCGCGGCGAACAACCGCAAGATCGCGGTGATCACCTCCTCGATCCGCCGGGATCGCAGTGAAGCGCTCTACGATCTGGAAAAATATGACGATGAGATCTCCCAGATGGAGCAGGATCTGGAGGAGACGGCGAAGAAGAAAAAGGACGCATTAAACACCTTCGAAAATGTGACAAAAACCATCCTGACCGATGAGATCACCAGCAACAGCCGTGCAAAGCTCGAACAACTCAAAGAAGGCCATCAGGAGGTCGAGAGCCGCCTGCACTATACCGAGACGGTAATCAAGGAAAAGAGAATCTTTATCACAGATACCTACGAGTGCTACTTAGGCAAGGAATTTCTGAATCCAGAAAAGTTGGACGCGCTGAAACATATTCTGGATAACAGCACAGCCGTTAATTTAAGCGAGGTCATCGCAGAGTACCGCGAACGCGGCGGAAAGTAAACTGTGGAAATTATTTCATAAAAATAAATAATTAGATATAGGAACAACCAGAAAAAAGATGTGACACCGGGCGCTGTAAAGCTGCCTTCTGTCACATCTTTTTTCGTCCGTGTATATATCCTTCAATTTTCGCATAATTTCCTGCCACCCCGCCTATAATAAAGGTAAAACAACCCCTGTCCAACAGGCAGGGAGAAAACAGGACGGTGTGGGAGATGAACAGACGGGGACGCAGCCGGTTCGGTGGCAGTCCGGAGATATATTACTACAATTCAGCCCGCCGGGACGCGGTGGGAGAGTTGGCAGGGCAGTTAAGTGGGCTGATTCAGGAAGAAATGACCCGAAGGCATAAAAAGAAACTGGTTTTCCTCTGCATCGGCACGGATCGCTCGACCGGAGACAGTCTGGGACCGTTGATCGGATATAAACTCAAACAGGAACGGCGGCGCGGTACGCTGGTATTCGGAACACTTGATCGCCCCGTGCACGCGATGAACCTGGAACATTACGTGCAGGTTTTAAAAAATGGGTACCCGGATGCGTTGGTGGTGGCGGTCGATGCCTCGGTTGGCGATGAAAACCACGTCGGCTACGTCACGCTGGGGCGTGGGGCTTTAAAGCCGGGGCTTGGCGTCTGCAAGGAGCTTCATGCGGTCGGAGATCTCTTTATCACCGGGATCGTGGCGGGCTGCAGCCATTACGATCCGATGATGCTGCAGAGTATCCGCCTGGCACTCGTTATGCAGCTGGCAGACTGCATCAGCGCGGGGATCGGGCTTGTCGAAAATTTTTGCCTGGATGCTGCCTCCGTTTGACAAATTTTGCATGCAATCGGCGTTATGATAGGCGGAAAGAAATTCATCATACTCCTGAAATTACGGAAAATCATGTTACTGTATTTGAGCAGGTATTTTCAGCACTGAAAATGCTGCACGGTGCAGCAATCAAATCATGGAAGCAAGTACAGACCCGGTTTCAGGAGAATCTATCATAGCGGGGTGAACATATGGGAGAATATTCTGGTTCCCGCGCAGAACTGCCGAAAAATATCCGGCAGATCGGCGAGCGGGATGAGGTGGTCCGGTTGTATGTGGAGGATTATGTAAACACGTATTTGAAACAGGTATATCCATCCGGCGGACCGGGACTCCGGGTCGGGCTGCTGCTCGGAAATTCGGATCCACAGCAGGAGGTTCCGTGCCTCTTTGTGGACGGGGCGCTGGAGATGGAGGAGGTTGTGCCGTCCGGGGAGAAGATTGTCTTTTCGGAGGCGGCATGGAAAAAGGCATACCAGCGGATGGAGGAGACATTTCCGAAAAAGACCGTGCAGGGGTGGTTTATCTGCGGCGCGCCGGGGTGTATGTTAAGTCCCCTGACCTACTGGCGGCTGCACAAGCAGTATTTCGGTGGGAAAAACCAGCTCATGTACATAAACAGCGGTGTGGACGGTGAGGCGGCATACTATGTGATGTCGGAGGACGGGTTTTACCGTTTGAAAGGATATCATATATACTACGAGAAAAACCAGATGATGCAGGACTATATGATTCTGCGGAAGGACGCCCGCCGGGTGGAGACAGGCACCGGCGATCGGGTGATCCGCGATTTCCGTAACCGGATGGAAGAGCGGCAGCAGGAGGCGGCGTCGCGTTACGGGACGATCCGGGCGCTGGGGACGCTGTGCGGCGTGCTTTCGGTCGCGGTGCTTGCCGGCGGCGTGGTGCTTTTCGGCAATTACCAGAAAATGCGCGAGATGGAGAGTGTGCTGGTATCCGTCCTCCCGGATGGTGTGCGGGGCACTGCGGACGGGAAAGAGGCGGTCACGGTGGAACAGCTCCGCGGCAGTGTGACGCCGCTTGAGAGCGGCGATGTGGATGCAGACGGAACAACAGCGGAAAACGGAGGACAGGCGCATAAATGGACACTTGAGAGCGCGGCGGATGGAGATACAGAGGGCACTGCCATAGCAGGCAGACAGAATGGACAGGCTTCCGGCGGGCAGAGCGAAGAGGACGGAAAAATGGCGGAGACGAAAGCCCCGTACATTTTGCCGGAGCCGGAGGCACAGCGCGACCTGCCGAATCCGGGCGGCAATTCGACGGCGGGACAGGACTATCCGGTCACAAACTTGAAGCCCGGCGGCACGTACACGGTCGGGGACGGGGAGACGCTCTATGGGATCTGTTTTAAGCTTTATGGCAATATCCGTCATCTGGACGATATCCTTGCGGTCAACCATCTGACCGATGAAAACCGCATTATCGCAGGGCAGACGCTGGTGCTGCCGGATGTGTCCGGAGAATAGCAAAAAGATAATGCCAAACCATCTAAAATAGTGTATAATCAAGATGGCAGTCCAGCTACAGGAGATAAAAAAATGAGTGAGATGAACCCGATTGAACGGGAACAGAAGAAAAAGCAGCTGAGAGGGCGTGTGATCGACACCGCCACGCAGGACATGTTTCCCCGCCGGGGCATAAGCCACGGAGAAAATGAGGAAGAGGTGGCGGAGAAAGCCGAGCGCCATTCCAGACGGAAACGTCTCCGCAGGGTGCTGACGGCGGTGTTAATCGCGGCGCTTTTGGCGGCTGGTTTTATGTATTATAAAGATAACCATGCCTACACGGACTATACGGTGGCGTGGGAAAAAGAGATTGCGGCGAGTGAGAGCAGCACGACGGAATTTGTCCCGTTTGGGGAAAATGTACTGAAATACACGAAGGACGGAGCTTCCTATCTGGACAAGTCCGGCAAGGCGGTCTGGTCGATGAGTTATGAGCTGAAATCGCCGATCTGCTATGTCAACGGCGATTATGCCGTGATCGGGGACCAGCAGGGCAATGATATTTATATTGTGGATAAGACCGGAAGCCAGGGACAGGCGACGACGCTTCTGCCGATCCTGCGCGTCAGCGTATCGGCATACGGCATCGTGGCGGCGCTGGTGGAGGACAGCAATGCTTCGTATGTGACCTTTTTCAAGAAAGACGGCAGCGAGCTTGACTGGGCGATCAAGACGGTTATGTCGGGAAATGGTTACCTGATGGACGTTTCCTTATCGCCGGATGGTACGCAGGTCATGCTTTCCGACCTGTATCTGCAGGACGGGGCACTCAAAAACCGGATTGTATTTTACAATTTCTCCGAATATGGAAAGAATTATCCAGACCGTCTGGTCGGAGGTTTTGATGAGCTGGGAGACAGCATCTGTCCGCGCGTCCGGTTTCTCGACGAGGATCACGCGTGTGCATTTGCGGATGATCAGGTGGCATTTTTCTCTTTGGAAAATGTAACAAGCCCGGCGCTGGTGCGCCAGGCGGAGATCGACGGGGAAGTCCGCGGCGTGGCATGGTCGAAGGACTATGTGGCGGTCATCTCGGACAACACCGAGGGCGGAAGTGAGAGCCGTTTGAGCATGTTTAAATCCGATGGAACCGCTATGGGTACGGCAGAGTTCTCGTATTCGTGGCGTAACATAAATATACAGGGCGATTTCGTCATCCTAAATAACGAAAATTCCTGCCGGGTCTACAGTATGTCCGGCAAGGAGCGGTTTGCCGGGGAGTTTGATTTCTCTGTGGCGCAGGTAACACGCGGCCGCGCGTTCAATTCACTGATTATCAGCGGCGGCGACCGGATGCGCGAGATCCGCCTCAAATAACACACGTTTAGTTTTTAAAATTAAGATACATAGCAGGAGGTTACTTATGAATCAGATTGACACATTATCCGTAAACGCGATCCGGATTTTATCCGCAGACGCAATCCAGAAGGCAAATTCCGGTCATCCGGGACTTCCGCTGGGATGTGCAGCAGCGGCTTATGAACTGTGGGCACATCATATGAACCATAACCCAGCTAACCCTAAGTGGGAGAACAGAGACCGTTTCATCTTATCCGGCGGTCATGGTTCCATGCTGCTGTACTCTCTGTTGCACCTGTTTGGCTACGGAAATCTTTCCAAAGAAGATCTGATGAACTTCCGCCAGTTAGATTCCAAGACTCCGGGACATCCGGAATATGGTCATACCGTTGGCGTTGAGGCGACGACCGGTCCGCTGGGCGCAGGTATGGGTATGGCAGTCGGCATGGCGATGGCTGAGGCACATCTGGAAAGCGTATTCAACAAAGAAAATTATCCGGTAGTTGACCATTACACCTATGTATTGGGCGGCGACGGATGTATGATGGAAGGCATTTCCTCTGAGGCATTCTCTCTGGCAGGTACCCTGGGACTTTCCAAGCTGATTGTTCTCTATGATTCCAACCGCATCTCCATCGAGGGAAGCACCGACATCGCATTCCGTGAGAATGTACAGGAGCGTATGCAGGCATTTGGTTTCCAGGCGATCACTGTAGAAGACGGCAATGATATCGACGCGATTGGCAAGGCGATCGAGGCTGCAAAGGCAGATACCGAGCATCCGTCCTTTATCACCATCAAGACGCAGATCGGCTTCGGCTGCCCGGCAAAACAGGGTAAGGCGAGCGCACACGGCGAGCCGCTGGGCGTGGAGAATGTGGAAGCACTCAGAAAGAACTTAAACTGGCCGAGCGAAGAGCCGTTCTTCGTGCCGGAAGAGGTATACAAAAACTACTCCGAGATCGCAGAGCAGAAGGCAGAGGTAGAAGCTGCATGGAACGTGATGTTTGCCGCTTACTGCGAGGAATATCCGGAGATGGAAGCGCTCTGGAACCAGTATCACAATGCAAAGGCGGGCGAGGCGCTGAAAGATGACGCCGGATTCTGGGCAAAACAGGAGAAACCGGAAGCAAGCCGTGCGATCTCCGGACGCCTGATCAACTACATCAAGGATGTTCTGCCGAACCTGTTTGGCGGTTCTGCTGACCTGGCACCGTCCAACAAGACCAACATGAAGGATGCGGGCGACTTCTCCAAGGAGGACAGAGCTGGACGTAACCTGCACTTTGGTGTCCGCGAACTTGCGATGGCAGCGATCGGAAATGGCATCATGCTGCACGGCGGTCTGCGTGCGTATGTATCGACCTTCTTTGTATTCAGTGATTACTGCAAACCGATGGCAAGACTGTCTGCACTGATGGGCGTGCCGCTGACCTATGTATTTACGCATGACAGCATCGGCGTTGGCGAGGATGGACCGACCCATGAGCCGATCGAGCAGATGGCAGCGCTGCGTGCGATGCCGAACTTCCATGTATTCCGCCCGTGCGATGCGACCGAGACAGAGGCAGCTTGGTACAGTGCTGTTACTTCCGAGCACACACCGACCGCACTGGTGCTGACCAGACAGAATCTGGAGCCGATGGCAGGCAGCAGCCGTGAGGCATTAAAGGGCGGCTACATCATCGACGACTGCGAGGGCACACCGGAGTTAATTCTGATTGCCAGCGGTTCCGAGGTAGCTCTGGCGGTTCATGCAAAAGAGACTCTGGCAGCAGAAGGTCAGAAAGTCCGCGTTGTCTCCATGCCGTGTATGGATCTGTTCGAGGAGCAGAGCGAGGAGTACAAGGAGTCCGTACTTCCGAGAGAAGTACGCCGCCGTGTAGCAGTAGAGGCGCTTGGAAGCTTCGGCTGGGACAAGTACACCGGCTTAGACGGCAAGATCATTGCGATGGAAAGTTTCGGCGCCAGCGCACCGGCAGGGCTTCTGTTCAAGAAGTTCGGCTTTACCGTTGAGCATGTGGTAGAGGTGGCTAAGAGCCTGAAATAATGCTGATTTTGGTAAAAAAATAAGATAAAAGACAGGCACCTGTCTGTCGGCAGAAAAGAATGCGGTACCGCTTAAGCAGAAATGCGCCTTTCTCCGGCAGGCAGGTGTATTTTGCTTTCCAAACCTTGCAAAACGGGGATGCATTGCGTATAATAAGAGCCAGCGCAGAAAAAAGATGAGGGCATAGAAGAAAGGCTGCCAGTGCAGCCGTAAGGGAAGGGATCCAGACATGGAAAAAAAATGTATTGGGATAGACGTCGGCGGAACGACGGTTAAGATTGGTCTTTTTGAGACGGATGGAACGCTTGTTTATAAGTGGGAGGTTCCGAGCCGCAAGGAAGAGAATGGGGCGTACATTCTTCCGGATGTAGCCGCTTCGATCAGGAAGAAATTGAACGAGCGGGGAATTCCGATGGATGCCGTGATCGGCGCAGGCATGGGATTTCCGGGACCGGTGCAGCCGGACGGCTATGTGGAGGTCTGCGTCAACTTAGGATGGCGCGATCTGAACCCGCAGAAGATTTTGAGTGAGTTATTAGATGGAATGCCGGTCCGCTCCGGTAATGATGCTAATGTGGCGGCGCTCGGCGAGATGTGGCAGGGTGGCGGCAAGGGCTGTCATGATATCGTGATGGTGACGCTGGGAACCGGTGTCGGCGGCGGCGTGGTACACGATCAGAAGATCGTTGCAGGACGCCACGGACTGGGCGGCGAGATCGGTCATATCCATATCCGCGAGGGCGAGAAAGAAACCTGCAACTGCGGCGGACACGGTTGTCTGGAACAGGTAGCGTCCGCGACCGGTATCGCCAGGGAGGCGAGACGGAAGATGGCGGCAAAGCCGGATGCATCGGTGATGCGTGCCTACGGTGATGCGATCACCGCAAAAAATGTGCTGGATGCGGCAAAAGCCGGGGATGCACTGGCGCTGGAGGTTATGGACACCGTGTGCTATTATCTCGGATGGGCGCTGGCGACCATTTCGATGACCGTGGATCCGGAGATTTTCGTCATCGGAGGCGGCGTATCCAAGGCGGGGACTTTTTTAACGGATTGGATTGACCGCTATTACCGCGAATTGACCCCGATCTCTGAGAATAAGGGCGAGGTTCGCCTGGCAACATTGGGAAATGATGCAGGTATCTATGGGGCGGCAAGACTGATCTTAGATTAGGCGCCTTGTTTTGAGTGACAGAGTGCAGGGTAAATGGTCTGGACGTTTGAAGGAAATAGGGATAGAAAAACGTTCAGATATGCCGAAAAATGCTGTAGACAAGAGGAGACCCCGGAGCGGTCAAGCATCCGGGGCAATTATGAAAAATCTATGTGCAAAATCACTATAAAACAAATTTGAAAAGTGAAATCTTTTATGCTTTTAGTATAAAAATAAGATATGAATAAAATATGAACACCGTGTAAACAGATTATGAAAATTGGCGATTTTGTACAAAAAAGTTTCATGAATCAGAGGTTTCTCTATCAAAACAGAGGATAGAAAGAAAAATGGCAGAATTTGCAGCGCACGGTGCGAATCAGGAGGAAAAAATGGCAGCAGAAAAAGCAAAGAAAACGATTGTAATTGGACATAAAAACCCGGATACGGATTCGATTTGTTCTGCAATCGGCTATGCGAATTTCAAAACACTTCAGACGGGCGGCGAATATGTACCGTGCCGTGCCGGAGAACTGAACCCGGAGACAACCTTCGTACTGGATTACTTTAAGGTAGATGTGCCGAAACTGATTAAATCCGTCAAAACGCAGGTCAAGGATATTGAGATCCGCGAGACGCCAGGTGTTTCCAAGAATATTTCCCTGAGAAAAGCATGGAACCTGATGCAGGAGGACGGTCTGGTAACACTTCCGGCTGTTACCGATAAGAATATACTGGAAGGTCTGATCACAGTCGGCGATATCACCCGTTCTTATATGAATGTATACGACAGCAGCATTCTTTCCAAGGCATGCACCCAGTATGCAAATATCATCGAGACCCTGGAGGGCGCGATTTTTGTTGGCGATGAGAAAGAGTACTTTGATAAAGGAAAAGTCCTGATTGCGGCAGCTAATCCGGATATGATGGAATATTATATTGAAGAGAACGACCTGGTTATCCTCGGCAACCGCTATGAGTCGCAGCTGTGCGCGATCGAGATGGGTGCAAGCTGTATCATCGTGTGTGAGGGCGCTGGCGTTTCCATGACGATCAAAAAACTGGCACAGGAGCGCGGCTGTACCGTCATCACAACTCCGTATGATACCTACACGGCAGCCCGTCTCATTAACCAGAGTATGCCGATCAGCTATTTCATGAAGACTGAGAAGCTGATCACCTTCGATACAGATGATTTCATCGATGATATTAAGGATGTGATGGCAAGCAAGCGTTTCCGTCATTTCCCGGTACTCGATAAAGAAGGCAAATACAAAGGCCTGATTTCCCGCCGTAACTTACTGGGTGCGCGCGGCAAGAACGTGATTCTGGTCGATCACAATGAGCGCGGCCAGGCGGTAGACGGCATCGAGAATGCCAATATCCTGGAGCTGATTGACCACCATCGTCTGGGTACTGTGGAGACAGTCGGACCGGTCTTCTTCCGTAACCAGCCGCTCGGCTGTACGGCAACGATCATCTTCCAGATGTACCGCGAACAGGGGTTGGAGATCGACAAGACCATCGCAGGTCTGCTCTGCAGTGCGATCATCTCCGATACGCTTCTGTTCCGTTCTCCGACCTGCACACCGATGGATCGGGCGGCAGCGGTTTCTCTGGCTGAGATGGCAGGCATCAAGCTGGATGAGTTCGCAAACCAGATGTTTGAGGCAGGCAGCGAGTTAAAGGGCAAGAGCGATGCAGAGATTCTGTATCTGGATTTCAAGAAATTCTCAGCTGGAAAGACAAACTTCGGCGTCGGTCAGATCAACTCCCTGAATGCAGAGGAGCTTGGAAAGCTGAAGAACCGTATGCTGCCGTTTATGGAGAAGGCGCGTGAGGACGAAGGTCTGGATATGATCTTCTTCATGCTGACGAATATCCTGACGGAGACGACCGAACTTCTCTGTGTTGGACAGGGGGCGGCACAGGTTGTGGCAGATGCGTTCCACGTAGTTGATGCAAATGAAGAGCTGAAGCAGACGGCAACACTGCCGGGTGTTGTTTCCAGAAAGAAACAGCTGATTCCGGCACTGACAGTGACACTGGAGCAGTAAATCAGGTGACGGTGCGCGGACGGGATTGTTTCATACGGAAAATCCAGTGATAGTTCGTGCAGGGCAGAAAGGTCGGACGGAAAGGAAGGATACCATGACATTTGTATATCCGGCGGTTTTTACGCCTAAGAAAGATGGAAAAGGGTATGATGCATATTTCCCGGATTTGGAGTGCTGCGAGGCGGAAGGTCCGGATCTGGAGGATGCGGTGGAAAATGCGCGGGAGGCAGCGTACAACTGGATCAGCTTGGAGCTGGAGGAAGAGGGCGATCTGCCGGCACAGACGCATATCGATGATATGAGCCTGCCGGAAGGAAGCATGGTGAAACAGATCATGGTCCGGATCAAACTTCTCCCGGACAACGATTAAGAGGATATAGGGATGGCACAGAAGAGAGCGGCTGGAAAGCCAGAAGAGCGTCGCCGGGGAGGAGCAAGGCAGAACCCGGAAGGACAGTTGAAAAAACGGGTGGAGACCCGGAACACTCCGGGACCGCGCGCCCAGTGGAAGCCGGGCAATATGATTTATCCGGTTCCGGCGGTGCTGGTCACAGTGGCGGACTGCGAAGGAAACAGCAACATCATCACGATTGCCTGGACGGGCACGATCTGTACGAACCCGCCGATGGCGTACATTTCGGTGCGCCCGGAGCGCTATTCTTACCATATGCTGCGGGAGAGCGGTGAGTTTGTCATCAACCTGGCGACGGAGTCGATGGCGTATGCGACCGATTACTGCGGCGTCCGCTCCGGCAGGAATGTGGATAAATGGAAGGAGACAGGGCTCACACCGGTTCCGGCGCAGACGGTGAAAGCGCCGGTGATCGCCGAAAGCCCGGTCGCGATCGAGTGCCGGGTGACCGAAGTCAAGGAACTGGGGTCACATCATATGTTTCTGGCAGAGGTAACGGGTGTCAGCGTGGACGAGCAGTGGCTCAACGAGCGCGGCAGCCTGGAGCTTGCAAAGGCGGAACCGATTGTGTATTCGCATGGCGGCTATTATGGGCTTTCAGAGCTTCTTGGAACATTTGGATGGAGTGTAAAGAAAAAGAAGAGGTGCCAAAGATGAAAAATAATGTAACCCTGATTGGTATGCCGTCCGCAGGAAAGAGCACGGTCGGAGTGCTTTTAGCAAAGAGACTGGGCTATTCCTTTATAGATGTGGATCTGCTGATTCAGGAACAGGAAGGTAAGCGTCTGCGCGAGATCATCGAAGAACAGGGACTGGACGGATTTCTCGATGTGGAGAATCGCGTCAACGCGGGGGTGGAAGCCGAGCAGGCGGTCATCGCACCGGGTGGCAGCGTGATCTACGGAAAGGAAGCGATGGAACATTTAAAATCCATCGGACTGGTTGTCTATCTGAAAATTACTTATGACGAGCTGGTAAAACGCGTCGGCGATGTCAAGGACCGCGGCGTGGCGCTGAAAGACGGCATGACACTTCTGGATCTCTACCATGAGAGGATCTCGTATTTTGAGAAATACGCGGACATCACGATCGACGAGGAAGGTAAAGAGCTGGGGGCGGTGGTTGATGAGCTGCGCGAAATATTGGAAGAGCGCGGTTATGTGCTGGGAAGTGCGCCGGAGGAAGAGTAACAATTTCACATGAGAATGGGGGCAGCCGGTTCTGCCGGACGGGTTTCATAACGGGTTACAGTGAGAAAAAATCAGTTGCAAAACAGTTGAAAATCCAATACAATAGAATAGTAACCATTTTTATAGAATGTTAACAGTCGGGGGTGCAAAGATGCGGAATCTTTTTTGCATCCCTTTTTTGAAAGGTGTGCGTATATGACTACAGTGAAATCTTTGTCCAGAGAGATGAAATTCTTTCTTCTGGCACTGATTCCGATCTATTTCATTTCAGTGGGGCTGATTATACAGCCGTTTGATTCCATTGTGACTGGTATCTATGAAATCATATGGGAGCCGGATTTCCTGATCACCGATTATATTGCGGTCGGCGGCATGGGAGCCGCGTTTGTCAATGCCGGGATGATGGCGCTTATCAGCATCTACTTTGTCTATAGTCTTGGGATGGAGATGGACGGGCATACGATCACGTCCTGCTGTCTGATGTTTGGATTCTCTTTGTTCGGAAAAAATCTGATGAATATCTGGGCGATTTTTCTGGGTGTATTTCTCTATGCAAAATATCATAAAATGCACTTATCCAACTATATTTATGTCGGCATCTACGGAACGAGCCTGTCTCCGATCATCACACAGCTGATGCACGTGGTGGAGCTGCCGATCTGGCAGCGCTTCTGTGTGACGATTCTGGTGGGAATCTGTATCGGATTCGTGCTTCCACCGCTCGCGACGCATTCCCACTATGCCCATAAGGGATATTCCCTTTATAATGTGGGATTTGCCTCTGGCATCATTGCGACGGTCCTGGTCTCCACGTTTAAGTCCTTTGGAATTGAGACGGAGGCGCGTCTTATCTGGTCCTCCGGCAATGATGCGATGCTTTTAGGGCTGCTATTTGTCCTGTTTGCAGGCATGTCGGTGGTGGCAGTGCTGTGGCGCGGAAAAGATACGCTTTTAGGGTATGAAAAACTCCTTGGGACAACGGGAATCGGCGGTACCGATTACCTGCTGGAATTGGGCGGTGCAGTGACGCTTCTCAACATGGGACTCAATGGTCTGTTTGCGACCTTCTTTGTGCTGGCAGTCGGCGGAAACCTAAATGGACCGACGATCGGCGGAATCTTTACCATCGTTGGATTCAGTGCGACTGGAAAACATTTGCGGAATATTTTCCCGATCATGGCGGGCGTCTGCATTGCGAGTACCGTCCGGGCGTGGGATATCACGAATCCGTCGGCACTTCTGGCGCTGCTCTTTTCCACGACGCTGGCGCCGATCGCCGGAGAGTTTGGAATTTTATGCGGCGTGTTAGCCGGTTTTCTGCACGCGTCGGTGGCGCTCAATGTCGGGATCGTGTATGGGGGCATGAACCTCTATAACAATGGATTTGCGGGCGGTATCGTCGCAATGTTCCTGGTGCCGGTGATCCAGTCGATCCGCGACCGGAGGGCGCGGGCGAAGGGAGATCTGTCGCTGTAAGATTTCCTCTTTTTAATGGAATCTTAACACGAAAGAGGCATAGAGATATTGTATCATTATAAAAACACCACATTTATGATACCTACTAAACATAGAAAGGAATGATACATATTTCAACTTCATTTGCGCTTCTGGTCGTAGCGATTATTATCCTTGTCTGCATCGCGGGAAGCCGTCTTTCGGGGCGGCTGGGGGTGCCGACGTTGTTTATTTTTATTATGCTGGGAATGCTGTTTGGATCGGACGGTATTTTTAAGATTCCATTCGGCAATTTTGCACTGGCGGAACAGGTCTGCTCGGTGGCACTGATTTTTATTATGTTTTACGGCGGGTTCGGCACGCGCTGGAGTGAGGCGAAGCCGGTCGCGGGGCGGTCGATTTTGTTATCCTCGGTGGGTGTAGTGCTGACGGCGCTTTTGACCGGGCTGTTCTGTCATCTGGTGCTTAAGATGGCACTGATGGAAGGAATGCTTCTCGGCGCAGTTCTTGGATCGACCGATGCGGCATCCGTGTTCTCGATCCTGCGTTCGCGCAAGCTGAACCTCAAATACGGCACGGCATCCATGCTGGAGTTAGAGAGCGGAAGCAACGACCCGTTTGCGTACATGATGACGGTGATTCTGCTGTCTGCGATGACGGGGAGTGTGAGCGGCGGTTCGGCGGTTCTGCTTTTGATCCGCCAGCTCGCATTTGGGCTTTTGACCGGCGCGACGGTCGCGTGGTTGGTGACATGGCTTTTAAAGCGGTATGCCTTTTATGGCGAGGGATTTGACACGATCTTTGTCTTTGCGGCGGCAATCATTTCTTACGCGCTTGCATCCCAGATTGGTGGAAATGGCTACTTAAGCGTGTATTTGACCGGTATTATCCTCGGAAATCAGGAGCTGAAGAACCAGAAAGCGCTGGTTGGCTTCTTTGATGCATTTACCGGCATGATGCAGATGCTTCTGTTTTTCCTACTGGGACTTCTGGCATTTCCCTCGCAGATGCCGTCGATCGTGCTTCCGGCGATCGCAATCGCATTGTTTTTAACATTTGTGGCTCGTCCGGCGGCGGTTGGCTTGCTGCTCGCGCCGTCGAAACCGCCGATCGGGCAGTATCTGGTTATTTCCTGGGCGGGTCTGCGCGGTGCGGCGTCAATCGTATTTGCGATCATGGCGACGCTTAGTGAGGGATATATGAAATATGATATATTCCACATTGTGTTCTGCGTTGTTTTATTTTCCATCATTTTTCAGGGTTCGCTGCTTCCGAAGGTGGCAGAAAAATGTGACATGATCGACAACTCGACCGATGTCATGCGGACGTTCTCGGACTATACGGGCGATATGCAGATTCAGTTCGTGCAGCTTCCGATCGGGGACAATCATCCGTGGAAAAACCGTAAAATCTGTGAGATCGAGATGCTTCCGGGTATGTTAATTACAGTGATCCGGCGCGGCGCGCAGACGATTGTGCCCAAAGGGCAGACTGTCATTCAGGAAGGGGATACCGTCGTCTTGGGTGCAGAGGGCTTTACGGACAGCCAGGGAATCCTTTTAAAAGAGATTCTGATGACACCAGATCACCGCTGGTGTGGTAAGAAGATCGCGGAGGCGCGCTTCTATAAGAATACGATCATTGTGATGATAAAGCGGGGCAGCCAGATCATCATTCCAGACGGCGGTACGCAGATACTGGAAGGCGACCGGGTGGTTGTATACTCGCAGAAACTGCCGCAGGTGGAAGGGCGTGTGAAACACGAAAGCGGACCGGCCGTATCGGCTGCTGTTCACAAGTAAGCATGTTTTCTTACGGCACTTTCGGTTCCAAAAGTGCCTATCCGTGAACCGTAACGCGGATTCATTGCAGGAACATGGAAATTTTAGGCAATACTTGCAGTTTGTTGAATTTTAAACTATACTAAAACAACAACGGTTTGCCGGAGGAAAAGAGTATGCAGCAGGGAAATACGAAGGAACGGATTGTAGAGGCTTATATCGAGCTGGAGTCGGAGAGACCGCTCGAGAAGATCACGGTCACGGCGCTGGTTGAGCGGAGCCGGATCACAAGAAAAACGTTTTATTATTACTTTAAAGATATATATGATTTGATGGAATACCGGATGGAACGCGAGATGAAGCGCGTCATGGAAGAGACGATGAGCCAGCCGGATCCGGAGAAGGCGCTGGCACAGCTTTATATGTATATCATGGAAAATCAGAAGCATATCCGGGCATTGTCTGAGTCAGCACAGTTCATGGCGCTGCGCCGTCAGATGGGAGAAAAGGTGTACCAGTATTTTTATAACCATCTGGAGCGGATTGGTATGTTCAAGAAGCTGACGATGCCGGAGGCGGCGATGGCGGTGCAGATCATCATTTTCTCAGTCATGGGAGTTGCGTTTGACGCGCCGTTTAAGGATGAGGCGGATGTGAAGGAGCGTGTCGCCACGTTCATGAGCGTGATCCGCAAATGCATCGGGTGCGACCCTATGCAGGTCCGTTAGGAAAGCAGGTTTCCGGCAGTTTTGAGAATTATTGTAACTGTTCAGTAGGTCTGCGCATTTACTGCGCTGACCGTACGAAAACATGGGCCAGCAGGCAAAAATCCCATTGCCGTAGGCAATTTTTAATGGATTTTTGCGCGTGACTGTGAAGGTACTGAACAGTTACGAATGATTGTCAATTAGAAAATGGAACAAGGAAACGCAGGAGGAATCAGCGGTATTTGGTTGGTTTTTCCTGCGTTTTTGCTGTCATGTACCCCAAAAAACGGTCAGCGGCAGGAAAATTCGGGTGTCATGAAAAAAAGATGAACATAGATGGATACATTTTGACAAATTTGTGTACACACCTGTCCAAACTTGGGAGTGGCAAAGTGTATACGAGATGAGTAAAATATAGACTGAGAAAAATTTATACCAAGAACAAGCATAGATGGAGGAAATTATGAAAAAAAGAGGAAAGATTCTGGCGCTGGCTGCGATTGTAGTAGTTGGTGCTGTCGTTTTGTCCCGATGCGGCCATAAGAATACGGCGGCGGAATATGAGTCCCGTCCAACCGTAAAGGTAGAAAATCCGGTTCGTCAGGACATCAGCCTGTACACGGATCTGACCGGACTGGTAGAGCCGCAGTCCCGCGCGAGCGTCATGCCGAAGATGAGCGGCGAGGTGCTGGAGGTTTACTTCCAGGCGGGCGATACGGTCCAGGCAGGGCAGGCGCTGTGCAAGATCGATTCCGACGCGTTGACAGCGTTAAAGCTGCAGGTGGATGCGGCTTCCGTTGCCTTAAAGAATGCGGACAGCAATTTAAGCCGTACCCAGGCGCTCTTTGCCGATGGTTTTGTCTCCCAGGAGGCGATGGAGCAGGCACAAAACAACGCACAGAGCGCGAAGATTTCCTATGAATCTGCGAAGAATCAGTACGATCTGCAGGTGAAATACACAACCGTGACAGCGCCGATCGACGGTGTGATCGAGTCCCGGAGCGTCGAACCGCATGATCATGTATCTCCGGCTGGCGAGATCTGCACGATCTCCGGTGCCAGCCAGTTACAGGTTAAATTCGGTATCACCGAGAAGATCCACCAGACGATGGAGCTGGGTGACAGCGTGACGCTGGAGAAAAACGGTGTGGATTACACCGGTACTGTGACCGAGATCGGATCTATGGTCAACGAGAGCAGCGGTCTTTATGACGCGCGTGCGATGGTGCCGGATGCAGCAGGTCTTACGAATGGTTCCCGCGTAAAAATGACGATTATCATGGACCGCGTCAGCCAGGTGCTAACCGTTCCGGTCGATGCAGTCAGCTACGACAACGGTGCCCCGTTTGTATACCTCTATGAGGACGGAAAAGCGGAGAAAACCGAGATCGAAGCAGGTATCTATGACGATGAAAATATGGAAGTAAAATCGGGTCTGACGAGCGACAGCCAGGTCATCGTAAGCTGGAGCAACGAGCTGGTGGATCAGGGAGAAGTCCTGTTGGCACAGGATAGCGATGGCGCGCAGACAAACGGAAACAATGAGACAGCAGCGGAGACGACAGAGGCAGGTGACAAAGAATGATTCGACTGACAAAACTCGCACTGCGGCGTCCGGTTACCATCATTCTCTGTCTGATCACCATCGCGTACTTCGGTTTTCAGTCCGTCATGGGCATGAAGCTGGAACTGACGCCAGAGATGGAGATGCCGATGTTAATCATCGCCACGGTGTATCCGGGAGCCAGCCCGGAGGACGTAACCGATCTGGTTACCAAGAAAGAAGAAGATGCGATCACGTCATTGGACTCGGTAGATAAGGTACAGTCCATTTCCCGTGAAAATGTATCGATCGTCATTGTCCAGTATGAGTACGGCACCAACATGGATACCGCATACATTAACCTGAAAAAGGCGATAGACGGCATTCAGGGCGATCTGCCGGACGATGCCAATGACCCGAATATCATGGAGCTGGATATCAACTCGATGGCGACGGTTACGCTGGCAGTCAGCGGCGACGTTGATCAGAACCTTTATACATATGTAGATGACAAAATTGTTCCTGAGTTTGAGAAATTAAGCTCGGTCGGCGAGGTTTCGATTGCCGGCGGTCAGGAGAGCTACACCCGCGTGGAACTGATTCCGGAAAAACTGGCACAGTACCACCTGAATATGAATACGGTCGCACAGTTAGTCGGTGCCGCCGATTTCACGATCCCGGCGGGCGATGTCCGGGTTGGAAAACAGGATCTCGACGTCAGTGTCGGCAACGAATTTAAGAGCACGGAAAGTCTGAAAAATGTCGTGCTTCCGCTGGCAAACGGTGAGACGATCCATCTTTCTGATATCGCGAATGTCTATGAGGCGCTGGAGGATGCAAACTCGATCGGACGCTATAATGGCGAAGATGTTATCTCCCTGGGAATCAAGAAACAGCAGAGTTCCACCGCGATCGAGGTTTCCAACCAGGTAACCAAGAAGGTGCAGGAAATTGAACAGCAGTATCCGGGTCTTAAAATCACCGTGGTAGATGATGCCAGTGACACGCTGAAACGGTCTTTAAGCAGCGTAATCCAAACGCTGCTCCTGGCGATCATCCTGTCCATGATCATTCTGTTCTTATTCTATGGCGATCTGCGTGCATCGGTCATCGTAGGTACGTCCATTCCGATCTCCGTTGTGTTGGCGATCATTTGTATGGCGGCGATGGGATTCTCAATGAACATTATTTCCCTGACGTCGCTCGTTCTCGGCGTTGGTATGATGGTTGATAACTCGATCAACGTCCTCGACGGATGTTTCCGGGCGAAGGAAAAACTGGATTTCTACGACGCGGCGCTGGAAGGTACGCGCACGATGATCGGCTCGATCACCGGCGGTACGCTGACAACCTGTGTTGTATTTATTCCGCTTCTGATGTTAAACGGTATGTCTGGACAGCTCTTTACACAGCTCGGCTACACGATCATCTTCTGTATGACGGCTTCCTTATTCTCGGCAGTCATCATCGTGCCGCTCTGCTATATGTTCTGGCATCCGGTGGAGAAGGATCATGCGCCGGCAGGACGCATCATCAAAGGCATCCAGGCCTGGTACCGCAAGCATATGCCGCAGGTCATTAAGCGCTATGCGCTGGTATTTGGAACGACGGCGGTGCTGGTTGTGCTGGCCCTCCTCATGGCGTCCAGACTGAACCTGGAGCTGATGTCCTCGATCGATGAGGGTATCGTAACGATGACGATCAAGACGAAGCCGGGTTATTCGGTATCGGCGATCCGTGACACTGTGCTTGATTTGGAAAATATGGTAGAGGCAGACGAGGATGTGGATCATTACCTGATGACATATGGAAACAGTGGCGTCAGCATGACTTCTGGAAGTGATGTGACACTGAATGCCTACTTAAAAGATAAGAGAAAGCTTTCCACGGACGAGGTTATCGAGAAGTGGAGATATGCGACACAGAACTACGTTAATGCGACCATTACCCTGGAACAGGGCAGCAGCAGTATGAGCAGCAGCATGAGCAGCGGTGATTCGATTGAGGTGGATCTGCAGAGTACCGATTATGATACATTAAAGAAGTCAGCGGATGATCTGGTAACGGAGCTTCGCAAGCGCGAGGATGTTATGCAGGTACATTCTTCGGTTGAGAATGCGGCGCCGGTTATCAAGGTAAAAGTGGATCCGGTCAAGGCGGAGGCAGAGGGACTGACCCCGGCAAGCATCGGTTCGGTTGTATACAGCAATTTAAGCGGTGTGAAAGCGGCGACGATCTCCGTCAACGGCGAGGATCAGGATGTGAAAGTAGAATTTGCGCCGGATCGTTACGATTCCATCGCGAAACTGCAGGGCATGATGATCACGACAGCGGCGGGCAATACGCTTCCGCTGGAGGATCTGGCAGAGATTTACTACCAGGACAGCCCACAGGAGATTTCGCGAAAAGAGAAACAGTACCAGGTATCGATCACGATGCAGGCACAGGCAGATTATAAGAAGACGGCTGAAAAAGATGTCAAGAGCTTCGTGCAGAACTGGGAGTTCCCGTACGGCGTTGAGATGGCGACCAACAGCCAGGATGAGTCGATGGGCGAGGAGCTTTCCGCGCTGGGAATGGCGCTTGTCACAGCGATCTTTCTGATTTTCATTGTCATGGCGATTCAGTTTGAGTCTCCGAAGTTCTCCCTGATGGTTATGGCAACGATACCGTTCAGTTTGATCGGTTCCTTTGGCTTCCTGTTCCTGGCGGACTGCCCGATCAGTATGACCTCCATGCTTGGTTTCCTGATGCTGGTCGGTACGGTTGTAAACAACGGTATTTTGTACGTGGATACGGTCAACCAGCTGCGGGTGGAGATGCCGTTAGACGAGGCGCTGGTAGAGGCAGGTGCGATCCGTGTACGCCCAATCTGCATGACGACACTGACGACCATCATTGCGATGATCCCGAACTGTCTGGCATTTGGTAAGGCGGGCAAGATGATGCAGGGCTTAGCGCTTGTAAACGTCGGCGGTCTGGTTGCGGCGACGATCCTGACGCTGGTACTGCTTCCGTCCTTCTACCGAGTGGTTTATAACATGGGAAAAGGCAAAGAAGATGAGTATGATAAGCTGGACTGCGACTAAGGAAAAGCAGGTTAAGCAGTGAATCTGTCAGGCGGCGGACCCGGGGCGGGGAAGCTGCCTGTACTGATAGAAAAAGGGGGAGAAGAAGATGCCGTCGGAACGATTTAAGCGGCTGCCGGAGGAAAAACAGAAGAAAATCCGGGACGCGTGTATGGCTGAATATACGCGGACAACGATAGAAAAAGCATCGCTCAACCGTATGATAGAAGATGCCGGAATCTCCCGGGGCAGTTTTTATACGTATTTTGACAGTAAATGGGATGTTTTAGGATATCTGTGTGAGAGTTTTATCAATGAATTTTATGAGTGCGGCGTACGCTGCCTTGAAGAGGCGCAGGGGGACATCTGGGAGATGTTAGGGCAGTTTTTAAACGGTTCGCTTGCCCTGTGCCGCGATGAGAGACGCGCCGATTTCATCCGCAACATCATGGAGTGCAGCAGCCGTGAGGCGCTGACCTTTGATATATTCAGCTCCGATCCGGACAGTCCACGCGCTGTGCGTGGACGGAAGCTGGAACGCGTCGCCTATGAGTCGTGCGTGGGAAAATCCTTGCGGAAGATGGGCTGGGAGGAATATATGAGTTTTTTCCGCATGGCGATGATGTCGATCGCGATGGAGATCAAGAGCTTTCACGACGGAATTCCGGAAAACCGTATCCGGGAACGGTTTGCCCTGACACTCGGCATCCTGAAACGGGGCGCCGGGATGGAATCGGGAGCGGGCGCGCAGAGCGCCGAAAGGAAATGAAGATGAGTAAGATGAAGAAAAACAGGAAAAAACTGTTTGCCATTCTTTTACAGGCGGCGTTAGTCAGCACGGCTATGACGATGCCGGCATATGCGGCTAAAACGCCGGGGATCGGCTCAGATGCGCTGATCGGCGACGATGCGACCGGTCCGGTGCTGACGGGCGGCAATACCGAGGTGGAGGAGGAAACTTCCCCGTACACCAAAGAACAGCTAGAGGATGGGACGCTGGAATATGGCGAGATCGCATGGCGAATCGAGGGGTACAACAGCACGTACTTAAACCTGCGTTCCCAGCTCTACAGCCAGACGACCAGCCAGTCGGCGGGAACTGCCCTGGCGGCAGAGGCGAGCGCCCTCATGGAAGATGCGATGGACCTGAAGTCCGACGATATGGATGCGGAGACGAGAGAGCTGTTTGAGGGCTACAAGGCGGCAGCGAGAGAGCTGCGCAAACAGGGGGCAAAGCTCACGAACAAGGAGCTTTCCGGCACCTATGCCCGGACCCTGCGTCAGACAAAGAATAAGTTAGTCAAGGCGGTGCAGAACTTGCTCATCCAGTATGAGGAACTGCTCCCGCAGGTGGAAACAGCGAAAAAGAATGTGGAAATGTGCCAGGTAAATGCGGATGCCGCACAGAAGATGCAGGCGCTCGGCCGTGCTTCCGCGCAGGAGGTCCTGACGGCGCAGAAAGCGCTGCAGCAGGCCAATTCCAGCGCCCAGCAGGCAGAGAATGGGGCACTGCAGCTCAAGCAGAATATTTTGATGCTGCTTGGATTTGACGCGGATGCGCCGGTGACATTTGCGGATGTGCCGGTTCCGGATGCCACCCGCCTTGCGGCGATGGATCTGGCAGCCGATACACAGGCGGCAGTCAGCGCAAATTATGATTTGATGTCTGTGCGTGCTGCGAAAGCGGAAGGGTCTTCCAACCGCACAGTCAAGAAGCGAAACGTCGCCTATACCGAGGATTCGGTGACGATCACGGTTCAGAACCTCTATGCGGCGGTGGTATCAAAGAAACAGGCGTATGACAGTGCGACGGCTGGATATCAGGCGGCAGCGCAGAGCTACGAGGCGGCAAAGCGCCAGAACGCACTGGGAATGCTCTCAAGAGCCAATTATTTGGGGCTTGAGTGCTCCTGGCTCAGCAGCGTGGCGTCGTATAAGAGCGCGGAACTGGAATATACCAAAGCTGTGGAAAACTACGAGTGGGCTGTGAAAGGTCTGATTGTGACGAATTAATCCGTCAGGAATGGCAGTTTACTTAAGGTGTGAACAGGTTACTATTCACGGGTAGGCACTTTTGGAACAGAAAGTGCCGTAAGATAACATGGTGGTAACAGAAAGGAAGTAGGAACCGGAAATGAAACATAGAAGAAGGAAAACGGCGCTTCTGACCGCAGCGGCAGCAGCGGTTCTGGCATTGCAGGGACCATTTGCGGCGCTGGCAGCCAGCCCGCAGTTCGCCTACGATGCGGATACATGGGCGAAGCTTCAGGACAATGTGATGGAATACAGCGAACTGCCGTATCTGGTACAGGAGTACAACCCGACGTATCTAAACAACCAGACGACCTATCAGGCAGGACGCGACACAAAGAATGCGAAGGAAGTGCAGGATAAGCAGTACAATCAGGCGAATGATCTGTACGACAGCGCGGATAACCTGCGGGATCAGGCGGATCAGATCGAGGATTTTCTGGCGGTGCCGGGCATGGCGAGTGCTTACGCAAGCCTGATGTCAGCGTCCGTCATGGTGGAGCAGAATGCGTTAAAAACCCAGCAGTCTGCCGATGCTTCTTACCGCGACAGCGAGATGGACCGTCTGGACTATATCAACAGCCAGGATGCGGTTGTCGCGCAGGTGCAGTCGGCGTTTGCTGCTTATAATCAGGTCAAAAAGACAATTCCGTTGATGGAGAAATCAGTGGAATTGCAGGAACTTTCCATGCAGCTGACCCAGAAGCGCCAGCAGCTCGGTCAGGCGACCCAGATCGATGTGCTGAACGCGCAGAAGTCACTGCAGTCACTCCAGTCCACGCTGACCCAGACAAAAGCGGGACTTCAGGCCCAGCATCAGCAGCTCTGCGTCCAGACCGGATGGTCCTATGACGCGGAACCGGATATCCAGGATCTGCCGCAGGCGGATCTCACCCGGATCGCGGCGATGAACCTGGCAGCGGACACACAGACGGCGCTCGAACAGAACCTGTCCTTACAGTCCAACAAGCGCGGCTATGCCAATATGGCAGAAGGTTCAGCCGATAAGAAAAATATGGACCGCACCATCAAGAACCAGGAACAGACGATCCGCTCCGGTATTCAGACACTCTACAACGATATCATGCAGAAGCAGACAGCCCTGCAGCTTGCCGATGCGTCCCTGGCAGCAGAGACGCAGACGATGAATGCGATGCAGAAGAAGCTGGAGCTTGGCATGGCGACCCAGCTGGAGTACAAGAGCGAGGAAGTTTCCTTCCTGGAGAAACAGATCGACAAAGAGACAGCTAACATGAACCTGCAGCAGGCGATCGAGACGTATGAGTGGGCGCTGAAAGGTTACATGAAGTAGGGACAGAAGTTAAGTCTCTGGCACTTCCTCTGCGCGGGGGTTAATGTGGCGCTGGAGGAGGTGTATATATCGAAAATGATATAATAAAATGCTTATAAAATAAGGGGCATAAAATCCTCATGGATCGGCATTTGCCCGGTAAAAAATGGATTTTTAGACAAAAAGTGTATTTCTGTCACGGACGATACGGCAGTTCACAGACCGTATGTTTTTGTGACACGTACAAAAAGAGGAAAAAAAGCGGCGATTCGGAACGGAACGCCGCTTTTTTTGCGAAGGAAATAGGTATATATTGTGAGACTTTAACAAAAAATATGCATAAACAACAGAATACTACCAAATCCGACTGGAAAATACTGGGGTAATAAAAAATACTTTTGACAATTAACGCGGCATATGAGAAAATAAAAAAGATACTGGCAGTAAGGAGAGAAAATAAGATATGAACAAGTCACAAAACAAAATCAAGTGGTATATGCTTTCCTTTATGTGTTTCTCCACCCTCTGGGCATTTGGAAACGTTTTAAATGGTTTCATATACTTCAATGGAACACAGGTTATCTTCTCCTGGATTCTGATGTTTGCACTGTACTTTGTACCGTACGCACTGATGGTCGGAGAGCTTGGTTCCGCATTTAAGAATTCGGGCGGTGGTGTCAGTTCCTGGATTCATGAGACAACCGGTGCGAAGGCTGCATACTACGCAGGCTGGACCTACTGGGCGTGTCATGTTACCTACATCGCATCCAAAGGTTCCGGCGGTCTGAAAGCGCTCAGCTGGATGATTTTCCAGAACGCAGAGAAGTATGCGTCCTTTAACACGAAAGCGGTTCAGTTAGTTACCTTTGCGGTACTGCTGTTCTTCTGCTGGGTTGCGAGCCGCGGCTTAAACCCATTAAAGAAACTGGCTACCCTGGCGGGAACGAGTATGTTCGTTATGAGTATCCTGTACATCTTGCTGATGTTTGCTGCGCCGGCCATCAATCCGAACGGCGGTTATCTGTCGGTGGATTTCAGCTTAAAGAATATGATCCCGACCTTCAACTGGAAGTATTTCAGCAGCCTGTCCATTCTTGTCTTTGCAGTCGGCGGCTGTGAGAAGATCTCCCCGTATGTAAACAAGGTAGAGGATCCGGCAAAGGGATTCCCGAAGAGCATGATCTTTGCAGCAATCATGGTTATTGTCTGCGCGCTCTTCGGTACCATCGCAATGGGCATGATGTTTGATCCGGTACTGATTGAGGAGAATTTTGACTCCTACAACGCAAACGGCGCTTACTGGGCATTTCAGAAGCTGGGCGAGTATTACGGCGTTGGAAACCTGATCATGATCATCTATGCAGCCTGCAATGCGATCGGACAGTTCTCGACGCTGGTAGTCAGCATCGACGCACCGCTGCGTATACTGCTTGACAACGAGGATGCGCGTCAGTTCATCCCGACCAAGCTGTTAAAGAAGAACAAATTCGGCGCTTACATTAATGGTATCTGGATGGTTGTTATCCTGTCCGGTTCCATTATCCTGGCTCAGGTCCTGGTTCCGAACGCAGATACTGTACTGCGTCAGCTGACCCAGTTAAACTCGGTTACTATGCCGATGCGCTATCTGTGGGTATTCTTCGCTTACTTCATGCTTCGTAAACACACGAACAAGTTTGAACGTGAGTACCGCTTTGTAAAGAATAACGGAGTCGCTCTTGGCTTCGGTGCATGGTGCTTCTTCGTAACAGCAGCCTGCTGTATCTTAGGCATGTACAAGCAGGGCGATATGTATACAACTGTGCTGAATGTCATTACGCCGATTGTCCTGGTAATACTGGGACTTATCTTACCGGCGATTAAGAAGAGAGAAGGGAAGTCTGCATAATGAATGCTGCAAACGAATTACTGACTTTTATTGAGAACAGCCCGAGTATGTTTCATTCCATCGAGACAATCAAGGGTATGCTGGACGAGGCAGGTTTTACATACCTGCCGGAGTCGGCTCGTTGGGACGTGAAACAGGGCGGAGATTACTATACAATCCGCAACCATTCCAGTATCATTGCGTTTCGCGTAGGAGAGAAGCTGACTGATTATCACTTCCAGATGTGTGCCTCCCACAGTGATTCACCGACTTACAAGATCAAGAGTGTGCCGGAGTTAAATGGTCCGGGCGAGTATCTGCGCCTCGATGTGGAAGCATACGGCGGCATGATCGACAACACCTGGTTTGACCGCCCTCTGACCGTTGCAGGCCGTGTACTGGTAAAAGACGGTCAGGGCGTGAGCGCGAGACTTCTGTACATCGATAAAGACCTGCTCATCATTCCGAACGTAGCGATTCATTTCAACCGTGAGGTGAACAATGGATACAAATACAACCGTCAGGTTGATTTATGTCCGCTGTTCTCCGCTGGTGAGCTGAAAAAAGGCGCGTTTGACGCGATGATTGCGAAAGAGCTTGGTGTGGCAGTGGAGGATATCTTAGGAAAGGATCTCTTCCTTGTAAACCGCCAGCCGGGTACGATCTGGGGGTATGCGGATGAGTTCGTTTCCAGCCCGAAACTGGACGACTTACAGTGCGCTTACGTTTCCCTGAAAGCATTCCTGGAGGCGAAGAATGAGCGCGATGTCAGCGTATACTGCTGCTTCGACAATGAGGAAGTTGGTTCCAATACGAAGCAGGGGGCGATGTCCACCTTCTTACAGGATGTCCTGCACCGCATCAACGGCGCACTTGGAAAGACGCCGGAGGACTACTATCAGGCAGTTTCCGGTTCTTTCCTCGTAAGCTGCGACAACGCACACGCCGTTCACCCGAACCACGGGGAGAAGACGGATGCAGTCAACTGCTCCTGGATGAACAAGGGTATCGTCATCAAGGAGAGCGCGAACCAGAAATACACCACGGACGCATTCAGCCGTGCGGTATTTACGAATGTCTGCAATGAGGCAGGTGTTCCGGTTCAGGTGTTTGCAAACCGCAGTGATATTTTAGGCGGTTCCACCCTTGGAAACCTTTCCAACACGCAGGTCAGCGTCCATGCCGTCGATATCGGTCTGCCGCAGCTTGCGATGCATTCCTGCTACGAAACGGCAGGTGTGAAGGACGTTGAGTACGCAATCCGCGCACTGACGAAATTCTACCAGACCACTCTTCAGATTGAAGGCGCTGAGAGCGCAATGTTTGAATAGTTTTAGGATTGCGAAAGTGCGAAGCACATAGCAATCCGGTATCAAAATATAGTAAAAGCCCCGGAATCACAAAACTCCGGGGCTTTTGCTATATTTTTATATCTAAATGACGATAGACTGGAATTCAGACTATAGTCGGTATAATGCAGATTTATTACTTTATAAAATAATATGATTTTATTTTGTCTGATTTGCGTGATAAAATCAAGAAAAGAAACGTAATTTCGTGAGTAAGTATGAAAATGAAAGGAGAAAAGAATCGAATATTTGGATTAAATTGAAAAAAAGTAAGTTTAAAAAGGAGGGCATATGTTAAAGCTAGGAATTATTCAATTATCTATCCAGGAAGGAAATATCGAAAAAAACTGTGCTCATATAGAAGAACTTGTTAGAAACCATTCTTCTGACGACATAGATCTTCTTTGCTTTCCGGAACTTTGTATCAGTGGATACAATTTTGAAAAGGCCATAATTTCAGATAGGGAAGCACTTTTTTTCTCAGAGCTTGCCAGTAAATATAAGATAGCAATCATGGCCGGAATTAATAAAAAAGAGGGAAACCAGCATTATGATGTTGCCTGTATTTGGGATGAAACAGGAACACTTTTGGGAGAGTACAAAAAAATTCATTTATGGGATAAGGAAAATGATTTTTTTGCGAAAGGAGAAGAGCTGGTTACGGTTTCGTTTAAAGGCTGGACAATTGGATTGTTAATTTGTGCGGATTTTGGATTCTCAGAATTGGCAAAATCTTTAGCATTAAAAAAGAACGCAGATGTGATTATGTATCCGAGCGCGTGGAATCCGGGTTGGGATTACCTGTTTTCCGGATGCAGCAGTATAAGAGCAGCAGAAAACCAGGTTTATACGGTTGGATTAAACAGGGCATCCGGGGACGTGGAGTATTGTGGTAATACAACTGTTTCGAATCCGGATGGAACAACGCTTGCCAGATTATGCACATCAGAAGAATCCTACACACGTGTTGTGCTCAAAAAGGAATGTTTGGAGAAAGCGAAAGAAACCATCCCGTGGAGATTAATGAGACGTGAAGAAGTTTATAACAAAATATAGGAAGGAGATTGTATGGGAAAAGAATTAGAAAAAGAAAAAACGGTGATTATAGATGATCCGATGACCCCGGTACCGCTAAATCAACGGCAGCATTGGACAGCACCGGCATTTATTTTCGGAGGCCTTGAATTCAGTGTCACCTTGTTGATGATAGGTTCTACATTAATAGGCGCATTTGGCTTAAAAGGAATCATACCGGTTGTACTGTTCACTTTCATATGCTTAACATGGGTAGGAAATGCTATCAGTGGATATATGGGAGCCAAAACAGGTCTTTCCTCTTCCGTAATTGCAAAACAAGGATTTGGCGACAAACAGGCAAAATTTATTATCGCACTAGTTATCGGTGTTATCAGTATGGGCTGGTGGGCCGTTCAGACATCGGTAACAGGCAATGCGTTTTGTGCAGTTTTGGGAATTGACTATACAGTTAATCGAACTGCCTGGATGATTACCACCATTGTCGCAGGAATAGTGTTCGCAATTCCTTCTGTTATTGGATATTCATCTATGAAATGGACGGATTATTTTGCGGTTCCTGGTGGAATTCTTCTGTGCATTGTTGGTATTTACCTGGCATTAAAGAACATTGGATGGTCGAACATTATTAGTTACAAAGGAAGCGGTGAGATTTCATTTGCTGCCGGTGTGACGATGATACTTGGCATGAATGTATCGCAGTTTGTTATTTCTGCTGATTATACAAGATATGCAAAACCGTGTTGGAAGGATAATATTTTAATACCGATTGGAATTGTTGCAATTGGTATTCCGCTTCTTTTTATTGGTGCCATCATGGGAGCAGGAAATGGAACTGCAGATATTGTTGCAGTTATGGAAAACTTAGGATTTCCTATCTGGGGATTTATTGTTCTTTGGCTTGCTGCCTGGACCAGTCAGCTTGTAAATAACTATACAATGGGACTTTCTTTCTCCAATATGCTGAATATAAAAACAAATAAAGGAAGAGCGATTGTAACGGCCGTAGGTACATTTTTATCACTTCTTCTTTGTTTTACGGGTATTCTGGAAAATTTACAGAAACTGCTTAGCCTGGCTGCTCTTCTTTATCCGGCCATTGCAGGGGTTATGTTTGTTGATTTCTTCCTCAGGAAGGGAGTGTGGGAAGATAAGCAGGGATGGAATTTTATGGCTACAATTGCAATGATTGTGGGAATTGCAGTTGGCTATATTACAACCTATATTGTAGTAATTGGAATTCCGCCGGCACAATCTCTGATTATAACCGGTATTACCTATTATGTAATAATGAAGGTGAAGGCAAAGGTAGCACCTGATAAATTTACAGAGGGAATTAATTAAGTTAAGATATGCAATAGAAGTATGAAAAGTTTATACATACCCGCGTGCGGCAGTACCCGAACCAGGCTGCTGCACGCATTTTATAAAAGGAGGAGATCTGTATGCGACTGGAAGAACATCCTGTCCTGGATTTTGACCGGGGAGAAGAGGTCGTTTTTTACTATAACGGTCAGCCCATCACCGGCTTTACCCACGAAACCATCGCCGCCGCCCTGCATGCGGCTGGCATCCGCACACTGGGACACAGTCCCCATCTGCACCGTCCAAGAGGTCTTTTTTGTGCCATCGGCAACTGTTCTTCTTGTTTCATGACTGTAGACGGTGAGCCAAATGTCCGCGTCTGCGTGACCCGCGTAAAGGCCGGCATGAAAGTGGAAGAACAGCACGGAAAGGGGGTTGTCCTATGATCAAACAGACCGAAATTCTCGTCATCGGAGGCGGACCGGCGGGTCTCTCTGCTGCCTGTGCCGCCGCCGAGCTGGGAGCCAGCGTCCTCTTATGTGAGCGCGATTACCTCCCCGGCGGTCAGTTAGTCAAACAGACGCACAAATTTTTTGGTTCCGAAAAACAATATGCCGGAGAACGCGGCATCCACATCGGAAACCTGCTGATAGAAAAAGCGAAACACCATCCAAATATTGAAATTTTGACAGAAGCAACCGTGCTGGGAATCTATGAGGACGGCATCGTTACTGTTTTTTATCACGGAAAACACATGAAAATCCGCCCATCCAAAATCATTCTCGCCACCGGCGCTTCTGAAAAGTTTCTGGAATTTCCCGGCAATGATCTTCCCGGCATCTACGGTGCCGGTGCCGTGCAGACCCTCATGAATGTCGCCGGCGTCAAACCGGCTGAACGTGTTTTAATGGTCGGTGCAGGCAATATCGGTCTGATTGTCTCCTATCAGCTGATGCAGGCAGGGGTTGAGGTTGCCGGCATTATCGAAGCCGCCCCAAAAATCGGCGGTTATCTGGTCCATGCCTCGAAAATCCGCCGCGCCGGTGTTCCTATCCGGACTGGTTATACGATCGAAAAAGCGTATGGAACCGATGCCCTTGAGGGCGTTGTCATCGTACAGGTTGACTCCCAGTTCCAGCCTGTCCCCGGCACGGAAGAGACGATTCCCTGTGATACGCTCTGTCTGGCAGTCGGACTGGCTCCGCTGACCGAGCTTTGCTGGCAGGCTGGCTGTGATATGGCATTTATCCGCGAATTATCCGGGCATATCCCGCTGACCGATGAAAACCTGGAAACCTCGGTTCCGGGCGTCTATGCAGCCGGCGATGTTTCCGGAATCGAAGAAGCCTCTTCCGCTATGGTGGAAGGCCGTCTCGCCGGATGTGCCGCTGCCGAAAGCCTCGGCTATGAGCCTGTCCGGGCGGCAGCCGAAAAGGAAGCTGCCCGTTCGGAGCTTTCTGAACTGCGTTCCGGTCCTTCCGGTGCCAGAATTTTAAGCGGTCTGGAAAAAGCCCGTAAACTTCGCCTGGAGCATGACATGTGCAGGAAAGGAGGCGCATCCGTATGTTAATTCAGACAGGAATCCCGGATAAAGAAGCCATTGAAGCAGTTACGCCGGATGAAACACGTTTTTTAAAGGGCGCCGTTGCCATCGCAGAGTGTTTTCAGAAAATCCCCTGCAATCCCTGTACAAAGGCCTGTGTTAAAAAAGCAATCCACATCGAGCCAGATATCAACGAGACACCCAAAATTGATTTTGATGTCTGCAATGGCTGCGGTGCCTGTATGCTGAAGTGCCCGGGTCTTGCCATTTTCATCGTTGATAAAACATACAGCCCGACCGAAGCCCTCGTAAAGCTTCCGTTTGAATTTCTGCCGCTTCCTAAAAAAGGAGAGCTTGCCTGCGGTCTGAACCGCTCCGGCGAAGCACTCGGCTGGTTCCCGGTCGTACAGCTCATCCAGGGCGGCGCTAAAAATAAAACCAACATTGTCCGTCTGGCGGTTCCGAAGGAACTTGCCATGGACGTTCGGGCAATCAAAGTAGGGGGGTATCAAAATGGATGATAAAAACACAATCCTCTGCCGATGTGAAGATTTAACCCGCGAGGACATTTTAAAATGTATTCAGGATGGTTACCGCACCATCGACGAAATCAAACGTGTAACCCGCGCCGGAATGGGTCCCTGTCAGGGACGTACCTGCCGGATGTTGATCGCACAGGAACTCTCTTCCTATTATAAACTTCCTCTGGAAGAGGTCCTGATGCCAACCTTCCGCCCTCCTGTCAAACCTATCAGCATGGGCGCTCTGGCAGACGCCTGGGAAGAAACCGTCCGGGACGGGGATGAAGGTTCTTACGGATCCTACGATCCATCTGCTACAAAAGGAGGTGGCGGCGAATGAAAAAAGCCTACGATGTCATCATTATCGGCGGAGGCATTATTGGATGTGCCACCGCATTTGAACTCGCCAAGCGTGGAATCACGGACATCCTCCTGATTGAGAAACGCTTTCTGACCTCCGGCGCAACGGGCCGCTGCGGCGCCGGTATCCGCCAGCAGTGGGGATCCGAGCTGAACGCGCGGATCGCTCTGGAAAGTACCCATATCTTTGAACATCTGGAAGAATATACCGGCTATACGCGCAGCTGCGGTCTCCATCAGGGCGGCTATCTTCTGGTTGCTTATACAGAAAAAGAATGGGCACAATTTCAGGAAAACCTCAAAGTCCAGCATAAGCTCGGCATTGATTCCCGCGCAGTCGATTTAAAAGAAGCAAAAGAGATTGTTCCATACCTGAATACCGACGGTATGTTTGGCGCTACCTTCTGCCAGAAGGATGGTCACGCAGATCCGTTCCAGTGTACACAGGCCTACGCACAGGGTGCCAAACGGATGGGTGTTGAATTTCTGACCTACACCGAGGTCACCGGGCTTCAGACGAAAGCCGGACGCATCCACGCTGTTGAGACAACAAACGGAACCTTTGAAGCCAGAACCGTCATCAACTGTGCCAACGTCCATGCGCCAGAGCTGGCTAAAATGGTTGGTGAGGACATTCCTGTTACCTCGGAACGCCATCAGGCGCTGGTAACCGAGCCGGTTGCACCTCTCATCGACTGCATGGTTATGTCCTTCCACCGTTCCTATTATGTCCAGCAGACACCGCATGGAAGCTTCGTCATGGGCATCGGCCCCCACGAAGCCCCCAGCTACAATTTCAATTCTTCCTGGCAGTTTCTGGAAAAGAACTGTGCTGTCATGTGTGAGGCACTTCCGATTCTGCGGAAACTGAAAGTGGTCCGCCAGTGGGCTGGACAGTACGATTTAAGCCCGGACTGCAACCCTGTCATCGACGAAGCGGCTGAGGCAAAAGGATTTTACAGCGTCTGTGGGTTCTCCGGACACGGTTTCATGGTCTCCCCCCGCATTGCCATCCTCATGGCAAACCATCTCGCCGGGCAGGAGGACAGCATGGATATCAAGTTATTCAGCAAAGAACGCTACAAAACCGGCAAGCTCCTCCTGGAGCCGGCGGTTGTATAGATATAGCATAAACGCAAAAATCGGCAGTAAACGAACCAATTTTCGTTTACTGCCGATGCTTTTACGCCTCTTTCGTTCCTTTATTCTTTCGATCCAGAATAACCAGAACCACAATCAGCGCTGCGAATCCCACGCCGGTTCCCACCCAGCCATTGGCGGTAATTCCGGCTGCCAGATAACCGAGGAAACAGCACGCCGCTACGCACAGCACATACGGGATCTGGGTCGATACGTGGTTGATGTGGTGGCACTGGGCGCCAGCCGACGCAAGGATGGTCGTATCCGAGATCGGGGAAACATGGTCGCCGCAGACCGCACCTGCCAGAATCGAAGCCGTCACGATCGTAAGGCTGTTCATATTTTCAGCGCCAACCACCGCAAATGCAATCGGAAGCAGAATACCGAAGGTACCCCAGGACGTACCGGTCGAGAACGCCAGCCCCGCCGCGATGGCGAACATCAGGGCCGGCATCAGGGAGCCGACCAGCGCATTGCCGCCCACTACCTCTTTGACATAGCCGCCGATGTTTAAGTAATCCGCACTGCAGATACCAGACAGAGTCCAGGCAAGGCACAGAATCATGATCGCCGGGATCATCGCCTTGACGCCGATCGTGAAGGATTCACAGAACTCATTGAACCGGATGACACGGCGGATCATGTAAAATGCAAAGATAAACACCAGTGTGAAGAAGGAACCAAGCACCAGGCTCAGTGCCGAATCACAGTTGGCGAACGCCTCGACCAGACCAACGCCGTCCAGGATGCCGCCTGTATACAGCATACCGCTGACGCAGAACGCAATCAGAACCAGGATCGGAAGAATCAGATCGATAACCTTTCCGTTGCCGGAGATCTCCATCGCCTCCGCCTCGACCGTCGTCTCTTTTCCGGTCTTTTTTACCTGTTCTTCATAGCGTTTCATCGCCGCGAAATCAAAATCGCCTGCTACCAAAAAGAGCATGAAGCAGATCGTGAGAAGCGCATACAGATTAAACGGAATCGTATGAAGGAACAGACTGAAGCCGTCCACCCCGCTGTCCTCCGGAAGCGAAGAACCGACCGCTGCCGCCCAGCTTGAGATCGGCGCGATGATACAGATCGGCGCCGCCGTCGCATCGATGATGTAGGCTAACTTCGCACGTGTGATCTTGTGCTTGTCCGTCACCGGACGCATAACCGTGCCGACGGTCAGGCAGTTAAAATAGTCATCCACGAAAATCAGCATTCCGAGGAACATGGTTGCAAACAGCGCGCCCTTCTTCGTGCGGATCGCGTGGGACGCCCACTCACCATAAGCCTTCGACGCACCAGACTTTGTGATCAGTGCTACCACGATGCCGAGAAATGCCAGGAAAAGCAGAATGTTGACATTGCCCCCGATCTTCTCGCCCATGATCGCGATCATTGTTTCCACCGCATGAAGCGGATTTGGACCCGTAAATAAAAACGCGCCCGACATAATACCTATCAGCAGAGACAGGTACACCTCTTTCGTAATCAATGCAAGCGCAATGGCTACGATAGGCGGTATTAAAGAAAAAATCGTACCGCTCATAATTACCCCCTTATGGATTATCTGTACACATTCGGGCAAATTCTGCCCGTTTTTGAGCATACTATACTTACATAATAAATGTCCCCGGGCACTTTGTCCAGCGTCCGGGGACATTTTTTCATATTTTCTCTCTTTTTACTTTCTTTCCCTGCTTTTTACTCTGCTTTCTCCAGCTCTGCCAGTTCCAGAGCTGTCGCCTCATATTTGGCAAGAATGACATTCTGAATCATGTCTCTGGTTCCCGAATTAATCGGGTGGGCAATATCCCGGTATTCTCCATCCGCAGCCTTACGGCTCGGCATAGCAATAAAAAGTCCCTTCTCCCCCTCAATAACCTTGATATCATGAACCACAAATTCATTGTCAAGTGTGATGGATACGATGGCTTTCATCTTACCTTCCTTCTCTATCCGCCGCACTCTTACGTCTGTAATCTGCATACCCATTTACCCCTTCCGTCTGTTCTTTGATGTACCCTATAATGTAAACCGCTCGTTCTTCTCAATAACAATCTTTACATCTTCCGGCGTACCGATGTGCGTCGTGTTGGCGCGGATTGTATCACGGCTCTCTACAATACAATTCTCAATCACTGTATTGTCCCCGATGTAAACATCATTTAAAATAACAGAATTCCGGATGATACAGTTATTGCCTACATATACTTTCTTAAACAGAACCGAGTTCTCCACCGTACCATTTAAGATACAGCCGCTGGATACCAGACTGTTCTTGACATTTGCACCCGGATTGTATTTTGCCGGCGGAAGATCATCTACCTTGGAGTAGATCTCCGGGTATTCCTTGAAGAAATAGTGGCGTACATCCGGTTTTAGGAAATCCATGTTCGTCTTGTAGTACGAATCAACCGAAGCGATGTTGCTCCAGTAAGTTCCTAACTTATACGCGTAAATGCGTTTGAGGTTCTTATATCTGACTAAAATATCGGTAACAAAATCATACCGATCCTCTGCTGCACAGCGCTCCAGAAGTTCGATGAGCTGACGGCGGCGGATTACATAGATACCGCAGGAGATCATGCTGGAGGTCGCCAGCATCGGTTTTTCCTCAAAATCTGTGATACGTCCGTCATCGTTTAACTTCACCAGACCGAAGCGGGTAACGTCCTCCTCCGGAGGCATCTCCTTGCATACTACGGTAATATCCGCTTTCTTTTCAATATGATACTCCAGTACCTTGCCGTAATCCAATTTATAGACACAGTCGCCGCCTGCAATGACCACATACGGCTCATGGCTCTTCTTTAAGAAATCGAGGTTCTGATACAGCGCATCTGCGGTACCGCGGTACCAGTCGCTGCTCTCTGCCGTGATCGTCGGTGTGAATACATACATGCCGCCCTGCTTACGTCCGAAATCCCACCACTTGGAAGAACTCAAGTGCTCATTCAGGGAACGGGAGTTGTACTGCGTCAGTACCGCCACACTCTGGATGTGGGAATTGCTCATATTGCTCAGAGCAAAATCGACACTGCGGTAGCTGCCTGCGATAGGCATCGCTGCGATGGCTCTCTTATTGGATAATTCTCTCATTCTCTTGCTGTTGCCGCCAGCTAAAACAATCCCGATCGCTCTCATTGTATTCCACCTGCCTTTATGATATAATCGCCGCTCTCCAGCTCGCCGCCGTGATAATCTTCTGCCGTCGTCACGCCGGAAATCGCTGTGTTCCGTCCTATCTTCACTCCATCCGGTATCACGGAGCGCTCTCCGATCGTTACCAGATCGAACTGATATACCTTCTTGTCGTACTTGCTCTCGGCATATTCTCCGACGCCGACCTCGGCATTCTCACCGATGGTAACGTCCTCCGCCACGATCGCCTTATCCACAACCGTGCCAGCGCCGATCGTCGTGCCCTTCATGATGATCGAATCACGGATCACCGCACCTTCTCCGATCGTAACGCCTGCTCCGATGACCGAGTTAATGACTTCGCCGTATACCTCGGTGCCCTCGCCGATGATACTGCGCTCTATCTTGGACTGCTCCGATATAAATTGTGGGGGAATAATATCGCTCTTCGTGTAAATCTTCCAGTATTCTTCATACAGGTTGAACTCTGGAATGATGTCGATCAGTTCCATGTTTGCCTCCCAGTAGGAGCCAAGGGTTCCGACATCTTTCCAGTAGCCGTTGTACTCGTATGCGAAGATACGTTTTCCAGCTGCATGGCAATACGGGATAATGTGCTTTCCAAAGTCACATCCAGGCTCGTCCGAGAGCTTGATGAGCGCTTCCTTGAGCACCTTCCAGCTGAATATGTAAATACCCATGGAAGCTAAATTGCTGCGCGGATTCGCCGGTTTCTCCTCAAACTCCGTAATGCGGTTGTTGTCATCGGTTATAACGATACCGAAACGGCTTGCCTCCTCCATCGGAACCTGCATCGCCGCGATCGTCACATCCGCATTGTTTGCTTTGTGGTATTCCAGCATTACCTCGTAGTCCATCTTGTAGATGTGGTCGCCGGACAAAATCAGCACATACTCTGGATTGTACGTTTCCATGTATTCCAGGTTCTGGTAGATCGCGTTCGCCGTACCGGTGTACCAATCGCTTCCTTTGCTCCGCTCATACGGCGGAAGTACCGTCACACCACCTACGTTGCGGTCCAGATCCCACGGAATACCGATTCCAATATGTGCATTCAGCCGCAGCGGCTGATACTGGGTCAGAACGCCTACCGTGTCCACTCCCGAATTGATACAGTTACTTAACGGAAAATCGATGATTCGATACTTTCCTCCGAAAGAAACCGCAGGTTTTGCTACTTTTTGAGTTAAGACACCCAGACGACTGCCCTGTCCGCCTGCCAACAGCATAGCTATCATTTCCTTTTTAATCACGATATCACCCCTCGATGCTCACATATAATGTGTATTTTAAACCTGTTTTTATTATAACATACTTCACGAAAATAGTGAACAAATTTTTAATAGAATTTGTCCTAATTTTGTACATTTTCCGACATTTTTCGTTCCTTTTACATAATATTTTCGTAATTCCGGGATGTGGAATCTATCTTTGATTTTCCCATGGATAACCCCGCGCTTCGCTTGGATATGCAGATGCAGTATTAAGTTCCCGTCATTTTGCTGCCCAGTGAAAAAGACTGATAATTTTTTCCTTCTATCCCCCCAGATTTTCCCTCCGTCCCTTGAATCTACAAGGAAAATACAGTATAATGAAAGTTAAACACGGTCTGCACACTGCAGGGCAGTCCGCATGAGAAAGTTTATTTTGCAAAATAAGGAGTTTACTGAGATGAATTTAACCACTGTAAGAGAAATTTACCGTTCCAGAGAGACGTATCTGGACAAAGAAGTTCAGATCGGCGGCTGGGTACGAAGCGTGCGCGGTTCCAAGAACTTTGGCTTCATCGTTGTGAGCGATGGCAGCTACTTTGAGACGCTTCAGGTTGTTTACCATGATACAATGCCGAACTTTGCGGAGATCTCCAAGTTAAACGTAGGCGCATCCATTATCGTAAAAGGTACCCTGGTTGCAACCCCGGAGGCAAAGCAGCCGTTCGAGATTCAGGCGACCGAGGTAGCCGTTGAGGGACCGTCCGCTTCGGATTATCCGCTTCAGAAGAAACGCCACAGCCTTGAGTATCTGCGTACCATCTCCCACCTGCGTCCGAGAACTAACACCTTCCAGGCTGTGTTCCGTGTACGTTCCCTGGCAGCTTACGCGATCCATCAGTATTTCCAGGAGCGCGATTTCGTGTATGTCCACACTCCACTGATTACCGCAAGTGACTGCGAGGGCGCCGGTGAGATGTTCCAGGTTACCACGATGGATCTGAACAATGTTCCGAAAAAGGACGACGGCACGGTTGACTACTCTCAGGATTTCTTCGGAAAACCAACTAACTTAACTGTCAGCGGTCAGTTAAACGGCGAGACCTACGCGATGGCATTCCGCAATATCTACACCTTCGGACCGACCTTCCGCGCAGAGAACTCCAACACGACCCGTCATGCAGCTGAGTTCTGGATGATCGAGCCGGAGATGGCATTTGCGGATCTGAACGACAACATGGAAGTTGCCGAGGATATGTTAAAATATGTCATCCGCTACGTCTTAGAGCACGCACCGGAAGAGATGAATTTCTTCAACCAGTTCATCGATAAGGGACTCCTTGACCGCTTAAACCACGTATTAAATTCCGAGTTCGGTCATGTAACCTACACCGAGGCTGTCCGCATCCTCGAAGAGCACAACGACGAATTCGACTACAAGGTATTCTGGGGCTGTGACTTACAGACCGAGCATGAGCGCTACTTAACCGAGAAGATCTTCCAGAAACCGGTCTTCGTTACCGATTATCCGAAGGAGATCAAGGCATTCTACATGAAGATGAACGAGGACGGCAAGACCGTTGCAGCGATGGACTGTCTCGTACCGGGCATCGGCGAGATCATCGGCGGCAGCCAGAGAGAGGACAACTTAGAGAAGTTAGAGGCGCGTATGGACGAGCTTGGACTCAAAAAGGAGGACTACGGTTTCTATCTGGATCTGCGTAAGTACGGTTCCGCAAGACACTCCGGATTTGGTCTTGGATTCGAGCGCTGCGTGATGTACTTAACCGGCGTTTCCAACATCCGTGATGTCATCCCGTTCCCGAGAACCGTAAACAACTGTGAACTGTAAACAATAAGCAACTATGGGGCTGTCGCAAATACTGGAATCTGCTTTCTGCTATTTGCAGCAGTCCCTTTTCTATTATTATTTCAATCTGTACATACGGAGTGACAGACTCCTGAAAGGGGGAGAGAATGTGAAATTTATCCATACCGGCGATATCCACTGGGGCATGTCCCCGGACAGCGACAAGCCTTGGAGCCGGGAGCGCAGCCGCGATATCCGCGATACGTTTACCGCCATCATCGCCAAGGCAAAGGAGCTGCGCGTGGACTGCCTGTTCATCGCGGGGGATCTGTTCCACCGCCAGCCGCTGCTACGCGACCTGAAAGAGGTCAATTACCTGTTTTCCACGATCCCGCAGACACAGGTTGTCATCATTGCGGGCAATCACGACCGGATCCGCAAAAATTCAGCTGTTTTAAGCTTTTCCTGGGCTTCCAACGTGACGTTTCTGGAAAGTGAGGATGTCTCATCCGTCTATTTTGAGGATATCAACACCGAGGTGACCGGCTTTTCTTACTATACTGCGGAGATCCCGGAGCCGCGCCTTGATGCTCTTGAAGCGCCGGAGGATGGAAAAATCCACATTCTGCTGGGGCACGGCGGCGACGCAAACCACGTCCCGATCGACCGGGCGGCGCTGGCTTCCTCCGGATTTTCGTATATCGCACTGGGGCACATCCACAGGCCAGAGATCCTACTGGACAAAAAGATGGCATACTGCGGTTCCCCGGAGCCGCTTGATAAGACCGAGACCGGCAGGCACGGTATCCTTTACGGCGAGATCGACCCGGAAAACGGTCAGGTAACGACACTGGACTTTATTCCGATGGCGAAGCTCCGCTACATCCCGCTCATCGTCCGCGTCACGCCGGATACGACCAACACGGAGCTGTACTTAAAAATTGCCCATGAGATCGAACAGCGCGGCAATGACAATATTTTCCGCTTCAAGGTGCAGGGCATGCGCGATCCCGATATTTCCTTCGAGCTGGACGCCTTAAAGCTGCGTTTCCGCATCGCAGATATCATCGATGAGACGGAACCGCAATACGATTTTTCCGCCCTGTTTGCCGAGCATCCAAGCGATATGATCGGCTTTTACATCCAGGCACTGAAAAAACCGGACATGAGTCCGGTGGAGAAAAAGGCGCTGTTTTACGGCATCCACGCCCTGCTTCTCACCACCGATGAAAGGAGTTAGCTTCCATGCGTTTTCTTGATCTTTATATCAGTGGGTTTGGAAAATTTCATGACACAGCCGTCTCCTTTGAGGATGGGTTAAACGTCATTTACGGTAAAAATGAAGCCGGCAAATCCACGATCCACACCTTTATCCGCGGCATGCTCTTCGGCATCGAGCGTCAGAGGGGGCGCGCCGCCAGAAACGACATCTACAGCAAATATGAGCCGTGGGAAAACAGCGGTACCTACGAGGGGCAGCTCCGGCTTGAATCCGACGACGGCACCATTTACCGGATCGAGCGCTCGTTCCAGAAAAATAAGAAGGAATTTACCGTCATCAACGAGATGACCGGACGCGAGGAACCGGACGGCCGCGCCGTTTTGCAGGAAATCTTGGGCGGCATGAGTGAAACCATGTACAACAACACCATCAGCATCAGCCAGTTAAAGAGTGCGACCGATGAAGGCATGGTTTCAGAACTGAAAAACTATATTGCTAACATGAATACCTCTGGCAATATGGCGCTCAATATCACTAAGGCGACCGCCTATCTGAAAAATCAGCGCAAACAATTTGAATCCCAGTTAAGCCCGGAGGCTTCGGTCAACTATACCTCCCTTCTTAGAGAGATCCGCACGCTGGAACGTGAGCTTTCTTCGCCAAAATATGAGAATCAGTTACAGGAATACTCAAAACTGCGTGACTCGGTCCGAAATGAGCTGGAACATCAGAAAATAGAAAAAGAAGATTTATCCGACCGGCTGCAGAAGAGCCGTCAGGTACTGGATGAGTTTTCCTTTACGGACGAGGCGTCCATCGAGGCGTACCGCAGTCAGGCTGAAACACTCTACCAGGACTATCAGCATGCACAGGCGTCTTCCTCCAGCAAGGGATCCCGGTTTTTTCAGGTGTTTTTCTTTGTCACAGCGGCGATCTGCGCCATCTGCGCGGCATACTGCGGATATCTGGCGTTCTTCCCGCTTCCGTCCCCGTGGCTGGGAGCTGGTCCCACCGCCCTCATCTTTGGCGTCGCCGCTCTTGTGCTTCTCATGCTGGGAATCTGCGTCACACGGCACCGGAGCCGCCGCAGGCAGGAGGCGGAGAAAAGTGCCTCTGTTTTATCGGAGATTTTGCGCCGCCACCTGGGCGAATCCGAGATTTCGGATGAACCCATGAAGCTTTTGTCCCAGCGGCTGGACCGCTTCATCACGCTCTGCCACGCCGTTACAAACTCGGAGGATTCACTGATAAAACGTTCTGAACAGATCTCGGCGCTGATGGCAAAGCAGAATGACTGCAGCCTTGTCATCGAGGAACAACAGCGCGTCCAATGGGAGTTAGAAAAAAAGCTGGAGCACTTATCCGCCTGCAAAGACCGTGCAGCGGCGCTCAAACACATTTTAAATGAAAATGAACGCATCCATCAGGAGATCGCCTCCGTGGATCTGGCGCTTGATACCTTAAAAGAGCTTTCCACGACCATCCGGGATTCTTTCGGCCTGTACTTAAATAAGACTGCGTCCGACCTGATCGCCGGAATTACCGGCGGAATTTATTCCAGCATCAGCATTGATGAGAACCTGAATGCGTTTTTAAACACCCGCCGGAAGCTGATCCCGCTTGAACAGGTCAGCAGCGGCACCGCCGACCAGATCTATCTGGCGCTGCGCCTCGCCGCCGCCCACTTTATCCAGGGCGATGCAGACCGGCTGCCGCTCATCTTTGACGACAGCTTCGTCCTCTACGACGACGAGCGCCTGAGAACCGTCCTCAAATGGCTGCCAACCGCCTATTCCGGGCAGATTCTTGTATTTACTTGTCATGAGAGGGAGATGCGGGTGCTGAAGGAAGAAGGAGCTGCGGTGCATGAAGTGCGGTTGTAGGACTCTTTTCGTACATAACCGTGACATTGCCTGTTTCCTATGACATTAAAAAGAACGCCATTTTCTGACATGTATTGGTCCGGAAATGACGTTCTTTTTGTTTCTATTTTAAAGGTCTATTTTTAGTCCCGTATTCCCGCCCGATACTTTGCCAGCAGCTTATTGATACGTCCAGTCGGATTTAACAGCTCGCTTAAGGAGGCATCGTGGTTCAGGTTATCGATGATGAGCGCGATGTATTTGCTCATATCGACGCTGATATAGTACGGTCTGGAGAGAAGCTCCGGTGTCTGGTATACCAGGTTGGTGGTCAGGACGCGGTCGATCAGACCGTTCTCATAGTACTCGTCAAACTTCTGCAGTCCGTTGGTAAACAGACCGAAGGTCGCGCATACGAATACCTTTCTCGCCTTGCGGCTCTTTAATTCCTTCGCTACATCTAACATGCTCTCGCCAGAGGAGATCATATCATCAATGATCAGGACATCCTTGCCCTCTACGCTGGATCCCAAGAACTCATGGGCAACGATCGGGTTACGTCCGTTGACGATTCTGGTGTAATCGCGGCGTTTGTAGAACATACCCATGTCGAGTCCCAGCACGTTGGAGAAGAAGACAGCGCGGGACATACCACCCTCATCCGGGCTGATGACCATCATGTGATCGCTGTCGATCTCCAGCTCTTTCTCATTTTTCAGCAGATATTTGATAAACTGGTAAATCGGCTGAACGGTCTCAAAACCCTTGAGCGGAATCGCGTTCTGGACACGCGGATCGTGTGCGTCAAAGGTAATGATATTCTCAACGCCCATATCTACCAGCTCTTCCAGTGCCAGCGCGCAGTCTAAGGACTCACGGCCGGAGCGCTTATGCTGGCGGCTCTCATACAGGAACGGCATGATTACGTTGATACGGCGTGCCTTTCCGCCTGCTGCCGCAATGACACGTTTCAGATCCTGATAATGATCATCCGGGGACATATGGTTTACCATGCCGCACAGAGAATATGTCTGGCTGTAGTTGCAGACATCCACGATCAGATACAGATCATCGCCGCGCACCGACGCCTTGATCTCGCCCTTTGCCTCGCCGGAACCAAATCTCGGTGTGTTTGCCCCGATGATGTAGGAGTCTCTCTGATAACCTGAAAATGCGATCGACGTCTTGTGCTCGCTCTCGCGCTCATTTCTCCAGTCCACCAGATATTTGTCTACCTTGCCTACCAGTTCCTCACATCCCTTTAATGGAATCAGTCCCAGCGGACCTACCGGTATCGTCTCAATGATTTTCTCTTCGTACAGCATTTTCCATTTTCCTCCAGCCTGTTTACTCTCTGTTAATTCGCTTTTTTGCATATGTTAGCGCATTCTAACGTCTCTTTTATATCATTATGTCCCTTATAAGTCAACCCATTACCGGTTTTCCAGCTTTTTTCGTATCCGGATATCCTCGCCGTAGAGCGGAATGATCTGATACTGGCTTACGATCCGTGACATGACGCGGTCGGTAAACTCGTCGCGCATCTCATTGACCGGCAGATTGGTGGAAATGATCGTGCCTTTCTTCCGGTTTAAGCGCTCGTTGACCACATAGAAGAGCTGGGAAGTCGTAAACGTATTCACCAGTTCCGTCCCCAGATCGTCGATGATCAGCAGATCGCACTCTAATAAATACTGGGAGCGGTCGCGATCCTCATCGGTCGCATCATTTGCGAAGCGGTCCCTTGAAAATATCTCATACATCTCCACCGCTGGGAGATACACGACGCTGAAACAGCGCTCAATCAGCTCTTTCGCGATGCAGTTGCTTAAAAACGTCTTTCCAAGCCCCGTTTTTCCGGTAAATAAGATATTTCCCTTTTCTTCTTTAAATCCATCCACATAGCGGTGGCAGAACGCCGTCACCTGCTCCATATACGCGCGGGCAGTCTTGCCGCTACGCGGATCGATCTTCGTGTCATCAAAATAATCATAGGAAAAATGAGAAAAATTCTCCCGCTCCAGCACTTCCCGGATATTCGACTGGGCGTATAACAGATCGATCTCCCGCTGACGGAAACAGTGGCATTTTATACCGTCTTTGTACCCGGTATCCTTACAGTCCGGACAATTATACTGCATCTCCAGATAGTCCGCCGGATAGCCGTAGGCGCTCATCAGCACCTGGCGCTGCTCTTTCAGGTCTGCGATTGTCCCTCGCAAACGTTTCACCGCGTCCGCATCGCCCGCCAGAAGCTCTTTCGCGCTCTTGACCGCCGCGGCGGCGATCGCGTCGTTCATCTCCCGGACCGCCGGTATTTTCTCATAGACCTCATCAACCCGCGCGTCCAGCTCATGTTTCTTCTGAAGCTGTGTCCGGTTATAAACACGCATGATCGATTCATACTGCGAATTACTGAGTGCCATCGTCCCCTCCTGTCTTCTGCGCTCCGTTTATCATGCTCCATACCATCTCGTCGTAATCATATCCGTGTTCCTCCAGATTGTGGAACCGGTTGGAAGAACGGCTGCTGCCTGCAGACGCCTGCCGGCGCTTCGCCCCGCCTTCTTCCTTCCGTTTTTTATCTAGCTCTGACACATCCCGGAAGCTCTTGACCCCGGCATTTTTCCAATCCCGCAGAATCTTGTCTGCATAGTCAAACGACGGTTTATGTATCTGCCGGATCGTGCGGCTGCACGCCTCGACGATCAGCTCGCGCGTGAAACCGTACTCCCAGAACCATTTTTCGATAAATTCACTCTCGACCTCCGCCGGGCTCCGGTCCGAAAGCCCCATCGCCCGCATAACCGCGAATGAACCCTTCGTGTAGCCTCTGCCGCTCGCTTTTGCCTGTTCCACATCCTTGATGCCGCGCTTATGCCAGCCGAGTGCCACCTTTTCCATATAGCGCAGGCTGGTGTGGTGGTTCTGCACGCAGTACTCAATCAGGTATTCCAGCAATTCCCCGGAAAATCCCAGATTCGAATAGAGATTTCCAAGAATCTGGCAGTCCGTCGGTGTGAGCAGCTTGTTTAAATACTGCTGGGCAATATAAATGAGCTGCTTAAACGACTCATCCGAGGTCAGGCGTGACATATCGCAGGCTGCGGCTTCCCGTGCGGCAGTTTTTGCAGATGGCGCAAAGGAACCAGCACCTGCCAGGGATTCCGTTGAAGCGGAAACCGGTGAAATTTGCTGTCCCGGCATCTCCTGAAACGATCGCTGTGCCTCTTCACCGACTTCCGTTCCCAGCACCCCGGCTCTCTGCCAGTATGCCAGCGCGCGCTGCACGTCCGCCTCCGTGTGGTTGAGCGCGTCCGCGATCTGTCCGATCGAGACTTCCTCCTGCTGGTGGCGGAGCAGGTACAGATATACCTTCACATATTCTCCACTGGCTCCCGCCATATATGTATCAATAAATACGTCCGGAACCGGCGTCGCGCCCACCGCCAGCCGGTTTTTGAGTCCTATTCCCATCTTCTAACTTCCCTCTTAGCCATTCTGTGTCCTCATATTTCCTGTTACCATTTATCTATCAGCAGCCTGCGGCTGTGTGAAGCATTCAAACTGCTGTATTTTACTTTTATTTTGAAATATTCTCTGTTTGTTCCATCCAAATCTTCCTGTTTTCTTACTTTTCCACCGTTTTGATTTTGTTTCCGGACTTTTCCACAATTTTGCTCCGAACAAGACAGTTTTCATCCATTTATCACAGGCTCACTGCGTCTGTTCCTATCATAACATACCTTTTTTTAAAAAGAAATACTCCTAATTATGGTTCGCGGCCGACACTTTTAGACTAATTTTTCCACTATTTTGATTGTGGATAATGTGGATAATGTGGAAAAAGCCTTCAAAAATCCTCAAAAAATAACCCTTCCTCCGACAAAATCCTTATTTTATCAACATTTTCGGCATTTCCCCATTTCCGCATTTAGGCGCAAAAAATCCACATAGTTCCTTTACATAATATGTTGAAAACTATGTGGATAATGTGGATAACTATATGTACACTCGGAGTGCATCTATTTCGCAAGGAGGTTTTCCCCTACATTTACAACGTCTCCGGCGCCCATGGTTATCAACAGGTCGCCCTGTGTACAATGTTCCATGACAAATTTTTCTATTTCATCGAACGTCGGCAGATACCATGCTTCTTTTCCTTTTTCTTTTAGAAGTTTCACGATATCCTCTGAGCTGATGCCGAGCGTGTCCGTCTCGCGCGCCGCGTAGATATCCGCCAGAATGACTTTATCTGCCAGTGAGAGCGCCTCGGCAAACTGCGGCAGAAATGCCTTCGTCCGCGTGTAGGTGTGCGGCTGGAAGATGCACCAGAGTGCCTTGTGTGGATAGTTCTGCGCCGTCTTTAAGGTAGCCTCGATCTCATGCGGATGATGCGCATAGTCGTCGATGATGGTAAATCCATTTACCTCACCCTTCTTTTCGAACCGGCGGTTGGTTCCGGTAAAATGTGCCAGTCCCACGCGGATGGCGTCCATGGAGATGCCATTTTCCAGGGAAACAGCGATGGCTGCCAGCGCATTGTATACATTGTGCTCACCTGCCACACCGAGCGTCAGGCGCTCTTTCTTCTCACCGCCGATATAAAGATCGAAGGACGGATGCGCGTAATTGTCATACTGGATATCACCGGCACTGTAATCGTTGCCGCGGCTGTGACCAAAAGTAATAACCTTGCCTTTTGCCGCTTCTATGATCTCCTGATAGTTCTCGATATCGCCGTTGATGACAATCGCGCCCTGAGCCGGTACGCGCTCGGCAAACAGCTTGAAGGAATGACGGATATCCGCCAGATCCTTGAAGAAATCGAGATGGTCTTCTTCTATATTAAGGATGACCGCCATCGTCGGGTAGAAGGATAGGAAGCTGTTGGTATACTCACAGGCCTCCGTCACGAAAAATTCAGGTCCGCCGACGCGGATGTTGCCGCCGATCGCCGGAAGGATGCCGCCGACCGAGATCGTCGGGTCATTTTTCGCCTGCAAGAAAATTTCCGTCACCATCGAAGTGGTCGTCGTTTTGCCGTGTGTTCCGGCAATCGCGATCGCATTTTTATAGTTCCGCATCATCTCGCCCAAGAGTTCCGCACGGGTCAGCATCGGGATGCCGCGCCGTTTTACTTCCTGAAATTCCGGGTTATCCGGGTGAATCGCCGCCGTGTAGACTACCACATCGATGCCATCCTGGATATTCTCCGCTTTCTGTCCGATATATACCTTCGCGCCGCGCGCCTCCAGGTTATCGGTCAGCTCCGAACGGTGTGCGTCCGAGCCAGACACAGTGAATCCCTCGTCCATCAAAATCTCTGCCAGTCCGCTCATGCTGATACCGCCGATTCCGATGAAATGGACGGATTCTGGTTTATTAAAATCAATCTGATATACATTCTCACTCATATTTGTGCATTCCTTCCCCGCCGCAGGCGGTTTTGTTTTCGCAGACGCCATAGAAAAACAATATGGAACCGCGAGGCATTGTGTTTTTATGTCCTTTTAATTTAACTTCTTTTACATGAAATTGTCAATATAAGGCAAAAAAAAATAAAAGATACACGCCAGCCATCGCACTGCGATCCGTCTGTAACATGCATCTTTTATATCATTTAAGTTATGTCTTTTTCTTAGCGTCCCGTTGCCAGACACTTGCCGAACAGCATGGTTTTATAACGGTTTAACGCCGCCAGAAGAATGCTTCCCAGCACACCGATTGCCAGCACCTCGCCGATACCAACGGTCAGCATCATGAACGGAATCAGATCCTCAGAGCCGTATGCAAACCGGAGCACCCACGGTACAATGATCGTGTTGGCCAGGATCGGCGGTACACATACTAAAACCTTACTCTTGCGGAGCGCATAGGAGCCGACTGCCCCGATCAGGGTTGCCAGGCTTCCGAATACGATATCCAGTCCGGCTGCCCCGCAGAACAGATTGGATAAAAAGCATCCGACAAAGAGTCCCGGAATCGCTGCCGGGGTAAAGAACGGCAGGATGCAGAGTGCTTCCGAAATACGGAACTGCACCGGTCCGAAGCTGATCGGCTGGAATGCCATCGTCAGCGCTACGTAGATGGCCGCGATCGCCGCGCCATACGCCAGAAAATACGTGTTTTTCAGGTTGTTTTCTTTCATATTCAATTCTCCTTTAGTTTTGTTTTACGAGTGGAAGGTCACGAACACTCGATTCATTTTACGCCGGAAATCGGCGGCAGCCCTGTAAGACCTTGTTTTTGCGGGCTTTGCAACGGGTATGAGTATAACATAGAGCAGATAGAAATACAAGTTTTCTTTTCGCTTATCGCCACTGTTACTGTTCACACATGCGTGAACAGTAACAGACAAAAATCATTTTTTTATTTCTCTACCACTTTGCCATAAAAAAGCACTTTCCCTTTCTTTCTATCTCCTGTATAATAGAATCTACGTGATTTTGTGCCGGATGCTGCACAGACAGCTCACTCATTCGGGAGATATTGCATTTACACATTTGACTCAGCTCCCCGACACTCGTCAACCCCATTTCATCATCACAAAGGAAGTATGTATTTTATGAAAGCACTCTATGAACGCTGGACAGCTATCAGCCTGCCTAAACGAATTCTGGGCGGCATGATTCTCGGCGCTGTTCTGGGAATGATGATTCCGCAGGCAGTCGGACTCTCAATCCTTGGAAATCTATTTGTCAACGCATTAAAGGGCATCGCGCCCCTGCTTGTATTTTTCCTTGTTATCAGTTCCCTCTGCCAGGCAAAGCAGAGCCACGGCGGCATCATCCGCACCGTTGTCTGCCTTTACCTGTTCAACACACTGCTCGGCGCTGTGATCGCGGTCGTCGCAAGTAAACTGTTCCCTATCACCCTGACACTTGCACAGGCTGCAGAAGAAACCTCTGCCCCGCAGGGAATCGCAGAAGTCCTGCAGACACTTTTATTAAATGTCGTAAAGAACCCGATCACCTCCATCGCAGAGGCAAACTACATCGGTATCCTGGCGTGGGCGGTTCTCTTCGGCGTGGCGATGCGCGGCGCCAGCGAACGCACGAAAGAAATTATGGACAATTTTGCGGCGGCACTGTCCAAGGTTGTTACCTGGATCATCAACTTTGCCCCGTTCGGTATTCTCGGACTTGTGTTTGACACTGTATCCACCAACGGTTTACAGGTATTTACCGAATATGGACGGCTTCTCGCCGTGCTGGTTGGCTCGATGCTGTTTATCTACTTCGTGACCAACCCGATTCTCGTATACTGGTGCATCCGCCAAAACCCGTTCCCGCTGATTTTCAAGTGTCTGAAACGAAGCGCGGTCACCGCCTTCTTTACCCGGAGCTCGGCGGCAAATATCCCGATCAACATGGAAGTCTGTGAGGAAATGGGACTGGACAAAAATACCTACTCTGTTACCATCCCGCTCGGTGCGACCATCAATATGAACGGTGCGGCTGTTACCATCACCGTCATGACGCTGGCGGCAGCCAATACGCTGGGAATTCCGGTGGATATTCCGACCGCCATCATTTTAAGCGTCCTGTCGGCACTTTCCGCCTGCGGCGCATCCGGTGTTGCCGGTGGTTCCCTGCTCTTAATTCCGCTTGCCTGCTCCTTGTTTGGCATCTCCAGCGATGTTGCCATGCAGGTCATCGGTGTCGGATTTATCATCGGCGTGGTGCAGGATTCCGTCGAGACCGCCCTCAACTCCTCCTGCGACCTGCTGCTCTCAGCGGCAGCCCAGTTCCGGGAGTGGAGAAAAGAAGGCCGGGAGATTACCTATTAATTTAAATACTTAAACGCAAAAATCCCTGGTGCTGTATACACCGGGGATTTTCTTTTGCGATTCGATTATCCTATACAGTAAAAAGCGGTTAGACTCTCTCCAACCGCTTTTTTCATATCAGAATCACAGACCTTATTTATTCTTCTCGTAAATAATCCAAAGCCCCCGCAGCAGCAGCTCATCATCCAGCTCGATGCGGTGACGGCACAGCGGAATGATCCGCTTCGCCAGTCCGCCCGTCGCTACGATAGTTGCCTCCTGTCCAAGCTCTTCCTGGATCCGGTCTACCATACCGTCGATGCAGGACGCATTGCCATAGAGCGCGCCGCTCTGCATACATTCAACCGTATTCTTGCCGATCAGGCGCTTGGGCGGATCAAGGCTGATGCGCGGAAGCTGGGCGGTCCGGCTGGTCAGGGAATTCATCGATACACCTATTCCCGGCAGAATCATGCCGCCGATGTACTGCTTATTCTCATTCACCACACAGATGGTGGTTGCCGTTCCCATATCGATCAGAATGAGCGGCACCGGATACCGGTTGATTCCCGCGACGGCACCGACGATCAGATCGGTACCGACGGAGGACGGATTGTCCATCAGCACTTCCAGACCGATATTCATATCCACATTGACGACCAGCGCTTCCTGCCCCGTCACCTTGCGGATCGCCTCCCGCATCAGGGATGTAACCGGCGGTACTACCGAACCGATGATCGCGCCGGTGATCTCACTTACCTTGATTTCCCGCAGCTCCAGCACCATTTTCAGGGAAATCGCATAGTCAAGCTCTGTTTTCCCACTGTCTGTCGCCATCCGCTCGGTAAAGAGGATTTCCCCATCCGCAATACAACCGAGAACCACATTCGTATTTCCGATATCCAATGCCAAAATCATACTGTCTTACCCCCTGCTTTTTTCCAGAGCCGGTACAAATTTTGCCCGGTAAAGTGCTGCGCCGACTGCACCGGTGAGGATTGTGGACGATACCATCTCGCATACTGCATTGATTCCTACGAAACCACATACGAACAGGATGATATTTTTTCCGCCGATCAGCCCCTGCATATATTCGGTATTGCCAAACAGAACGACTAAAGCCGTCATAAAGAAAACTGTATTTAAAAACGCGGAACAGAATCCGGTTACCAGACTCGCCATGTACGCATCGGTTCTGCGGCGTACAAACTGGAAAATGTAGCCTAACAGAAGACCATCCAGCATACGCGGAACGAATCTCTGTACAAATGCCAGAAACGGGTTAATGCTGAAAAGCATTGCGCCCATCGCACTGCTGCCGCCGATGCCGATGCACTGTAAAAAGCTGGTCATGCCGAAGACTGCACCGATCGCTGCGCCGCCTGCCGGTCCCAGCGTGATCGCCGCGATCGCAACCGGGATCACATTAAATGTAATCGCCAGCGGTCCAATATTCAGATATCCGAGGGGGGTGTACGCCATCAGCAGAAGAATGCCGGTCATAAGACCTAAGATGACAAGTTTAGATGTGTTGTTTGTTGTGTTCATGAAATTTTCCTCCTTGTTATTATTCCCGTTCGAAAAACCTGCTGCACCTTCTGTTCACCAGACTGCCGCTTACCTGCGCCAATATCATGTGCATAAAATCCTTACAAATTCCGTTCTTTCCGGCGATACCATCCAGAAAAGCCGCGAGCCAGGGCATTTTAATTCCCCGTCTCTTCCGGTATGATTCTCCATCTCAGATACAGATCCGTATGCAGATACGCACATTCCGGCAGAAGTTTCTTTCTTCTGCCGCTTTCCGCAGATTTGCTGCCAGCACGTTCGGTGCCTGTTTTCTATGGGATACAATACAACTGCTGCCGCCTGTCCCTGTTCACATCCAGTGAAAACCAGGTCAGCCAGCAGACACCTCCACACTATATCACATCACTTTTCAACATACAACCAACAATTCTACCAGAATATGTGCTGTTTTTTATTGTCTTTTCACAAAATACATGTTTCTTTCCTCTCCTGTTATGTGCGCTTACCAAAGCCCCAACAGAGAACGGAAGTCAAAAAAGGTTTACAATTTTTCCTCCAGATGCTATGCTGTTCGAAAATGACCCAGAAAACCAGAGTGCAAACCGAAAGGATATGTATTATGTTAACCGGAAAAACAATTATTTTGGGAGTAACCGGCGGAATCGCCGCATACAAGGCGGCGAACCTTGCCAGCCTTTTAAAGAAACAGCACGCGGATGTGCATGTCATCATGACAAAAAATGCGATGGAGTTTATCACACCGCTGACGTTTGAAACCCTGACGGTCAATAAGTGCCTGACGGACACCTTTGACCGGAATTTTAAATTTGAAGTAGAGCATGTGGAACTGGCAAAGAAAGCCGACCTCGCGATCATCGCCCCGGCGACCGCCAATGTCTGCGCCAAACTGGCACACGGACTTGCCGATGATATGCTGACGACCACGCTCTTAGCCTGCCAGTGCCCGCGCATCATTGCTCCGGCGATGAACACACGGATGTATGAGAATCCTATTACCCAAGATAATCTCCGCCTGTTAGAACATTACGGCTTTACCATCATCGAACCAGCAAGCGGTCTGCTCGCCTGCGGCGATTCCGGAAAGGGCAAATTCCCGGATGAGGGGCTGATTATGGAGTATATTCTCCGCGCGATCGCCTACCCGAAGGATCTCACCGGAAAGAAGATCCTTGTGACCGCCGGTCCGACCCAGGAAGCGGTCGATCCGGTGCGCTACCTCACGAACCATTCGACCGGAAAAATGGGATACGCCCTGGCACGGATGGCGATGCTGCGTGGCGCCGATGTGACACTCGTCACCGGCGAAACCTCGCTGACTCCACCTCCGTTTATCAATACTGTCCACATTAAGAGCGCGCACGACCTCTTCGAGGCAGTTATCTCCCGGAGCGAAGAACAGGACATTATCATCAAGGCGGCAGCCGTCGCTGACTACCGTCCGGCAGTCGTTTCTGATGAAAAGGTCAAGAAATCCGACGGCGATCTGAGCCTGGCGCTGGAGCGTACTGAGGACACTTTAAGCTACCTCGGCGCACACAAACGTCCGGGACAGCTGCTCTGCGGCTTCGCGATGGAGACCTCCCAGCTGGAGGAACGCGCCCGCGGCAAGCTGGAACGCAAAAATCTGGATCTGATCGCTGCCAACAACTTAAAGGTAGCCGGCGCCGGATTCGGCACCGATACGAACGTCATCACGCTGATCGATAAGCAGCAGACCCGCCATCTGGAGCAGATGAGCAAGGAAGCGGCGGCGATGGAGATATTGACGGTTTTACGCGATATGATGAAATAGATTTTGATTGAAATAGATAGAGAAAGAGGAAGCAACCGAGGTTGATGGACGGATGCCTCCTCTTTCATTGAATATGGAATATATCATAAGTGTTATTTTTAGAATGTGGCTATTTAAAACGAATCCGCCATACTCCTATGATCAAGATAATTTCACAAAGCAATCGCAATACTTTCGTGATTCGATAAGCTGTATCCTCTTTTATCTCTGGACTCTCCTGCAAGTATTTGCATTCAATAAAAGCCCTTGCCGCAATTTCTCCAAAAACTGCCAGCGCTAAAAATAAAGAAAAGCCTGCCATGCCTTTTGCATAACTGTACAATGACAGTAAGAATAAAATAGAAACGCCTATATTGTATAATGTCAGCCAGAATTTTTTCTTCATAATTGATCACCTCTCGATTCAATCCAAGTGTAACAGAGTCTTTTATTAAGCAAAAATGTTCTAATGACGAGGCCATACTCCTACCACCAAAATAAGACCACAAAGATATCCGAGTGTTTTTGCGATCCGATAGGTTGTATCCTTTTTGATTTCCGGATTCTCTCGTAAAAATTTCCATTCAAATTTTGCCTCTATAATACTTGCTGCCAATACCGGTATCGCTAAACATAAGGTCACCGTTGTCAAGCCTTGAAGAGACGTGTACAGTAACAATAAAAGTACCACCGAACCGCCTAAATGGTATAATATCAGCCAGAATTTTTTCTTCATATCGATCACCTCTCGATTCACTATCCTGACAGGGCTGAAATCTCACAAAACAGCAACCTCTCTTTATTTTTGCAAAACCAGACATGTCTCTTATTTATTCTAATAATATCAGATTTATGTTCCAAAATATATAGACATTTTCTTACTTTTCTTACAAAATAGTTGCAAAAATAACTCTACCAAAATGGAAAGGTACTTTTATAAATGAGAATATCCGCCCTCTTTTAATATCTGCTCTCGAATATCCCTTGCCTTTGGATATCCTTCTTCCATAAGCTGGATGGACATTTCATTCAGCGCTTGTCGATGTTATTTTCATTCCAAATCACCCTATTTTTTGTTCGAACGGCTATATAATTGTTTTGGTGAAATAATAAAGCCGTTCGGCTATGTCAACATTTTTCAGTTTTACTCTATACTCGCTTCTTGCCCCTGCGTAATCAGTTCCGCGATCAATCTCGCCCCATTCACAATATCCCCCACCTTCGCATACTCCCGCACGGAATGAACCTCGTACATACCGCAGGAAAGCACCGCGCATGGGATTCCGTGCTGCATCATCGTGTTTCCGTCGCTGCCGCCGAAGGTGCTGCCGAATTTCGGCTCGATTCCCAGGGTGCGGCAGGCCTCGGCAAAATGAACTGCCACCGGCGAGTCCGGTTCCAGATGGAAGGCTTTGACATGGAGGCGGTGTGTGAAAGAAAGCTCTGCCCCCGCCTCTTTGACGGCGGTTTCAAAGACATGGCGGACATCTTCCAGGGTCTCCATTGCCTTTTCATGGCTGTAGCTGCGGATCTCGCCCCGGCAGGTGCAGAGTTCCGGCACGGCATTCACAACCGAACCGCCCGAAATCAAGCCCACATTCAGGGTTGTTTCCTCATCCACGTGCCCCAGCTTTAATGCGGCAATCGCGCGGGCCGCCGTCTGAATCGCGTGGATGCCTTTCTCCGGCTCGAATCCGGCGTGTGCTGCACGCCCCTTGACTGCCGCCTCAAAGGAAAGGATCGTCGGTGCCTGCAGGATCGCTGTCCCGACTGGTCCAGTTACATCCAAAACGTAAGATTCCTTCGCTTTCATCTGGCTGAAATCGAACTCCGAGCTTCCTCTTGTAAACGGCTCTTCCGCCGCTGCAAAGAGGATCTCGATATCCCGGTGCGGGATTCCTGCCTCCTGCACGGCACGGATGCCTTCTAAGATGGCGATTACCCCGGTCAGATCGTCCGCGCCAAGCACGGTGGTTCCATCCGAAGTGATGGTTCCGTCCTCATGAAAAACCGGCTTCTTTCCGATTCCCGGCGCGACCGTGTCCATATGCCCGGACAGCAGGATCGGCGTGCCAGACAGTCCGCCCTTTAACGTTCCAAACAGATTTCCCGCATTGCCTCCTATTTTCTCGGCTGTGTCATCTTCCTTTGCCTGGATTCCCAGCTCTGCGAGCTTTTCCTTCAAGCGATCCGCCATCTCGCGTTCCCCGAAACTTTCCGAGTCGATCCGCGCCAGCTCGTCAAATTCAGCGCGGATGCGGGCTTCGTTTATCTGGATTCTATCTGTATCAGTCATGAGTGAATCCTCCTGTGAAAAATTTATATGCCTATCATTTCTATCTGTTTTTATCCCTTATTATATACCCAGACAATACATTTGTGAAGCAGATTGATTTTACCTTTCACTTTAAGTCCTAAAATGATCTGACCAATCTCTTTCTATTTCCATATCCGCTTTTCCTCTATATTTTTCTCAAAAATTTGATATACTAAATATACTAAAAACAGCAAGATTCATTTCCACTTTTACAATGATGCAGTTGAGTATAAAGCATACAACAAATAAATAGAACATTGATAAACACCATCTGACCCACACACTTTGAAACAAAAAAAGGAGAAATGACCATGTGTACAGCCGCAACCTACAAAACCGCCGATTTCTACTTCGGCAGAACTTTAGATTATGAATTTTCTTACGGGGACGAGGTAACCGTCACACCTCGCAACTATCCACTTACTTTCCGCCACGCAAGCGCGGTTTCGACCCACTATGCCATCATCGGCATGGCACATGTGGCGGGGGATTATCCGCTTTATTATGATGCTTTTAATGAGAAGGGGCTTTGCATGGCGGGACTGAATTTCGTCGGCAATGCCTCCTACCAGAAGCCGCAGGAGGATCATGACAACATCGCACAGTTTGAGTTCATCCCCTGGATTCTCAGCCAGTGCGTGTCCGTGAAAGAGGCTCGCGTCCGCCTCGCCCAGATGGTACTGACCGACACCCCATTCAACGAGCAGTTTGCCCCGGCGCAGCTTCACTGGATTCTTGCCGATAAAAATGAATGCATCGTCATCGAGCCGATGGCGGATGGACTGCATATCTACGACAATCCGGTGGGCGTCCTGACAAACAATCCGCCGTTCCCGCAGCAGCTGTTCTCCCTCAACAATTACATGAACCTGTCCCCGAAGCAGCCGCAGAATACATTTTCTGCCGATCTGCCGCTTACAACCTACAGCCGCGGCATGGGCGCTCTCGGACTTCCGGGAGACCTCTCCTCCGCTTCCCGGTTTGCACGGGTCGCTTTTACAAAATCAAATGCCCGCTCCGGCGCATCCGAACTAGAAAGTGTCAGCCAGTTTTTCCATATCCTAGGTTCGGTTGACCAGCAGCGCGGATGCTGCGAGGTCTCTGATGGAAAATATGAAATCACACTCTACACTTCCTGCTGCAATGCGGATAAGGGGATTTACTACTACACGACATATGAAAACCATCAGATCACGGCAGTGGATATGAACCGGGAGAACCTGGACGGGGAGACGCTTTCGCGGTTTCCGCTGGTGCAGGGGGAGCAGATTCGATGGGAGAACTGATCTTCTCTGCTTCCAGCTTGCCCCATCCTCGTTGCAAAAACTGACAATATCGGTACCGGAGAGACAACATTTCTCTTCCCATTCGCCTTGTTTTCTAGTATACTGATAAATATGCATCTGAAATCACTGGAAATTGTCCGTTTGAGGAAGATTGTCCATTACCGCATATCAATATCATTTGGAGGATTTTAAAATGTCTGAAATCACAGGACGCAACGTCGGCAAAACCTGCCGCACACATTACAGAGGTACTTTTAACGATGGCACACAGTTCGATTCTTCCTACGATCGCGGCGAACCGCTGGAGTTTGTCTGCGGCGCCGGTCAGATGATCAAGGGCTTCGATGCCGCTGTCGCTGATATGGAAGTCGGCGAGGTAAAGGAGATCCACCTGATGCCGGAGGAAGCTTACGGCATGCCGGATCCGAACGCAATTCTGGAGCTTGAGATTGCCAAACTGCCGGGTTCCGAGGAACTGCAGGTAGGTCAGCAGGTTTACTTAACCAACCAGATGGGACAGCCGTTCCCGGTAAAGGTTATCGCAAAGGATGAGGTAAATATCACGTTTGACGCCAATCATGAGATGGCTGGTAAGGAGCTGAACTTCAAGATCGAATTAGTTGAAGTAAAATAAAATAAGAATTACAACGCAAGACGCAGGTCATAGAAATGTGGCCTGTGTCTTTTTTTATACGCCATGCACAGCTCATTGTGTTCACAAAATCTTCACAAAAAATTAGCACTCACCTCTTGACAGTGCTAATTATGTGTGTTATATTACAGCTAGAACAAAGGAAAGGAACAAGGAAATGAGAACGAGCTTGTTGCCACCGATGTTTTCACATAGATGTTAAGATAATACGAAAAGGAGAGATGACTTATGTATATGCCGAGCATTTTTAATAATAGTGTATTTGATAACTTTGATAACTGGATGGATTTTTCCTTCCCGAGCTTTAACCAGAGACTGTATGGCGCTTCCTCTTCCCAGCTGATGAAGACGGATGTCAAGGAAACCGATAAGGATTATGAAGTTTCCATCGACCTGCCGGGATTTAAGAAAGACGAACTTCAGATTGAGCTGAAAGATGGCTATCTGACCGTCAGCGGTTCGAAAGAAGTTACATCGAAAGATATGCCGGAGGAGAATCAGAAGGATGCAGCGACCGCAGAAGCAGATGCTTCTAAGAAGGACGCTAAAGCCGAGCAGAAAACCGTTAAATATATCCGCCAGGAACGCTACAGCGGCAATGTAAGCAGAAGCTTCTACGTCGGCGAGAACTTGGAGGAAAAGGATATCCATGCCAAATTTGAAAATGGCACTCTGACCCTGACCTTCCCGAAAGAGCTGGAAAAGAAAGCGGTTGAAGAGAAGCATTTCGTTTCCATCGAAGGTTAATAATCAGATAGGCAGCTGTGGCTCACACATTGTGTTGCCAGCAGCCAGATAGCTTCAGAAGCTGTCGCAGGGATGCGGCAGCTTCTATCATACCCAATCTTTTATCATAACCTAAATAATTGAAACTTAAATCACTGCATCTACGGAGGTGATAATCAATGGCAGAGAAAAGAGACTATTATGACATACTGGGGATAAATCGGGACGCCAGTGCGGAGACGATCAAAAAGGCATTCCGGAAACTTGCCAAAAAGTATCACCCGGATTCCAATGCCGGTAATCCCCAGGCAGAGCAGATGTTTAAGGATGTCAACGAAGCCTATTCGATCTTAAGTGATCCAGAAAAGAAGAAACTCTACGATCGCTTCGGTCACGCCGCATTTGACCCGAACAGCGCCGCATACGGCGGAGCTGGCGGTGCCGGCGCTTCTGGAAATGGTCCATTTGGCTCCGGCTTTGGCGGCACCGGTCAGGGCGGTGCCTGGCACTATCAGAGCGGTCCGGGCGGTTATGCAGAATACCATTTTACCGGGGATGACATGGACGATATGGGTGACATTTTTGGAGATATGTTTGGCGGCATGTTCCACGGCAAGAGTTCGGGCGGCAGTTCCCGCAGCCGACATTTCACGGGCGGTTCCGGGTTTGGCGGCTCTGGGACTCATTTTACCGGTGGTTCCAGTTTTGGCGGTTCTAGCGCTCATTTTGGCGGCGGGTCTGGCTTTGGCGGCTTCGGCGGCAGTCAGGGCTTTCACAGCGCCGATTTCCGTGAGAAAGGTTCTGACCTCACGTCCGATGTAACCATAAGCTTTGATGAAGCCGTATCCGGCTGCGAGAAGCTCATCACTTTGCAGAACCCACAGACCGGCAAGCGCCAGTCTTTACAGGTTCACATCCCAGCGGGCATCGATACAGGTAAATCTATCCGTCTGAAAGGAAAAGGCATGCCGGGAACGGGCGGCGGCGAGGCGGGCGATCTTCTTTTAAATATCACCGTCACCGCGAAACCGGGATGGGAGCGCAAGGAGATGGATGTTTACTCGACCGTCCGCATTCCGTTTACCACCGCAGTCTTCGGCGGTGAGGCGCTGGTTTCCACCCTGTACGGCAATGTCCTGTGCAGGATCGCAGCCGGGACGCAGTCGGGAACCAAGATTAAATTAAAGGGAAAAGGCATTGTTTCCATGAAGAATCCGTCCATCCACGGCAATCAGTACGTGACGGTCCAGATCGATGTCCCGAACCATCTGACCCCCGAGGCAGAACAGAAACTTCGCGAATTTGAACACGCCTGCGGACTGAACAAAAACAGTCAGGGCGGACCCAACGGCAGGAGCGCAGCTTGACGGCTCCTGCCGTTTTTTACTGAACGTCTGTAAAGCCAAAAATATCATAGAATTTTCGCTCTATTATTTTCATGTATATGGTTACGGTTTTCATAAATATGATATTTTAATTGTAGACAATCCACAATTTCATCACCTTTTAATTGTCATGAAATTACCGCAGCTATATATTCAACATTCTTTTACACTTTATTCCTATTTTTCTTATCTATTTTATCTGTTTTTACCTCACTTTCGTTTCTTTTTTTAGATATTTTGCAATAAATACCTTGTGTTTTTCACTCGTTTTATGTTATAGTAAACACATAATTGCATCGAAAAATATAACGCATTTTATTTCACATTTATGAAAGGAGTTTATACCTTATGAGCAGACTCGTTATACCTACTAACAGCGAGGCTCAGAATGTCGTAGAAGGGCTTTACAAAGATCTGGAACGGCGCATCATCGCCAGCCCGCCAGGTCTTTGTCCTGTCGACCTGACCGCTGCATTTTTAAAAATGTGCCATGCACAGACCTGCGGCAAATGCGTTCCCTGCCGAATCGGTCTCGCGCAGCTCTCCAATCTTCTGGAAGACATCCTGAACGGAAAAGGAACCATGAAGCATTTAACCATGCTGGAGGAAACAGCCCGTGTCATCGAAAGCACGGCTGACTGTGCCATCGGCTATACCGCTGCCCAGATGGTTTTAAAAGGACTGGACGGCTTCAAAGAGGATTTTATGGAACATATCTTACACAACCGTTGCCGCAGTAATCTTGATCAGCCGGTTCCCTGTGTAGCTCTGTGCCCGGCCGGAGTTGATATTCCGGGTTACATCGCCCTGACCGGCGAAGGACGCTATGCCGATGCAGTCCGCCTGATCCGCAAGGACAACCCATTCCCAACCGCCTGTGCGCTGGTATGCGAACATCCATGTGAGTCCCGCTGCCGCCGCAACATGCTGGATAATTCTATCAATATCCGCGGTATCAAACGTGTAGCTGTGGATATGGCAGGATATGTACCGGCACCGGTCTGTCCAACCTCCACTGGCAAGCGCATCGCGATCATCGGCGGCGGCCCCAGCGGCCTGAGCGCTGCTTATTATCTGCAGCTGATGGGACATCAGACCACTGTATTTGAAAAACGCAAGAAACTCGGCGGCATGCTGCTGTACGGAATTCCAAGCTACCGCCTGCCACGAGAGCGCCTGCAGGATGATATCAATGTCATTCTGGAAACCGGTGTGGAAGTCCGTCTTGAAACTTCGGTCGGAAACGATCCAGGACAGCTGTCTCTGGATGAACTCCGCAAAGAATATGATGCTATCTACATCGCCATCGGCGCTCATAGTGATAAAAAGATTGGTATTGAGGGAGAAGATGCCGGCGGTGTTATCTCCGCTGTCGAATTCCTCCGTGCTATCGGCGACGGCAAATATCCGGATCTTACCGGAAAGAAGGTCTGTGTCATCGGCGGCGGCAACGTAGCCATGGACGTAGCCCGTTCTTCTGTACGCCTGGGTGCAGACAAGGTGGCAGTTGCCTACAGACGCCGCAAAGCTGATATGACCGCCCTTCCGGAAGAAGTCGAAAGTGCTATGGCTGAAGGCGTAGAGATCATGGAACTTTACGCACCAGAGCGGATTGAAGCAGACGAGGACGGCCAGGTAAAAGCTCTCTGGGTAAGCCAGCAGATGCCGGGAGAAATCCGCGGCGGACGTCCTTCACCGAAGTCTATCGGCACCGACTCTATCCCGGTTGAATGTGATATCGTCATCGCAGCTGTGGGGCAGGGCATCGAAAGCCGTTACTTCGTAGAACAGGGTATCGACGCAAAATGGGGCATCATCCAGGCAACCGGATGGACCTCCATTCAGAATATGCCGGGTATTTTCGCCGGAGGCGACTGTGCAACCGGACCGGCAACTGTAATCCGTGCAATCGCTGCCGGCAAAGTAGCCGCTGCCAACATTGATCAGTATCTCGGCTACAATCATGAGATCACCTGCGATGTCAAGATTCCAGAACCAGATCTCTCTGACCGTACTCCTTGCGGGCGTGTCAACCTGACAGAGCGGCCTGCCGGAGAACGCAAATGTGACTTTACACTTACCGAATGCGGCATGAGCCTCAAGGAGGCTGGCCAGGAAGCCAGACGCTGCCTGCGCTGTGATCACTTCGGTTATGGAAACTTCAAAGGAGGGCGGACCACATCATGGTAAATACGAATCTTGTATCCATCAAAATTAATAATATACCACTGCAGGTTCCTGCCGGAACCCGGATTCTGGACGCCTGCCGCGACAACGGTTTTCACGTTCCTTATCTTTGCTATCTGAAAGATATCAATGAGATCGGTGCCTGCCGTGTCTGCGTTGTAGAAGTGAAGGGAATCCACCATCTCGTTACCTCCTGCAACAACCAGGTTCAGGAAGGCATGGAGATTCTCACAAACTCCCCGCGGGTCCGCGAAGCCCGCAAGATCAACGTGGAACTGCTTCTTTCCCAGCATCACACCAACTGTCCCACCTGTGTGCGCAGTTCCAACTGTGAATTAAAACAGGTGGCAAGTGATCTGAACCTGACCGTTGACCGTTACAAAAACGAATATCCGGAAATGATCTGGACTTCTACTTTTCCACTGATCCGCGATGCGGGAAAATGTATCAAATGCATGCGCTGCGTCCAGATCTGCGACAAGATCCAGACCTTAAATATCTGGGATGTGTCCGGAACCGGTTCCCATACAACCGTCGATGTTTCCCACAATCTGGAAATCAAAGAATCCGACTGTTCTCTCTGCGGACAGTGCGTTACCCACTGCCCGACGGCCGCTCTCCAGGAGCGGGATGATGTGGAAGCCATCAATGGTATCCACGGTGAACTGGCAAATGATGACAAGGTAACCGTAGCAGTTGTCGCTCCGGCTGTCCGGGCCGCATGGGGTGAAGAATTTGGTCTTTCCCCGGAATTTGCTACTGACAGACGTTTCGTATCCACCTTAAAATCCGTTGGATTTGACTATGTATTCGATGTTGACTTTGCAGCCGATCTGACCATCATGGAGGAAAGCAACGAGCTTTTAGCCCGTTTACAGCAGCCGGATAAATACAGCTGGCCAATGTTCACCTCCTGCTGCCCTGGCTGGGTCAGCTTTGCAAAGAGCCAGTATCCGGAGCTTCTGCCGCAGCTTTCCACTGCCAAGTCCCCGCAGCAGATGTTCGGTGCTGTCATCAAAACTTATTTTGCACAGAAAAAAGGCATTGCACCGGAAAATATCACCTGTGTTTCCATCATGCCGTGTATGTCCAAGAAGCGCGAACTGACTCTTCCGGGCATGGACAGCGCCGGAACCGGACAGGATATTGATTATGTTCTGACCACCCGTGAGATATGCCGTCTCATCAAGGCCGATCACATCGATGTATCCAGACTTCCGGAGTGCGATTTTGACGATCCTCTCGGTGAAGCAACCGGAGCCGGTGTGATCTTCGGTGCCAGCGGTGGTGTACTGGAAGCAGCTCTTCGTACCGCTTACCACACCGTAACCGGTGAAAATCCGGAGATCGGCGAACAGAGTCCGCTGAAGGTTCTGCGCCAGATCGGTTCCTTTAAGGAACTGGAAATCGATATCAAGGGTGTGAAACTGCACTGTGCAGCACTCAGCAGCCTAGGAGAGGCCAGACGCCTCATTCAGGCGATGAAACGCGGCGAATGCCACTATGATTTCGTTGAAGTCATGGCATGTCCGGGCGGCTGTATCAACGGCGGCGGTCAGCCGATCCGCCCATCCTTCCAGAATAAGCCGAAGGATTGTGCAGACCGCGATCACTGCCTGCGTGCTTATGATGTAAACAGCGCAATCCGCTTCAGCCATGAAAACCAGGCCGTTCAGACACTGTATGACGAGTATCTTGAAGCTCCGTTATCCGATCGTGCACATCATCTGCTGCATGTGGAGGAATATTAATATATCCAAACGGTTACACAACAAAACCCCAGAGAGTTGCCGCTCTCTGGGGTTTTGTGTCATTCACAGATGACCAATCTGAGACTAGTTACCAACTACTTACTCCATCTTTTCTTCTAGCCTCTCAGCCTCTCTTCAATCTCCTCCATCTCCGGAATTGCCGAGATTCCGCCGCGGCGTTCGACGCACAGGCTTGCCACTGCGTTGCCGACCCTGCCAAACTGAATCATCTGCGCCCGGGTCAGGTGTTCCGGCGAGGTTTCTTCCTGCAGATAGGAGGCGAGAAAACCTCCCCAGAAGGAATCACCAGCGCCGGTTGTATCGACCGCATGGGAGGAAAAGCCCTCTGCTTTTATGATTCCATTTTCATTGCCGATCAGGGCGCCATCTCTTCCGAGCGTCACTGCCACCAGGTGCACCCCCTGACGGAGCAGATACTGAATCGCTTCCTCCGGGTCCTGATACGGGGTCAGAAGCGAGGTTTCTTCATCCGAAATCTTCATCATATCTACATAGGGAATCAGCGACTGCATCCGAAGCTGTGCGGTCTCCGGATCACTCCAGAGCGCCGCCCGGTAGTTCGGATCGTAGGAAATCACCGCACCGCTGTTTCTAGCAATATTGATCGCCTCATATGTTGCCGTCCGGGATGGATCATCGGTCAGCGACAGGGATCCGACATGAAATACTCTCGTATTTTCCAAGATCTCCGGATCGATCTCTTTCATGCACAGATTCGTATCTGCCCCCGGCTTCCTCGCAAAGGCAAATTCGCGCTCCCCGTTTTCTTTCAAGCTTACAAATGCAAGCGTGGTAAAATACTTCTCATCCTGAATCAGGTTGTCCGTATTGATACCTGCCCGGATCAGGGTTTCCTTCAGGAAATCACCGTGCATATCCTTACCCACCTTGCCAATAAATGCTGTCTTCCTTCCAAATTTCGCAGCCGCCGCCAGCAGATTGGCCGGCGCACCTCCCGGATTCTGCTCAAACAGACGCATTCCCTGCTGTGAAACGCCTGCTGGAGTAAAATCAATCAGAAGCTCTCCCAGCGCTGTGATGTCTGTTTTTATTCTCATACGAATCATCCTCCGTATTACAAGTTATATCAATGGTGCCGCCATCCAGCCCTCTCACAGGCGGACAGCCACATCCGTTCGTCTCTCACAAGGAATTTTACTTCCGAATCGCGATATTTGCAAATTCTACTTTCGCGTCCTGCGCCAGCAGACCGAGCTCGTACTCCGGTTTCCGGAAAATACGATAGGTAAATGCCACCTGCTCGCCCACGAACACCTCAACCATATCATGATCGACCGAAATCTTTACATCAATTGCCTGTCCATCTTTAATCTCAAAGGTCTTCTCAGCCACCCGAACGCCATCCGGTCCCGGTTCGGTTGCCTTCGGAACTGCCTGGCAGGACTGCTCCCAGAATGGGTCAACTCCCATCGGCAAGGACAGAAGGGACACTCGCTGCATCGCCACATCAAACTCTAAGAACAGGCAGCCGCTTGCTTCCCAGTCGGATTTCAACAGGATTCCGAAGGAATCATTCGCTTCTTTCGGGATCACCGTGCCGGTAAACAGGAACTTTTCTTCCGGCTGCTCCAGGAAACCATACGAGGTTGTCCCGCATCCATCCAGCTCAACCGTTGTATCTCCATACAGCTTATATTCTCCCATGACCGGAAGGTATTTCCAGTCAACTTTCTCTTTAAAGCAGTTTACATACTCTTCCGGAAGCTTCACATCCAGCTGTCCGTCTGACGTTGCAACGACCTCATGCGGAATACAGAACGTGCCGCCCCAGTACCACTCGCCGCGGTCACTGTTTTCTGCACGGTCATGCGCCCAGGCAAAGTAGAAACGGCGCCCGTTGTCATCCTGCATGGATTTAGCTGCATAGAAGCGGCGTCCGCCGATGCCGTCTTTCTTCGGCTTTTTCCACGGTCCAAACGGAGATTTGGAAGTGCGGTAAATCGTGTTGACAAACTCGGAAAAGCGGGAATAGGAAAGATACCAGGTATCGCCTATCTTGTACATCTCGCTGCATTCCGGACAATTCGTATTGCCTGCCGAATACAACGGACCATAATACTCCCAGTTTACCAGATCCTTTGAGCGGTACAGGACGATACAGCCGCGTCTTGTCACCGGCATATCCAGCCGTCTCGCCGAGATCAGAATCCAGTAGCATTTATCTTCCTCATTATAAAATACATACGGATCACGCCAGTCCAGCTTTTCATATAACTCTATCATCGGCGTGATAACCGGGTTTGCCGCGTCCTTCGTCCAGGTGATACCATCCTCGCTCGTCGCATGGCAGATCGTCTGCTGATATTCTGCCGTCAGGCAGTAACCCGTATAGAATGCGTGATATTTTCCTTCGCCGTAGATAACCGAGCCCGTCCACACGCCGGACGCATCCGGCTCATCGCCCTCGCCCGGATACAGTGCTGTCGGCAACTCCTCCCAGTGCACCAGATCCTCCGAAACAGAGTGGCTCCAGGTAGTACGCAGTCTCGCCGGATATACCGTGGTTCCTGGCGGGGATGTCAGTGAAAAAATATGATATTTACCTTCATGATAAAACGGAATCGCGTCACCGGTCGAATCCGCAAATGACATTTTTCTGAAAAAGTCCATTCTTCTCTCCTTGCCTTTCTAAATGTGCTCTTGGAATCATTTCTTTTTTCTGAGGAGTGCCAGATTGCCCTTCTGGGAATCCAGTACAACCGCGCAGGCAATGATCAGACCTTTTACAATCAGCTGCCAGTAGGAGCTGACGCCGATCAGATTCAGACCATTGGAAATAATACCGATTACCATCGCACCGAATACTGTGCCGCTGATACGTCCGCGTCCGCCTGCCATCGAGGTTCCGCCGAGGACGCAGGCTGCGATCGCATCCATCTCATAGCCACTTCCGACGGACGGCTGTCCGGAATACATTCTCGATGCCAGAACCAGACCTGCAAACGCCGCCAGGGCGCCCGACAATGTAAACACGATGATCTCGACTTTCTTGATCGGAACACCTGAGAGACGCGCCGCCTCACGGTTTCCGCCGATTGCATACACATAGGTACCAAATTTTGTTTTAGAAAGCAGAAAACTAAATACGATAATTAAAATAACCATATAGACAACCGGCAGCGGAATAATGTTAAACAGATAACCCGTTCCGATTGCAATGAAAAACTTATCCGTAATACGGGTGGACTGTCCGCCCGAATATACATACGCGATACCGTTGCAGACATTCATCATTGCCATCGTAATGATAAATGCCGGAACACGGAATTTCGATACAACCATACCATCAATCAGACCAGCCACAACACCGATGATGATGCCAGCCGCAATCGCCACGCCAATCGGAAGTCCCTGATTAACTACAAATCCTACGGTCAGAGTTCCACTCATCGCTACGATCGCGCCAACTGCCAGATCGATGTGTCCGAGAATAATAATCAACGTCATTCCCAGTGCAATATATGTATTAATGGAAATCTGTCTGAGCACTGAAATGATATTGCTCGGTGTCAAAAATTTATCGGTTGCCAGTGCGACTACCACACATAAGATAACCAGCACTCCAATAATTCCTGTATTTCCGGTAAATACCGAGAGTACCGAATTGCCTGCTGTACTTTTCTTTCCGTTCATCACTCTTCGCCTCCTGCTGCATACTGCATGATTCTCTCCTGATCCAGTTCATCTCTTCCGAGCATTCCCGTCATTTTTCCCGCCTTGATGACACATACGTTATCGCACATATTGATGATCTCCGGCAGCTCGCTGGATACCATGATAACGGCGATACCCGCCTTCGCCAGCTCATTAATAACGGAATAAATCTCAAACTTCGCATTGACATCGACGCCTCTCGTCGGCTCGTCCAGAATCAGGACATCCGGCTTGATTGCCAGCCATTTTCCAAGGACAATCTTCTGCTGGTTTCCGCCGGAAAGGCTTCCCGCTTCCACCAGTTCCACCCGGTCTGCCACTGCCTTGATATGAAGCTTTTCTTTATAATAATCAATCACTTCCTGACATTTCCGGTCGCTGATGGCAATTCCGTTAATATAAGAGTCAATCGATGCCAGCGTGAGGTTAAAACCGACCGTATTGCCAAGGACAAGTCCCTGTTTTTTCCGATCCTCCGGCACCAGTCCGATGCCCGCCTTGATTGCCTGGATCGGTGTCGTGAAGCGGACTTCCTTTCCATTTAAAAGAATGGTTCCGCTCTGGTATTTTCTGGCTCCAAAGATACATTCCATGATCTCGCTTCGTCCGGCTCCGACCAGACCCGCAAATCCCAGGATCTCTCCCTTTCTTACCCGGAAGCTGATATCTGAGAACACACCCTCACAGGTTAAATTCTTCACTTCCAATGCTGTTTCTGCATGTTCCAGATCGTTGTAATCTCTAGCATAGAAGCTCTCTAACTCCCGTCCTACCATCATGGCTACCAGCTCGTTCGCATTCGTCTCCGATGTTTTTTTCGTTCCCACATAGGCTCCATCGCGGATGATGGTAACCCGATCCGAGATCCGGAACAGTTCTTCCATACGGTGGGAAATATATATAATGCTTACCTGTTTTGCTTTTAATCTCTCAATGATTCCAAATAACTGTTCTACCTCGTCATTGGAAAGGGAGGACGTCGGCTCGTCCATGACGATGATCCGTCCGTCGAAGGATACCGCCTTTACAATCTCAACCATCTGCTGCTGGGCGATCGTCAAAGATTCTACCAGCGTATCCGGGTGGATATTGACCCCGAGGTTTGCCAGCATCTCGCCTGCCCGGCGGTTCGTCTCCCGCATATCCACGGTGCCGAATTTCGTCTTGATTTCCCGTCCCAGGAACAGGTTCTGCGCGACCGTCAGATACGGAACCAGGACGATCTCCTGATGTATGATTCCGATTCCTTTCTCCTGGGCGTCCGAAACACCATTTATCTCAACTTCCTGACCATTAATCTTGATTGTTCCGCTGTCCGGTTTATAAATTCCTCCAAGGACCTTGATAAGCGTTGATTTACCCGCTCCATTTTCTCCCAGAAGCGCATGAACCTCGCCCATTTCCAGGGAAAAATTGATCCCTGACAATGCATAGATCCCGGAAAAACTTTTCTTGATATCTATCATTTCCAGAATTGTTTTTCCCATAGAACCCTCCGTTTTTTAGAAATGCGGCAATGAACCCCATCGCCGCATTTTCCTTGTTTTATTTTATTTCACGTAACTGTTAAGCTTCCTCGCAGTTCATTACTGCCAGTCGTTCAGAGTCTTCTCTGCCTCTTCTTTCTCTACCAGATGGGAATCCAGATATACTTTCTTCTCATCGATTGTGGTGTCGCCGCCTACATATTTTTCAGCTGCGTCAAATGCATATTCTGCAATCTGAAGCGGAACCTGGCATGCAACTGCGGTGAACTCGCCGTCTAAGAGTGCCTGTTTTCCATCCGGGGATGCATCGATGCTATATACACCGATCTCGCCGGTCTTGTTTGCTGCCTTGATAGCTGCTGCCGCACCCAGGGCAGACGGGTCATTGATACAGAAGAACGCTTCCAGATCCGGGTTTGCTGTGATGATATCCTCAGCCAGTCCCATCGACTGATCGAGCGCTGCACCGCCATCCTGCTGTGCTACAATCTCAAATTTATCTTTCTGATCGCCAAGACCCTCAAGGAAACCATTGACACGATCCACGCAGCTTTCATTGGACGGGAAATCCAGAACTGCAATCTTTGCGCCATCCGGATAATCTTTCGTCATCTGCTCGCCCACTAACTGACCTGCCATGTATGCGTTGGTTCCAACGAACTGTGTCACGAACTGTTCGATATCATCATCGATGACTGCGGTATCTACGTTGAAAATCGGAATGCCTGCGTCTGCAATCTCAGCCAGTCCGGAGGTAATACCTGCGGAGTCAACCGGGATAACAAACACTGCATCGTAACCGCTGTTTGCACAGTCAGATAACTGGCTGAGCTGCTTGTTTAAATCATAATCCGGATCCAGGCAGGTGTAGGAAATGCCGTTTTCCTTGCACAGCTCGCTGAGCTTTGCATCAATGGAACTCTGGAAAGTATTGTTTAAAGTATTCGTACAGAATGCAAACGATAAATCGCTGGTCTTTGCCTCAGCTTCCTGCGTATCTGCCGCTGCCTCAGAAGCATCAGCTGCCGCTGTTGTATCGGTACTGCTGGAAGAGCTGCATCCTGCCAGCATTGCTGCCATCATGCAAATTGAAAGACCTGCTGCTGTAAATCTAAGACTTTTTTTCATAAATCTGATCCTCCTCTTACTTCATCACTGTTTAGTGCATTTCAAACGGATTGTTATAGTTTTCTTTTTATTTTTACGTAAAAATTTTTCTCTCTGGAAGGAGTCTCCCTGTCTGATATCTAGATATTACTCTATTCCATGCCCTCTCGTCAATACTCTTTTGGCATATTGCACTAATTTCGGCGATATATTCATCCTATTTTATTGATATTTATGCATTTCTACTGTTCTTTTTAATTTTTTACGTAAATTTTATTTATCTTATCGTTTTGCTCCTATTTTTGTGCTATAATCAAAAAACAGAAACACAAAACTGCGGCAAATCCAAATCCTGCCGCGCAGGAACAGACGGACTAAGTCCGCACCAGCAAGGGGGAGTTTTATGACCATCAAAGAAATCGCAGCAAAGGCAGGCGTCTCCATCGCCACCGTTTCCCATGTTATCAACCATACACGCTATGTCAGCCCGGAACTGGTGGATAAAATTGAAGCTATTATTGAAGAAAGTGGATATTCTGAAAAAATCAAAAAAAAGGTGCGTAAAATCCGCAGCGGACGCAGTTCACAGATTGTCGCTGTCTTTCCAAATATCAAGAGCGCGCTCTACTGCGATCTGTGCAATCAGCTGCAGTCCTACGCGACCAGCCAGGGCTATCAGTTTTACACCGCCGCCACCAACGACAGCCCGGAAGAGGAGAAAAGCATCCTGCAAAACTTAATCTCCAGTGCCAAGACCATCGGCATCTTTCTCTCCCCGGCAAGCAGCAATCCGGCTGCCTATTCATTTCTATATGAATCCGGTATCCCGTTTGTCTGTGTCGAACGTTTCATCGATGACGATGTCACACCGCGGATTCTTTTTGATTACACCAAAGCATTTCACTCCGCTACTTCCTATTTTTTTGAGAGCGGACACGAAAATGTGCTGTTTCTGGTAGAAAAAACAGACAGCCTCGCCAAACAGGACAAGATTGCCGGATATGAGCGGGCACTTCTCTCCACCAACCATACCCTGAGCAGTTCCTGCATCGCAGAGATCAATCTGTATCAGTCCAGTGATACCATCAGCCTGAATATTCAGAAAAGCATCACCCGGTATCTCCCCACCGCCATCATCGCCGGTGGAAACCGGCTGACTATGTTTCTTCTCAAGGCGCTGCGGGAGCTGGGAAAAGACTGTCCGCGCGATATTTCCATCATCGGATTTGACGATATGCTCTGGTGCGAGCTGACCGCCCCACCGCTATCCTGCATCCACCGGGATATCGACCAGATGGCAAAACTCGCCTCGCAGGCACTCTTTGACGAGATCAACCACCTCTCCGGCGCACCTTTGACCCACTACGCAGATGTAGAGCTGATTTTGCGCGATTCCACCCGGATCATCGACAACGGACCGCTCGGTGAACACGCCGTATCTCCGGACAGCATCCGGCTCTCCAAGGAGGAAAAACAGCTTTTGCGAACCGGAAATTACCGCGTCGCCATCTCCTTCCACTACACCGGAACTGCCTGGGCTGCCCTGCATCAGAAAGGCATCCGGGATGAACTGGAGCAGTACGGAATCGATATTATTTCCACCATGGACGCCCATTTTGATCCTGCCCTCCAGAATATGCAGCTCGAAAGCATCAAAATGCAGCACCCGGACGCCGTCATCGCCATCCCCACCGACGATGTTCAGACGGGCCCGGCATTTCAGGAATTGTCCAAAATGACGCGGCTGGTCTTTTTAAGCAATGTCCCGCAGAATTTCAGCCGGAACAATTACGTCTCCTGTATCTCCGTCAATGAGCGGGAAAATGGCACCAATACAGGGCGCATGATCGGCGAATACCTGAAAGAAAAACCGCACGCCAAAGTCGGCTTCATCATCCACGGCGCCATGTTTTACGGCACTACCGAGCGTGATAACTGTGCCGAGAAAATATTAAGGGAATCCTATCCCGACATTGAAATCACTGCCAGAAAGGGATTTATTCAAATTGAAAATGCCTACAAGGTATGCTATGAGATGATAAACGAGCACCCGGATATCCAGGCGCTCTATGTGAGCTGGGACCGTCCCGCCCTGCTCGCCATCAAGGCCCTGAAAGCTTTGAACCGGACAGATATTGCTGTCTTTACCACAGATCTGGATTTTGAGATTGCAGAAGAAATGAATCAAGGATTTGTAAAAGGACTCAGCACCCAGAGGCCATATGACCAGGGAAAAGCGGCCGCTCTTGCAGTCGCTAAATCCCTGGTCAGTGATAACGTTCCTAAATATATTGGAGTGCAGCCCTATGTAGTTCATGAAAAACAGCTGAAACGTGCCTGGAAGGATATTTTCTTTGAGGCACTGCCGGAAGAGTTGGGGTAAAAAAGCTCACCGCTTCAGCAGCTCCGGCGCCATCTCCTGAAACAGCTTCGCGAGCGCCATCGCCGCCCGCGAGCGGTATTTTCCAGCGGGCCAGGCGAGCGCTAGATCGAGGAAAATACCATCTTTCCCGATCCGCAGATAGCGGAACTCATCCCGCATGATGCGGCAGGAACGGTAAGTAAATGCGAGTCCGACTCCCTCCCGCGCCATCGCCGCAGCGAAAGAGGCGGAGAGGTAGGTGTCGAGTCCCAGCGGTTCCACGCCAGCCTCGCGCAGGGAGCGGCGGCCAGTCCGTCCGAGGACGGTGCTGGGCGGTCCCAGAATATACTCAAATGGTGCGGTGTCCTTTAGGTCGATCCACATCTGTTCCGGCTCCGATTCACATGGCTTCGCAAACGCCATGACCGGGTGGCCGGCGGTGGTGGCGATCATGATCTCATCCCGCATCAGGAAATCCACACCGTGTTTGATCCGAACCGGTGGCGCGGCTATCAGCGCCAGATCTAAAAGTCCCTCTAAAATCTTATTTTCCAGATCAATACTGTCCATCTCACAGATCTCCACATGAACCCGTGGATACAGGGCATGGAATTTTTTCAGGACCGGCGGCAGCAGGTAGGTTCCCCGGTAGGTACTGATGTCGAAAATGACAGTGCCGCCCTTTAAATTTTCAATATCCGAAGCCTCGCTGCGCGCTTCCTGGTACTGCTGTAAAATCTGTCTGGCATGGAAAATAAATGCCTCCCCGGCAGAGGTTGGACGGACCCCGCGGGCAGTACGGACGAAAATCGGCGTCCCCAGATCCTGCTCAAACAGACGGACCGCCTGGCTTAAGCTCGACTGCGCCATAAACAGTTTTTCAGCCGCGCGGGAGATGCTTCCCTCGTTAGCGACGGTTACGATATAGTCTAGTTCCTTTAAATCCATGAGAATCCCCCTCACGAGATATCGGAATTTCCGATATCTGGTATAACAAATCTTGTCTTTCTCCTATAACAAAAACAGTATAAGATAAAAACAAGCAAAAATCAATGGCAGAGACTGAAGCAGCGGCTGGAAAATCGAATCGGAATCCGGCGAGGGAACGCAGCTTTGAAAAAGCCTCTGTGGACGATTATAAATAGGAGGAATAAGCAAGATGAAACAGGATTTAATGAAGGGTGTTATCGACATGCACGTTCACACGAATCCAGATCTGCGTCTGAGGGCGTATGATGATTTCGAACTGATGGAGGCGGCGATCCGGGTTGGGGCACGCGCTATCGTCATCAAGACGCATCAGGGAACCACGATGGATCGGGCGTATCTGTGCAACCGCCACAACGAGATTGTACACGGGAAAACGAACAATTTTACGATGTTTGGCAGTATTACCTTAAATAAGGTAGTCGGCGGCATCAATCCGAAGGCAGTCGATGTAGCGCTTCGCCTGGGAGCAAAGGTGGTATGGCTTCCGACCCAGTCGGCGAAGAACCATATGCAGAAGATGAACCAGGATCTGAGCCAGAGCGTGGAGGTCGTAAAAGATGGAAAGATCGTGCCGGAGCTTCGTTCCGTGCTGGAACTGATCCGAGACCACAATGCGGTACTGGGAACCGCTCACATCGCACCGGAGGAGATTTTCACAGTTGTGGAAGCTGCACGGGATATGGGAGTAAAAAACATCGTTGTAACCCATCCTGAGTGGTGGATTGTAGGCATGAGCCATGAGGATCAGCTTCGCCTGGTAAAGGATTATGACGTTATCTTAGAGCGCTGCTATGCACAGAACATGGGCGGCGGAAAGTATAAGAGCAATCTGGCAGACAACCTGGAACTCATCAAAGAGGTTGGCTATAAAAATGTCATGGTTGATACCGATGGCGGTCAGACAGAAAACCCGCATTGGGAGCTGGCGCTGGCAGAATATATGCAGTATCTGGTAGATCATGGAATTCCGGAAGAACACGTGTACCATATGACACACACTATTCCGGCAAAACTGTTGGGCATCGAAGAATAGGGGGACGCGTCATATGTTAAGTGCAATTTTGGTGGCATCCATTGCGGTTGCCGTTATATTGGGATATAAAACGAAAATCAATACGGGATTTTTCTGTATTGCCTTTGCATACCTGATTGGTTGTTTTGGCATGGGATTGAAAACAAAAGAACTGATTGGCTTCTGGCCGGTCAGCACCATGTTCGTCATCCTGTCAGTATCACTGTTTTACAACTTTGCAGCTGTGAATGGAACCCTTGAAAAAATGTCGGCCAGTCTTCTCTATATGTGCCGTAAGTTTCCGGGCATGCTTCCTTTTGCATTATTTTTTGTAGCAGTTGTACTTTCTGTTATGGGTGCTGCATACTTTACCGTTCTGGCATTCCTGGCACCGATTACCATCCTTATCTGTGAGGAAGCAAAGATGGACAAGCTGACCGGCGCGGTGGCGATCAACTGCGGTGCACTGGCAGGCGGAAACTTCCCCACAGCTTCGCTGGGTGTCGTATTCCGCGGTCTGATTGATACTGCTTATGAAGCAGAACCGGCATTTGAAGCAACGAATTCCTTTGTAGATGAAATGAAAATTTTTGGTTTCGCGATTGTATTTTCTCTGATTCTGATTGCAATTTTCCGCTTCGGTTTCAAGAGCAACCGCGGTATCGGAAAAGGCGTAACGTTCAATCGCCCGGAGCCGTTTGACAAGAAACAGAAAACAACCCTGCATTTAATGATTCTGATGATGGTGATTGTCCTGGTATTCCCGCTCTTAAAGATGGCAGTTCCTGGCAATGAGCTGATTGCAAAAATTGCCGGAAAGGTTGATGTAGGACTGGTGGCATTCTGCTTTACCATCATCGCACTGCTCTTTGATCTGGCACCGCAGAAGGAAGTTATCGCACGTGTGCCGTGGAACACCATCCTCATGATTGCCGGAGCCGGCATGCTTATCGCCGTTGCAGTTCAGGCCGGTACCATTGATGCATTATCTGCATGGATTGGTTCCAATGTTCCGACAGCCCTGATTCCGCTGGCATTCAGCTTTGTAGGCGCATTTATGAGTTTCTTCAGTTCTACAACCGGTGTTGTAGCACCAGCCCTGTTCCCGCTGATTCCGGGACTTGCGGCAGCAACCGGATTAAATCCGGCAGCACTCTTTGCCTGCACGATTCTTGGTGCACAGAGCAGTGCGATCAGCCCGTTCTCATCCGGCGGCAGCCTGATTCTTGGTTCCTGCGGAAACGAGGAAGACCGAAATCACCTGTTCAACCGCCTGCTTTTTGTGGCAGTGCCGATCAGCGTTATCTGCTGTGCGGTATATAACCTGATTGTAGCGGTTGTTCTGTAAGGGAAATTTAATTGAGAAGTTGTTTGTTCGAAAAGCTGTCAGCCTGTTCTGGCAGCTTTCGATAAAATATGAAGATTGGAAGTAACTGTTCAGTAGGTCTGCGCATTTACTGCGCGTGACTGTGAAGGTACTGAACAGTTACGATTGGGAAAATCAAGAAGGAGGATAAAGAAATGAGTCATAAAATTACAGTATTTCGCGGCGATGGTATCGGTCCGGAGTTAGTTGATAATGTGTTAAAGATTTTAAAAGCGGCAGATGCACCGCTGGAATATGAAATTTTCAATGTTGGTGAGGATGAGTGGAAACGCAACGGTGCTTTGATTCCAGAGGAAGCGTATGCTTCCTTCGAGCGCACCAAAGTACTCTTAAAATCCCCGATTACGACTCCGGTTGGAAAAGGATTCCGCTCCCTGAATGTAACACTTCGCGGACAGTATGACCTGTATGCCAATATCCGCCCGGTTAAGTCCAACGCGGCCGTAAAAACTCCATTTGAGAATGTGGATATCGTGATTTTCCGAGAAAATACAGAAGGTCTTTATGTTGGTGTAGAGGAACAGGTAAATCCGGATACGGTTCATGCAATTAAGATTGTTACAAGACAGGCAAGCGAGCGCATTATCCGCGATGCATTCGAGTATGCGAAAAAGAACGGACGCAAGAAAGTAACCTGTATTCATAAGGCAAATATCCTGAAAATGTCCGATGGCATGTTCCTTTCCATTTTCAAAGAGATTGCAAAGGAATATCCGGAGATTGAAGGTGATGATAAAATCATCGATAACACCTGCATGCAGCTTGTCATGAATCCAAACCAGTTTGATGTTATGGTAATGCAGAACCTGTACGGAGATATTCTTTCGGACCTGTGCAGCGGCCTGATCGGAGGCCTGGGACTCGTTCCATCCAGCAATATCGGTTCTGACTATGCTATGTTTGAGGCCGTACATGGCAGTGCACCGGATATTGCAGGCAAGCACCTGGCAAACCCGACCGCATTCCTGTGGTCTGCCTGCATGATGTTAGAGTACTTAGGTGAAAATGAGACCGCCGGACGTATCCGCAAGGCTGTGGATGAGGTTCTGGCAGAAGGCAAGCACCTGACAAGAGATCTGCATGGAACTGCAACCACCGAGGAATATGTGGACGCAGTGATTGCGAGACTGTAAAACTTCATACACGCACAGCAAAAGCCCCGGAATTTTTTGATTCCGGGGCTTTAATATATTATATTGTGCTAAACACTAAGCTTTTGCAATCTCCTGAAGGATCGCAATAATTACTTCTTCCATCCGATAGAAAGATTCCACATCTGCTTTTTCATGCGGTGTATGAACATCATAAAGATTTGCCCCACAGGAAATCATATCGATATGCTCTCCCAGTTTTTCTGCCAGATATCCACATTCAATTCCGGCATGAATTCCTGTGAAAACAGCATCTTTTCCAGAATACTCACGGTATGTCTTCGCACAAATATCACGAAGTTTAGATTCTTTACGATATTCCCACTGCGGATAATCACCATGGAAGGTGCAGTTCATTCCCAGTGCCTTCGATAATATCTGCATTTTTTCTTTTAACTGTGCTTTTTCTAATTTCACAGAACTTCTTCCGGAACACAGGAATTCAAGTGTTCCATCCTGAATCGTCATACTGCCTATATTAGAAGATGTCTGTACCATTTCCACATTTTCTCTGGTTCGGCTGATAACGCCGCACGGAAGAAACGTAATTGCCTCGATAATCAAATTCACCGTTTCCTCTGTAAACACAGTTACCTCTTTTTTCTGCTCTTCCTTCTCCAGGCGGAATGACAGGTTTTCTGTTTCAGAAAACTGTGCTTTCAGCATTTCTTCCAGTTTAGAGAGTTCTTTTAATAATGCCTCTTCGTCCTGGCTTGATGTGTGCATAACAATCGTTCCCTTAGATGCAATTGCATTTGCTTTTCCAGGCGCATCCAGCGAAGAAATACGTGCAAATGGAGCAATATGATAAAGAATTCTTCCCACAAGCTGAATTGCATTTGCTTTTCCAAGAGCTATATCCAGACCCGAATGTCCTCCGTTTAATCCACATAATGTTAATGTATATGTAATATCTTCCGTTGAGCCCGTATATTTCAGCGGAAGAGAAAGATCGGTTCTGACTCCTCCTGCACAGCTTGTAAAGAAAACACCTTCTTCTTCTGCATCCAAATTAATCAGATAGCTTCCTTTGACATCTGTAAGTTCCAGATGTTTAACTCCCTCTAGGCCCACTTCTTCACTGGAAGTAATTAAAATCTCCAGGGCCGGAAGTGGCAGATCATTTCGATCCAGCAAATCCATTGCATAAGCAACTGCCAGTCCGTTATCAGCACCAAGAGAGGTTCCATCCGCTGATTTCAAATAGCCATCTTCTTCCACAACATGGATACCATCTTCGTACTTATGAGTGCTATCTGCGCTCTTTTCATAGACAATGTCCATATGACCCTGCACAATAACCGTTGATCCCTTATATCCAGGAATCGTTGACGGTTTCCGAATCAGCACATTATGATGGGCATCCCGTTCTGCCTGCAGGCCTCTGGCTTTTGCAAAATCGAGCAGATACTGGCTGATCGCTTCCTCGTCACCGGTTTGTCTCGGAATAAGGCAGATATCTTTAAAATATTGAAGCAGCTTTTCATTTTTAGATTGTCTTTCCATAAATATAATCTCCCCGTACATACAATTTGATACGAAAATTTAGGATAAACGCTTTTGAGATAATAGGGCGCTGACAATTCTGACAGCGCCCTTTCCCAATTAGAGGTATTATTTAGGTATGTTTACTACCATTGTAATGATTAATATCCTTCAACGCCAAGTGCTTTACAGAATTTTCTTGCTTCCGGATCTACATAGATTCCGTTTTCTTCCAGCTTATAGCCATCCAGAAGAATCGTCGGTTTAGAAACAATACCATCTGTATGAGCAGCAGCATCCCAGCAAGCTCCCATTAAGCTGGCTCCCTGACTTCCGATACCCATCTCGATACATCCAAAGAGTCTCTCATCCTCAACAATACGTCCGGTAGGTTTGGTTACGCCCGGGTTAAAGCCGATGGAATAATGAGCCAGACGGAACATATTCGGGTCATTAAATTTATTCAGCCATTTTTCGAAGATAGCAGCATCTTTTCCGCCTTCTATTTTTGTTACAACACCTTTTTCCAGGGTCAGCTCTACATTACTGTTAAGAAGACCTAATGTATCCGGTGGGAACAGAGCAGAATCAAAAATTAATTTACCATTGATAGTCTCCTCTACCGGACACCAGCTTACCTGACCGCCTAACATAACCGGATAGCCCTTCTTGGTTGCTCTCTGTCCAGAATGTTTAACGCCGCGTCCCTGATTGTAGCCAACTAAATTTGTTCCATTCTTATCCGTAACAATTACTTCATTTGAGCGATGAACTTTATCTGTCAGATACTCACCAAATTCAATCAGGACATCATAGTCAACACGGCCAACCGTATTTACCAGCATGATAACATCCATACCATTTAAGCAAGTAAATCTTGCACCATTCTCCATTGCTTTTCTAAAGCAAGGAGTATGCATAGAGCAATAGTATGCTAACTCAATCCATACATCTGCATGCACTACTGCATCTGCAACCGGGCGAATCGGTTCTTCATACGCTTTTCCGGAAGTCGGATAGTGAATAATAACCGGATTTGCACCAACTGAATATGCTGCACCTGCAACCGCCTCAACCACACGGAAATCTGCAGATGTATCAGCGGTGATAACTACATTTTCACCCTCTTTTACAAGCATGAAATCACGTACCAGTTTTAAAGCAGCACTTGTTACTTCAAATGATAAGTAAGTGTTTGACATTTCTACGCCAACTGGATATTCCATAATAAGTTCCTCCTATAATATATATTTTTATTTATTAAGTTTCTTTCCAAGGTTCATCGTGGAGCTGAAGAAGCTGTACAGGGCGGCACCGGTAATGAATCCGGCACCCAGAATATACAGTTTACTCTGTCCAAGATCACCATATTTCTTAACTACAATGTAACGAATCAAAAGACCAACGAGTACTGTAATACCAGCCATCGGAGAAGCAATCAGAAGACCGGTCGCAAATAAAACACCTAACTGACGGCCTGAACCGCCGATTGCCTGAAGAAGTGCTCCCGGGATAGCCCAGATAATCAGGTTCTTTGCTACTGCCATATTAGTTCCTGCATCAATAGTTGCCACATATACAGCATCAACCGGTGCGAGCATTCCTTTTTCAAAATATGCTTTGTAAGTAAAGAGAACAACCAGAATTGCAATTACAGCACTGACCATTTTTGCAATATACTGCTGTCTTCTTCCTTCCATCTCAAACGGAACATCTTCACCGTTGCCTCTGACAATATAACCAGATTTCAGGTCATACGCCATATCAGCAAAGGCCGGTCCGGTTGCAGAAGTAAAGCCAACCAGGATTGCCAGCTGTGCCGGTGGGAATCCAAACAGCATTCCAAGAATCAGGAAAATGAAAGCTGTTGCAAATGCCGGGAACCATCCGGAGTGCATGGCGGAGATACCAACAATCAGCTCGGAAATGATTGCAGAAAGGGCTGCAAAGATAATCCACCATACGAACATTCCAGCACTCATATCTGCCGAAAATCCACACATAATTGCCATAACAATGGATACCAGAATATATGCGCCAAAACCTTCTGCAAGGGAGAACTTCATGCTCTTTAAGCTTCTGGTAAATTCTTTCTTTTCGACCTTTCCAGTTGCAGCCTCAGCTGCTGCCGCTTCTTTTTCTTTCTTGCTCTTTTTCTGAAGAATCAGAATCATCTGGATAAGAGCAACGAATCCGGCACCAATCATGACACCATGAGGTACATAGTAATCGCCAAGTTTGATGTTGAAGAATTTCGGAGTGTATTCGGAAATCAGAAGGCCCACGCCAAATGCACCAAGAGCCCACATATTTCCAATCCAGCCTACGCCCAGGATATCGGTCGGAATACCAAAAATCTTTCCAACGATTCCGCCAACCATACCAATCATAAGGATAACGGAGTTCTTTCCCTTTTCAGCAACTGCCAGCATAGCCTCTGCTGCTGCAATACCGGGTGCCCATGCTTCTTTTGCCGGGAACATCTCTGTATCAAACACCTTATAAAGAATCGTTGCATCAATGATTACTGCTAATGAAGCACCTACCATCATTGGAATAACCAGATCATGTCTTCCTAACAGATAAGGAATACCGATGGATAAGAAAATACCGTTTGAAGCAGCGAACGTTGCACCTGACATAGCTGTCTGAACAAGGTTCTGAGTATTAATATCTTTATATTTCTGGAACACCTTCAACGGAATTCTGGCAATAATAATCGCAAACAGTGCACCGATGATAGATGTGTTTGTACTGATTCCCAATCTGGCAATTAACTCGAGACCAATGATTGAACCAATCACAGAAACTAAAATATTTAACAACATAATGGCCGGATCCCATGCGGATGGGTGTTTTTTATTCATAAACTTCCTCCTTTCCTCTGTTATAAGGTTAACGACTATAGATTAATATCCTTCAACTCCCATCTGCTTGCAGATTTCAGCAAGTTGCGGATCCACATATTTTCCGTTTTCCTCAATTGTCACGCCATCTACGATAATTGTAGGTTTCGATACTACACCATCTGTGTGAGAAGCTGCTGTCCAGTAGCTTCCGCGAATCATTTTACCCTGACTTCCAATACCAAATTCCATGCATCCAAAAATTCGTTCATCTTCTACGATACGTCCGGTTGGTTTCATAACGCCCGGATTGAATCCGAGTGAATAGTGTGCCAAACGGAACATATTCGGATCGTTGAACGAATGCAGCCATGCGCTGAAACGTTCGGCCTCTTTTCCGCCTTCAATCTTAGTTACACGTCCATTTTCCAAGGTGAGTTTCACATTTTCAGAAATTGCACCCATGTCGGTCGGCGGGAAAATCGCAGCATCGAATACAAGGGTTCCATTAATCGTTTCCTCTATTGGACACCAGCTAATCTGGCCAGCCATCATGAACGGATACCCCTTAAAGGTTGCCAGCTGACCGGAGTGACGAACTTTTCTTCCTTCATTTTGGGCTGTTAAATAAGTTCCATTATTATCTTTAATGATAATATCGTTTCCTGCCTCTAATTTAGCCTTTAAAGCCTCTCCCAGCTCTACTACCTTGTTAACATCGACTCTTCCGATACAATTCACGATCATGGTTGCATCCATACCGGTAAGATTAATGTAACGGCAGCCAAAATCAATTGCTCTCTTCCATGCATCACTCAGGAAGATGGAACCGTATGATAACTCAATCCAGACATCTGAAACAGCAACTGCATTTCCAAGCGGAGCCGCCGGTTCTGAATAGGTATTTAAATTGGTCGGTGCGAAAACAAGCAGCGGATTGGCTCCAACGGTATAAGCTGCACTCATGAGAGCTTCCAGTACACGTTTATCCGTAGAGGTATCTCCGGTAATTACTACGTTCTCTCCCGGCTGCACCAGCATAACATCGTGCACCAGCTTGTACGCAGCCTTACTGACCTCATACGATAAATAGTCCTTCGACATCTCAATTCCAATCGGGTATTCCATAGTTCCTCCTTTCCCTAACATTCATAATTTTAAGTATACTATTTTGAAATTCACGAGAAATATTTTTATTTGTCTTGATTTTAGCACATAAATCAAATAAAATGAAATCACGTTATTTTATAAAGTGATAAATCTGTATTATACAGACTTTAGTCTGAATTTCGGTCTACAAATTCAAGAATACCAAGGCATTCTTGCTACTAAATGTGCGTTATTTCACATCTGATATAGCCACCCCCCACTAAACGCCTTATACAGATATTCACGCAGAAAGGAGAGAGTATATCTGTGTTAAATTATAAGCTCAGTACCTTTTCAGAGCTCTGTGAAACGAAAAATTATACCAAAACCGCTGAAAAGCTTCATATGACTCAACCAGCCGTAACTCAGCACATCAAATATCTGGAACAGTATTACGGAACAAAACTATTTTATTATGATGAGAAAAAAAGACTTCACCTAACCGATCAAGGACGTCTCCTCCGCTCATATGCCCAATCTGTACAGGCTGATTCAGAAATCATAAAAAACCGGCTTTCTGTCCCCATCAACGAACCTGACGTTTTCAAACTAGGTTCCCTGACTGGATTCGGAGAAACATTTGCTGCAAAAGTAATGGGAAAATATCTGAACAAATACCCTGAAAAAAAGGTCAGCATCTATATGGGAGAATCTGATGACTTGTTAGTTCAATTAGCAAACGGAAGAATCCAGGCTTGTATTGTGGATACCTACTGTCCACCGGAAGAATATGAATGCCACGAATTATTCGAGTCTGAAACCATCTGCATCTGCGCTCCCACTCATCCGCTGGCCGGAAAAACCGTAGATTTTAAAGAATTAAATCCCTATCGGTTGATTTTCAGAGAAGAAGGTTCAAAATCCTATTTCAATCTGCGTTCTATTCTTCACGGTTACAATCAGGACATACATAATTTCGCCTCTTTTGTAGAAGTCGGAACCATCAATACCATTCACAATCTTGTCATTGAAAATGTTGGTCTCTCATTTGTATACAAGTTTGTCGTACAGAAAAAACTGGATCTCGGTGTTATGAGCCAGATTTTTATTAACGATTTTAAAAGCAAAAACTTCATTAACTATGTATGGATGAAGAACAGCTTTTTCGCTGAAAAAAACAGAGAATTCCTGGATATATGCAAACATTATCTTTCCAGTCTGGGAGATCTGAATTTATAAGAAGGAATGTGCCATGGCACATAGAACGAGGTTCCCTATGGCAGAAAACAGCCGCTCTGCAATCTTATTGATCGCGAAGCGGCTGTCGACACTTATGTTTTTGATAGTGGGTCTACGCAGATGCCAGCAGTCTTGATAAGAATGCCTTGGTCCGTTTATGCTGCGGGGCGGTAAAGATCTGCTCTGGCTTTCCTTCCTCAACCACATAGCCGTCTGCCATAAAGAGCACCCGGTCAGAAACATCACGGGCAAAGCCCATCTCATGGGTGACAATGACCATCGTCATTCCCGATTTTGCCAGCTCCTTCATTACGTTTAAAACCTCTCCGACCAGCTCCGGATCGAGTGCGGAGGTTGGTTCGTCAAAGAGGAGCGCTTTTGGCTGCATCGCCAGTGCCCTGGCGATGGCAACCCGCTGCTTCTGTCCGCCGGAGAGAGTGACGGGCTTTACATTTCCTCCTCTTTTTCAGCTGTGCCCGCGGTAAGCCGGCACGTGATCAGTTGCCATATAAATAAAAACTAGGACGCATCCATCGTAAAAGAGATGCGCCCTTGCAATTATTTTCTGTTTGTTTATTTTGCTTTTCCTGAATTGATGCCAATTATACGTGCGGTTTTTCGATATGTCAACTGAAAAACTGCCATTTGTGTTATATATTAAAAAAATGTGTAATTTATATTAAAAAAACGATATTGAAAGTAATTTGCTGAAAAGAATCAAACAGAATGCAGTAATATATGAAAATATTCAGCGTATGATAAATATCTGATTTCGTACAAATACGCCAATGAAAAAAGTGTAAAGTCAATTAATTTATAGGATAAAATTCATATTTATGAAATAGCGGTGGCATGGAAACTTTGGAAAAACGCATTCCCCACCAGCGATAAACTCCGTTCCTTCCGTTTGACCAGACAGATACTTGAGTGGATCTGGGGCTGGGTGATGATCCGGCGGATCAGGGCGGGATCGGAATTTAAACAGAGGGCAGATTCAGGCGCGAGCGCGATGCCCAGCCCTTCGGACGCCCATAAAAGGGCGGTTCTGGCATCGTCGGCAATGCAGACGATGTTCGGTTCCAGCGCCTGTTCCTCAAAATATCCCAGAATCAGCGGCTGCCAGCGGCGGTAAAGAATGAGCGGCGCGCGGGTGAGGGCGGAGAGGGGAAGAGATGTGGGCGTATGGCTTTTTTGTAGTTCGGAAGCGTCGGATGCAGGCATAGGGTGGGAACTTTGAATCACAGAACCAGTGTCGGATGGAGGAATGTCGGTCAGAAGGGCATTCGGGCATTCCTTGTAATGGCTCCAGATCATTTCGCGCCCGATCGCCAGAAATGCCTCCGGCGGCAGTGTCTGCATCTCCAGCCCGGCTTTGGCAAATGGCGTCCGGATCACGGCGAGGTCGATCTGGTTGGAGTGAAGCAGATCGAGCAGGTGGTAGGAATTGGACTCATGGAGTTCAAACAGGGCTTTGGGATAGGATCGCCGGAATGGGGCAAGATAATGCCGGGTCACAAATTCGACGGCGGAGGAGATGATGCCAAGGCGCACAATGCCCTGAATCTCCTGTTTCTGTGCAGTCAGCTCCGTGCGGGCAGCCTGGCTCAGATCGAGGATCGCAAGCGCCCGGTCGTAGAACGTCTTTCCAGCAGGTGTCAGGCGGATGCGGCGGGAACCGCGCTCAAACAGCGTCACACCCAGTTCTGCCTCCAGAAGCTTCATCTGGTGGCTGAGCGGCGGTTGTGAGATATTCAGTTTTTTGGCTGCCTGGGAAATATTTCCCTCGTTGACGATGGTGGTGAAGTAGGATAACTGGCGAAGTTCCATAAATGCTCCTTCCTGTTCGGATTCGTTGTAAAACTGTGTATACGGCAGATATATTATATAACAAAATCCGATAGAATAACAGGCGAACTATATTTTTCCGATATACATTCTATATCCGAATGGTATTTTTCAGGCTCCTTGAATTCTGGTATGATACATAAGCAGGTATATACTGGAAATTCCAGAGAAATAAAAGTGTAGGGATAATACGGAAGGGAGTGGGCAGAAATGAAAGAACTGCTGGATATGTTTCTGACGTTTGCCAGAATCGGAGGGTTTACCTTCGGCGGCGGATATGCGATGCTGCCGATGCTGCAGAAAGAGGTAGTCAATGGACGCCATTGGGCGACGGATGAAGAATTGATGGATTACTACGCGATTGGTCAGTGTACACCGGGTATCATCGCGGTCAACACGGCGACGTTTGTCGGTTATAAGAATCGGGGAATTCCGGGGGCGATTGCGGCGACACTGGGAGTCATTGCGCCGTCGCTTGTCATCATTATGATTATTGCGGCATTTATTTCTAACTTTATTGAACTTAGCTTTGTGAGCAGCGCCTTTGCAGGCATCCGCGCCTGCGTCTGTGTGCTGATCGGCAGTGCGGTTGTCAAGCTGGCGAAGAAATCGCTGGTTGATAAAGGAGCGATCGCGATTGCGGCGGTTGTGTTTGTACTGGCGCTGTTTACATCGGTTTCCCCGGCGCTTCTTGTTGTTGTGGCGGGTGCGATCGGGATTGTACTGAAGGGCGGAAAGGGGGAAAAGAAATGATGCTGATGCTTGAATTAGGCTTCCGCTTCTTCTGCTGCGGACTGTTTGCGATTGGCGGCGGACTGGCGACTCTGCCATTCCTTTACAATATTTCCAAGGAGACAGGATGGTATACCTTTAGTGATATTTCCAACATGATCGCTGTCTCCGAGTCCACACCGGGATCGATGGGCGTCAACATGGCGACCTACGTCGGCTTCCATATTAAAGGGATTCTCGGCGGACTGGCAGCGCCTCTCTCACTGGTGCTGCCGTCGGTCATCATCATTGTGATTATCTCGAAGATTCTCGATAAGTTTAAATCCTCTTCGATCGTACAGAATGCCCTCTATGGTTTGCGCGCGGCATCTACCGCCCTGATTGCGGCAGCAGGTATCGGCGTGGCAAAGATAGCGTTCCTCCATGTCGGCGAGGATGGCAGCCTGGCGTTTTCCGAGCTGTTTTCCATCATCAACTGGAAAGCGATCGTACTGGCGCTTGCGATCTGGTACGGCTTAGTTAAATGGAAAAAGCACCCGATCCTCTATATCGTGGTGGCGGCTGTGGCCGGAATCGTGTTCCAGTTCCACTAGGGAAGATAGAAGAAAATAGAACCATTTCCAGAAGAGGTAGTTCGGTATCGGCATATTCTTTTGGGGTGGTTCTTTTTTTGTCATAGGAAGCTTCGTCCTATAAAACAAAAAATACAAGAAAACGCGATCATAAAGCGTAATAATAGTTAGAAACAGAACAAATAAAACAGAAATACACAACAATTACAAAAATATAATCAGATAAATAAAGAAAAATATGGAAAATAATTAGAAATAATGCTTGACAAAATGAAAATTATCTAGTAAAATAAAACCATCAAAAGAAACAGAGATAACCCCAACAAACGGTTACCATAGTTTCTAGGACGAAATAAGGAACAAGGAGGACGGTCCAATGGGATAGTTAGTTACTAAAAAACATGATCATGGTTTTAAAAAACGAATTTATCCAATATAAAAAGATAAAAATCGGTATCGATGGAATCCATCATCATACAATCTCTAAAAGAGTTTACATAGATACATGTAATCAAAGGAGGAGATTCATATGAAAGGAAGAGGTCCATAGCACATTTAAAACAAAATATAAAAGAAAGAGAGGTTATATAGTGAAACTTCGGGATATTTCATAAAAGAGCTGTCTGATGACGAGAAAGTCGGACAGCTCTTTTTTATGCCTTAATGCGTTTATGTGTGCAGTGGAAAGGGTTCCGCTGTTATTTTTTTGCCTTGGCACGGTTTCCGCGCTCCGGAAGCAGAAAGATACAGATTAAGGAGCTGATAAACAGCATGCCCGGATAGAACAGAAGCGGCATAACCTCGAAGGCGGACAGTTCATAGCCCAGCTCATGGACCGCCGATAATGCTACCAGCATCTGAGCACCGTAAGGAAGGATTCCCTGGGAGATGCAGGAAAAGGTGTCCAGAAGGGAGGCTGTCTTTCTGGCACTGATGCCATAATCTTCAGAAATTTCCTTTGCAATAGGGTTGGCCATAACGATAGCCACCGTGTTATTGGCAGTTGCGATATCCAGCAGGGTAACTAAAAGGCCGACACCAAACTGACCGCCGCGTTTTCCACGGAAAATGCGATGAATGACGTTAAGAAGAACGTCGAAGCCACCGTTTTCACGGATCAGTGCACACATAGCTGCAACTAAGATGGCAACCATACTGGTCTCAAACATGCCGGAAGTGCCGGAACCCATGTTGGTAAGCATTTCCCAGGGAGTAGTCTGGCCGGAGCCGAGCATAATGATGGCACCGGATACGATTCCGACTAACAGAACGACAAATACCTGAATACCGGCAATACCGCCTGCCAACACCAGAAGATAAGGGATCAGCTGAACCAGGTTGTATGGTTTTATGATGGCAGCTCCCGGATCCTGATGGAAGGAGACAACCAGGATAAGTGCCAGGGAAGCGATGGCCGCCGGAAGCGCGATGCCAAAGTTCTCTCGGAATTTATCCTTCATAGCACATCCCTGACCGTTGCAGGCTGCGATGGTTGTATCGGAGATGAAAGAGAGATTATCTCCAAACATGGCACCGCCGATGACAGATGCGACGCAAAGGGCCAGAGAGAAACCAGAGGTCTCAGATACGGCAGTGGCAATCGGAACGATCAGGGTGATGGTTCCAACGGAGGTTCCCATGGAGGTAGAGACAAAGCACGCTACCACAAAGAGAACAGCAACGGAAAAACGGGCCGGGATAAGAGACAGCATCAGATAAGCAACGCTTTCAGCACTGCTTCGTCCTACGACACCGACAAAGGTTCCTGCTGTCAGGAAGATGAGAAGCATGGTGATGATGTTCTTATCTCCGATGCCTTGCCCCATCAGCTCCAGTTTCCGGTCAAAGGAAAGAGAACGGTTCTGGAAACAGGCCGTCAGGATCGCCAGCATAAATGCGACAACAATCGGAATGTTGTAAAAGCCCATCGGGATCTTCATGATATATTCTGACCAGATTCCTAGCCCCAGATAAAAGATCAGAAATACAGCGATAGGCAGAAGGGAAGATAGTTTTTGCTTTTTCATAATAATTTTCAGCCTTTCTATATGTTTGCCGTAATAGGCCGGATATTTGCAGCCGGCTGCAGGGAATGCAGACAGCAGCGTGATTTTGGCACTATAAGGCGGTAAAGTACATTATTTAATCTTACCATAAGAATGGAGTTCAGGCAAGTAAAGAAGACAGTGTAACTGTAACGAAAAGGTTGACGAAAGCCTGTAAAAACGATATTCTGAAAGACGGAGAAACGCATGCAAAAACGATAGAAAATATGATCGGAAAAGAAAAGTATGCTGAATAAAATGGAGGTATATCGTTATGAATGAAAACAACACGGCTATCAAGGATGCCAGATCCTTAGGTCTGCCGAAGATGCTGCTTTTGGGACTGCAGCATATGTTCGCCATGTTCGGTGCGACCATTCTGGTGCCGATTCTGGTTAACACCTATTTTGAGGGGCAGGGACTTTCTATCCAGGTAACCCTGATGTGTGCAGGACTTGGTACATTGTTCTTCCATGCCTGCTCTAAGTTTAAGGTGCCGGCTTTCCTTGGTTCTTCCTTTGCTTTTCTGGGTGGATTTGCGACGGTTGCGAATCTGAATACAGGTATATTTGCAGATATGACCATGGGAGAAAAGCTTCCCTATGCCTGTGGCGGTATTGTGGTTGCAGGCGCTTTGTACCTGATTCTGGCGCTGATCATCAAGCTGGCAGGCGTGGAGCGCGTCATGCACTATCTGCCGCCGGTTGTGACAGGTCCGATCATTATCTGTATCGGTCTTTCACTGGCGCCGTCCGCGATCGCCAACGCATCGACAAACTGGCTGATTGCGTTGATCGCGCTGGGAACTATCATCGTTTTTAATATCTGGGGCAAGGGAATGTTCAAGATCATTCCGATTCTGATGGGCGTTGTGATCTCCTATGCAGCGGCAGCAGTCTTCCAGATGATGGGAATGACAAATCCGGACGGAAGTGCGATTCTGAATTTCTCAGAGGTAGCGACGGCTTCCTGGGTCGGACTTCCGCCGTTCCAGCTGTGCAAATTTGACCCGACGGCGGTCATGGTAATGGCGCCGATCGCGCTTGCGACGATGATGGAACATATCGGCGATATGTCTGCGATCTCCGCGACGGTCGGAGAAAATTTCCTTGCGGATCCGGGACTGCACCGGACGCTGGTCGGCGATGGTATCGCAACATCTCTGTCGGCACTCGTTGGCGGTCCTGCCAATACGACTTACGGCGAAAATACGGGCGTTCTGGAATTAAGCCGTGTCCATGACCCGCGTGTCATCCGGATTGCAGCTGTCTTTGCTGTGATTCTGAGCTTTATTCCGAAGATGGCAGAGGTCATCGGTTCGATGCCGTCTGCCATCATCGGCGGCGTTAGTTTCATGCTATACGGTATGATCTCCGCGATCGGTGTCCGCAACGTGGTCGAAAACCAGGTGGATTTAACCAAATCCCGGAACCTGGTAATCGCTGCGGTAATTCTGGTCTGCGGGCTGGGATTCTCCGATGGTCTGACCTTTGAGGCGGCAGGAACTTCGGTTACCCTGACAGGTCTTGCGATCGCAGCGATTGCGGGCGTTCTGCTCAATGTGATTCTTCCGGGTAATGATTACCAGTTCGGCAAGAATTTACAGGGCGACATCAACCGCGGTGTGGCGATCAATCCGAATCCGAAGAAACGACAGGAATAAAAAACGCAAAAATTTTCAGTTCCAAAATTGGGACGAACCATTTCAGATGTATAATCCGCCTGCATTTCCACATACTACCCATAAGACACACGATATGGCAAACGTGGTATGCAGGAGGAAGAATCATGAAAGCTACAGGAATTGTGAGAAGAATCGATGATCTGGGTCGCGTTGTCATCCCGAAAGAGATACGCCGGACGCTGCGCCTTCGGGAAGGGACGCCGCTTGAGATATTCACGGACCGCGAGGGCGAGATTATATTGAAAAAATATTCACCGATGGTGGAGCTGGCGGCATTTGCCGTGCAGTACGCGGAGGCGATGGCGCAGTCCACGGGGCTGATGGTCTGCATCGCGGACCGGGATCAGATCATCGCGGTATCCGGGGGACCAAAGAAGGAATATTACCAGAAGACGATCAGCCGGGCGCTGGAGCTGGCAGTCTCCGAACGTCAGAATATCTGTGCGGCGCGGGGAGAAAAAGCATTTATCCCGATTACCTCGGATGAGGTGGAGGAGAGCAGCGCCGAGGTAATTGTGCCGATTTTGAGCGAGGGAGATGCGATCGGGGCGGTGATTCTCCTCAGCCGGGAGGCAAAGCAGGCGCTTGGAGGGGCGGAGATGAAGCTGGCAGCGACGGCAGCCGGATTTCTGGGACGTCAGATGGAAGGATAAAAAAGATAAATGAGATAAATCTGCCTGGAAACAGGCGGTGAGAGAAAAAAGAAGACGGGATCGATGGAAAACGTAAAGAGAGATAAAACTCCTGGGCGGTTGTCCATCGATCCTGTTTTTGATAGTCCTGTATTTGGAAGAAGCTGACGGTAGCAGACTCTGTAGGTAATTGTGCATTTGTTTGCAGGTATGTATGTTGAGATGATAGGGCTGGGCTATTCACGACAGCCGCGGCAGCAGGGCGCAGAAATGAATTTCATTCTGTTTATCCTTGCCTGGCGCCAGATGGGCGCTGATGCGTCCGCCGTGGCGTTCCACGATGGATTTGGCGATGGAAAGCCCGATGCCGTAGCCGCCGCTTGCTCGTGCGCGGGAATCGTCCGCTCGGTAAAACCGGTCGAACAGGCGCGGAACCTGATCGGACTCCAGGTTTTCACAGGGGTTCTGCACCTCGAGACAGAGGAGGCGTTTTTTCTGGTACAGGGACACAGTGATCGTGCCGTCCGGCAGGCAATATTTGACTGCGTTATCCAGCAGAATTGAGCAGAGACGCAGGATCTGGTCGCGCTGTCCCCGCATCGACAGCTCTGGTTCGATCGAGAGAGAGAGCTTCTTTCCCTGTGCGTCAACGGCGGTCTGGAAGCTGTCGGAAGTTTCTTTTACCAGTTCGCTGACAGAAAAATCAGAGAGACTTTCCGGACACATACTTTCCTCGGCGCGCGACAGCTCGATGAGCTCCGCAATCATGCGGTTTAAGCGCTCGACCTGCTTGCGGGTGCTTTCCGTCCACTCGTCCATGCCGCGTATCATTTCCATGACGCCGACGTTGGCGGAAATGATGCCGAGAGGTGTCTTTAACTCATGCGAGACATCGGTGATAAACCGGCGCTGCTTTTTGATATTATCGGCAAATGGCTTTATGACGTAGTCGGAGAGGCACAGGAGAAGTAAAAGTACAACTGCCAGACAGCCGAAAATAATAAAGAAGGTCAGGCGCAGAAGAATATAAAATGATTGTAACTGCGAAAAGCAGTCTACAATCACAAGCGTACCGCCGTCGCTTTCGCTGCTTCCATCGGACGGGTACAGATGGTAACGGTAGTAGCCCCAGTAGCCATTGCCCTTGCCGGATGAGAGAATCGCGTCTGTCAGAGCTGAGATGTCGCTCTCACTGAGGGAGGCGATGTGCTCGGAGTTGACGTCGGATGGTTTCTCATTTTCATCCAGATGAATAATGCAGTAGCGCGTCTCAAACTCCGTTTCGCGGGTGAGCTGGAAACGTCCCGAAACGTTTGGATGATTCCTGACAAGGGGGAAATTCCAGTCATTTTCATAAAGAGTCGTGATGATGGCATCCGCCCGGTCGGTAAGCCGGATGTAGTTTCCCAGATTGATCGAGCCGCCGATGACAAAGAGCGTGAGCGCCAGCGAAAACATGGCGATGAGCAGAAACCTGCGCCGCAGGCTTCGGATCATGCGTCCGCCGCCGTCAGACGATATCCCTCTTCGGTTCGCTGGATGCTCCGGTTGGCGCCCAGCGCCTGCATCTTTTTTCGCAGATAAGAAACGTAAGTCCATACCAGTTGTGCCTCCTGTGTCGGTGGAAGTGGATCGGAAGCGCCCTCGTCGTAGGATGTGCTTCCCCAGGTGTGCTCTAAAAGCTGTGTTTCGGTTAAAAGGCGTCCTTCCTCGCGGATAAACAATTCCAGCATTGCCGCCTCGCGGCTGGATAAGCAGACGGAGGAAGTGCCGCAGGAAAGTTCCATGGAAGCGCGGTCCAGGGTAAAGTTGCCGCAGGTAAGCCCGGAGAGTTGTTTGGCGGCGCTTCGTCTGGTCAGCGCCCGGACGCGGGCGAGAAATTCGCCGATGTCAAAGGGCTTGGTGAGGTAATCATCCGCTCCGCAGTCAAGCCCGGAGATTTTGTCCTCGGTCTGGCTTTTGGCGGTTAAGAGAAGAACGGGGGTCAGGATATCCTTGTCCCGGAGGGCAGAAAGAACGGCAAGCCCATCCAGCTTTGGCATCATGATATCGAGAATCAGCCCGTCGTAGCTGACGGCGGCTGCTTTTTCCAGTGCTTCAGCCCCGTCGTAGACAGCGTCTACCTTATATCCTTCATGGGTTAAAATGGCGCTCAGGGCGCGTATCATATCCGGTTCATCGTCGGCAAGAAGTAGTTTCATGTGTGAAAATCCCCCCTCTTTGTTTATCCACCTGTTGGTTTATGTACTATTTTATTTATCCAAGTATTTATCCGAGCGGAATGCCGCGGCAGTCTGAAGCGACTGGTTTTTCAGCGCCAGCACTTGTGTTGGAATTTGCATCTGGGTCAGCATTTGGGGTGAGAATCAGCTCCTTTAAGGTGGACAGGGACAGATCCGTGGAAGCAATCTGGTCGGAACAGTGCTTTAATTCCTGCTGCATCAGCTCCGGGTTGGCGATATCGTGCTTATATTTGAGTTCATGTTCTATGCTCGCCCAGCAGTCCATCGCGATCGTGCGGATCTGGACTTCCAGACAGGGCAGAGCGGCTGCCTCGGATGTATTTCCCAGAAAACGGACCGGCATCTTTAAAATCATATGGTAGCTGCGGTAGCCGTTCGGCTTTGGATGGGCGATGAAATCTTTTTCCCGGAGAATGGTCACGTCCGGAATCGCGCGGATGAGCTCGGCGGTGCGGTAAACATCGTCCACCATCGGGCAGATGAGGCGCACGCCCGCGGCGTCATGTTCGCGAGCAAGCGCATTTTGAAGCGTCGGCTCCAGTCCGTCTCGGATGAGCTTTTCTCTCATGCTCTCCGGGCTTTTGACGCGAGAGGTAGAGGAGGAGATCGGATCCCAGCCGGTCTGCGACTTCTGATAGCGCCGGATCATGCCGATGCAGGAGAGAAATTCGTCGATGATGCCCTCTAAAAGGATGCGGGAACCGCCGTAAAAATCAGAGGGGGTAGTGGTTGTTGATTCTATCATATATGGTCTAAAATGGGAGGCTGGAAGAGTGCCAGACAGTCTCCGTTTCCTTTCAGTCTATTTGGTAAAAATTGGTATTCGATATAACAGATATATCGAAAAACAGGCGAAAGCGCAAGAGAGTTCACAGATACTCCATGATTTTTCACAGAAAAAACACAGCAAGGCGCGAAAAACCTTGACAAAGCAAGGAGAAATGTATATAAATGTAAAGTAAGATTTGCGGGCATGTACGAAGAAAACTAAGAGGATTCATGTGCGAAGATATAAGCTAGGAGGAATATACGATGAATAAGACAGAATTAATCGCAGTTGTAGCTGAGAAAGCAGAGCTTTCCAAGAAAGACGCAGAGAAGGCAATCAAGGCTTTCACAGATGCAGTATCCGAGGAACTGGTTAAGGGCGGAAAGATTCAGCTGGTTGGCTTTGGTACTTTTGAGGTAGCTGAGAGAGCAGCTAGAGAGGGAAGAAACCCGAAGACCGGCGAGACCATGCCGATCGCAGCTTCCAAGACTCCGAAGTTCAAAGCTGGTAAAGCATTAAAGGATATGGTAAACGCATAATTATCTCAGACATATATGTGTGACAGACAGCCCTTCGTGATGAAATATCATGGAGGGCTTTAGTATTATAGGAGCGAAGGGATTCCGCCAGGATGAAAGTGCCCTGCAAGGGGTTATGGAAAGGAAAAATATGAGGTTAGATAAGTATTTGAAAGTGTCCCGCATCATTAAAAGAAGAACCGTGGCCAATGAAGCGTGCGACAGCGGGCGAGTGATGCTGAATGATAAAGTGGCAAGAGCCAGCGCGGAGGTTAAGGTTGGGGATGTGATTGAAATTGCCTTCGGCAACAAGTCTGTCAAAGTTCGCGTGACGAGCGTGCAGGAGACCATCCGCAAGGAAGATGCCAAAGAAATGTTTGAATACCTGTAAGAATCCAGGAGACGTCAGGAAAAGGCGCGGAGGATGAAATGCCAAGAAATATAGAGCGGGATGAAAAAGAGGCGATGCGTCGGAAAGAACAGCTGATGGAAGCTGGATTCAGGCTGTTTTCGCAATATGGGATCGAGAATGTCAGTTTACAGAGGGTGGCGGACGCTGCGGAAGTGGGCGTTGCGACCCTATATAACTATTATCAGACGAAGGTCAAGCTTGTGATAGCGATCAGCGGAAAAATCTGGGGCGATCTCTGGAAGGAGATTCTGGAAGAAAAGGGACCGGAGATATTTGAATCATTCACGGCGTATCAGTACATTGAGTTTTATACGGACCAGATCATCCGGATTTACCGGGAACGTCCGGAAATACTCCGGTTCAGTAATAACTATAAAAACTTTATCTCCCGGGAGAAAGTCAGGGGGGAAGCGCTGGCTGAACATCTGGATGTTTTGAAGCCGGCAGGAGCGCTGTATCATAAGTTCTATGAGCAGGCGAGGAGCGATAAAAGCATCCGGACCGATATCCCGGAGCAGCAGTTATTTACAAGCGTTGCGATTGCGATGCTGGCGGTGGCTGAGCGCTATGCACAGGGAATTGTGTGGGCGGACGATCACAAGGAAGACCACACACAGGAACTGGAATTTTTAAAAGGAATGCTCCTGACATGGTGCAGAACCCCGGAGAACCTGGGAAAACAATGATATAAAGAACGGAAATAAAAAAAAGAAGTCAAGAGAATGAGGTGACCCCTCAAAGTTAGACTTTTACGAGACGACTTTGGTCGTCTCGTTTTTCTTTATGCGCTTAAAAGAACAGTTTCTGTCTTGAATTTGTGAGAGTTGATTATTATAATATAAATATAGTGACGACTCATTTGTGTATACACACTTTATGACGGATAATCAACATTTCGAGAATGAGAGGAAAAAAGCGTATGAGAAGGAGAAAAAGAAGAATCCTGGCAGCAGGAATGGTGGTAGTGATAACGTGCAGTTCATATGGTTCTGTGCCGAGAGTTTATGCGAACACGAATTTTTATCAGATCCGGGAGATCGAAAGTTTATCGGAACAGGTTCTGTATCAGAAGGTTCCCTATGGAACCCGGTATCAGGATCTGGAGATGCCGGACAGCATAGACGTTTTTGTCAGCGGGGGGGGGGCAAACCGAAGATGTGCCTGACGCAGGGAGCGATGAGAATGTAGCAGCGTTTGCCAACCGCACAAATGATGATGCCGTGCTGGAAAAGACGGACAGTGAAGAGAATGGAGAAAAAGAAGATACTGAAGGAAAAGATACCGAAGGAAAAGATGCCGGAGAGAATAGCAAAGACAAAAGCGAAGGTGGAGAGGGCTTAAAGAAAGCCGAATCCGGTTCAGGTGAACAGGGAGATTCTGGGAAAGATGGAAATTCGGCGGAAAATGGGGACTCTCAGGATGAAAATGCAAATCCGGGGAACGGTGAATCCGATGAGAAAGACGATTCCGGTAAGACAGATTCCGGTTCTTCGGGTGGAAATGCAGATTTGAATGAAGATGGCAGTTCTTCGAACGGAAAAACGGATGAACCGAAGGAAGATGTCAAGACAGATGAGAAGACCGAGGAAGAGATTGACGAAAAGGAAGGTTTCTGGCGAAAAGTAAAGGTGCGCTGGGTTCTGGATGCAGAAGAGAGCCAGGCATCCCGTTATGATGGAGAAAATCCGGGTATCTACCTGTTCCGTGCAGAGCTGAAAAGCAGCAATTATGAGGTAGATGAGGACGAACTTCCGGTGATCCAGATCACGGTCCTGGAAGAAGAGCAGGCGAAAACGACGCTGGAATTTGCACCGTTGGAAGAATCGATCGCCGATCAGATTCTCCCGCTTGGAAGCAAAGAATCCGACATCCGGTTCCCGGAGACTCTTACCGTGCGTGAGACGATGGGAGAAGAAACCACCGAGCGGACTTTGTCGGGTATCACGTGGAAACTGGATGCGGAAAACAGCGACTATTCTGAATTTCAGGGCGGACTGGCACCGGAGGACTATTTTGACCGCTTCGATGAGGACGGTGAACCAGAAGAAACTGAAGAAAAGACCTGGGAGGGCTACGATAAAGCCAATGAAGAATACAATGGGGCGATCTATACCTATATTCCGGTGATTCCGGAAAGTGAAGAGATACCGGAAGACACTGCTTTGCCGGAGATCCACGTGCAGGTGGGAGACGCGGGGATTGCGCTGTATGCGGATGAAGGAATCACGGGAAGCGGTACGGAAGCGGATCCCTATGTGATTTGTACTGTAGACCAGTGGTCTACGGTTATGGGTAAAAACCAAAGAAATCAATATAATGGAAATAGTTTCTATGGTGTAAGTAAATATATTAAATTGGGGGCTGATATCGATCTAAGCGGTGAGTCGTGGGAGTCAAGAACACTAACGACTTGTTTAGATGGTGATGGATATGCGTTGAGTGGAATTTCGCAGCCGTTGTTTAGTGTTTTGAATGGAACCGTTAAAAATTTGATTTTGTCTAATGTGACCATTACGGGAGATGGAGAGCATGTAGGAGCGGTTGCGAGAACTGTAGGTAATAATTCGCAGATTGAAAATTGTTATATCAGTGGCAGTCTTGCTACTACAGGAAATTGTGCCGCAGGTGGATTAATTGGACAGGTTCAGTCGGGGGCGCTGACAATTCAAAATTGTATTGTTAATGCAGATATTAAAAACCAAGGTAGTGTTAATGATTCTTTAGCTGGAGGTTTGGTTGGCTCGGTTCGAGTGGTAAGTGGAAGCCAGTTGAATATTAAGAACTGTATTGCAATGGGAAGTGTTTCAACAAATTTAGGTCGCGGTACAGGTGGATTGGTTGGTGGACCAAATAAAACAGTTACGATTAATAAGAGCGTGGCACTGCAAGAAACGATTGCCACAAATAGTTTAGGATATTATGTGAATAGAATTTTTGGATATACGGGTGATTATGTACAGGGAGAGGGAAATTATGCATATAAGGATATGACACTTACATTTGCTAGTGGTTCTAAAAAGATAGAGAAGCCATATCCACTGTATTATGGAGAAGATGTTTCCAAAACAGCTCTTTTGACAAGCAATTTCTGGAAAAAAACTCTTGGTTGGGGAGAATCTAATTGGGATATTAGAGATGGTCATTTCCCAGAATTAAAATGTGGAGAAACAACTATATTTTCAGAGGATGATTTACCGGATTATCTTCAGGCGACCAATTCGTTAAAGGGAAGTGTAAAGTCTGGAGGAACTGGAATCGAGGGCGTAGAGATTACCTTTAAGAAGGGAAGCAGCGAGAAAAAGGCGACAACAGAGCCAGATGGAACCTTTAGTATTGATCTTGCAGACGGAACGTATACGGTAACGATCAAAAAGACCGGATATTTTACGGTTGAGAAAAAAGTTACGATTTCGGATGCCGATTCAGAAGCTCTTAATTTCACCATGGTAACAAACCCGGTTTCCATGCTTTCGGGACAAACGGTGACAGGAACTTTCCGGACAACCGATGCGGACACTGTCACGGCAGATGGAGAAATTAAACTTACATATGCAGGAACAGATAGTTTGCAGCCGAATGATTTTACCCTTTCATCCGAGGAAGATGGAACGGCATATGACGGAGTTACACTTCTTGCAGTGACTACCGAAAATGGAACTAGCAGTATCAAGATTCAATTTGCTAAATCGCTGAAGCTTGGCAATACAAATGAAAAACAGCTTTATGTCCATTACAAGAAAAGTTTGATCGGCTCAATTGTGCTCAAAAAAGAGGTAAACCTTGTTCAGCTTGCAGCGCCTGCGGATGTCAAATGGGATGAGACAGTAAAAGGAAAAGCCGTCTGGAGCCCGGTTGCGAATGCGTCGGGTTATAAAGTACAGCTCTATAAGAATGGTTCAGCACTGGGGGCTGGGGTAACACTTGGGGCGGATGCAGCCAGTTACGATTTTACCTCACAGATTGTAGAGGGCGGAACCTATACGTTTGGAGTCCAAGCAATGGGAGATGGTTCAACCTATGATGACAGCGAGGAGGCGAAGAGTGGAAGCTATGAATTTTCCGAGCAGACCTTAGAGAATGTCAAAACAGCGGCAAAGGCAGCGCTGCAGGCGATGACAGTGACAAATGCGACGACAGCGGATGAAATTTTGCAGGCTGTACAGAACGTTATCACAAATAAAAAAATTGATGCGAACTGGTCCGCTGAAAAAGAGTTCAATTTAACACCGGCAACGGATGGCGAAGATCCGGGACAAAACGGAAGTATCACGGGAACGATTGTTTTGAGTTATACCGCTGAGAGCGCGTCAACAAAAATAGAAACAATCGAAATAAATCTTCCAATCGCGGCGAAGTATGCAATTACCTTTACGTCTGGACGTAAGGATTCACAGGGAGATGCACCGACACTGGAAAATGCCGCAGCCGGAACTGAGATTACGCTTCCAGAGAATAACTTTAAGGTATACGGCATGAATTTTGGAGGCTGGAGTGACGGAGCTAAAATATATGCCAGCGGGACAAGTTATACCATGCCGGAAAGAAATGTGGAATTTGAGGCGGTATGGACGCAGGATAAGTGGGATGGAACGACAGTTGCGAAACCGATTCAAGATGACCAAGGTTATTATCAAATTAGCACAGGGGCAGAGCTTGCGTATTTTCAAAATCAATCGATGCAGAAAGCAAAACTGATGTGCGATATTGATTTGGGAGAACATCCATTTACGCCGATTTCAAATGTAGTAGAATTTGATGGATGCGGACATACGATTAGAGGCTTGAATGCAGTCGGCAAAGCTTATGTGGGATTGTTTCAAGCAATTTCTTCAAAGTGTGAAATTAAGAATCTGACCATAGAAAATGCGGTGGTTAGAGCTTCCAACGATGATGCGAGAGTTGGTATCCTGGTTGGTGATGTATATGGTTCTCTGACAGTAGAAAATTGTTACGTCAGTGGAACAATCGAAACTACAGATGGAACGAATAAGATTGAAGCTGCGGGTGGTTTGATAGGAAATGTAAGGGAAAAATATTCGGTAGAGATCCAGTCCTGCTATGCAGATGCTAAAATCAAAGGAACCACCGACAAGGGATTTGCAGGTGGTTTGGTCGGTTGGACCGGTGGAACTACAACCATTGAAAACAGCTATGCAGTCGTGGATATGGACGTTGATAGGGGATATGATATTGGCGGACTGGTAGGATGCGGAAGTGACAGCAAAGTAACGATCTCCCACAGCTACGCGGCAGGCGAAGCGTTGACAAAAAGTTCTACTGGAGCAGCTGTGGCGGGCATTTCCAACAACGGTTCGATTTCCTCCTGTGTCAGCATTTTCCCGGAGATGCGCTCGCTCAACCGGATTGGCGGAACGTCAGGAAAGTATACGAATAACTACGGCTTTGCCGGCACAGTTGCGAGAAAATCAGATGGAACGATTTTGACCCCGGATTCGAATATGATGGGGGCAGACAAGCAATATGGAGCGGACGCAACGGAGGCAGAACTGAAAAATCCAGAATTTTATGAAAAACTGGGCTGGGATTTTGATTCTACCTGGACGATGGATTCAAACGGCGTGTATGCCTTCCCGATTTTGAAAAACCAGACCTTACGTCCGAATCTGACGTTGGATCTGACACCATCGGTTACCGGAATTACACTGGATAAGACCAGCGAGACGATTTATCCGGGAGGAAGCGTCCAGCTTACTGCAACCGTCGATGTGGCAAACGGAGCGTCCAGAGAAGTGACGTGGAAAAGCAGTGATCCGGCAGTCAAGGTAGAGGACGGCTTGGTAACCGCTGCGGATGTGGCAAATGGAACCTATACAATCACAGCCACCAGCAAGGCGGATCCTTCCAAGTGGGCAGAATGCCAGCTGACAGTTGATACGGCGGAGCACACGGTTACAGTAGGACGGGACGTGACGAATAAGAACTCTCCGAACGCAGTCGTGAAAGCGTATGCATCTCTGAATGGTGCAATAAATGGAACAAATCCGATTTCTACGATAGGTGGTGAAACTGGTACATTTACATTTTCACAGAAAGCCGGAGAAACAGTTTACCTTGCATTTACGGGTCTGGATCCGAAAGATGTCGTAAGCGAAGTAACAATTACCGATGCAAATGGTTCAAAGGTGAATGCGACAATTTGCAATCTGGAGAATCCAACGGTGTATTGCTTTACGATGCCGTGTTCAAATGCCTCCGTACAGGTTTCCTATGCGGAAAATATGAACGCGTACCAGTATACCTGGTTCGTAGGACAGGAATGGGGTACCTGGGGAACAACGGCAGCCTTTGAAACCCAAGAGTGGAGTGGAGAGGATCATATTGGTTCTCTGAAAGTAACAAAGATTATTAATGGCAAGTTGTTTAGAGAATTTAATATAAAATCAATGTCGCTCTATAAGAACGATTCAGTTACACCGAAAAAGGTAAATAGTAAAGTAGAACTTAAAAATAACGGCGATTATTGCATTGAAAAAGATAATACAACCGGTCTCCCGACTCTCTATGTATACTTAGATGGACCGGGCATGGTGGCTGTGGATATCGAGGTTAAGGATGATCTAAGTGCAGTATTTTCAATTACGAAGAAGCCGGAAAGCAGTTCTTATTATACGCTTGACAAGATTACGGCAAAAGCCAGGGATCTGGTAACGGCGACCTTGACAGATGAAGGTGTCAGACGGATGAAGGAGAATCCGAACAAGAATGCATGCCTTACATACAGCGGTGGTTTACTTGTAGTTATTTACCCGCCGAAATTTACCGAATCCGACGGCAAATGGACGGCTTCCTTTCAGATGCCGGCACAGAATATTGAGACAAATGTGTATTTTGGGGACAAAGATAAAGTTACACTGAATGGTACGAATAAAGAGGTTGATTACGATGGTACGCCGAAGTCTGTTGGGGATGAAATTCAGGCAACGATAGGTGGACAGGATCTTTCGGAACAGTTTCAGGGCCAGTATGAGGTGTATTATGAAGGTGTGAACGGAGCCGTTTATTCCAGCACAACGCCGCCGACCAATGCGGGAACGTATTCCTGTACGGTTAAGCTCCCGGACAGCAACGTATATTATATGAGTGATCCGATTACGGTGCAACTGACGATCAAGAAGATAGCAACGAAGACTCCGAAAGCAGCGCAGGCAGCAGCGTGGACAGACACCAGCGTGACCTTGGAAGCACCGTCAGCATTTGTGGATGGAACTGCGATTCCGGCAGGATATGAACTGGAATACTGCATGGATCAGGGAGAATGGCAGGATTCACCGGTATTTACCGGGCTGACACCGGAAACGACTTACAATTTCTATGTGAGACTCAAAGAAGGCGTCAATACGACGGCATCCGCAGCCAGCGAGGCGGTAACGGTCCAGACAAAGAAAGCATCGTCTGACCCGTCCAATCCGACGAAACCCAACCCGTCGAACCCGAATCCATCGACCCCAGGCAATCCGCAGGGAACGGCCACTTCCGGCCGCGACAGAAGTACCAGCACATGGGTAAAAGAGAGCACCGGATGGCGTTACCGCCTGTCAAATGGTACATATCTGTCGGGAAGCCTGGTCCTGGATCCGGCGACCGGCAGGCAGGTTGAACAGATTGTGTGGAAACAGCTCCGGGGCGCATGGTGGGCCTTTGGAGCCGACGGATACATCCGGACGGGCTGGGTCTATGATTACAGCGCAGGCAAATGGTACTATGTGGATGAAAACACAGGCATGCGGACGGGCTGGTATCTGGATCCGCAGGACGGCAGATGGTATTATCTGGATCCGGCAACGGGAGAGATGCTGACGGAGTGGCAGCTGATTCCGGATTTGGGCTATGTATACTTAAATCCGTATGCACCGCAGCCGACTTGGGCGTATGATGAAGCATTAAAAACCTGGGTTTACATGGAGGGCGCAGGGCGTCCATACGGCTCCCTTTATATGGCTGAGTGGACACCGGACGGCTATTATGTAAATGCAGACGGTGTCTGGGAACCGGCCAGATAATCATTCATAAACCTGAAAACCTCCCAATATATTTAACAATAGGCAGCTATAGGCTATAAGTTAGATAAATTGGGAGGTTTTTTGCATGGAAGAAAAATTGGATGCCAGACCTCACAAGCTGGAGCTTCTGAACCGGGAAAAGGGGAGTGTGACGGGGATCCAGGATGTGGTGTCATTTGATGAGAACCAGATGATTCTCGATACAAACATGGGGCTTCTGACGGTGCGTGGGAAGGCGCTGCATGTGAGCCGTCTGACGTTGGAAAAGGGCGAAGTGGATATTGAGGGCGAGTTTGAAAGCTTTTCGTATTCCTGCAACGAGTCCCACCGGAAATCGCAGGAGTCGTTCTTTGGACGGCTGTTCCGTTAGGCGGTGGCGGATGAGTGGGACGGTGAGAGGGGAAATATGGCTGCTTGGCGGCAGTGTGTGTACGGGAATCGCGCTGATGATGATGTATGACGGGCTTAGGATCTTCCGGTGGCTGGTACGGCACGGCTCATTTTGGACAGGCATGGAGGATGCGGCGTATTGGCTCTTTGCCAGCTTTGCGACGTTCCGGCTTTTGTTCGGGCAGAATGACGGAGTTCTGCGCGGCTATGCGGTGGCGGGCGTGCTCGGCGGCATGGTGTTTTATGACCGGACGGGCAGCCGTCTTTTGTTTGCGGTATTGAAAAAATGCAGCGGATGGATTAAAATGAAAAGAAGAGGCAAAAAAAGCCAGAAGACCGGAAAAAAACGTACAACAAGGGGACAGGCAGAAAACATGGAAAGGAAGTGAGATGAGAATGCGTAGACAGATGTCGGAAGGCAGACCGGGTGGAAATGTGCGGAAAAAGAAAAAGGATAATTTAAACAACCGGATGGCGCTTGTGGGCGTTACGATGGTAGTGCTGAGTCTGGCGGTTGCCGTGCACATCAAGGGCATCGATCTCAAGGAAAAGGATAGGAGTTATTCAATTCGTGAGGAAAATCTGGAGGCGCAGGTTGCGAAGGAAGAAGAACGTGCCAAACAGCTTGAGGAATACCGCGTATACGTGCAGACCAAGCAGTATATCGAGAAGGTAGCGAAGGAGAAGCTGGGACTTGTAAACCGCAATGAGATCCTGCTCAAGCCGTCGAATCCGAATTAGACTTGCAGCACATCATAGAATGCCTGGAGTATGGCACACGGGGGAGCAGTGTTCATAGATAGGTCGGAAAATGTCGAAGTTTTCCCTGATTTTGCTCTGTCCGTTTGACAAATATTTCTCTCCAGCCTGTATATAATGGCGTTATACAGGTTAGGAGGGATTTTTTGTGCTTAAACGGAGAACTTTACATAGAGATATGGCGGATGTCAACGTCTACACGGCAAGACGTTTAAAGAGCATGGCACTGTCGCTGGGCGGTCTGGCGCAGGCATTTGCGGATGAGATCGGCGGGCAGGGGCATCTGACGAAGGAGGACGGGCTGGCGGCAATGCAGACGGCGGCGTCGGCGGTATGCGGCGATTGTACACGGTGCAACCTGTATTATGGCAGCCGCCGGGACGACAGTTATTATCTCTATTATCTGCTTCGGACGTTCGAGCAGAAAGGGAAAATCGACCTGGAGGACATGCCTCGCCTGTTTCATGAGATCTGCTCCCAGAGAGAGGCATATTTGCGGGAATTGAACCGGAGTCTCGGGCGGGCGACGATGAATCTGGGGTGGAAAAACCGTTTTCTGGAAAGCCGGGACGCGGTGATCGTCCAGTTCCGGGAGCTGGCGGCGATTCTGGAGGAATTTTCCAACCAGATGGAACAGGCGGCGGATGTGACGGCATCCTGGGAGGAGGTGCTTTCAGGGATACTCCGCAGAAGCCATCTGCGCGTGGACAACATGCTGGTGCTTCAATATGAAAATCAGCAGAAGGAGGCGTTTCTCACACTCCGCAGCGTCAACGGGCGATGCATGACGGCGCGGGATGTGGCGGAACTTCTGGGACGCGCGATCGCCGGAAGCCACTGGAGTGTGGCGAAAGACAGCAAAAGCCTGATCACCCGCAATGCGGCGACCTTCCGTTTTGTGGAAGAAGGTAAATACCGGATGGTGTACGGCATGGCGTGCAGCCCCAGGGAGGGTGAACCGATTTCAGGTGACACGTGTACGGTGCAGACCGGGCTTCCGGGGCAGGTGATTATGAGCTTGTCGGACGGCATGGGAAGCGGCAGAAGCGCCAGCGAGGACAGCGAGAAGGTCATTGAGCTGACCCAGCGCCTGCTGGAGACAGGATTTTCGGCACGATCGGCGCTCAAATTGGTAAATACGGTGCTTTTGCTGGCGGGCACGGAGCAGAATCCGGCAACAATCGATCTATGTTGTATCGATCTGGGGACAGGTGTGCTGGAAGCGATGAAGCTGGGCGCGGTGCCGACCTTTATTCTGGGGCGTGAGGGTGTTGAGTTTCTGGAAGCAGGCGGACTGCCGATGGGAATTGTACAGAACGCGGAGCCGGTTCTGATGTCGCGGAAAATGTGGGACGGCGAGAAAATCATTATGATAAGCGACGGCATTCTCGAAGCGATGCCGGGGGAACACAAGGAAGAGACGTTCATGGAATTTGTATCAAACCTTTCCGGCGGCAACCCGCAGGAACTGGCAGAACAGATCCTGGCGTTTGCGTCCGGGCTTTCGGACGGGGGTGTGGTGGATGACTGCACAGTGTTGGTCGGGACGGTGCTGGAACGTGGGTAAACGGTAGAATCTGGCAGGTTGAGAAATAAGGGGAGATCCGTTATACTGTGAAGGTATTGAACAGTTACGAGTGGATTTATTTTTAAGAGGGATAAAAAGAAATATAAAAGAATGCAGAAACAAACAGAAATTTATATGAAACAAAATCATATGACCAGGCCGGGGGATGGCGTTCTGGTCGGTTTATCCGGGGGAGCGGATTCCGTCGGTCTTTTGCTGGTACTCTGGAAGCTGCGGGAGACGTTTCAGATTTCCCTGCGGGCGCTCCATGTCCATCACGGGCTGCGCGGCGCGGAGGCGGATCGGGACGCGGCATTTTCACGGATGCTGTGTGAACGGCTGGAAATTCCTTTTTATGAGTTCCGTATCGATGCGGCAAAAGAGGCGCTTGACCGGAAATGTTCCGTCGAGGAGGCGGGACGACTGGCACGGTACCGCCTGTATGAGGAGACGGCGCGGGCGTGGGAGGAAGAGATTCGGCGGGTTCATATCGCCACCGCCCACCATGCGGATGATAACGCGGAAACGGTTCTTTTTAACCTGTTCCGCGGAAGCGGTCTGACCGGGCTTTCCGGCATTGCTCCGGTGCGGGGGCGCATCATCCGTCCTCTTCTCTGGGCGCAGCGGAGCGAGATTCAGACCTGGCTGCGGCAGCAGGGACAGGACTGGGTCGAGGACTCGACGAACCAGGAGAGTGAATACAGCCGCAATTGGCTTCGGAATGAACTGCTTCCAGCGGTAGAAGAGCGCCTGAATGCACAGGCAGTCCGTCATATCGACCAGGCGGGCAGACGCATCCGGCAGGCAGATGCCTATCTGGAAGAGGTGGCAGAAGAATGGCTTCAAAAGCATGCACCGGACGGAAAGGCGGATGTAGGAGCGCTGGCAGAACAGGCGGAGATTGTGCAGGGTTATATCGTGCGGCGGTTGTTTTTAAAGAGCAAAATGCCGCTCCGGGACGTGACGGAGACGCATGTGCAGGCGGTGCGGGAACTTCTGCACCAGGGAACCGGAAAGAGTATTTCGCTGCCGCATGGGTTCCGGGCGGTAAATATATATGGATTTCTTGAAGTGCGCCCGCTTAGTCATCCAGGGGAAAGAAAAGGGGTTTTGCTTCCGGGTATCCAGAATGGGAATCTTTTGCAGATGCATACTTTCCCCTGTGAAAATGGGGATGAATTTCCGAAAAACCAGTATACGAAATGGTTTGACTATGATAGAATAAAAGGTACCTTATCGCTGAGACACCGGCAGCCGGGGGACTACCTGACACTGCCGTCCGGCGGTCGGAAGACGCTGAAATCCTGGATGATCGATGAGAAAATTCCGAGACAGGAGCGGGAGGAAATCTGGCTTCTGGCGGAAGAAAAACATATCCTGTGGATAGTGGGGCACCGGATCAGCGCATATTATAAGATAACAGAACAGACAAAAACCATCCTTGAGGTGGAATTTAACGGAGGAAAAAGCAGTGGCTGATAAGATTCGTGTATTATTAACGGAAGAAGAAGTAAACAAGAAGATCAGTGAAGTGGCAGCACAGATCAACAAAGATTATGAGGGAAAGGAAGTCCACCTGATCTGTATCTTAAAGGGTGGCGTATTCTTTACCTGTGAACTGGCAAAACGCCTGACTATTCCGGTTTCCCTGGATTTCATGTCTGTATCCAGCTACGGTTCCGGCACCAAGTCAAGCGGTGTGGTAAAGATTATCAAGGATCTGGACGAGCCGCTGGAGGGCAAGAATGTCATCATCGTGGAGGATATCATAGATTCCGGACGCACCCTGGCATATCTGATCGAGGTATTAAAACAGAGAAATCCGAAAAATATCGAGCTGTGCACCCTGCTTGATAAGCCGGAGCGCCGCGTGAAAAAACAGGTTCAGGTTAAATATACCTGCTTTACAATCCCGGATGAGTTTGTCGTAGGTTACGGCCTGGATTACGATCAGAAATACCGCAACCTGCCGTACATCGGTGTTGTGGAAGTATAAGGAGGAAGCCAGTTGAAACAACGTCAGTCGATGGGAGGCGTGGGGCTTCTGATCCTCATGCTGCTCGTTATCATGTTTTTCTCGTTGAAAGTCCCTGGAATGGCGACGGAGCGGGAATTAAGCTATCCGGAGTTCATGGTATATCTGGAAAATAAGACCGTAGAGAGCGCACAGATCCGCCCGAACCGCGAGGTGCCGACCGGTGAGGTTGTTTTTGAGACAACCTCCGGCGACCGGGAGGAATTCAATGTGCTGGATGTGAAGGAAGTAGAGATGGCGCTGCGCAAGGCGGGGGTTCCGTACACGACCACCAGCGTCCGCCAGGATAGCTATTTTATGACGGTGATCTTGCCGATCGCTTTGTCCGCAGGCGTCCTGATCTTCCTGTTTATGTTTATCAATTCCCGTTCCGGCGGCGGGGCAAATGCCAAGATGATGAATTTTGGACGCAGCCGTGCCCGGATGGTATCGACCAGCAAGGTCAACTTTACCAAAGTTGCCGGTCTGGAAGAGGAGAAAGAGGAACTGGAGGAGATCGTAGATTTCCTGAAAAATCCGCAGAAATACACTGGCGTCGGAGCGCGCATCCCGAAGGGCGTGATCTTAGTCGGACCTCCAGGAACCGGTAAAACCCTGCTTGCCAAAGCGGTGGCGGGTGAGGCAGGCGTTCCGTTCTTCTCGATTTCCGGTTCGGATTTTGTTGAAATGTTCGTCGGTGTCGGCGCATCTCGTGTCCGCGACTTGTTTGAGGAAGCCAAGAAAAATGCCCCGTGTATTGTCTTTATCGATGAGATCGATGCGGTTGCCAGACAGCGTGGTACCGGCATGGGCGGCGGTCACGACGAGCGAGAGCAGACGCTCAACCAGCTCCTGGTTGAGATGGATGGTTTCGGAGTCAATGAGGGCATCATCGTCATGGCGGCGACGAACCGCGTGGATATTCTCGACCCAGCGATTCTGCGGCCGGGCAGATTTGACCGAAAGGTGGCAGTCGGACGACCGGACGTCAAGGGACGCGAGGAGATTCTCGGCGTTCATACGAAGGAAAAACCGCTGGGCGAGGATGTGGATTTACACCGCATCGCGCAGACAACCGCTGGATTTACCGGAGCCGATCTGGAAAATCTGATGAATGAGGCGGCGATCAATACCGCAAAAGAGGGACGTAAGTTCCTGACCCAGACGGATATTGAGAAAGCCTTTATTAAAGTGGGAATCGGTGCTGAGAAGCGCAGCAAGGTGATTTCCGAGAAAGACAAGAAGATTACCGCATACCATGAGGCGGGTCATGCGATTTTGTTCCATGTCCTCCCGGATGTGGGACCGGTTCACACCGTTTCGATCATTCCGACCGGTGTCGGTGCGGCAGGCTATACGATGCCGCTTCCGGAGCAGGATGAGCTTCATATGACGAAGGGCAGAATGCTTCAAAATATCATGGTTTCGCTGGGCGGACGAATCGCCGAGGAGATTATCTTTGACGACATCACGACCGGCGCCTCCCAGGATATCAAGCAGGCGACCTCGATGGCGCGCGCGATGGTAACCGAGTACGGTATGTCAGAAAAACTGGGCATGATCAACTATGGTGGAGACAACAACGAGGTCTTTATTGGCCGCGACCTGGCGCATACGAGAACCTACAGTGAGGAAGTGGCGAGCGAGATCGACAGCGAGGTAAAACGCATCATCGACGAATGCTATGCCAAGGCAAAACAGATCATTCTCGATCACGAGGATGTCCTTCATTCCTGCTGTGCCCTGCTGATGGAGAAAGAGAAGATCGGTCAGGCTGAGTTTGAAGCGCTGTTCCAGGATGGAGAAAAGCCGTCAGGGGAAGCTGAAACTCCGGTGACAGAAGCATAAAAAGTTCAAAGCATGAAACAGGTCTGGAAATAAGCCTTCTTTTATGCAAATTTCGGGCGGATTTTGCTGGACATTTCGGGAGAGAATGTTGATTTGCACAAAAAAGAAATCGAAATAAAACGATGTTTGTGCACACTTATTTCTGCTCCTATGCTATTATAATAGACGTAACCCCCCCAATACATTATATAGTTTTTGCTACACCCCATAAAACGAAATACCTTCTCCTAAAAAGGTCAGCTACCCCGCTGACCTTTTTTATTTCATAGGAAATTACGTCCTATGAAACAAAAAACGCTCCGCGAGGATGCGCACTCGCGCGAAGCAGAAACATGTCGCAAGCGACCGCGCTCGGCGCGAGAATGTGCCAAGGCACATTCTTTTTTATTACCTAAAATTAGGGGTGTGAAAATAACTTGTGTAATTTTGGGAAATCCTGTAAAATATGGGCAGAAAATAACATGATTGTGAAAGCGGTGAAACCGCTGGAAAGGGAAACAGATGGAGCAGATCAATCGCGACGCGCTATTTTGCGACGAGACAGAGGATTACCGTTGTCCTTCGGAGGCAGATGCGGGTGAAGTCGTTACATTTTATTTCAGAACAGAGAAAAATGGAGCAGATGCGGTTGTACTGCTGGAATATGACCCGGAGACCGGGGCGCTTTTGCAGGAGTGGCAGATGAAACGGCTTTCGTGGGAGTGCTGTGCTGGCAGCGTTGGGAACGGTGCAGATACAAATCGAGGCATAGATGGTGGCGGTATGGCTGACAAGTCAGACAGCCGTTTTGATTACTACAGCTGTGCGCTGACTCTGGGAACGAAAACATTTTCGTATGTATTTCAGGTAACCTGGGGCGAGAACGTCTGTCTTTACAACCGGATCGGGCTGACAGAGGATGCGGCGGCGCACCCGTTCCGCCTGATTCCGGGATTTCATGTGCCGGAGTGGAGCAAGGGCGCGCTGATGTATCAGATCTATGTGGATCGGTTCTGCAACGGCGATCCTACAAACGATACGGAAACCAATGAATATATTTATCTGAAAAAGCCGGTCACCCGGGTGACGGACTGGAAGGAACCGATCAGTACACTCGATGTGGGACGGTTTTACGGCGGTGATCTGCAGGGTGTTTTAGATAAACTTGATTATTTAAAGAGTCTCAAGATAGAAGCAATCTACTTAAATCCGGTATTTGTATCACCGTCGAACCATAAGTATGACTGTCAGGACTACGACCATATCGATCCGCATTATGGAGTGATTCTGGAGGACGCAGACGGACTGGTGTGCCCGGAAGATACGGACAATGACCGCGCACATAAATATATGACGCGGACGGCGGATGAGCAGAACCTGGAGGCGAGCGATGCCTTTTTTGCCCGCCTGATTGAGGAAGCACACAAGCGGGGAATCCGGGTGCTGGTGGACGGTGTGTTCAACCATTGTGGTTCTTTCAATAAATGGCTGGATGCGGAACTTCTGTACCAGCACGCGGGCGGCTATCCGCAGGGGGCATATGTCTCGGAGGACAGCCCGTATCGCTATTTTTTCCAGTTTCACAATGAAAATGCCTGGCCGTTTAATGACAGCTACGACGGCTGGTGGGGACACGCGACGCTTCCGAAGCTCAATTACGAGGAATCGCCGGAATTGTACCAGTACATTCTGGGGATTGCGAAAAAATGGGTATCGGCGCCGTTTGGAGCAGATGGCTGGCGGCTGGATGTGGCGGCAGATCTGGGGCGGAGCGCCGGGATGAACCATCAGTTCTGGCGTGATTTCCGCGCGGCAGTCAAGGAGGCAAATCCGGAGGCGGTCATGATCGCGGAACATTATGGCAGCCCGTATGACTGGCTGAAGGGCGATCAGTGGGATACGGTCATGAATTATGATGCGTTTATGGAGCCGCTGTCATGGTTTCTGACCGGGATGGAGAAGCACAGTGACGAAGAAAATCCGGCGCTGTTTGGGGATGGATGCGCCTTTTTTGAGGCGATGCGCTACCATATGAGTGAAATGCCGACGGCTTCCGTGCAGTGTGCGATGAACGAGCTGTCCAACCACGATCACTCCCGCTTTATGACGCGGACAAACCGCCGGGTGGGCCGTCTTGCGTCGGCAGGTGCAAAAGCAGCGGAGGAAGGCATCAGCTATGGCATTTTCCGCCAGGGTGTTGTCATGCAGATGACCTGGCCGGGCGCACCGACGATCTATTACGGTGACGAAGCGGGTGTCTGTGGATGGACCGATCCGGACAGCCGCCGGACGTACCCGTGGGGCGGGGAAAACCTGGAGCTGATCGAGTTTCACCGCTACATGAGCGGCATCCGGAAACGCTGTCCGGCATTTAGAAATGGTTCCCTGAAAGCGCTGGCGGCGGGAGATGGCTATATTGCCTATGGACGTTTTCAGAGTGCTCAGAGAGCTGGCGGCGCGTGCTGCGGCGTGACGGCGGTCAATACAGGTGATGACTGGCTGACGCTCAAGATTCCGGTCTGGCAGATCGGGGCGCGCGACGGGGCGGTCCTGCGCCGGGAAATGATGACCTATGAGGACGGTTACAACGCCGGACAGGTTGAACATGAGGTAAAGGACGGCTATATCGAGGTGAAAATCCCACCGGTCGGAAGTATCGTTTTGACGGGAAATGATACGGCATTGTAGGAAATGCGGCTTCGACAAGATATATGATTTCTGGCAGTTGAGCGAGAAGAATCAAAATCAGGAAAAAATGGAAATAAAAATATTAAATAAAATATATAAAAACACTTGCTTTTTTGAGACGGCCATGCTATAATCTTCAACTGTCAGAGCAATTTTGGATGGGTTCCCGAGTGGCCAAAGGGGGCAGACTGTAAATCTGTTGCGTCTCGCTTCGGTGGTTCGAATCCACCTCCATCCATTTGGCTTTGTGCCAGTCATGAGTAATCATGATGCCGGCGTGGCGGAACTGGCAGACGCACAGGACTTAAAATCCTGCGAGGGTTAAACTTCGTACCGGTTCGATTCCGGTCGCCGGCAGTATCGGGAACAGTTTTTAACTGTTCCCGATTTTGCGTTATACGGACGTATTTGCAGCGTTGGTTTATATCAGGATATAGAAATCCTGTCATAAACCGGCGCTTCTTTTGCATATAATACAAAGCAAAGGAGTGAAAACATGTCTGCATATCATCGGTTAATATCATATATCTATGCATACGAGGGCGGAATCAAAGGGAAAAATACGGGATTTGCGAAATTGGAGACGCGGGGAACTTCCTGCCGGATTCAGGTCAGCGTCCGCCGTGTCTTTGCGGGCGGCAGCCCGATCGGCGTATACCTTTTGGCAGGGCAGGAGGAGATCCGTATCGGCACCCTGTTTGTCCGTGGCGGAAATGGGGAGTTCCGTGCCGTCGTCAATTGTGAAAATATTGAAGGAAGCGGCTGCAATATGGAAGAGTGCTGTGGTCTGACTCTTCATGAGACGGACAGCGCATGGCGTGCCTATACGACGATCTGGGAAGATGCCGTCGCGCATGCGGCAGAGGTTGAGCTGGCGGATGTGACTGCTGAGAAAGTGCGGGAGCAGGAAGCGGAGAAGGAAGAGGCAACGCGGAAACTGGCAGAGAGGGCGCAGGAGGCAGAGGGCCAGAATGCGGAAGAGGTTCCAGATATCTCAGAAACATCCGATCATCAAGAGGTAGAAATTGTTCAGGAAGCGCAAACAGAAACACCGCAAGAAAGTTTTCAGGAATCCAATCAGGAAGCGCAAACGGAAACACCGCAGGAAAGTTCTCAGGAATCCAATCAGGAAGCGCAAATGGAGACACCGCAGGAAAATTCTCAGGAATCCAATCAGGAAGCGCAAACAGAAACACCGCAAGAAAGTTTTCAGGAATCCAATCAGGAAGCGCAAACGGAGACACCGCAGGAAAGTTCTCAGGAATCCTTTCAGGAAGCGCAGACAGAGGCGCGGCGGAAAGATTCTCAAGAATCCACCCGGGAAGTCCGGAAAGAGGCGCTTCCAGATTCTCCACCAGACCATCAAGAAGCATTTCAGCCAGGCTCTCAAAATCAAAAACAACCGCAACCAGATTCATCCAAGGAATTTCCGAAAGAAGATCCCGCCGAGTCTCTCTGGGACCGCCTGCGCGTTACCTATCCGAAAGTAACCGCCTTCGAATGCGCCGACGGCTGCGAGATTCTGGTAATCAAACCGCAGGATATCGGGCTTCTGCCGCGGGAAAACTGGGTGTATGGAAATAACAGCTTTCTTCTGCACGGTTACTACAACTACCGATATCTGATTCTGGCGAGACTGGGGAAACCCGGCGAACGGGGGCGCTACATTCTGGGCGTGCCGGGACATTATGGAAACAATGAAAAATATATGGCGGCGATGTTCGGCTTTGACCGCTTTGTCCGTTCCACCCGCCAGCCGCCGCGCGATAGCCGGTTCGGGTATTGGTATACGGATTTGAATTTTACATAAATCAGCCGATCTTCCTGAGGGACTCTTGACAAAGTGCGGTCTTTCTGGGTAGGATGGACAGAGAGATAAAACAAGAAAGAGGAAAAACAGTGGCAGCAAAATTGACACGGGAAGAGAAATATATGAAAGCGGCGATCCGCGAGGCGAAGAAAGCCTGGGCGCTCGGAGAAGTGCCGATCGGCTGCGTGATCGTGTATGAGGACAAAATCATCGGCAGGGGTTACAACCGCCGGATGGTCGATCATAGCGCGCTGGCACATGCGGAGATCGCGGCAATCAAAAAAGCGTGCAAGCGCATGGGCGACTGGCGCCTGGAAGAATGCGAGCTGTACGTGACGCTGGAACCATGCCCGATGTGCGCAGGGGCGATCGTGCAGGCGCGGATTCCAAAAGTTTACATCGGTTCCATGAACCCGAAAGCCGGCTGCGCCGGTTCGGTACTGAATCTTCTGGATGAAAAAGGATTCAATCATCAGGTGGAGACAGAAGAAGGACTTTTGGGCGAGGAATGTTCGATGATGTTGAAAAAATTTTTCAAAGAATTGCGTGAAAAGAGAAAAAAGAAGAAAGAAGAAAAAGCTGGTGAATGATTTCCACCAGCTTTTTGCATTCCATATTTCCCATTCAAACCGAAAAATACATTCCTTATTTGATTACGTGGATCCAGCCCTCCGGAGCTTTGATGTGACCCATCTGGATGCCGGTCAGTGTCTCGTAGAGTTTCTGGGTAACCGGACCCATCTTCTCCATACCTGCCGGGAAGCAGATTTCCTTGCCGTGGTCAACGATCTTGCCAACCGGGGAGATAACAGCTGCGGTACCGCACAGGCCGCACTCTGCGAAATCTTTTACTTCGTCTAAGTATACTTCACGCTCTTCGGTCTCCATGCCAAGGTAATCTCTTGCAACCTGCAGGATAGAACGGCGTGTGATAGACGGAAGGATGCTGTTGGACTTCGGAGTTACCAGCTTGCCGTCTTTGGTGATAAAGATAACGTTTGCGCCGCCGGTCTCCTCGATCTTGGTACGTGTCTGCGGATCCAGGTAGATGTTCTCATCGAAACCGTTCTTATGAGCATCGACGATCGCATGCAGGCTCATCGCGTAGTTTAATCCGGCTTTGATGTGACCGGTTCCGTGAGGTGCTGCACGGTCGAAATCGCTGACGCGGATGGTGATCGGTTTAGCGCCGCCCTTGAAGTACGGGCCAACCGGTGTACAGAATACACGGAACTGATAGATGTTTGCCGGTTTAACGCCGATGATGGAATCATAACCGAACATATACGGGCGGATGTACAGGGTTGCACCGGAACCATACGGCGGTACGAATGCTGCGTTGGCTTCTACTACTTTTGTGATGGCGTCTACGAAGCGCTCCTTCGGGAATGGCGGCATTTCAAGACCTTTTGCGGAATTCTCCATACGCTCGCCGTTTAAGTCAGGACGGAACGTAACGATATGGCCGTCCTCGGTCGTATACGCTTTCAGACCCTCGAAGCAAGTCTGTGCATACTGCAGAACACAGGCACATTCATTCAAGGTAATATTCGGGTCGGAGGTAAGGGCGCCTTCGTCCCAGGAACCATTCTGGTACATGGAAACATAGCGGTAATCCGTTGGCATATAGCCGAAACCGATGTTGCTCCAGTCGATATTTTTCTTTTCCATAATCGTTGCTCCAATCTTACAGAATTTTATGATTTAGTAACTGTTTGACTTTTTGCAGTCGCTAGATTTATACCTATTATAATAATTTCTTTCTTCTGTTGCAAGATTCTGGGATAAAAAATGATAAAAAAACAATAAAATGTATTCTTGTGTATTTTTATACAATGCTTGTTAGTCAAGCTCCGGCTTGACAAAACGGCGACTGCCATGTATACTAAACAGGCTGGCGGTCTGCAGGTCATTCCGTCATATAAGATCAAGTCATAAAGTTTCCGCACAGCCGGGGAGTTAGCGGTGCCCTGTACCTGCAATCCGCTATAGCAGGGGTGTTGTCCGACCGAGGGCGTTTTTACTGTGGGGCTGCCCCTGAAAAGTGGCGTTGAAGTCTGGGTCTTGCGCAACAGAAATCTGTGAACCGTGTCAGGGCAGGAATGCAGCAGCACTAAGCAGAAGCTTCTGTGTGCCGCAAGGCAGCCTGGACCGAGTTAACTGTCAGGGTAACGTCCATGGCATACGTTCGAAGCCGGGCGTGCGGATTTTTTTATTTCATAGGAAATTGCTTCCTATGAAATAAAAAATAGAAAATAATAGATACAGAAACAAGCATTTTTGCAGGTGTGTGAATATAGCCGGGATATGTGGAATTTGATTTGCCAGGGGGTAGGAATACCGTGCCGGAGCAGATTAAAAGCGCGTATCCCGGTATTTTTATGTCTATGATATTTGTAAGGAATTTTTTCTTGCCCGCGGGATATGATTGTATTATAATTACAAAATGGGTGTAGTTTATCCTGATATGGGGGTTGTTGGAAACTTAGAATAAGGGTAACTGTGAAGGTACTGGACGGTTATGAAGAAAGGGAAAGCGCTCATGAGAAGAATCGGTATGTTAACCAGCGGCGGCGACTGCCAGAGCTTAAATGCGACGATGCGAGGCGTGGCAAAATCGCTGTACAAGATGTTCGATGACATAGAGATAGTTGGATTTGAAGACGGCTATAAAGGTCTTATGTATGCAGACTACCGGATTATGAAACAGTCGGATTTTTCCGGGATTCTGACACGCGGAGGTACGATTCTGGGAACTTCCAGACAGCCTTTTAAGCTGATGCGGACGCCGGACGAGAACGGTCTGGATAAAGTGGAAGCGATGAAACACACCTATTACAAGCTGAAACTGGAATGCCTTGTCATTTTAGGCGGCAACGGCAGCCAGAAGACGGCAAATCTGCTGCGGGAGGAAGGACTCAATATCGTTTCTCTTCCGAAGACCATAGACAACGATCTCTGGGGCAGCGATCTTACGTTTGGATTCCATAGTGCGGTTGATGTAGCGACCAATGCCATCGATTGTATTCATACGACGGCGGCGTCTCATGGCAGAGTCTTCATCGTGGAGATCATGGGCCACAAGGTGGGATGGCTGGCGCTCTATGCAGGCATCGCGGGCGGAGCTGACATCATTCTCTTGCCGGAGATCCCGTATGATATTGATGTGGTGGTAAATGCGATCCGCAGCCGTACTAAAAATGGCAAGAATTTCACGATTCTGGCGGTCGCAGAGGGCGCGATTTCCAAGGAAAATGCAGCCCTGACCAAGAAAGAATTAAAAGAAAAGAAGAAAAATGGACCGGTTTATCCGTCGGTCGCTTACGAGCTGGGCGCCCAGATTTCCGAGCGGACGGGGCAGGAGATCCGTGTGACGGTTCCGGGGCATATGCAGCGCGGAGGCGAGCCATGCCCGTATGACCGCGTGATTGCGACGCGCCTCGGCGCGGAGGCAGCAGAGATGATCCGCCGCAAAGAATACGGCTATATGGTCGCTTTAAACAACAATAAGATTGAAAAAATTCCGCTCGCGGACATTGCCGGTAAATTAAAGATGGTCGATCCGAAGAGCGATATTATCCGGGAAGCTAAGGATGTAGGCATCAGCTTCGGCGACGAATAGTAAGGAAGTAGTAGTTTATGTCATATACAGCACTGTACAGAAAATGGCGTCCGACGTCCTTTGAAGAGGTCCGGGGTCAGGACCATATCGTAAAGACCTTGAAAAATCAGATCAACTCCGGGCGGATCGGGCACGCGTACCTCTTCTGCGGGACGCGCGGAACCGGTAAGACGAGTATTGCCAAGATCTTTGCACGGGCAGTCAACTGTGAACATCCGGCGGACGGCAGCCCCTGCGGCGAGTGCAGTATGTGCCGCCAGATTGCGGAAGGGGCTTCCCTCAATGTGGTGGAGATCGATGCGGCATCCAACAATGGTGTGGAAAATATCCGCGATATCCGGGAGCAGGTGCAGTACCCGCCGACGGATGGGCGCTACCGCGTCTACATCATTGACGAGGTTCATATGCTTTCGATCGGCGCGTTCAATGCGCTCTTAAAGACGCTGGAAGAACCGCCGTCCTACGTTATATTTATCTTGGCGACGACGGAGGTCCACAAGATCCCGATCACGATCCTGTCCCGGTGCCAGAGATATGATTTCAAGCGGATCTCGATCGATACCATCGCGGGACGGCTGGCGGAGCTGACGCAGGCGGAGCAGATCGATGTAGACGATCGGGCACTTAGGTATGTGGCACGTGCGGCGGATGGCTCGATGCGAGATGCGTTAAGTCTTCTCGATCAGTGCGTGGCGTTCCATTTCGGGGAAAAGCTGACGTATGACAATGTGCTCGAGGTGTTGGGCGCGGTCGATAACCGCGTGTTCAGCAAGCTGTTTCAGGCGGTGCTTGCAAGTGATACGAAGGCGTGCATCCGTGAGATTGAGGAAATGATCATCCAGGGGCGCGATCTTTCGCAGCTCGTCAACGATTTCGTCTGGTATATGCGAAATCTCCTGATTGCCAAGACGACCGATGAACCGGGCGATATGCTCGATATGTCGGAGGAAAATCTGGCAGTTTTAAAGGAAGAGGCGGCAGGCGTTGATACGGAAACGTTGATGCGTTACATCCGTATTTTCTCGGAGCTTTCCGGGCAGCTGCGCTACGCGTCGCAGAAGCGGATTCTGGTGGAGATTGCCTTTATCAAGCTGACGACGCCGTCGATGGAACAGAATCTTGATTCCATTTTACAGCGGATTACGCTATTGGAGCAGAAAATGCAGGAAATGCCGGACAATCTACAGAAACTGGCGTCCCTTGCACCGGCAGCGGGGCAGGCGGCATCCTCCAAAACGGCTGTGGTGGAAACGCCGCCTGAGCCGAAGACGGTATCCCTTCCGCCGGCACAGTACGAAGATCTGATGCTGATGCGGAAAGAATGGAGACGGATTGCGTCCCTGAGCCAGCTTGTGGGTTCGATTAGACTCAGTCTTCCCAAGACAAGTGTAGAACCGGCGGGCGAAGGCTGCCTTTGCATTGTGTGTACAGATGAAAATACGTTTGGAATTATCAATCGGGAGCCTGAGCTTAAGAATTTGCAGGAAGTAGTGCAAGAAAAATACAAAAAGACTCTGCAATTTAAAGTCCGTTTAGAATCATCTGCTGTGCCGCAAAGAACGGTTTATGTCAGTGATGAGGATTTAAAGAACGCAATCCATACCGATGTGATTGTCGAAGAGGACGATTCCGTGTAGTGGAGCTTACCAAAGATGAGCCTTGTTTTGTAATGCAAGAAGCTGTGATTAAATACAGATAAATGATATTAGTGGGTTTATATGATATATAGAACCGGCTGCAATCGGCAGCCAGTCTGAATATAAATAAAAAGAAGTGAAAGAGAGGAATGACACCATGGCAAAACGTGGCGGTTTCCCAGGCGGTATGCCGGGCAATATGAACAATTTAATGAAGCAGGCGCAGAGAATGCAGCGCCAGATGGAAGAGAAGCAGAAAGAGCTGGAGGAGAAGCAGTACAGCGCATCCGCAGGCGGCGGCGCTGTAACCGTGACCGTATCTGGTAAAAAAGAGGTTCTTTCCGTGAAACTGTCTGAGGAAGTAGTGGATCCGGATGATATCGAGATGTTAGAGGATCTGATCGTGGCGGCGACCAACGAGGCATTCCGTCAGGCGGAAGAGGACAGCAGCCAGATGATGTCCCAGTTGACCGGTGGCCTTGGCGGTCTGGGAGGCGGATTCCCGTTTTAAGCGATGGATTATTACAGCAGTCAGATTAGCAAGCTAATCGAAGAATTGTCAAAACTTCCCGGAATCGGAAGTAAATCGGCGCAGCGTCTTGCATTTCATATCATCAATATGCCGGAAGAACAGGTCAGGCACTTGTCCGGCGCGATTCTGGAAGCCAAGCAGAATGTGCGTTACTGCAAGGAGTGCTGCACATTGACGGATAAGGAACTGTGCCCGATCTGCAGCAGCGACCGGCGAGATCATGAGACGATCATGGTGGTGGAAAATACGCGCGATCTGGCGGCATATGAAAAGACAGGAAAATACAACGGGGTCTATCATGTGCTGCATGGGGCGATCTCCCCGATGCTGGGGATCGGGCCGGGCGACATCCGGCTCAAGGAGCTGATGACTCGCCTGCAGAAAGAGGAGGTTCGTGAGGTCATTATCGCAACCAACTCAAGCCTGGAGGGCGAGACGACCGCGATGTATTTGAGCAAGCTGATTAAGCCGACAGGGATCCGGGTGACGCGAATCGCCAGCGGCGTTCCGGTCGGGGGCGACTTGGAATATATTGATGAGGTAACGCTTCTGCGCGCGCTGGATGGGCGTACAGAGCTGTAGCCGGTGAGCAAATAAAACGTTACTGGGCACGTATGCGTGAACAGTAACAATAAAACTTCTGCCGCGGCAGGAAGTTAGGAGATGCATAAGATGGATAAATACGAGTTTAACATCAAGGTAGAGCAGATTAAGAAACTGGTCAACAAGGGAGATTTCGAGACGGCGATGAAGATCGCCGATACCATCGACTGGCGTCGTGTACGCAGCACCAGCCTGCTTACGATGATTTCCCAGATTTATGAGAAAAATGCAGAGTATCAGGATGCCAAGGATATTTTATTGCTGGCATATGAGAGAGCGCCGCTTGGAAAGGGGCTTTTATATAAGCTGACTGACCTTGCATTGCGTGAAAATAATATTCAGGAGGCAGAGGCATATTACCGGGAGTTCTGTGAGCTGTCCGGCGATGACCCGCGCCAGTACCTGCTTCGTTTCCTGATTCTGGAGGCGAAGGATGCGCCGTTAGAGCAGCAGATCAATTCTCTGGAGAGATATTGTCAGGAAGAGCTGGATGAGAAATGGCTGTACCACCTGGCGGAGCTTTATCATCAGGCGAACCAGGCGGACGACTGTGTGCGGATCTGCGATAAGATCATGCTGATGTTCGGTCTTGGCAAATATGTGGACAAGGCAATGGAACTGAAACTTCAGTATGCGCCGCTGACGAAATATCAGATGGATCTGGTGGAAAACCGCGAGAAGTACGAAGAGAAGCTGCGTGCGGTGGAAGAAGAGTACAAGAACGGTACATACCGCAAGCCAGAGCCGGAAGGAGAGTATCTGGATACGGATGAGCCGGAGGCAGAGCTGGACGACGAACCGGAGAATGAGCCGGAGGGACAGCCAGAGCAGGCAGAGCCAGAAGAGAAGGCTGGAAAACCGAATGCTGAGACAAAACCGGCGGACGAGAAAGCAGAAAAGGCTGCGCTGGACGAGGATGTAGTAGCAAGCCTTCATGAAGCACAGGCGGAAGAAGCGCTGGCAAAAGAAGTGTCCAAGATCAAGCCTTACGATGAGGAAGAGGGCGCATCCGAAGGGGAAACACGTGTTTTCAGGAATCTCCGCGACCTAGAACCGGCAGAGGCAGAGGAAAAGAGCGAGGAAGCTCCGATTCATGAATTTGAAGAGGAAGAGGAAACCATAGTGGAAGACTGGGATTTCGAACCGGAAGAGGAAGAAGAGGAGATCAAGGAATCGAATCATCTGATGATCGAGGCGGAAGATCCGGCAGCCGGTCTTGCGATGGCACTTGATTCCCTGAAAAAGATTCACCGCGAGCTGGGGACCAAGCATCCGGTTGCCAAGATCAGCGGCGCAAACCTTTCCCATCGCGGCATCGCATCGGTGGCGGAGCGCCTGGCAGGCAAGGATCTGGTGGTCGAGCATGCAGCCGATCTGGACGATTTGACGGTGGAAGAACTGGAAGAACTGATGACACAGGATGAAACCGGTATGGTCGTTGTTCTGATTGATACGCAGGCGCGTTTAGAGCAGATGCACCGCGCATATCCGGCATTAGCAGAGCGTTTTCAGTATATCGGCTGTGAAAACCAGAAAGACGATGCAGCGAAGCTGGCACAGGCGCGCGAGGAAGAGCTGAAACGCCAGCAGGCGCAGCAGGAAGCAGAAGCAGCCAGAAAACGCCAGGCAGAGCGTGAAGCGGAGATCCGTCGTCAGGCAGAAAAAGAGGCAGAGGAAAAACGCAGACAGCAGGAAGCAGCAGCCCGCCGTGAGGAAGAAGAGCGCGCCAAGGCAGAAGCACAGGCGCTGGCAGCCAAAGAGGCAGAAGAAGCGCGTAAAGCGGAGGAAGATCGCCGTCTGGCAGAGCGGCAGAGAGAAGAACTGCGCCGTCAGGAAGAGGCAAGACGCGATGACGAGCCGGAGTATGAAGACGAAGAAGATCACTACGAGAAGGACGAGTATGAGCCGGAGGATGATTATGCGCGTGACGGCTATCGTGATGATTATAAGGACGATTACAAAGACAGCTATAAAGACGAACGCGAGGACGACGAGTATTCCAATTATCCAGAGGATGAGCCGGAAGAGAAACCGTCCAAAAAGTCCGGCGATATGGATGTTGAGGAGTTTGTTCAGTATGCCTGCAAATATGCATCGGAGATCGACTGCAGTATTTCGGGAAAGAGCATGCTGGCTCTGTACGAGCGCGCTGAGATGATGGAGGAGGACGGAGAACCGCTTACCAAGACAAGTGCCGAAGATTTGATCGAGGAAGCTGCAGATAAGGCGGAGAAGAAATCCTTCAGCGGACTGTTCTCATCGAAATATGATAAGGATGGACTTCTGATTCTGAAAGAGAAACATTTCTTTGATTAATTAAAACAATTCGAGAAATTTTAAAATTAAAACTAATTAGTAAAAGAGAGCGCTGCGGGGGAATGCTTCCCGGCAGCGTTTTCTGGTAGTGGACAGTAAAAAGAGATACGGGAGAGAAAGATGGGAACACGGTTAATAGCCCTCGATTTAGATGGGACACTGTTAAATGAAAAAATGCACGTGTCGGAAAAAACAAGACAGGTGATGGAACTGTGCGCGCAGCGGGGGATTGAGATTGTTCCGGCGACCGGGCGCGCGCTCCCGGCAGTGCCAGAGGAGGTTTTGAGCCTGCCGGGCGTCCACTATGGCATATTTACAAATGGGGCGGTCGTCCGGGATTTCGGGAAAAATACCTGGGTGTCGGAAAGCTGCCTGAGCTGGGAAGAGACGATCCGGGTGATTGAGGTGCTGCGCCGACATCCGGTTATTTACGATATGTATGTATCGGAGGGCGGCGTCAGCGAGACGCGATTGCTGGCACAGCTGGAAGAATACGGGATACCGGAACGTGAATGCGCCTATATCCGGGCGACGCGCCGGGCAGTTATTGACATGGTGGAGTATCTGCGGGAGAAAAAATGCCCGGTGCAGAAGATGAATTTAAATTTTAAGGACCGGGAGAGCAAGCAGGCAGTCCGGGCAAAGCTGGAAGCGATGCCGGAGGTTCTGGTGACCTCCTCGCTTCCGTGGAATCTGGAACTCAACGCGGCGGGCATCACAAAGGGGAGCGGGCTGCGGAATCTCTGTCAGTATCTGGGAATTGAAGCGGAGGAGACGATGGCATTTGGAGACGGCGAAAACGACTGGCCCATGCTGGAGGCAGCAGGAATCGGCGTGGCGATGGAAAATGGCGCCCCATTTTTAAAGGAACGCGCAGACCGGATTGCCGCTTCGAACCGGGAAGAGGGCGTAGCGGAGGCGATCAGGCAATGGGTGCTTATATAAAAGAAAACTGGCTGTTCGTGGTGGTGGCAGTCTATCTGGTTTCCATGGTATTGTACGGGCATTACCGCGGATTCATCCGCCTGGCAGTCTCGGCCGTTTCCCTGGTGCTGTCGTTGGGGGTGGTTCATTTTGGTGCGCCGTCTGTCGCGAATCTGCTTCGCAGCAATGAGGTGGTCTATCAGGCGGTGGAGGACAGCGTGACGAAATTTATCCAAAAGGACGATGAGGCGGAAAATGAGGCAGCTGACGCGGCGCCGCCATCCGTACAGCGCAGTATTATTGAAGAAATGGAGCTTCCGGAACAGTTAAAGGATGCGCTTCTGGAGAATAATAACAGCGAAGTTTACGAGGCGCTGGGTGTAAGCAGCTTTACCCACTACGTCAGCCGTTATCTGGCAAACAGCCTGATCAATATTATAAGTTTTTTTCTGCTGTTTGCAGCCGTGTTCGGCGGACTGCGTGTTCTGTCCGTATCGCTCAATGTGGTCTCCCGGCTGCCGATCATATCGGGGCTGAACCGTCTGGCAGGTGCCGTGTTGGGGGGTGCGGAAGGGATCTTTTTCGTCTGGATTGCAGCACTGCTTATTACACTGTTCTCGGCAACGGCGATTGGTGAACTTTTCCTGAATCAGATAGAAAGCAATATCTGGCTGACCTGGCTGTATGACCACAATATGCTTGGAAGCATCCTGATGGGTGTTGTGAAACGGATTATTTAAAAGCTTATAGAGAAAAAATGTGATATTGAAAAACGGCACACCGCATTCTCGCTACTTAGTGATGAGTTAGGTGTGCCAAATTTTTTATTTCAGTCGAGAAGACTCCCACCTCTTTAGGTGGCGAGTAATAGCAAATTTGTCT